>OGKG01001679.1_pt1 | contig 25601 bp, 19 predicted proteins | sample 1572201 | NCBI WGS metagenome assembly OGKG01 (sample SAMEA2582146, study PRJEB24529) | metagenome | biome: Human gut stool | place: China | collected 2011 | reverse complement strand
TTTACAGAAAAACTGAAAAATACAGAAAAACTAGAAACATATGCAATCTTAAAACAAAAGATTTTAGAAAACGTAATTTTGGCAATAACACTATGGTTTTTTGGAACAACAGTAATAGGAATACCAATAGTATTTGGAATAATATTATATAGAGGCTTTTGCTTAGGATATTCAATTGCATCAATAATAACAATAATGGGAGCTGGAAAAGGTATAATATTTGTATTAACAACGCTGGTACTACAAAACATAATATTTATTCCTTCAATAATAGCCATAGGAGTAAGTCGGATTTAAATTATATAAATCAATAGTCAAAGACAGAAATAAAGATAATATAAAAGTAGAAGTACTTCGACATACTATATTTTCTAGTATTATGTTAGGCGTTTTATGTATAGCCGCAATAATTGAAATACTAATTTCAACAAATATATTGAAAAAAATTGTAAAATATTTTTGAAAAAAGGTCATATTTCATATTACACCAAACGGGTAGGGTTCCGTTTTAGGAGAAACAAGCAAAGAATATGACACAAAAAACACGAGAGTATATAGTTCAATTGATCGCCCGCTACGTGCAAGGCAACTTAAATGAGCGGGAAACGGGGGATTTGGATACGTGGCGTATGGAATCTTCCAAGAACGAGGAGATTTTTCAACGGATGATTTCCCGTCGACATTTCGAGGAGAGCCTGACGGCTCATGAAATGACGGGCGAGGAGATGGATGCCGAGTGGAAACAAATTTACACGAGAACGATAGGGAGCCGTCGAATCGGGTTAAGAAGAGTATTGCAATACGTTGCGATAGCCGTTATGTTATTGTCTGTCGGTGGAGTGCTATACTTTAGTAACGAGAAATATATTCCGGAAAAAGAGGTCGTGGTAGCCAAAAGGAATGCAATCCAAGAATTGGAGTCTAGGGCTATTTTGGTTTTGTCCGACGGGAGGGAGTTCGATTTAAAGAACGAGAAGGATTTGGAGGCATTGGCCGATCATAGGGTTACTTTATCCGCCGATAGTGAGATGTTGACTTATTCATCGGGAAACGTGGATACGATAGTCGAATACCATACGTTGAGGATTCCCCGGGGAGGCGAATACGTGTTGGTTTTGTCCGATGGTTCGACAGTATATCTGAATGCCGAATCGGAATTATCTTATCCGGCGCATTTTACGGGGAAAGAGAGAAGAGTTCGTTTGAAAGGAGAAGCTTATTTTGAAGTAGAAAAAGACACGAACAAACCCTTTATTGTTGATGTCGATCCTCTGCGGGTTCAAGTTATGGGTACAGAATTCGGGGTAAGGGCTTACAATGACGAAGGATGTATCAAAACGACCTTGAAACAAGGGAAAGTGAGCGTGGAATCCGGGGAGTGCGGTGTTATCCTGACTCCGGACTTGCAGGCTACGTTCAATAAATCGGATGAACAGCTGGACGTGAAAAAGGTTAATGTCAATTTATATGTCGGCTGGAAAGACGGACGTCTGATTTTTGACAATTGCCCGTTGGAACGGGTTCTGAAAGATTTGGGACGGTGGTACGCTTTTAACGTGGTTTTCGAACGGGAAGAGTCGCGTGTGCTACCCTTCTCTTTGAATATCAAAAAACACGAGGTGTTCGCGGAGGTGCTTGATTTGCTAGAAGAAACAGGATGCGTGAAATTTGAAATAGAGGATAATACCGTGATTGTAAAATAAAAAGTAGCGCTGGTAACGCTACTTAAAAACTACCTCTGATGCGAACAGGGGCAGTATGATTATTAAATTCAAATACAAATCTATGAAGAAAAATTTTAATGTTGTGAGGAAAAGGTGGTTTTTATTTCTGCTTTTCCTTGTTTTCACGACTCAATTAAGTCAACGAGCTTATTGTCAGGAGGTAAAAATGACCTTTAGTCTGAAAAATGCTACTTTAAAAGAGGTCATCAACGAGATTAAACGAATTTCGGCGTATGATTTCGTTTATAGCGATTCCTATTTGTCCGCTTTCAAGCAGAGGGATGTTTCGTACAAGGATGCGACGATTGATGCGGTTTTCACCGATTGTTTGAAAGGCACCGGCCTCGTTTATAACATCAACGGAAAAACGATTGTTATCAAGCGGGAAGAGGTGAAGAAGGGAACGACCAGAATCGTGGAAGGTAAAGTGACAGACATGAAAGGGGAGGCTTTACCCGGAGTTACAATCTTAATCAAAGGATTGACCGTAGGTACGGTAACGAATCTGGACGGTAATTATAAACTCGGAATACCGTCTGAAGAAAAGGTAACATTGATATTTTCTTTTATCGGAATGAAAACACAGTACATTACCGTGGAAGATAATCTGAAAATTAATGTTAAGTTGGAGGAGGAGGTCGCCGAGGTAGGTGAAGTAGTGATCACGGGTTATCAAACCATTGATAAAAAACATTTAACGAGTGCGATTACTACCGTGAATGCAGCTGACGTGTTAGTACCCGGTATGACGAGTATTGATCAAGCGTTGGAAGGAAGAATTCCTGAATTATTATTGATGGCTAATTCGGGTGAAGTTGGAGCTACTCCCCGTATTCGGGTGAGAGGTACGTCCACGTTATTGGGTAACCGGGAACCATTGTGGGTTTTAGATGGATTTGTCTTGGAAGATCCCGTGGACGTGAGCACGGATGATTTGAATAATCCGGACTATATTAACATTATCGGTAATGCTATCGCGGGGATTAATCCTCAGGATATCGAACGTATTGACGTGCTGAAAGATGCTTCGGCTACTGCTCTTTACGGGACTCGTGCTGCGAATGGCGTGATTGTGGTAACGACGAAAAAAGGAACTATAGGTCCCGCTCGTTTTTCTTATAACCATTCGTCCAAATACACGCGTCGTCCTCGTTATTCTGACCGTAATATCAATTTAATGAATTCGCAACAACGCGTTCAGTTCGGGAAAGAATTGACAGAGTTACATTATCAATTCCCGTCTAATATGCCGATGGTTGGTTACGAGGGAGCTATTCAACGCCTTTACATGGGGCAAACGGATTATGACGGTTTTTTGAATGAAGTAAAGTGGTATGAAACGGTAAATACTGATTGGTTTGATATTCTGACACAAGACACTTACTCGCATGACCATACTTTGAGCGTGTCGGGAGGTACTGACAAAATGCGTTATTACGCTTCTCTCGGGTACAATTATGAAGATGGTGTTTCAAAAACAACTTACGTGGAACGGTACACGTCAAGAATTAACATGGATGTTACATTCTCGGAAAAGGTTAGAGCCAGCCTTTCTTTAAGTGGAAACGTGCAAAAAAAGAACAACCTAATGAGTGAGATCGACGCGATGGATTATGCTTATAATACGACACGAGCATTACCTTGCTATAACGAGGATGGTTCTCTCTATTATTATGACAAGTCCGGTTATAATGGAATGAATAAGTGGGCGAATAATTTCAGGTATAATATTTTGAACGAGATTAAAAACAGTTCTAATTCATATGATGGTAATACGTTGAGTGCCAGATTAAATTTGAAATATTCTCCGTGGCAGGAGTTGGATGTAACTGTTGCCGGGAATTATTCCAGAAGTAGTACGATGCAGGAGCAATGGTGGGGGGAGAAAACTCATTATGTAGCTCGTTTAAAAAATACTGAATATGAAGATGTTCCTTTACCGGGTGATGAGGGATACTGCTATTTACCGTACGGGGGACTCTTGAAAACTTCAAATTCCACGAACGAAAGCTATATCTTCCGTTTACAATATGACTTTCGTAAGCCGGTCGGGAGTGATAAGCAACATATGTTTATGTCCACGGGTGGTTTTGAGGTAAACAGTACGATTTCGCGGAGCATTAGTAATGAGAATCGGGGATTTGTAAGGGATCGGGGATTACAATTTATTGATAACGTCGATCTTGACTTATACCCATTCTATGCCAAATGGTTAAATGAGAATCATCGGACACTGAAACATGGTATTTCTCATGCGGTTTCCGGATACTTGACATTAAGTTATAGCTATGGCAATCATTTCACGATTTATGTGAATGGGCGTTGCGATTTTTCTAATAAATTCGGTAGTCAGAGTAATGACAATTTCTTACCCATTTGGGCAATCTCCGGGAGTTGGAACTTGAAAGAAAATGTTCTAAAGACTTGGAATTTTGTAGACGAGGTAAGGTTTAGAGCATCATTCGGGTATCAAGGAAATATGCTTGAAGATCAAAGTCCGAATTTGATTATCAAGCAAGGAACAGTCGATCCGATGTATAACGAGAATGTATCAACCATTGCCCGTTATCCTAACCCGAATTTGAAATGGGAGCAGACTCGTTCTTTCGATTTTGGGTTAGATTTATCATTTTTCCAATCCCGTGTGAATATACAAGGTTCACTTTATATTAAAAGAACGGAAGGTTGTTTTACATCGGTACAAGTATCGACGGTCAACGGGTTGAATAACTACACGATGAATGGCGGAGATTTGAAAAATGACGGTTATTCGATAGCCTTGCAATTAAAACCCATAAAAACAAATGACTTCCAATGGTTATTTTCTACCCAATACTCCGGAAATATAAACAAGGTGCAATCGGAAACTGTTGAAGCTTATACTTTACAGGATTATTTAAATGGAACAGCAATTATCAATGGAGAGGCGATCGGTTCTTTCTATTCTTATAAATATTTAGGATTGAATCCAGAAAACGGAACTCCTATGTTTGACGATTATAACGATCGGCAACATTTGCTACAATATAAGACTCTGGAAGAAACGGTTTTGATGACGATGGAAAAAAGTGGACAGCGGGATCCGAAATTCAGCGGTAATTTCGCTAATACTTTTACCTATAAGAATATCACGTTGTCTATGAATATGGCTTATGGTTTAGGTTCCAAAGTGCGTTTATTTGCTTTATATTCTCCGATTATATCAGGTGTGAGCGCGGAAACTAATGTGAGAAAAGAGTTCTTGAATCGTTGGCAGGTCCCCGGGGATGAAACAAAAACGAATGTCCCTGTCATATTGAGTCCTACAAACCCCGATTATCAGCACTATAGAAATCATTTCTCGGGAGGGCAGACTAGCGCTACGCATATTCAACAATTTGCATCCAGTACATGGGATATGTACGATAAATCTAATCTTCGGGTAGTAAGCGGTAATTATTTAAGATGCAGCTCTATGTCGCTGCGGTACACGTTCGGGAAAGAACTGTTGTCACATACGCCTATTCAAGCACTTCAAGTAAGTCTGAACGCGTTGAACCTATTTACCATCTCAGCTAAAGAATTGAAGGGACAGGATCCTTCTCAGGCAGGATTTGCCAAACCGAATCTATCCGTTCGTCCGTCTTATACACTTCAATTTAATGTAACTTTTTAAATTAAATAAGATGAAACATATTATATACATAGCACTTTTGGTACTGTTTACCGCTTGTTCGGATTTTTTAGAGGATTATTCACAGGATTTGGTTGTACCGAAGACGGTGTCTGATCTGAACGAGGTTCTCTTGGGAAGTGGTTATTTACCCAGTGATATTGTTAAGGAATTAAGAAGCGGAACCATAGGATGGTGGTTACATATTCTGGATGACGATATTAATATGGTCATGACGTACAATGCCGTAAAAGGATTTCAAGATGTAAATTCTACTTATTACGGATATTATACGTGGCAATATGAAGTGGGACGGAACTATGACGGCACGAGCTTAGCCGGGGATAATGCCTTGTGGGACGGATTGTATAATCGAATCAATGCCATGAATATTATATTGAACGAATTGGGAAACGTGAGTCAGGATTCAAAACAAGAACAATTAGACGCATTGACTGTTCAAGGTGAATGTCTTTTCCTTCGCGCACAGTTTTATTTGGTACTTGTCAATGTTTACGCGAATGCTTATGATCCCGCTACCGCTCCTTCCACTTATGGTGTCCCATTAAAATTAACGCATTACGTGGAACATGATAAAAATAAAGATACTCAATTCGAGAGAACCTCTGTTGCCAATGTTTACGCTCAAATAGTGGATGACTTGAAAATATCGATAGATTGTTTCAAACAAAGTCCGCAATCCCGTTCTTTTTATCGTGCTTCAGAGGAGGCTGCACGTTTATTGTTGAGTCGGGTGTATTTGTATATGCAGGATTGGACAAACGCAAGAGAAGCTGCAAAAGATTTTCTTGCGGTAAAGGGCGATTTGTATGATTATAATTCAATTGCAGATTCGACCACGGTGACGATTTCCGAGAATAGTAACGAGGTTTTATTCTCTCAAGGATCTTTGAGCTTGCAAAGTGATTTTACCGGACACGGGGGAGATTTTTGTGTTTCTCAAGACTTGTATCAATTGTATGATACCTTGGATTGCCGGCGTGAATTATATTTCTCCCGTTCTTATCAAAGTGACAGTCTTGGTTTATGGAGAAAATATGAAATGGGAGTTCATCGGTCGTATGTATCTGATTTTTGGATATTAAGAACTGCGGAAGGTTATTTGAATATGGCAGAAGCTTGTGCCATGTTGGATGATCCTGCCACGGCTTCCGAATATTTGAATCATTTAAGGAGATATAGAATAGACGGTTATCGCGATACAATATATTCTGCGGATAATATTGTTGAAGCCGTAAGGGAAGAAAGAAGAAAAGAACTATGTTTCGAGGGACACCGTTGGTTCGATTTGCGTCGCTATGCCGTATGTAAAAAGGCGCCTTCAAAGAAAGTGATCAAACATATGTTTTCCATCTATGACTGGGATCACCAGAATCTATTCAAGTATGGAGAAGTCTATCTGCTGGAAGAAGATGATTTAGCTTACACGTTTGCCATACCCAAATCGGTGTTGGAGTTTGATACTGGTATGCCGGATAATCTCAGGGAACAAAGAAAGTACTCTTATTTAGTTTACAGAAGAGCGGACTCCGGCGGAGATAATGAAGAGGAAATAGAGTAAGAACAACAATAAAAAATTGAGTATGAAAAATATATTATATATTTTATTAGCCGTTTTCCTATTCGGATGCTCGAAGGAAGATTCTTTGACTCAAAAACTGGAATATGAAAATCTTTACGTGATCGAGGATGACCCGTCCGATCCCGTGAAACATCAGGTATATGAAATATACCAAAAGTATAACGTGCCTGTTTATTTTAATGACACGATAGGGAAAACTTTGATTAAGAAAGATATACACGGGATATCTATTTATCAATATGAAACCTTGGATTTACCATGGAGTTTTACTTCATATTCCAGTCTTGACTACCAGTATGAATATATGACAGACGCGGAAGAACAATTAAAAGCTTTGCATGTTATTGAAAATTATTTAGCACTCGTTAGTAAAAGACTTTATCCTTTCAATTTTTTCGTGGTAAAATCATATACCACGAAAGATGGTAATGATAATGTCGAAAAACATGGTAACGGTGAATATCAAATTCATATCCGAACACTTTTGATGACAGGAGATTGGGCTAACGCGACAATTGATGATTTGCCGGCAGACATGATGAGGCAGATGGTGAAAAATAAAATCTCAAATTATCAGACTTTATTGACGGAATTTAACAGTATATCCAAGGCCGCATGGTACGGTGTAAGTTATGCATCTTTGAATCCCAATCATTTTGAAGATCTTGTTTCTCCAAATGAATTCGGATGGAGTGGGTATGGAGGAATTCCTCCACAGTATTATTTTGCCCCGAGTTGTTTTCCGAATACATGGTGGGGATGCAGTGAATTTACACCGGAAGGTTTAGAAAATTTCCGAACCGCAGTTCGAAAAAAAATCGGTTTATGGGGATTTGTTTCTTCGGGGCGTGTCGGAACCTATACCCCTGATGACCGGGAGAAAGATTTAGTTGCATTTATTTCTGAAATGCTAAGTTTGTCTCGAGAGGAATTTGAAGAAAAATGGGGTACTTCTACGCTGGTTATGCAGAAATATGAGATTCTATACGAAATCGTTGCCAATGAATTAGGTGTTGAATTATAAACGAACAGAGAATGAAAAAGATATTGATAATATTATTAAGCATAGTGATTTATTATGCTTGTAATGACGGTGATAAGTATCATATAACGAAACCGGATGTCAGTTATTCCGAGTTTACGGATACTCGTGATATGGCGGTTTATAAATGTGTGACGATCGGGGGACAAACTTGGATGGCTGAAAATTTAAAATACCGTTTGCCACAAGGGAGTCTGGAAGGATGCTACACGTTTAAAGAAGAAACTATAAGAGAATCGAATGCAGCAGTAAATGTTGAAGTTTTTACGGATTCTGTAAATGCCGCTATTGAGCGAGGGGAGTTGTCAGAAATGGTAACTTCTTCCAGTACTGCAGGTGAAAGAATAAAAATGTATCTTGGACTTTACGGGAGTGTTGAATCTGCCATTGGAATGTTTGACAGATTGTTTTGGGAAAGTTGCCCGAATGCTTTGCTCGTTTTCAATAGAATACACGATTATCTTATGCCTGCTGCAATTGTAGAACTTGCATTTCAAAACCTGAAAGAAACAGAAGCAGGGAATGGAAACTATTCGCGGACAAATGGTTTGTTATATACTTTCGAGGCTGCAATAAAAGCTGTCCCGGAAGGATGGCGTTTACCCACGGATGACGATTGGAAAAAGTTGGAAGAAACTTTAGGCATGTCGTTTCCCGAGATCGAAAAATTAGATGCTTGGAGAGGCGGGGAAGAGGGAATGTTGCTGAAGGCCGGTGAAAACGGATGTGGATTTGACGCGTTATTTAGTGGAGGAAGAGTCTTTGGAACTTTCGCATTTGGAACGAAGTATATTAATAAAGGAGCTAGGGCTTATTTCTGGTCATCTTCAAAAGTCATGGAAAATGATACGACGAATTACGGGATTACCAGATTACTTTCCGTGGAGAGGGAGCAAATCATGCGCGGAACTTCCGATTTAACGGCAGCATATAGCGTGCGTTGTATAAAAGAATAATAAAAGTAAATCATGATGAAGAAAATTGTATTGTTTGTAAGTATGTTATTTATTGCTTTGGGCGCTTCTGCCCAAAGCATGTACGGGGATGCGGTAAAAGCCGACGTGAAGATGAAATATGTTTATTCCTTGGAAGAGGCTTTGAAAAAAGCCAAGGAAGAGAAGAAACCAATCTTTTTTAATTGTTTTGCAGATTGGGCGGTTCCTTGTCATGCCATGAATAAAGTGGTGTTTAGCGATCAGAAGTTTGCGGATTGGATGGATAAACATTTCGTGAATTTCTTTATTGACGTGACCACGAAAGAAGGGCGTCCTTTAGCGGACAAATATAATATCCGTTTTCAAGCTCATTATCTGGTTTTGGATAGTGACGGAGAAATTCTTTACCGCATTGTCGGGGGATATAAATTACCGGAATTTCAAACATTGTTAGTGCGGTCATTAAATCCGAAAACAACCTTACCGGGAATGAATAAAAGGTATGAAAACGGAGAGCGTAATGTGAAATTTTTGAGAGATTATGCCAAAATGCTGAAAGTGGCGGATGAACCGGACAAAGCTGACCAAATAGTTGATGAGTTCTTTACAAGGCTGAAAAAATCCGAATGGTGTAAAGCGGAGAATTGGGATTTATTCTGGAGGAAAGCATATAATCTGAATGATGAGATGTTCCGTTTTATGGTAAACCACAAAGGAGATTTCGTGAAACACAACGGTTTGGAGAAAATTAACCAGTCTATTACCGGAGCTTATTTTAGGGAATTATATCCTTACACTTGTGGAAAAGAGGTTTACGACGGTACGAAATTGTTGAATCTTTATCTGGATATGCAGAAGAATGGTTTGCCGGATACCAATATGGTCTATACCGTGTATGATATTGTTAAATATCGAGGGGAAAAGAACGTGGGTAAGTTGTTGGATATTCTGGAACACAAAACTATCGGTTGGGATGAAAGAATTATTGGGGGTATTGATTTGGCTTTGATCGATTTACCGGATCTGTCTACAACGGACGAAGCTAACGTTATTGCTTATTTGAAGAAAAAAATGACCGGAATGAAAGGAAACACCTTGAAAGCTTATCAAGATGCGGTCAATAAGGTCGAGAACACGGATGGGATGAAATTCGAAAACCTGACTTTTGATGAAGTGTTGAAAAAAGCGAAGAAGGAAGGAAAGCTGGTTTTTATGGATTGTTACACGACATGGTGCGGACCTTGTAAGATGATGAGCAATCAAGTTTTCCCGCTGAAATTTGTCGGGGATTTCATGAACGCGCATTTCGTGAACGTGAAAATTGATATGGAGAAAGGCGAAGGGGTGGAGTTAGCTAAAAAATACGAAATAAAAGCGTTCCCTACCATGTTTTTATTAAACGCGGACGGGGAGCCTCTTTATAAAATTCTGGGAGCTCAAGATCCTCGTACGTTTCTTGCAAAAGTGAAAAGAGGTATGGAATTGGAGAACGGGTATTTTAAGGTGAAACAGAAATACGCGGAGGGCGATCGTTCTTTGGCATTGGTAGCCGATTATTTTATCGTCATGCAAGATGCCGGAGATGTAAAAAATCTGGATAACGAGGTCATCTCGTATTTATCTTCTTTGAATGAAACGGATAAATGTAGTAAGTCGGCATGGAAATTATATGATAATTTCGTGAATAATATCACGAATCCGGAATTTAAGTATTTGGTAAACAATAGAGCGAAATTTGTACAAAGTATCGGAGATGCTGAAGTGAATACAAAGATTGAAAAAGTGATTTTCCCGTTGGCCATAGAGTATCTGAAAGGTTCTGTTTCAAAAGAAAATATGAATCAAGCGTGGAATCTAGTGAATACTGCAAAATTCTCCCCCGATTATTCATTGGTGTTGCTAGATAAAATTATAACGATGTACGACAAAAAGGAATACGGGAAAATGTTGGATTTTTACGAGAAAGAGGTGACTTCAAACCCGGACGCGAAAGTGCGCCTGAATCTGGATGTGATCCTTCATCGACTTTTAGAATCAGCCCCGTCCACAGAAAAGAATCGTGCACGGGTTTACGCCCAAAAGCAATTGGAAAACGCCACGGAAGGTGCGAAAAATAGTTATAAAGCACTGATCGAGGCTCTGGCAGAATAGTGTTGTGTTTTTAATTTATTCTCCTCATGTATTCTTAATGAATCTTGAGGAGAATTTTTTAATTTCATAATTAAAAAACTAACCCGGATGACAAAATAATTTGTAGAAGGTGTTTCAATCTTTCACGCATATAATGATTGGCGTTGTTCTTGTGTTTCTTTACAGTGTTTATTGAGATATCCAACTGTTGGGAAATCTGTTCATGGGATTTGCCGTTAAGGCTTAATAGATAAACTTCTTTACAAGCGGGGGGGAGTTCGTTGAATACAGTTCGTAAAGCTTGAAATATTTCTGTTTCGAGTATATTATCCAGAAAGGAATCTTCTGCATTTTCTGCCATGACGTGTTTCGTGTAATTTCGGGCTGCCTCGTGATGACGAATAAGGTCAATACAAGCATTTTGAACTACCCGGTATAAAAATGCCTTGATGGCATTTTCATCTTGAAATTGAGATTTCTTTTCCCACAACCGGACAAATGCATCTTGTACTATGTCTGCAACAGCCATTTTATCGTCAATGTATTTGGCTGCAAAATAACGTAATAGAACTACATATTTGTCATACAGGTAACGAAAACATTTTTATTGATCTTTCCCTAAGAGATTTATTATCAGATTATCTTGCATAATAATAGTAGCGTCCACTCGTGGTTAATAGATTTTTAAAACAAATATTTTATTTGTTGTATATTAGGTGTTTAACTGTTGTTTTATGTAATCATAAAAGGAACGTTTGATAATATTCAAAATTCGGGATTCTGAATATGTCCTTTTAAAGATTCATTTTTTTCTTTTCATGTTGAAAATGAAAAATTTAAACAGATGAAAAAAATCTTCGAGATTCCCAATAAATAGCTTATATTTGTAATATAATAAAACGTTGGTTTATTTAAATTCAAATGGACTATTTAATCCTCAAAATTCCATGTTTGGAATTGTCATTCACTTGATTTAGGGATAATTCAGTTGCAGAATAATCAGTGTTTGTATTTTTATCTTTGAGATTACACGTTATAAATGTAGTTTTTTCCTATTTTTGCGAGAATTCGAAAATTAGATAGAATGTACGAAGAAATCATCGAGAAGATAAAAGAAAGACTGGCAGTCAAAAATTTGAATGTTGTTATTATACCTCATATTTCACCTGACGGGGATGCGGCGGGATCGTGTTCAGCCTTGTGGCAAGTGTTGGATAAAGTCGGGATCAACGCGCAATTGATGACGTGTGATTATATACCGGATTATTTGAAGTGGTTGAAACGTATACCGGATGCCATTTCTTTCCAGAATAGACAGAAGGAGTGTAAACAGTGGTTGAGAAAAGCGGATGTATTGTTTATGCTGGATCATAATACCATAGCGAGAGAAGGGGATTTGGAGCCTTTCGTGAGGGAATTCAAGGGGGAAACGATCATGATAGATCATCATCCCGATCCGGACGAGGTGACTTATCGGATTTCCGATACCAGTGTTTCTTCCACGTGCGAATTGTTGTACAACGTGATTTCCGGGATATGGGGAAAAGAGATCATTGATACGGATATAGCCAATGCCATATATGCCGGGATTTCAACGGATACGGGCGGTTTGAGTCATAATTCTTCTCATCCGGAAACCTACCGGGTAATTGCCGATTTATTAGCCTTGGGGCTGGACAAGGATTACGTGCATGAGCAACTTTACCAGCGTAACACGCTCTCTCGATTGAGATTGACGGGAAATTGTCTTTTGAATAAACTCACGATAGATGAACATTTTCCGGTTGCCGTTATTCCGATTACTTTGCAGGAATTGGATGTCTATAATTACAAGGACGGGGATTTGGAAGGTCTGGTGAATATCCCGCTGTCAATAGAAGAGATATTGGTTTCCGTGCAGATCACGGAACGTAAGGATAAAGTGAAATTATCATTCCGTTCAAAAGGAAATATACCCGTGAATTTGTGGGCGAAGGAATATTTTAACGGGGGAGGACACTTGAATGCCGCGGGGGGACAAATGCCGTTACCGTTAAACGATGTAGTACAGAAAGTACGGGAAACATCTGAATGGTTTTTCAAACAATTGAAAATTGAAAATTGAAAGTGGAGAATTATTTCTTTACGGGAGATATAATGAAAATATTCCATTGAAGTTAAAGTGTTTAATCTTGCAGGATAGAGGATCATTTTCAATTTTCAATTCTGCATTTTCAATTAATAGTTATGCCTTTTTTGAGATTTCATGCCATAGAAAAAGAGAAATTGGCTCGGGTAGGCGAGCGGTTGATTTCCGAGATTGTAAGTACCTTGGGATGTCCCCGGGAAACGGTTGTATTGGAGGTGGTGCATTCCTCTTTTGTGTCCGGGGAGGAGCATTTGCAGGCGTATCCGTTCGTGGAGATCGAGTATTTCGAACGCCCGAAAGAACAACAGGATGCTTTAGCTAAGATCGTGTACCAGAGTTTACAAGAAGCCGGATATCCGGAGAGTGATGTCTATTTTTCTTTCTTGTCACCGGAGCGATATTACGAGAACGGGGAGATTATCAAGTAATTTTCGAGAGAAATAATCTTGCTTGAAGTATTTATTTTCGGAAAAAATAATTAAGTTTGTGCATAGTATAAAATGCAACGACTATGACCGAACTAAGTGAACTGGTAGCCCTTTTGAGCAAGGCGGAAAGAGGTTACACGAAAATGCTGAATCGTAGTTTTCAAAATGCCGGTTATGATATCAGCCGGGAGCAATACGAGCTTTTGCAAGTGTTGTGGGCAAAAGATAACGTGAACCAACAAACCATTTCCAAACAACTTCAAAAGGACAAATATAATGTCACTAAATTGTTGAACACCTTACAGAAAAGAGGATACGTTCAACGAAAAATGTGCAAAGAGGACAAGCGGAATAATTTTGTCGTTCTGACGGAAAAAGGAATTGATTCCCGTCACGCGTTGGAGCAGATAGAAGAGCAGGTGCACACGGACATGAGTTTCACCCTGTCTTCGCAAGAGTTGAAGTCTGCCATTTGGGTGTTGAAGAAACTGAATGTATAATGAAACAATTGAAAATGGAGAATTGAAAATGAAATGCGAGTAACCAACTTGGAGAAGGCAAATGTAACTTGTAACTCGCCGAAGGCGAACAAAAATCATAAATCTAAAATCATAAATTTAAAATCACTATGGGTGTTTTTCAAGGATTAAAACCGGAAGCTGTTTGGGGATATTTTGAAGAAATTTGTCAAGTTCCCCGCCCTTCTAAAAAAGAAGAAAAGATTATTGCTTACATGTTGGATTGGGCAAGCAAGCATGGTTTAGAGGCAAAAAGAGATGATGCCGGAAACGTGTTGATCAAGAAGCCGGCAACAAAAGGACGGGAGAATGCCCCGACCGTGATATTGCAAGCACATATGGATATGGTATGCGAGAAAAATTCCGATACGATACATGATTTCGACAAAGATCCTATATTACCTTACGTGGATGGGGAGTGGGTACGCGCTAAAGGAACTACTTTGGGTGCGGACGACGGAATCGGCATGGCGGCGCAAATGGCCGTGTTGACCTCTACGGATATTGCTCATGGTCCTATCGAATGTTTGTTTACCGTGGATGAGGAAACCGGATTGACAGGTGCATTTGCTTTACAACCGGGTTTCCTGAGTGGTAATATCCTTTTAAATCTTGATTCGGAAGATGAAGGAGAGATGTTCATCGGTTGCGCGGGAGGTATCGATACCGTTATTAATATGGGATATGAAACGGAAAAGACTCCGGCAAATTCTTTCGCCGTGAAAATACAGGTAAAAGGATTACAAGGAGGTCACTCCGGTGACGATATAAATAAAGGTAGAGGAAATGCCATTAAAATACTGAATCGGTTCGTGTGGGATCTGAACCGGAAGTATGGAGTACGGGTTTCTGTTCTCGAGGGAGGGAATTTGCGTAATGCTATCGCTCGCGAGGCTTCTGCCGTGATCACCTTTGAAGATCAATATCGTGAAAACGTGAGAGCGGATTTTAATGTTTACGCGGCGGAAATGGAAAACGTGTGGAAGATTACCGAACCGGGTTTACAGTTGGCATTGGAATCTGATGATGTTCCCGCGGAAGTGTTGACTGCAAAAAGCACTAACGCATTGCTTAATTCATTGTATGCATGTCCGCACGGGGTTTTCTCCATGAGTTATCGTATGCCGGGATTGGTGGAAACATCCACGAATCTGGCAGCAGTCCGGTTTAATGAACCGAACAACATTTTAATCACGACTTCCCAGCGCAGTGATGTAAATTCGGAGAAATTCAATATCGCGAATATGGTTGAGTCCGTATTCACGCTGGCAGGAGCCAAGGTAGAACATGGAGAAGGTTATCCCGGTTGGGCTCCGAATCCGGATTCTCCCGTGGTAAAAGTGGCAGTGGAGTCATACAAACGTTTGTTCGGCAAAGCACCTATCGTGCGTTCTATCCATGCCGGGTTGGAGTGTGGTTTGTTCCTCGAGAAATACCCGAACATGGATATGGTTTCTTTCGGACCGACTTTACGGGGCGTACACTCGCCGGACGAAAAGATAAATATCAAGACCGTGGAAATGTGGTGGCAGCATTTGGTTGATATTTTGGAAAAACTTTAATAACGCTCTAATTTACGATTTATGATTTCAGATTTGCGATGTAGCTCTCCGGAATCATAAATCGTAATTCGCAAATCAGAAATTAATATATGGATCAATCTAAGAAACTAGCCAAATACGATCGTTTGTACGAACAAATCAAGCAGTACATTCAGTCGACGGAAGATGTCTGGGCTCGACTGGCGACCATGGAGGCGGTGTTGCATCACAAGATGCAATCTTTTTTTTGGACGGGGGTGTACGTGTTGATAGACGGAGAATTGATCGTGCGTTCATACCAAGGTCCCGTGGCTTGTCAGAAATTGCGTAACGGGGGTGTTTGTTGGGCGGCTATTAATTCGGGAGAAACCGTTATCGTGGATAATGTGGAAGAGTTTCCCGGACATATCGCGTGTAATGCGGCTTCAAAAAGTGAAATTGTAATCCCGCTAAGAGATCAAAAAGGGGTTATTTTCGGTTGTTTAGACGTGGATAGCGATCATTTATCGGCATTTGACAAGGAAGACGAGATTGGGTTGAAGAAAATTTTGTCACTTCTTTATCAGTCAGATAGCGTAAAATGAACTCATAAATGTGAAAAATAAGTTAAGAGGCTTTTGATTTTTCTTAAGAGTGTGTTATCTTAGGGGCATGAATAATGAAATTTATCACGTAAAATACAAAACTCAGAGGATTATGAAAAAACTACTTTTATTTGTTCTAGTAAGCTTTTTTGTGGGAACACTTGCAGCACAAACGACGGAAGAAGAAGCAGGTAAATTAAAGAATGCGGGAAATGCCGCATGGAAAGCAAAAAATTACAAGGAAGCATTTACCAATTGGGAGAATTATTTAAAAGCAATAGATTTTAAAGATGACGCCAGTGTTTACAACGTGGCTGTTTGTGCTAATAAACTGAAAGATTACGTGGCTGCCGAGAAGTATTTCACGATGTCTATCGCGAATAAATACAAATTAAAAGATTCCTATGCCGGAAAAGCAGATGCCGAGAAGAACTTGAAGAAAACAGACCAGATGATTAAAACACTGGAAGAAGGTATCAAGGCGACTCCGGGACAGAATTCCGCTTTGATGAGAACATATGCCGTGTATTTCTTGAAAGAAGGGCAGAAATTCCAAAAGGCGAATAATATTGCCAAGGCTGCCGAGAATTACCAGAAAATAGCCAACATGAGTGACAAAGGTTTTAAAGCTCAAGGATTGGTTAGTTTAGGTACTTTGTATTTTAATAACGGTGCCGCTATTCTTCAAGAAGCGACTCCTTTCGCTAACAAGGAAAATGATAAATACGAAGCAGGAAAAGCAAAAGCAATGGCAGAGTTTAAAAAAGCCCAAGGTTTTTTGATTGAAGCCATGAGTGCTGACCCGAAGAACGTGGAAGCTCCTGAGGTTCTAAAGGAAGTAAAGGACGCCATGACAAAATTGACAACTCCTCAAAGTTAAAGATAGTCTTGCTAAAGAGGAAGAGGGCTAAGATTTACTTAGCCTTCTTTTTTTTATGCCGTTTTTTTTGTAATTTTGAACAAATTGGTGAGGAATTTTAAAATTCAATGATATGAAAACAGATTCTTTTAGCGGTAAGTTACCATGGGAGGGACGACCGCCTATTTTCGAGCATGTAAAAGCCCATTTGAAAGACAAGAATGAGAAGGATAGATATTTACCGGATGTTAGCGAGAATAACCTACATTGGAAGGATTATACCCCGGGGTATAATGATTACTCGTTGATAGATAGAGAGGACCCTAAGATAAACTCAAAGTTTATTGACCGGTTGATTTATTTATTCGATAATTATTCAAAACATGCGCGTCTTGAGGATAAGGTCGAGTTCTATAATATGGTGAAAGATCATCACATCATAGGGTACATGGATGAGTTTTTTGAAAAATTGTCTGATAGAAAGATAAGGATTGAATATAATGCTATAGAATTAATTTACTGGATGGTTCGAAAAGCACCGGACCGGGAAGTGGTGAAGCTGGGTATTCTTTTTGTGGGTATGCTTCGTAATAAGAAAGATTTGAATTTATTGACCACGCTCAGCCAGCATGAAGAATTCACATTCTATGTCGGGATAGCACTGTTTAATATGACACCTGAATGGGAGGTTACTCTTATCAAACTGATAGAACCGTTAAGTGGTCACGGGAAATTACTATGCTTGCGATATTTACTCTCGAATTCGGAACAAGAAGACACGATAGAATGGTGTATCAGATATGGATATCAAAGACTGGAAATGACCGAGTTAGGTGTGATGGACTGTATGCAATATTGCAATGTCCCGGATTATCTGCAAAAGGAAAAATGGGACGAGCCTTTGACGAGGGGCGTCCAAGTGATGCTTTTGTTTTCTTTACAATATATTGAATACGAACCGGTGTTTGACAGGATAGGGAAGATACTCTATTTGTATTTGCGCCAAACACGCGGGAAAAGGAGAGGGATCATACAATATTTCATACTATTATGGGCAGACAATTTTTTTAAATCTTTCAAAGAGAATGAAGAGGTTGTAGAAATAGCCGATATTACAGAAGAAGAATTCGCTGATATGTGGATAGAAGTACTCCAAGAAAAGAAAAAGTCTTGGTATGCTGAATTTCATATGTGCTGGGACCTTGATCGGGACAAGCTGTGTAAACACGCTAACAAAGCATTTAGTGAATTACTGATGAAACGATACGATCAGTGGTAATATTGGGATATTACTTCTGCCGCCTTGGGATATCCGAGGCGTTTCGAGATTTCGAGATCTTCGAGGGCTTCTTTGTAATTATCAACGACCAGCTTGGATATAGCCCGGTTGTAATAGGCTTTCGCGTTCGAGGGGTCTATTTGTATGGAGCGGGTGTAACTTTCGATAGCGTTGCTTAATTGTCCTTTTTGGTGGAAGATAACCCCCCGGTTAAAGAACAAGGCGCTTGATTTTAAACCTAACGAGATCGCTTTCTCGTAATCTGCCAATGCGCCGTCCAAATCCTTCATCCCGTAACGCACGATTCCCCGGTAATGATAGGCTTCCAGTAAATCGGGTTGCAGATTAATGGCATGGCTGTAATCTTGTATCGCTAAAGTGGGTTCACCCAAATTCTCGTGAATAATTCCCCGGTTGTAATATGCCATGGCATGATTGGGTACGTTGGCAATCACGTAATTCATGTCTTTCAGCGCTTCTTTGGGTTGTTTCAGGTTTGCCAATGCAATAGCCCGGTTATAGTAAGCCGAAAAGAGATTCGGATCCAATGCGATGGCGTTATTGAATTCCTGTAAGGCCTTTCCGGGTTGTTCCCGGGTAATGTAATCCATACCCCGTCGGTTACTCTTCACCGCCTGATGATGTGAGCACGAGGTGAGTATGAAAAATAACATTATCCAGATATAGTGGCGCATATTTGTTTTTATAATTACGTGATTCAAAGTTAATGATTAATCGTGAAATAATAAATAATTATCTATTTTTATTTGAATATAACCGTTTTACGATATCATTTCTTTTCAGTTTCGTCAAGATACCGATAATTTCATCCTTGAATTCCCTTTTATACCAGAAGAAGAAGATATTCTGACGTTTTTTCTCTGTTTCTGTCTTGGCAGACTGAATCTTACGCGAGGAGTAGGGGTGAAGTCCGGAATAATACATATCCGTGGCTAATGTCATGGGCGTGGGTGTAAAATCCTGCACCTGTTCCAAACGGAAATCCAATTCTTTTGTCTGGATGGCCAATTCTGCCATATCCACGAGATTACATCCCGGGTGAGAAGATATAAAATAAGGTATGATTTGTTGCTTTAAATGCTCTTTTTTATTGATCGCGTTGAAGCGGGCTGTCAATTCATGAAATAATTTGAACGAGGGCTTGCGCATCAGATGCAGCACGTTGTCAGAACTATGTTCCGGTGCGACTTTAAAGCGCCCGGAAACATGGTGTTTAATGACCGTTTCGAGGTATTCCCGGTTTGTCGAGTCTACTTCTCTGTTACCCGTGCGGTGCATAACCAGATCATAGCGGATGCCCGAACCTATAAAACAGTGTTTCACTCGCGGTTCTTGCCGCACCTTATTATATAACTGTAACAGGTGCGAATGGTCGGTATTCAGATTTTTACACACGGTAGGGTGCAGACAGGAGGGACGTTTGCACAGTCCGCAAATGTTCAAGTCTTTGCCTCGCATCGCGTACATATTGGCAGAGGGTCCCCCCAAGTCGGATATGGTTCCCTTGAAATCCGGCATCTCGCACACGTGCTGTACTTCACGCAAGACGGATTGTTCGGAACGGGAAGCAATAAATTTTCCCTGATGAGCCGAGATCGTGCAAAAGGCACATCCCCCGAAACATCCGCGATGCAGGGTGATGGAATGTCGGATCATGTTGTATGCCGGTATTTCCTTGTCCTTGTATTTCGGGTGAGGCAATCGGGTGAACGGGAGATCGTAAACGGCATCTATCTCGTCCGTGGTCATGGGAGGATAGGGCGGGTTCACGATGATAAGTTTGTCCTCAATCGGTTGTATCAATTTGGCGGCGTGAATACTATTGGATTCTTCTTCGATATACCGGAAATTCGTGGCGTATTTCTTTTTATCCGTCAAGCATTCCTCGTGTGACGCTAAAGTAATGGTTTGCCATCTTTTATTCGTGGCGTATTTTTCTTCCTTATCCCGTAGCACGCAGGTTTGCGGGATATTTGTCAGACTGTGGAAAGGAATCCCTCTCCGTAACATTTGACAAAGCTCGGTAAGCGGTTTTTCTCCCATGCCATACACGAGCATATCTGCCTGACTTTCAAAAAGGATAGAGGGTTTAAGTGTATCTTTCCAATAATCGTAATGCGTGAAGCGACGCAATGATGCTTCAATTCCCCCGATAATGACGGGAGTATCCGGGAATAACTCTTTTAATATACGGGTATAAACGATGGTGGGCATATCGGGACGTGCCCCGCTACGATTACCGGGCGTGTAGGCGTCATCCGAACGGCGACGTTTGGCTGCCGTGTAATGATTGACCATGGAATCCATGCATCCCGGACTAATACCGAAAAACAAATTGGGTTTCCCTAATTTCTTGAAATCCCGTAAATCGTCTTGCCAGTTGGGTTGGGGGACGATAGCCACTTTCAAACCCAATGATTCCAACAGGCGTCCGATAACTGCTGCCCCAAAAGAGGGATGATCCACGTAAGCATCTCCGGAAAAGAGAATTACATCGATACTATTCCAACCCCGCTGTTCAACTTCTTTTTTGGTTGTCGGTAACCATTGCTGTATGTTGTAGTTCATAAGGTTCATAAAGTTTGTAAAGTTCATAAAGTTATTTCTTCACGAACTTTAGTCATTTGCTTGAAATTCGTTGCAAAGATACGGAAAGTCTCTGTAATAATTATATTTCGTTTGTTTCTTCTTGGTTGTCAAAATAAAAAATATCCGAAATCGTTTCTCCCTTCTTCAAGAGATGAGCCTGCCATCCGTTTGCCTTGGCTTGTTCTATATTGGCTTGATTATCATCAATGAATAATATTTCGCGAGGGGCTATTGCAAGTTCTTTCGTGATCCGCTCGTATGCTTTTGGATCGGGTTTCCGTAAATGTAATTCATCTGAATAGAAGTATTTGTCGAACAGGTCTTCAAAATCATACCCGAATTGCTCCCGGAACATGGCTTTATATGTTTTCCGGTGAGGATAGTTGGTATTACTGAAAATACAGGTTGTATAACGCTTTCTTATTGTTTTAATCAACTCTATTCTTTCTTTATTGTAGGGCTGAAGCATATTGTTCCAAGCCTTCCAAATATCCTCGTCCGATACGTTTTTTGATGCCGGAAAATTCATGTGAAATTCATCAATGAATTCGGCAGGAGTTATTAACCCGAGTTCGAGATCACGGAAAAACGACCCGTTCTCGGCTATAATGTCATTATAAGCGAGTCCGTCGATATTGAGTTCTTCAAAAGATTTAACTGTTTTATTAACATCGACATCCATAATGACACCACCGAAATCAAAGATAACAACATTACACGTGTCAGCAAATTTTCTTATTTCTTTCATACTCGTTACTTTTTATAGTTTATAAAAGCAAAAATAGGAACGAGAAACCGGAAAAAATTTGTGATAGATTAAAATCGTACCTTTATTCTCCTCGTATTCTACTTAGAGTGGGTAATGTAATACCGAGATAGGAGGAGATATAACCTAAATTAACCCTGTTGCACAAGCCGGGAAGATCCCGGAGTAGTTTTTCATACCGTTCTTTAGCGGGGAGTGTAAGCCTTTCGATACGCAAATCTTGTAATAGCAGAAATGCATCTTGATGAGAAACGCGAGCCCAATTAGCTAATTCGACATTGGTTCGGAACAACTCATTAAGTGTATCTATCGGAATGGAATATGCTATTGTTTCTTCAAGAGTCTGCACATACTCGAAACCAACCTTGTTCTTTAGAAAGTCCAACGATCCGTAAGTCCAGTCCCCCTCTTTGGAAAACCACGTGGTTATTTCTTTACCGTCAGACAGGATATAAGACCTCGTGAGCCCCGATTCTATAAAAAACACTTTCCGGTCGGGCTTGTCTGCCTTTATAATATGGGATTTACGGGGAAATAAGTGTTTTTCAAAACGGGAAGTCAATGCCTCTATCGTTTCATGGGATACAGGATACTTTTTTATAATGGATTCTATTATATTCTTCATGTCAGTTAGCTTTAAATTAGCTGGTGAATTTAACAAAGATACGGAAAGTCAATTAAAATACAGAATTAGAAATTGAAAATGAAAAATATTACCTTTGTCGGCAAATTTTGAAAGCAGAATGAAGAAAGTAAATATTATAAGTCTTGGGTGTTCCAAGAATCTCGTGGATACGGAGTTGTTGATGAAACAATTGGAGAAAGTAGGGTATAGTGTTGAAGTTGATGTTGAGAATTCCAAGGCTAAGATTGTTGTAATCAATACTTGCGGGTTTATCGGAGACGCGAAAGAAGAATCGGTGAACACGATACTGGAACAGGTGGAGTTGAAGAAAGAGGGAAAGGTGGATAAGATATTTGTTATGGGATGTTTGTCCCAACGTTACGAGCCGGAATTACAGAAAGAGATCCCGGAAGTGGATGCTTATTTCGGGAAATTTGACTGGAAGGGTATTTTAGCGGAGCTTGGGAAAGAGTACGATGAAAAGCTTCGGAATGAACGCCATTTGACGACACCGCCGCATTACGCCTATTTAAAGATATCGGAAGGATGTAACCGTAAATGCTCTTATTGTGCCATTCCGATCATGACGGGAGAATACAAATCCCGTCCTTTCGAGGAAATTGTTGATGAAGCGGAGCGTTTGGTTAAACAAGGGGTAAAGGAACTATTGGTGTTGGCACAGGATATTACTTATTACGGGATTGATAAGTACGGGAAAAATCGACTTGCCGAGTTGGTGGAGCGAATTGCAGATATCAAGGGAATCAAGTGGATAAAATTGCATTACGCTTATCCGGCGGGGTTCCCGATGGAGTTGCTGCCCGTGATGCGGGAGCGCAAAAATGTATGCAAATATCTGGATATTGCTTTGCAGCATTGTAGTGATCACATGCTGAAACAGATGCGAAGAGGTGTAACAAAACAACAGACCATAGACCTCATCAATAAAATTCGGGAAGAAGTACCCGGAATAGCCTTGCGAACCACGTTAATGGTGGGACACCCGGGAGAAACGGAAGAGGACTACCGGGAATTGATTGATTTCGTGGAAATGATGAAATTCGAACGTCTGGGGGTATTCCCGTACTCGCACGAGGATGATACTTATTGCGACAAGAATTATAAAGATGATGTTGCTGAAGAAATAAAAAATAAGCGGGCGGAAGAATTAATGGAAAGACAGTTGGAAGTGGCGGCGGCGTTGAATCAAAGTTGGATCGGGAAGAAACTTACCGTATTGATAGATAGGACGGAAGGCGAGTTTTTCGTGGGACGCACGCAATACGATTCGCCGGAAGTGGATCAGGAAGTATTTGTAACAACCGACCGTCCTTTACAAGTCGGAGAGTTCTATGAAGTGGAAATCACGAGCGCGGAACCGTTCGAACTATACGGCGTAATCTAAAAATTTTATAAAAAATATAGAAACGGAGAATAATTTTTCGTTTTTATTTGTACTTTTACTCATCGAGGTTCATTGAAATTTTGATGAGTATTTTTTTGTATGACTTTTTACTAACTACAAATATAAATACCATGTTGAATAATCTATTTTGGATAGTACCGGCATGTGCCGTTATCGCACTTCTGTTCGCGAGGATTTTCTTTAAAGGGATGATGAAAGAGTCGGAAGGAACCGACACGATGAAACGTATTGCCGGACATGTCCGCAGGGGAGCTATGGCTTATTTGCGTCAGCAATACCGGGTGGTAGCCCTTGTTTTTCTTGTTCTATGTGTGCTTTTTGCTTGGATGGCTTACGGGCCCGGTTTACAGAATCCGTGGGTTTGGTTTGCGTTCTTGACTGGAGGTTTTTTCTCCGGATTAGCCGGGTATATAGGAATGAAAACGGCTACCTACGCGTCAGCAAGAACGGCCAACGCTGCACGTAGAAGTTTGAATGACGGTCTGAAAGTCGCTTTTCGTTCGGGAGCAGTCATGGGTTTGGTTGTTGTCGGTTTGGCTCTACTGGATATTTCTTTATGGTGGTTATTATTAAATTATTTCGTGGAAGAGGCAACAGAGACTGAAAAGGCTATCGTGATCACAACCACGATGTTGACTTTCGGTATGGGAGCATCCACGCAAGCACTTTTTGCCAGAGTGGGAGGAGGTATTTTCACGAAAGCTGCGGATGTCGGTGCTGACTTGGTAGGTAAAGTGGAAGCCGGAATCCCGGAAGATGATCCTCGAAATCCGGCGACTATTGCCGATAACGTGGGAGATAACGTGGGAGACGTGGCCGGAATGGGAGCTGATCTCTACGAATCTTATTGTGGTTCTATATTGGCAACGGCAGCATTGGGTGCAGCTGCATTTCGTGCGGAACCGGATGCACAATTCAATGCTATATTAGCTCCGATGTTAATTGCTGCATTCGGGGTGATCTTATCATTGCTTGGTATATTTCTGGTAAAGACAAAAGAGGGTGCTTCTCAACAACAATTATTACGAGCCCTTGATCGGGGAATCAACGTGAGTTCCTTGTTAATCGTGGGTGCCAGTTTCCTGGTCATTCATTTGCTCGGTTTGAGTTATTGGATATGCGGATCCGTGATCGTGGGATTGGCAACGGGTATTATTATTGGAAAAGCGACAGAGTATTATACTTCTCATGCTTACAAACCGACTCAGGATATAGCCAAAAGTTCGGAAACAGGGCCTGCTACTGTAATTATCAAGGGAATAGGGACCGGTATGATTTCAACAGCCATCCCCGTACTTACGATCGTTGCGGGCATTATACTTTCATTCCTGTTTGCGGCAGAATTCAATTTTGCCAACATGTCAATGGGATTATATGGTGTGGGGATCGCTGCCGTGGGAATGCTCTCTACATTAGGTATAACTCTGGCCACGGATGCTTATGGACCAATTGCCGATAATGCCGGGGGTAACGCTGAAATGAGTCAGCTGGGAGAGGAAGTCCGTCATCGCACGGATGCGCTCGATGCTTTGGGTAATACCACTGCTGCCACGGGTAAAGGATTTGCTATTGGTTCGGCAGCATTGACCGGGTTGGCTTTAATTGCCTCATATATTGAGGAAATTAAGATTGGTTTGTTGCGAATGGGTGAGGATGTGCTGAATATTGGAGATAATGCGGTGAGAACGGCTGATGCCACGTTAACTGATTTTATGAATTACTATGATGATGATTTGGGCTCTATTGTTCCG
>OGKG01001652.1_pt1 | contig 25925 bp, 24 predicted proteins | sample 1572201 | NCBI WGS metagenome assembly OGKG01 (sample SAMEA2582146, study PRJEB24529) | metagenome | biome: Human gut stool | place: China | collected 2011 | reverse complement strand
CTTGTCAAATTCCACGTCCGACATTCCCGCATGGTTCCACATAAACCGGCTTATCTCTAACACTCTCTTTTCCCAGTAATTGTGCTCTATATTCCATTCCATCATATGCAATGACACGTAACGGCATATCTGGATCTGAACTTGTCTGATTTTCAACCCCTATACATGCCAACCGCAGATTCCCACACTTCCATCTTTTTGCCACATCTCTGTCAATTTCATGAAGTTTTCCATCTGCTTTATATGCGGTCCTTGTAGTCTGATCTTCCAGATCATTTTCTAATATAACCTCTTTACCGCCAAACAACAATACATTTACAATATCCGAAAATACATCATTGTAAGACAGCAATACCTTTTCTGCAATATCTTTTTCCCCCATTTAAATCCCATCCTTTGTATATTTTATAATATAAACAAACTGTTGTCACTACCATTTATTAGCAGGAATACAACTATTCGTTTATTTTTTTCATTGGAATCTTTCTCTCGACTTGAGATAGATTATACGATCTCTTGATTACGATTAGATAATATCACGTGTTGCTTGGAAATACAAGCAACATTTTTATATGAAAACATCTTGACAAACAAAATCCTCCCGATTACAATTTTTCAGCAACAATTATTTGTAACAGGGAGGATTTCTTCTATGCAGTTAAATATGACAAAAGGCAAGCCGCTGCCGGTCATTCTGATGTTCACTGTACCGCTGATCATCGGAAATGTCTTTCAGCAGCTATATAATATGGTAGATACAATTATCGTAGGCAGATATGTAGGTGCTGATGCACTGGCAGCTGTTGGCTCCACCGGAACCATCATGTTCCTGATCACCGGTTTTTCTCAGGGGATCACTGCCGGTTTTTCTGTGCGTGTTTCCCAGAAATACGGAGCGAGGGATCAAATTGCAGTAAAGCGAAATGTGGCAAATGGTATCTTACTCTCTATCATCTCTGCTGTGATCCTGACTGTATTCTCCGCATCTATTATGAAACCTTTGCTTCATATTATGAATACACCGGACAATATCTATGATATGGCATATTCCTATATTATCGTAATCTGCATCGGAATTGCCGCAAATATTTTTTATAATTTATTCTCCTCGTATCTTAGAGCAATTGGAAACAGCCAGATTCCTCTGTTTTTTCTGGTATTTTCTGCCTGTCTCAACGTTGTACTGGATCTTTTGTTTGTTGTAAAACTTCAGATGGGTGTTGCCGGAGCCGGATGGGCAACCAACCTATCCCAGGCTATCTCTGCAGTTCTCTGTGCGCTTTACATCTGGTTTAAAACACCAGACTTAAAGCCTGAATCAGATCAGTGGAAATTGTCACCGCAGGACACAAAGCCCCAGCTGGCTGCCGGTATTCCCATGGCACTCCAGTTTGCTATCACCGCATCCGGAACCATGATCATGCAGTCTGCGATCAACCTCTTTGGCTCTGAGGCAGTGGCTGCCTACACAGCTGCCGGAAAGCTCCAGAACATTCTCACCCAGGGAATGGTAGCCATGGGTCAGACCATGGCCACATATGGCGGGCAGAATTACGGCTGTTGCAATCTGAAACGCATCCGCTTGGGTGTCCATGCAGCTCTGTTTGCTGAATTTATCTATTCCATGATTGCCAGTGCTACTATGATATTACTCCTGAAACCTTGTCTCCATCTGTTCTTCTCCGGAGATGTAGATATGAATGCCATGATACCATGGGCTACCACTTACAGTTACATGTGTGCCCTCTTCTTTCTTCCGCTCTGCACGATCTTTATCTTCCGAAATATCATGCAGGGCTGCGGATATGGCTTTCTTCCCATGATGGGAGGGGTAGCTGAACTGATTGCCAGACTGGTCGTTTCTATGCTTTCCATGAAGCTTCTCAGTTATCGTCTGGCATGCTTTGCCGATCCTGCTGCCTGGATCGCTGCAGCTGTATTTACTGGTGTTTCCTATCTATATGTCATGCGGCAGATTGAGAAAGAATTTCAGACAACTTAACACTTTGTTTATAATCAGGTTTTAATCTTTACAGAGTAAAAAATCTGATGATAAATGAAGGAGAATCCATATGAAACTATTATTGACGATTTTAGTCACTTTCTTTGCGGGCATGGGCGCAGGTCTTGGTACAGGGTTTGCCGGGATGAGTGCAGCCGCTGCCATCAGTCCCATGCTCATCACATTTCTTGGCATGGAGCCTTATATGGCTGTCGGCATCGCCCTTTCCTCGGATGTACTGGCAAGTGCCGTATCCGCATCCATCTATGCAAAACACAAAAACCTGGATATTAAAAATGGACTGATCATGATGATCAGTGTTCTTACTTTCACTGTGGTCGGAAGTTATATTTCCAGTCTGTTGCCTTCCGCCACTATGGGAAGCTTTTCCGTATTTATGACGTTCCTTCTGGGCATTAAATTTATTGTAAAACCGGTCATGACTACCAAAGAGTCCATGGAGAGTGTCTCCCCGAAGAAACGTGCGATTCAGTCCGTCATCTGCGGTATGCTCATCGGATTTATCTGCGGTTTTGTAGGCGCTGGCGGTGGTATGATGATGCTGCTGATCCTTACTTCTGTTCTTGGCTATGAGCTGAAGACTGCCGTAGGAACCAGTGTATTTATCATGGCCTTTACCGCACTGACTGGAGCCGTGTCTCATTTTGCCATTGGCGGTGCACCGGACTGGACCATCTTTATCCTGTGCGTGGTATTTACTCTTCTGTGGGCGCGGATTGCTGCAAGATTTGCAAATAAAGCGACCCCGGAAACACTGAATCGCGTTACCGGAGTCATCCTTGTGATCCTTGGAATCGTTGTTATGGGATTCTCATTTTTACATTAGAAATATTTATTCGATGAAGAGTTGTTTGGCAAGCTTTGCCAGGATAATCTCCATACACACTCTACGATTTGTTTATCTCATGTCCTAATACTTATTTAGCCCCAATTTACTTATCAATGCTTCCTGAAGTAGTTTAGAAACATTGATATGTGCCGCCTCGGCTTCACGATTCAACCAATTGGGAAGTGTCACATTTCTCCGGACAGCTTTGCTGTCCACGCGCCGTCGATATATCAAAAAATCAACATCTACAAGAGTAACATACCCTTTTCCATCTTCCGCAAACGTCCCCTTTTCCGGATTTATAACAGAAATATCCGATGCATCAGGAATTGTTTTTCCTGCATCTTCAAGTGTTATTCCTTTTAATCCAATTGCATCTCTTGCCATTTCAATTGCATCCTGATAGTCTTTTCCCTCCGTCAGGATCTCCATATCCGGAACCTCAACTAAAATAATATTATCTGCAGGTGTGAGAATGACTGGATATACGCGCTTATTCTTCATACAAATGTCCTCCTGTCATAATGAATTATAATCCCCATTTTTTCAAAATTGCTCTTGCCAGACGTTCATTAATCTCCTTATGCATATACAATACACACCAAATACACACTTGTCAATATATCAAAATATATTTACACATATCCTTTTCCGCAAGAAAAAAGCCGGTGTTCCTCAATGCTAAGGTACACCGACTTATCAACTTATTTACCCTATCCTTGCTTCGCCACCTTTTTCCTGCACCAGAAAAATGCCGGGATCAGGAACACATCTGCAAACAGCCATGCCATGGGATGGGCCAGACAGGTTCCTGCAAATCCTATCATCTGCACGACCACTGTTGCCGCCAGGATCCGGGCGATCATTTCCATGATTCCCGATAAAATGGCAAATACAGAAAAGCCCATGCCCTGAATGGTAAATCTGACAGTATTTACCAGAGTCAGCAGGCAATATCCTCCAGTACAATACAGAAGAAACTGATAGGAATACGATATGATCGTTGTCTCTGAAGCATCTACAAACAACGTCGTCAACTGTTTTCCAAATAAAACGGCAATCAGGAAACATATAATAGATACTCCCCATCCCATCAGGACTGCACTTTTCAGGCCTTTTCCAATTCGGTCGATCTTGCCTGCTCCCATATTCTGTCCTGCATAAGGCGCCATGGTCTGTCCCAGCGATTCGATTGGGCAGGAAATGAACATATTAATCTTCTGTGCTGCTGTCACACCTGCCACCACAGCTGCACCCAGCCCGTTCACGGCTGCCTGCAGCACCAGTGTTCCGATGGCTGTGACCGAATACTGTAATCCCATGGGAACCCCAATATAACAGAGTTTTCCCATATAGTGAAGTTCTGGTTTCCACTCGTCACGGCTGGCATGAAGCACCGGAAACTTTCGATACATATACCACAAGCAGATGATTCCTGAGATACCCTGCGCCAGAACAGTAGCGATGGCCGGACCTTCCACACCCATATCAAAGACCAGCACAAACACCAGATCCAGTACAATATTGATGCCTGATGAAATCGCCAGAAAGATCACAGGTGTCTTACTGTCTCCCAGAGACCTTATAATAGCTGCCAGAATATTGTAGAGGAACGTACAGGGAATTCCCCAGAATACGATCACAATGTACACATAAGCATATTCAAATATTTCTTCTGGTGTCTGCATTAATACAAGAACCGGCCGGCAGACTGCAACGACCACCAGTGTCATCACTATTGAAAATACGATGCAGAGCCATGCGCCATTCGTCACATACCGTCGAAGTCTGTGTTCTTCTTTTGCTCCGAACATCTGAGCCACGGGAATTGCAAACCCATTGCAGACACCCATACAGAATCCCAGTACCATAAAGTTCAAAGAAGTCGTAGACCCTACTCCCGCCAGCGGGTTGACTCCTAAAAATTTTCCTACGATCAACGTATCCACCATGCTGTAAAACTGCTGAAACAGCAGTCCCAGAAACATGGGGATCGCAAATCCGAAGATCAGCTTTGCGGGTGAACCGCTTGTCATATCCTTTGTCATAATCCTATCCCTCTACCCTCACCAGACCATTTCATATTCTTGGATTCTATATCTGTCTCGTTGCCTCTCTCAGCCAGATCCGCTCTTTTTCCGGCAGACTTTCTGCTACGGTCTCATATACCTTCTGATGATACTCATTGAGCCACTGTCGTTCTTCTTCACTCATCTCTTCTGGAAGGATCGCATCCAGATCAAAGGGGATCATTGTCAGAATTTCAAAGTCTAAAAATGTACCATACTCATTATCTGTAAGTTTCTTACACACCAGCTCATTTTCCAGACGGATTCCAAACTTGCCGGTCAGATAAAGCCCCGGCTCATCCGTGGTCACCATGCCAGGCTCCAGCACCGCATTGGACAGGGAAGGACTCTGCTTCCAGCGAAATGCATTGGGTCCTTCATGAACGTTCAGAATATATCCAACTCCGTGACCGGTTCCATGCTTAAAATCCAGTCCAAGCTTCCACATAGGCTCCCGGCACAGAATATCAAGATTCAGTCCCGTGCATCCATGGAGGAACCGGGCATGAGCCAGATGAAGATTTCCCCGGCACACGGCTGTGTAGAGATGCTTTTCCTCATAAGTCAGTTCACCCATGGCAAAGGTACGGGTGGTATCGGTAGTTCCTTCCAGATAATGTCCACCAGCATCCACCAGAAGAAAGCTCTTCGGCTCAACAGATACATTGCTCTCCTCGGTAGCAGAATAGTGGACAATGGCTCCATGACTTCCATAAGCACAGATAGGCGCAAAGCTCTGCTCCACATAGTGTTCCTGCTCTGCCCGTCTTGCCTCCAGATAATCTGCCACTGACAGCTCTGTCATATTCTCCTTACCCACAGCTGTCTTCAGCCAGTACATGAACCGGGTAAATGCCACGCTCTCTTTCCGATGGGCTTCCTTAAGATTTTTAATCTGCGTCTCATTTTTGACAGCCTTCAGGAGTTCTGACGGATTCGCCTCGTCCAGAATCTCCACCTCTGTCGGAATGCTGGTCAACAGCGCACAGTTTACATTCTTTTTATCCAGCAGCACCCGCGCTCCAGCCAAAAGTGCAGACAGATCTGCGTAGATCGATTCATAAGGCCGGATCTCCACCTGGCACTCTGCCAGATAGCTCCGAACCTCCTCCGTCACTACGGAAGGACGTACATACCAGATGCAGTTCTTGTCCGTCATCCGAAGAAATGACAAGGTCACCGGTACGCAGGGGATATCATCGCCACGTAAATTCAGCAGCCACATAATATCACAGAGGGAGGCGATCACATGCTGGGTAGCTCCTGCCCTTTTCATAACTTCCCGCACTTTGGTAATCTTACTTTCTGAACTTTCACCACTCCAGCACTTCTCCAGAATCCATACCTTTTCATCGGGAATCTGTGGTCGATCCGGCCAGATCTCTCCCACCAGATCCTTTTCTGTATAGATGGATCCACCTTTTTCCATGGCGCTCTCTCGGAACTTATCCGCACTTACTGCGCCCATGGTCTTTCCATCAAAGCCTACACAGCCACCAGCACAAAGCTCCGTTTTTACATATTCTTCCACAGTTGGCACCCCCGGTTCCCCCATACGGAACAGATGGATACCGGTTCCTCTTAACTGATCCTCCGCCTGCAGAAAATATCTGCCATCGGTCCACAGTCCTGCCTTGTCCATAGTGATCACGGCTGTTCCCGCCGATCCGGTAAATCCGGTCATATAAGCTCTTGCCCGATAATGAGGGCACACATATTCAGATTCATGACAGTCAGTGGACGGGACCACATAGACCGTGATCCCGTTCTCCTTCATCTTCTCTCTTAATGCAGTTATACGCTCGCAAACTGTTGCCATTAGTTCCACTCCGCTTTCTGAAAGGCTTTGTAACCTCTGTATGCTTCATAAATATCTGCCTTGCTGGACACTTCCCAGGGACTGTGCATGTTAAGAAGTGCCACACCGCTGTCGATCACATCCATACCATAATTGGCAGTGATGTAAGCGATGGTTCCACCGCCTCCCTGATCTACTTTTCCAAGCTCTGCAGTCTGCCAGTTCACGGACGCATCATCCATAACTTTCCGAAGTGCCCCGATATACTCAGCGCATGCATCGTTGGAACCGGATTTTCCTCTGGAACCAGTATATTTGTTGAATACCATGCCATGTCCCAGGTAAGCGATATTTTTCTTTTCAAATGCGTTTGCATAATTCGGATCAAATGCCGCACTTACATCGGAGGACAGCATATGCGAATTCTGCAGACATCTGCGCAGTGCCAGCTCAGAATACTGTCCGGTCAGGTTCATCACCTCTGCCACCACATTTTCAAAATAGCGGGACTGCATACCTGTAGCACCCATACTTCCAATCTCTTCCTTGTCAGTCAGCAGGCACACAGCCGTATATTTCGGGTTCTCTGCCTGCAGCTGGGCGGTCAGAGAAGTAAATGCGCAGATTCTGTCGTCCTGTCCATAACCCATGATCATGCTTCGGTCGATACCAAAGTCTCTTGCCGGACCTGCAGGTACTGCTTCCAGCTCCGCAGACAGAAAATCTTCCTCTTCTATCTCATATTTCTCTTTTAAAATTTCGAGCAGTGCTTTTAGGATCAGCTCTTTTTTCTCTTTGTCCTTCTTGCTCTTCAGTGGTTTACTTCCAACAATAATATTCAGGTTCTCGCCTTCCACTACAACCGCTGCTTTTTTCTGAAGCTGTTCGCCGGACAGATGGATCAGAAGATCAGAGATACCAAGTACCGGATCTGACGGATCCTCACCGATGGCAAGCTCCACCACCGTTCCATCCTTTCTGGCAACGACTCCGTGCAGTGCCAGCGGAATTGCTGCCCACTGATATTTCTTGATACCGCCATAATAATGGGTATCCAGAAGTGCCATCTCTCCATCCTCATATAATGGATTCTGTTTCAGATCCAGACGTGGGGAATCAATATGCGCACCAAGTATATTCATACCTTTCTCCAGCGGTTCTGTACCGATCTGGAATAATACCGCCAGCTTCTTTTTATGAATGGCATAGACTTTGTCTCCTGGCTTCAGGGTATCCCCGGAGGTCAGTGCTTCCTCCAGAGAAATATAGCCAGCTTCTCTTGCCATTTTCTCAGTCAGTCTGACACACTCTCGCTCCGTCTTTCCTGCAGAAATAAACTGGCGATACTGCTCTGCCAGCTTCATGACTTTCTTTTCCTGAGATTTATCATAGGTTTCCCATGCATTTTTCCGTTCCATATCTGTCACTCCTTCTATCTGTTTTCTATTCTTTTCTCCACACTGGATTTCATTCCTTATGTAGCAGATTTTAGCACAATTCAAAACGGTCTGTCCACATTTCTGCGAACAGACCGCCAGTCTTTTTAACCAAGAATCGCTTTGTCGTTAGTGAACTCCTCGCCGCTGACCTCTTCAAACTTATGAAGCAGATCTTCCACGGTAAGATGTTTCTTCTCCTCGCCACGAATATCCAGAATAATATTTCCATCCATCATCATGATCAGACGGTTACCATGGATAATGGCATCCTTCATATTATGGGTGATCATCAAGGTCGTAAGCTTGTCACGGTTGACGATCATCTCTGTGGTCTCCAGAACCTTTGCTGCAGTCTTCGGATCAAGTGCAGCAGTATGCTCATCCAGAAGCAACAGCTTTGGCTTCTTCAACGTTGCCATCAGAAGAGTCAGCGCCTGTCTTTGTCCACCAGAGAGCAGACCTACTTTGGAAGTCAGTCTGTCTTCCAGTCCAAGACCAAGAGTTGCCAGCAGCCTCTTGTATACTTCCCGCTCGCTTCCTTTGATACCGGCGCGAAGCGTTCTTGTCTGACCACGTCTCAGTGCCAGTGCCAGGTTTTCTTCAATTCCCATAGTCGCTGCAGTTCCGTTCATAGGATCCTGGAACACACGGCCAAGATAAGCAGCACGCTTGTGCTCAGGAAGTTTGGTTACATTTTTTCCATCAATGATGATCTCTCCTTCATCCACCGGCCATACACCTGCAATGGCATTCAGAAGAGTTGATTTTCCAGCACCGTTTCCACCGATAACTGTGACAAAATCGCCATCCTCCAGGGTCAGATTCACGCCTTTGAGCGCACGTTTTTCATTGACAGTTCCTGCATTAAATGTTTTATAAATATTCTTGATCTCCAGCATTATCTGTCACCTCCCCTTTTTACCGGTCTGGAAAAATATTTGCCCTGCCAGTACGGAATTGCCAGGAATACAGCAACTACAGCTGCAGACAGGAGCTTCAACAGGTCGGTGTCAATACCAAGCCAGATCACGATCTGCAGTACAAAATAATATACAATAGAACCAAGTGCCACGCCTAACAGCCGGAAGCCAAAATTGTGGAATATTTTTCCAAAAAGTGCCTCGCCAATGATCACTGCGGCCAGACCGATAACGATCGCGCCACGACCCATGTTAATATCAGCAAAGCCCTGATACTGGCTTAACAGCGCTCCTGAAAATGCAACCAGTCCATTGGAGATCATAAGACCAAGTACCCGGTTAAAGTCTGTATTGATACCCTGTGCGCGGGACATCCGGTCATTACATCCGGTAGCACGTAAGGAGCATCCAAGCTCAGTTCCAAAAAACCAGTACAGGAATACGATCAAAACCACGATGATCACCGCTACCAGCAGAATCGTGTTTCTGTAGATCGGCACATTTTTAATATAACGAAGAGAAACCAGCAGGTCGAATTTATCAACATTGATCGCCTGATTGGATTTTCCCATAATCTTCAAATTCACAGAATACAGTCCAAGCTGTGTCAGGATTCCGGCCAGGATTGCCGGGATTCCCATAAAGGTATGTAAAAGACCTGTGACCATACCGGCCAGAAGACCTGCGATCAAAGCAACCAGAAGAGACACCCATACATTATGTCCACTCTGCATCATCATAATACATACAGCACCTCCGGTACAAAGTGTACCATCCACAGTCAGATCCGCAATGTCCAGGATACGGAAGGTGATATATACACCAATCGCCATGATTCCCCAGATTAATCCCTGTGCCACTGCACCTGGCAGCGCGTTCAGTAAACTTACAATACTCATTTTCTTATCACCTCTAAGATCCTTTGTTTTTTATATACAACGGCGACAGCGAGATAGGTGCGGCCCTGTTCTCGCTGTCGTCAATTATATCATTTATTTATTCAGATGCATATTCGTAAAATCACTTTTTAAAGCTTTCCTTTTGCTCATGCATAACTCTGAATGGTTGCATCTACTCAGCTTCGATTGCTACATAATCATCCGGAACGGTGATTCCAAGTGCTTCGCAACGGTCTGCATCGTACTCTTTGGTAAACTGCGGTGCATACTCAATCGGCATCTCGGAGATATTAGCTTCCCCTTTCAGAACCTGTACTGCCATCTTACCAGTGGCAACTCCAAGATCATAATAATCAATAGAAAGAGTTGCAACTCCACATCCACTGCAGATACCTTCCTCACCTGCGATGATCGGAACTTTCTTCGGCTCGCAGATATTGTTAACCAGCTCGGTGTTGTTAGCTACGGTGTTGTCAGTCGGTACATAAAGTACATCGCTTGCATCTGCTGCTGTAGTAGCTACAGAAGACAGGTCATTGGAATCAGAGAAACCATACTGTGTACAAGTGTATCCAAGTTTTTCCAGAGCAGCCTGAACGGTGTCTACCTGATACTGGGAGTTAGCCTCTGCAGTACAGTACAGAAGACCTACATTCTTAGCATCCGGGAACAGTTCCTGCAGCATTGCTGCCTGCTCATCCAGCGGAGCCAGATCGGAAGTACCGGAGATGTTGTTACCTACAGTTCCATTGAAATCATCAATTCCAAGTGCTACACCATACTCAGTTACAGAAGTACCAAGTACCGGGATATCGCTGGTACCTGCCTGTGCTGCCTGCAGTGCTGCAGTTGCATTTGCAAGGATCAGGTCCGTTCCTTCTGAAACAAAGCTGTTGATGATAGTAGAACAGGTATTGGAATCCCCCTGTGCGTTCTGCTCATCAAACTGAACTGCATCGCCGAACTCCTCGGTCAGTGCATCTTTGAATCCCTGAGTTGCTGCATCCAGTGCCGGATGCTGTACCAGCTGGCAGATACCGATCAGATAGGAAGCATCCCCATCTGCTGCTGTGGTATCAGCTGCTGCATCTGTGCTTTCAGTTGTCTCTGTTGTAGTGTCTGCCGCTGCAGTATCTGCAGAAGTAGAACTTCCACATGCAACCAGACCCATTCCCATGGTCATTGCCATAACAAGAGCGAGAATCTTTTTCATAATATTTCCTCCGTTTCCCTGCCCGTATGTTACTGATACGGACTAATTCATTAACTGTTTGCAATTATATCGCTTCAACGCGCAAAAGTCAACCATTAAAAATAAAAAAGACAGGTGATATACAAAAAAGGAACCGCTCTCGCTAAGTCCTCGTCCAGCGGTACTAACCTGCAATCTGCGTCTTTGACTTGATTGCAGGAAGTACCGGGACTGCGGGACGTTCCTTTTTGCATATCACCTGTCTCTCTTAATTTCGAAACACAAAGTAATTCATCTAACATAGCAGCGCAATATACGATCTCACGCACCTTGCCTGTTATGTAAAGCTTTTTATGTCCTTTTATAATACTTTGCTTAAGAAGTCAATGGTTCTTGGCTCTTTTGGATTGTTGATGACTTCTTCCGGGGTTCCCTGCTCTACGATATAGCCACCTTCCATGAAGATCACGCGGTCAGCCACTTCTCTGGCAAAACCGATCTCATGGGTTACAACTACCATGGTCATACCGTCACGAGCCAGTTCTTTCATAACAGCAAGTACTTCACCTACCATCTCCGGGTCAAGGGCACTGGTGGGCTCGTCAAATAACATAATATCCGGCTTCATCTCCAACGCACGGGCAATTGCCACACGCTGCTTCTGACCACCTGACAGCTGGCTCGGGAAGGCATCTGCCTTATCTGCCAGGCCTACACGTTCCAGAAGACGAAGTGCCTCTGTTCTTGCTTCTTCCTTGTTCATCAGTTTCAGATGAACCGGTGCCAGGGTCATATTGTCCAGTACAGTAAGATGATTGAACAGATTGAAATGCTGGAATACCATACCAATATTCTCACGAACCTTATTGATATCTGTATGCTTGTCAGTCACATCATGTCCATCAATGATAATTTTGCCGGAGGTTGCTGTCTCCAGCTGATTCAGACAACGGAGAAGTGTGGATTTACCACTTCCGGAAGGACCTAAGAGAACAACTACTTCCCCTTCCTGTACATCAACGCTGATATCCTTTAATACTTCCAGTTTTCCAAAATTCTTTTTCAGATTGGTCACATGGATCTTACACTGCTTATCTTCCACGGTTTACCCTCCTCTCGATTCTCTTGGCAACCTTACTGAGCGTTACGATGACAACCATATACATGACACCAACAATCGCCCAGGTCTGCAGACTCTTCAACGTATTTCCCACGATCGTCTTACCAACATTGGTAAGCTCCGGGAAGCCAATGATCGACAGAATAGAGGTATCCTTCAAAGTGATGATAAACTGGTTAATAATAGACGGGATCATGGTCCGCACTGCCTGCGGGATCACGACCAGAGCCATGGAGGAACTATAAGACAAGCCTAAGCTTCTGGCAGCCTCCATCTGTCCGCGGTCTACACTCTCAATACCGGCACGAATGATCTCTGCCATATACGCACCACAGTTCATAGAAAGGGCTGCTGTACCTGCCTGCAATGCATTCAGACGAAAACTTGCAAATCCCAGTCCCTGCATCCCCGCCGGAACACCAAAATAGATGAAATATGCCAGTACGATCAGCGGCACGCCTCGTACAGCATCTACATAAATGGTTCCGATCAGATTCAGTACCCGGTTATGTCCCACATTCATCAGTCCGAAGATCATACCGATGACCATGGCAAATAACAGGGACAGCAGTGTCAGCAACAGTGTCTGACCAAGTGCGCGGAGCAACATGCTTCCGTAAACTTCAATAATACCTATCATAGTCTCTGTCTCCTTTTTTTATCCTCTGGTTTCCTGAAAATACTTCTTACATTGTGAAAGCCTCTCACACAGGGGTTTTCACAGTGCAGGAAGCAGCCACAGTATCTGCGGCTGCTTTCCGTCACCAGAATCATACGATTCTATTATTCTTATTTGCTCTCTCCAAGATATTTTGCAAGGATCTCATCATAAGTTCCGTTTGCTTTGATATCAGCAAGACCTGCATTGAACATGTCAAGCAGCGGCTGGTTAGCCTCGTTCATGATAGCGAATCCGTAAGGAGCCGGATCACTCTCCATAGCGTCAACTGTCTTCAGTGCAAGACCTTTGCTTACGATCCAGTCCTGAATGATCGGCTTATCCTCTACACATGCAACGCTGTTGCCCTGGATAACATCCTGATACATGGTCGGTGAATCCTCAAATACAGTAGTGGTGAATCCATACTGATCTTTCAGGCTCTCTGCAAATGCTGCACCCTGAGTACCGTTCTTAACAGCTACGTTCTTTCCTTTCAGATCTTCAAAGGAAGCGATATCGCTGTCTGCTGCTACTGCGAAGATCTGGCTGGAATCATAGTAAGAATCGGAGAAGATCCATCCGTTTGCTTTACGCTCATCAGTGATACTTGCTCCTGCGATCAGACCATCTGCCTGGCCGGACTGTACTGCTGCTACTGCTGCATCCCATCCAAGACTCTGGATATCAATCTTGAATCCCTGATCCTCAGCAACGGCTTTGATGATATCTACATCGATACCAACGAACTCGTTGTTCTCATCGGTGAACTCGAACGGTCTGAATACAGTATCCATTGCGATCACCCATGTTTTGTCAGAAGTATCAGCGGTATCTGCTGCTTCTGCATCCTCTGCTGCATCTGCGGTCTCAGTGCTCTCAGTGGTCTCAGCTGCTGCGGTATCTCCGGAATTGGAAGATCCACAAGCTACGGTTGCCATTGCCATGCATGCGATCATAGACATTGCGACTAACTTTTTCATAATATGTACGCTCCTTTTCCCCGGCTCTGCCGGTCCTATTACATAAGAAGGCGATGTATTATTGTATACACCGCCTTTGATGTTACTAAAAGTATAAATTTTTCTGTCCCGATTGTCAAGAGGGAAATGTTTTATTGTATACACGTATGGCTTTACATGTATTTTACGAATATACCCTGCACATCTGTTACAGATCTTCCGCAGCAGCCAGAACCAGCTGTACTGCCTTATCGATTCCCAGCTTCTCTGTGTTCAGAGTCAGATCATAATTGCGGGAATCCCCATAAACAGTTCTTGTATAATATTCGCAGTTCTTCTTACGGGCACGGTCTGCCTGTTTTACATCAGATGCCACCTGATCCAGTGACACTCCCGGCATCATACCGGACATTCTCTTCACTCTCCACTGGAATCCTGCATGGGCGAATACATGAAGACAATGATCGAACTCATGCAGTATGTACTCACTGTTTCTTCCTACGATCACACAGCTCTCATGGTTTGCCATCTCACGGATCGCATCCCGCTGCGCCTGCCACAGCCGTTCATCCAGCGGCTTATTGTAGAAGTCAAACAGACTCTGCGCAAATCCAAAGGAACTTGGCACTCTCTCATCCCATCTGCGCACATCTTCCGGGTCCAATTTCGGATTGGCAAGGGCAGTTCTCAGGATAATATCTTTGTCATAAAACTGAATACCCAGCTCTTTTGCAACTTTTCTTCCAATCTCTCCGCCGCCTGCACCGAATTCACGGGCAATGGTAATCACTTTTCTCATGACAATTCCTCCGATTTTCTTATTTTCTTAGTTTTCCTTCTCCAGAAGCTTCCGTCCCATCAGCACACCCATGGCAGATGCCATCATCAGTCCTCTGGTCCATCCGGAAGAATCTCCCAGACAATGCAGACCACCAATGTTCGTGTTCAGATTGGTATCCATCTTGACTTTGTTGGAATAAAACTTAAGCTCCGGGCTGTATAACAGAGTTTCCCCACTGGCGAATCCCGGTACTACCTGATCCAGCATACGGATAAATTCAATAATATTAGTCATAGCTCTGTACGGCATAGCTGCAGTAATATCACCGGCTACTGCATCCTTCAGTGTCGGTCTTACGTTGGACTGAGCCAGTTCTTTTGCCCAGGTACGCTTTCCATCAAGAATATCTCCATAACGCTGTACCATAATATGTCCGGCACCCAGCATATTGGTCAGCTCGCCCACCTTCTGCGCATATGCGATGGGCTGGTTAAACGGCTCGGTAAAGTTGTGGCTTACCAGGATAGAAAGGTTGGTATTCTCACTCTTCAGATCCTTAAAGCTGTGTCCATTTACAACTGCCAGATTGTTATCATAATTCTCCTGTGCTACAAATCCACCCGGATTCTGGCAGAAGGTTCTTACTTTATTCTTCCATGGCTTCGGGTATCCGATCAGCTTTCCTTCATAAAGAACCTTGTTGACCATCTCCATGATCTCATTACGGCACTCCACACGCACACCAATATCTACTGTACCAGGCTTGTGCGCAATACCGTTCTCCTGGCAGACTTTCTCCAGCCAGTCAGCGCCGCGGCGTCCTGTTGCAATGACGATCTCATCGCCAAAGATTTCCCTGACACCGGATTTATCCTCAATGCGGACTCCCTTGCAGACATCATTTTCCAGAATAATATTATCACATTCCGTGTTGAAGAGCATCTCCACGCCCTTCTCCTGAAGATAATTCTGAATGTTCAGATAAAGCTGCTGCGCTTTCTCAGTTCCCAGATGACGGATCGGGCAGTTCACAAGCTGAAGTCCTGCACGGATAGCACGTTTACGGATCTCCTTGATCTCTTCACCTTCGTAGTTGCCTTCCACATGCTCGTCAGCACCGAACTCCAGATAGATCTTATCTGTATAGTTGATCAGTTCCTGAGCAAAATCTTCTCCGATCAGAGTTGGCAGATCTCCGCCTACTTCATAAGAAAGACTCAACTTTCCATCGGAGAATGCGCCTGCACCGGAGAATCCGGTAGTGATCATGCAGTTCGGCTTACAGTTCATACATTTGCCGGTCTCTGCTTTCGGGCAGTGTCTCTTATCTACCGGCTTTCCTTTTTCCACCATCAGGATCTTCTGATCCGGTTTGTGACGGATCACTTCCAGAGCAGTAAAAATACCGGCCGGTCCGGCTCCTATAATAATTACGTCATATTTCATGAGTTTTCCCCCTGTATTTTTCTCGCAGGTCCAGACGGACCGCACATCAGTATACCATAACTTTTTCACTTTGCAAGTGTTTTCACAATTCTCCATAATTATTATAGTATGTCAACGAGAAAATGTCAAAATGATTGCTCTGTTCACAGAGCCGGTCAGTTGTCACAATTCAGTGTTCAATCATATTTTCTGCAAAAATGCCATATCCTTTCGCCGGATCATTGACAAACACATGTGTCACCGCTCCTATGAGCCGACCGTTCTGCAGGATCGGTGACCCGCTCATGCCCTGGATCACACCGCCGGTCAGTGCCAGCAGATCCGGATCTGTCACATAGAAGATCATGCCTTTGTTCACATCACTCTCATTCATCCGAAGCTCCTGGATCTGGATCTCATAATCCTTCAGTTCTCCGGAAACAGAACTTCTGAGCACTGCCCTGCCGGTCCGCACCTCCTGCTTAAATGCCACCTCCACAGTCTCCGTTCCCAGCATTCGCAAAAGCCTGCCTTCTGCCTGACCGAAGATTCCTCTGGATGTATTTTCCCTGATCACACCCTCCGCATGACTGTCAGAATACGTGATCATGCCGCTCAATTCACCAGGCGTACCTCTCTGGCCACGGACGATTTTCAAAATACTGGTGTCATAGAGCATCCCTCCGGAGACTGTTAGCAGTTTTCCTGTATCGGTGTCGGTAATGCCATGTCCCAGTGCCCCAAAAGCTCCCTGTCTGGTTGCATAGGTCAGTGTTCCGATCCCCTGCACGTCATCCTTGACCCAGATTCCAAGTTTATAAGCTCCTTCTTCTGTCTCCACTGCCTGCAGACGCACCCGCAGAGTCTCGTCTCCACGCTTCAGTTTCAGGATCATGATCTCATCCTGAATCTCCTGCACACAGCGGATCAGCTCTTCCTTTGTATTTATCTGACATCCATTGACAGCCAGAATATAATCCCCACTTTGTACAATACTGCCTGCCGGCTCCCTTGCCAGCCCCTCTTCTGTCTCCACCACGGCTGTTCCCACCACGTAGACACCATCTGTCTCCAGGTAGATCCCCACTGGAATACCGCCGGGGATCACCCGGGGTCTTTGCAGCGTCTGCACTGACACTTGTTTGAAGCCCAGATCCACCACCTGCACCTCTTCTTCTGTTCCCACACGGATCACATCAGGAACCCGGGTCTGAAGATACCATTTACAATAAAAAAACAGTGTCGCAACACTGATCATAAGGGCGCCCCACAGACAGGCTCTATAAACTTTCAGACGGTTCATGCAGCCACACCTTTCTGTCATTATTTCCTAAACATAGTGTCTGCATAAAACCGTCTGATTTTACTGGAAAATGTTGCTATTCTTCAGAGTCATGCACATGTTTAATAAATATGCGAGTTATGCTTGCATATTCGAGCATATTTTTAAACATGTATATGGCGAGAAGCCATCATGAGCAAAAATGGTGCCTCGAAGAGGCATTTTTGCGAATTGACTCTGAAGAATCACCTATGTGCTTTAAACTTCTGCGCCAGTTTCTTCATCTCTCTGGCATTATCGATCACTGCATCCGTGATCTGGGCACCGCCAAGGATCCGCGCCAGTTCTTCCACGGACTCCTGTTCATCAAGCAGCCGGATTCCTGTCTGGGTGCTGCCATCCACCGCCCGTTTTTCAATACAGTAGTGGCTGTCTGCCATGGATGCAAGCTGTGCCAGATGGGTGATACAGATGACCTGCCGGCTTCGTCCGATCAGCGCCAGCTTCTCTGATACCTTCTGTGCCGTTCTGCCGCTGATACCTGTGTCGATCTCATCAAAGATCACTGTCTCAATGGCATCCTGATCTGCCAGCACCGTCTTGATAGCCAGCATCACACGGGATAACTCACCGCCGGATGCGATCCTGCCAAGAGGCTTCAAGGATTCACCCGGATTGGTGCTGATCAGAAATTCTACATCATCTGCTCCGTCTGCCCCCGGCTCTTCCATCCGCTGTACAGCAATTTCAAATTCCACATCCAGAAAATTCAATTCTGCCAGCTGCGCTTTCATAAGCTCTGCCAGCTGACCTGCAGCATGCTCTCGGATCTCATGTGCCTGATCGCAGAGACTCATCTGCACCTCTCCTGCCTTTATAAGCTCTCGCTCCAGCTTTTCCTTATGCTCGCCAAGATTCATCAACAGGTCAAGCCGTTCATTCCGTTCCTGTGCTGCCGCCTGGATCTCTTCGATGGTCTGTCCATATTTGGCTTTCAGATGATTGATCTGATTCAGACGTTCTTCTGTCTCCTGGAATTCCTGCTCAGAGAACTCCAGATCCTCCATACAGCTTTCCAGCTCTCGTCCAAAATCTGAAAGCATGGCATCCAGTTCCTGAAGCTGGGAAGAGAGACTCTCCATCTCTTTTCCATAACGCTCCACACCGGATAATTCCCTGCAGGAACGACCAATGAGTTCCGTGGCACTGGGTTCGCCGTCCATGCAGAGTTGCTGCACGATGCCAAGTGCCTCCACGATTCTGCGGCTGTTGCTCATCTTGCGGAAGCGCTCTTCCAGTTCCTCATCTTCCCCGACCTTCAGATTTGCTTCCTCGATCTCCTGCACTTCAAATTCCAGTAAAGACTGTTCTCTCATCCGGTCATTTTCATCCATAGAAGCTTCTTCCAGTTCCCGGCGAAGCTTTTTTACAATATCGTACTGCTTCCGCAGCGCTTTTTTCACATCTGCCAGTGCTTCTGCGGCATATTCATCCAGAATCTCAAGATGCTTCCGCTTATTCAATAATGACTGATGCTCATGTTGTCCATGGATATCGATGAGACAGGACGCCACATCTTTGAGCACAGAAGTGCTGACGGTCTCTCCATTGAGTCTGCAGATACTGCGACCCTTAGAGATCTTCCGGGACAGGATAACCTGTTCATCCTCTGCCGGAATACCAAGTTCCTCTAATTTATGCCGGATCTCCGGCCGGTCTGCCGTGAAGACCAGTTCTGAGAGCGCGTAGTCCGCATCCTCCCGCACCATTTCCCTGGGCACTTTTCCACCAAGTGCCATGGTCATGGAACCGATCAGGATTGATTTTCCTGCTCCCGTCTCTCCGGTCAATATATTCAGGCCCTCTGAAAAATCGATCTCTGCCTCACGAATCAAGGCCAGATTCTTTACATGCAGGTGCAGCAGCATCGGTTTTTCTACCTCCTTACGATCTTCTCCAGCTCCGCCATCACGGTCTGGGCATCCTCCATCGTCCGGATCGCACACATGATGGTGTCGTCTCCGGCGATGCATCCAACAATCTCTTTCCATCCGATATTATCAAGGGCTGTGGCAACAGCCATGGCCATACCGGACACGGTCTTGATCACCAGAATATTCTGCGCCTGATCCATGGAAACAAATGCTTCCCTTAAGATTCCCACGTACTTTTCTGCCATCTGGTGATCCTGATGGTTCAGAAGCGCGTATTTCTGGCGACCATTCTTTCCCGGCACCTTGGACAGTGCCAGCTTTCTGATATCACGGGATACGGTAGCCTGCGTCACATCAAATCCTTCTTTTCGAAGCAGTTCTGCCAGTTCATCCTGAGTCTCGATATCATATTGTTCGATCAATTCAATGATTTTTTCATGACGTTTCAGTTTCATACCGCATATCCTTCCTGTCTTAATTTCTGCTCAGCTTGTTGCGGAGTACTTCCAGAAAACTAACCTGATTGATCTTTAAGATCCGGGTCACTTCTCTGGACTTTTTGATTTCCACATAATCCCCTGTCTTCAATGGAAAAATCGCATCTCCATCAAAGGTTGCACATGCCTCATCTGTGTCTCCCCGTCTTCCCTTTCCGATCTCAATCCTGATGTGATCCTCTCCGGAAAATACAATGCTTCGGGAATTCAGTGTATGTGGGCAGATAGGTGTGAGCACCAGCATGGATGCTGTAGGGGAGATGATCGGTCCGCCCGCCGACAGACTATAACCAGTAGAACCTGTCGGTGTGGAGACGATCATACCGTCTGCCGTAAAGGAATTGAGATATTCTCCATTTACATAGACCTTATAATCTACTACACGAAGATTGCCGCTTCGATTGAGCACGATGTCATTCAGCGCAATATCACTGGCGATCTGCTGTCCATCCACACAGACACTTCCTCTGAGCATCATCCGGTCTTCCACCGTATAACTGCCTTCGATCAGTCGATCCAGTGCCGGCATAAGATTCTGCTCCTCGATCTCTGCCAGATATCCCAGATGTCCCAGATTGATCCCCAGAAATGGGATCTTTCTGCCAGCCAGTTCTCTGGCTGCCCGCAGCAGCGTTCCATCGCCGCCCAGCACAAGAATCCCGTCCACATTGCCGGAAGGAAGCTCACAGTGAGCATTTCCATGCTCCTGCTCTTGTCCGCGTACCACACAGACCTGTCCCCGCTCGGTCAGATATCGCTTTGCCTGTTCTGCCAGCCGAAGGCTCTCTTCTTTATCACTGTTTGCAATAATATAAAATGTTTTCATAACCCCTTACAGCGTCTGATGCGCCTGCTCCACAATTCTTTCCGGATCTACCGGGCAGCTCTCGGGAGCCATTCCCTCTTCCTGTTTCTTCAGGTGTGCCAGATATTCAATATTTCCCTCCGGTCCTTTGATCGGGGAAAATTCCAGATTCAATACAGAGAATCCAATGCTCAGTGCATATTCCAGCACCTTTTTGATAACTTCCAGATGGACAGATTTGTCACGGACCACACCTTTCTTACCCACCTGCTCTCTTCCTGCCTCGAACTGAGGCTTGATCAGTGCCACCACTTCTCCACCCGGGCACAGAAGCTCGCGCACCGGTTCCAGCACCTTGGTCAGAGAGATAAATGCTACATCAATCGAAGCAAATTCAACAGGCTCGCCGATCTGCTCCGGTGTCACATAACGAATATTCGTCTTTTCCATGCAGACCACCCGCTCATCCTGGCGAAGCTTCCATGCCAGCTGTCCGTTTCCCACGTCTACAGCAAAGACCTTCTTTGCTCCATTCTGCAGCATACAGTCCGTAAATCCGCCGGTGGATGATCCTACATCCATACAGACCTTGTCATGAAGCTCCACATCAAAATGACTCATTGCCTTCTCAAGCTTTAATCCGCCACGGCTTACATATTTTAAAGGGCTTCCTTTTACTTCAATGACTGCTTTTTCAGGGAAGGACGCTCCTGCCTTGTCCTCTCGCTGTCCGTCTACAAATACATTTCCGGACATAATGATCGCTTTTGCTTTTTCCCTGGACTCTGCCAGTCCCCGTTCTACCATGAGAACGTCCAGTCTTGTCTTCATCGTCTATTTCTGCTCCTTTCGGCAGGTAATATATTTCTCAATGATCCGTTTGGTCACAGTCTGTGCATCAATACCTACTTCCTCATAGAGAAGTGCCACATTACCATGCTCCACATATTCATCAGGCAGAGAAATGTTCAGAAGCTTCACCGGAAGTTCCTGTTCCACCACATAATCCATGACCTTCTCACCATAACCGCCGCTTCTTACATTTTCTTCCATGGTCACCAGCAGCTTATGGTCAGCGGAAAGCATATCCAGCACCTCTGTATCAATAGGCTTTACAAATCTTGCATTGACCAATGTACAGCTGTAACCGATCTCCTTTAAGTTCTTCCGCACCTGCTCAGCGATCTTCACCATATTTCCCACAGCCAGCAGCGCGATATCCTCTTCCTCGTAGATCACTTCACTCTTGCCGTATTCGATAGGCCGACGGTACTCTTTGAGTCCATCGTAAGCCTCGCCCCTCGGATACCGAAGAGCTATCGGTCCGTCAAACTCCACTGCGTATTTCAGCATATCAGACAGTTCCCATTTATTCTTCGGAGCCATAATATGCATATTGGGGATACTGGACAAATAGGACAGATCAAAGATTCCCTGATGGGTCTCCCCGTCGCTTCCTACCAGTCCTGCACGGTCAATGGCAAATACCACCGGCAGGTTCTGGATACAGACATCGTGCAGCACCTGATCATATGCTCTCTGCAAAAACGATGAATACACTGCAAAGATCGGGCGCATGCCGCCTGCTGCCAGTCCTGCTGCAAAGGTCACTGCATGACCTTCTGCGATCCCCACATCAAAAAAACGATCCGGATAAATATTCTTAAACCTCTTCAGTCCGGTTCCATCCGGCATGGCTGCTGTGATGGCTACTACTTTCTCATTTCGCTGTCCCAGCTTCACCATACAAGTGGAAAATACATCCTGGTAATTGGCTTTTTTCTTCTTATTCAGAGGTAATCCGGTCTCAATATCAAACGGCTCTGCGCCGTGAAATCTGGCTGGATGGCGCTCTGCCGGTACATAACCATTCCCCTTCCTGGTCAGTACATGGACCAGAACGGCTCCCTTTACTTTCTTTGCTTTATTCAGAATATCCTGAAGCTTTCCAATATCATGACCATCCACCGGTCCTAAGTAGGTGATCCCCATATTTTCAAAGAGCATGCCGGGAATGAAGAGTTGTTTAATACCGCTCTTGGTCTTCTTCAGCTGGTTCGCCAGATGGCTGCCACCTGGGATCCTGCTCAGAGACTGCTCTACACCAGTCTTAAAATTCGTGTAAGCTTCATTGGTTCTAAGTCCGTTCAGATACTCGGACATACCGCCCACATTTTCCGCAATGGACATGTTGTTGTCATTGAGAATAATAATAAAATTCCGTTTCAGACGGGAAGCATTGTTCAGCGCCTCATAAGCCATGCCGCCAGTCAGCGCACCATCTCCGATTACGGATATCACATGCTCGTCACCGTCTTGCAGATCTCTGGCTGCCACCAGACCGATCCCTGCAGAGATAGAAGTCGAGCTGTGTCCCGTATCAAAACAGTCACAGTCACTTTCCTTTCTCTTGGGGAAACCACTCATACCGCCATATTTCCGAAGCTCGTCAAATCCTGACTTTCTGCCGGTCAGAAGCTTGTGCGTATAGGACTGATGTCCCACATCCCAGACTACCTTATCCTTCGGAAAATCAAAACACAGATGGAGTGCCATCGTAAGCTCTACCACACCCAGATTGGAAGCCAGATGTCCTCCGCTCCGGCTGATCTTCTCTACAAGAAAATGCCGGATCTCTTCTGCCAGTGTGTCATATTCTTCCGGTGGTATCTGTTTGATATCCCCTACCTGATTGATCTTTTCCAGCACCATATCGAATCCCTCTATTTCTCTCTATACACCAGAGATTTTATCAGTTCAGTCAGAAATACATTCTTATAAGGAAGGGACGCAAGTCCTTCAATGGCTCTTGCAGAGATCTCTTCCACATCCTTTTCTGCCTGTTTAAGTCCCTTTAATGTCACATACGTCGTCTTTTCATTTTTGTCATCACTGTGGATGGGTTTACCCAGCTCTTCCAGTGTGCTGGTCACATCCAGAATATCATCCCTGATCTGGAATGCGATCCCCACATCAGAAGCTACCTTCTCGATCACAGATACTTCTTCCTCAGAAGCTCCTGCCAGCACAGCTCCCACCATCATGGCCGCCTCCAGAAGCGCTCCTGTCTTCAGCTCGTAGATAAAATCCAGCCTGTCCTGGTCGATGGCATGCCCGGAGGACTGTACATCCACCACCTGTCCGCCGATCATACCATAGATTCCTGCCTTTCTGGACAGGATCTGCAGTGCCTTTGCCGTGCGGCGCAGATCTGTACTCTTATCGAACGCCTCTGCTGCGGTCTCAAAGGCATAGTTCAAAAGTGCATCTCCTGCCAGCACACCCATGGCATGTCCGAATTTTGCATGGGTGGTCAGCTTACCACGGCGGTACTCATCATTGTCCATAGCGGGCAGGTCATCATGCACCAGAGAATAGGTGTGGATCATCTCCATAGCTGCCATGAACGGCTCCACTTCCCTGCCTTCTCCTCCGAACATCCGATAGGTTTCCTGCATCAGCAGCGGGCGCAGACGCTTGCCACCTGCTGTCACACTGTAATTCATGGCTTCCATGATCTCATGCTGCGTACCGCTCTCCTCCGGCAGATAACTCTCCACGATCTTCTCAACAGCTGCCGTCTTACTTTTTAGTTCCTCACGAAAATTCATGTGTCTGTCCCTCCTCATCGATCTGAAGCATCTGCTTTTCCACATGATCGATGTTCTCGTTGCAAAGTTTCAGAAGCCCCATGCCCTCCTGATAGAGACCAAAGGACTCCTCCAGTGTCACATCTTTATCCTGCAGTTTCTCCAGTAGTGCTTCGATCCGGTCAAATGCCTCTTCCAGCCGAAACTGCTCCTGCTCTGCTGTCTCTTTCTTCTTCGCCATATCAGCCGTTCCTTTCCAGACTGCGGATACCTTCCGTCCGCGCTACAACGGTTCCGTCCGTCACATGAATGGTCACTGCATCCCCTTCCTTCACCTGAGTGATGGAGGTCAATGCTTTTCCATCAGGGCTCTCTGTATATGAGTATCCCTGCTGAAGCTTCTTCAAAGGGGAACAGCCATCCAGCCGCTCCGCATATAATGCCAGCCTGTGCCGCCGGTCTTTTACTTTATCTGAAAATGCCTGCCGCATTTTATCATTCAAATCTGCTGCATATTGCCGCTTCTCCCGAAGCTGATACTGTGGGCTTGCCTGCAAAAGCCGCGCCTGCAGGTATCTTGCCCGGTCACGGTTCCTTACTATCTTCTGCTCCACCCGGTCTGCCAGCTGATTCTTAAAGATCCGTACACTCTCCACCAGCTGATGGTAATCCACCACAGCCAGCTCCGCTGCTGCGGATGGGGTCGGTGCCCGAAGATCCGCCACATAATCTGCAATGGTGGTGTCCGTCTCATGACCCACCGCCGAGATCACCGGTGTGCGACACTCGAAGATAGCACGCGCCACGATCTCCTCATTGAATGCCCACAGATCCTCAATGGATCCACCGCCACGCCCGACGATCATCACATCCACACCGTAAGCATCCAACGTCTGTATTCCCTTTACAATGCTCTCCGCCGCCTGTTCACCCTGCACCAGAGCCGGGTAGAGGATCAGCTGCACATAAGGATTCCGCCGTCTGCTGATATTCATAATATCACGGATCGCGGCTCCTGTTGGAGCTGTCACGATCCCGATCTTCCGATTGTAAAATGGGATAGGCTGCTTATACTCCGGAGAAAACATGCCCATCTCTTCCAGCTCCCGCTTGAGCTGTTCGTACCTGCGGTACAGATCTCCTTCTCCGTCCGGCAGGATCTCTCTGGCATAGAGCTGATAACGCCCGTCCCTCTCGTAGACACTGACGCTTCCCAGCACAATCACCTTCTGCCCTTCCTGCATACGGAAGGTTAACCCTGTGCGCCGTTCTCCCGCGAACATCACACAGGCTATCGCCCCGGACTCATCCTTCAGGGAAAAATATATGTGTCCGGATGTATGATATTTGCAGTTGGACACTTCTCCTTTTATAGAGACTCTGTTCAGCGCAAAATCCTGGGTGAACATATTTTTAATATAAGATGTCACCTGAGATACGGTATACACGCTTCCCATTTATGCTTCCTGATCTTCCTTGCTTTCTTCTTTCTTTTCTTCTTTTGGAATAAATTTTGCAAGAACGCCGTTTACAAACGCAGGGGACTCATTTCCGCCAAACTTCTTTGCCAGCTCTACTGCCTCATTGACAGACACCTTCTCAGGAATGGTATCGTCATAAAGCATCTCATATACAGCAAGGCGCAGGATGGTAAGTTCTACCTTTCCCATACGCTTTGTCTTCCAGCCAGCTGCTACTTCGT
>OGKG01001640.1_pt1 | contig 26077 bp, 16 predicted proteins | sample 1572201 | NCBI WGS metagenome assembly OGKG01 (sample SAMEA2582146, study PRJEB24529) | metagenome | biome: Human gut stool | place: China | collected 2011 | reverse complement strand
TGCCTGTAGCTTATATTTGTCGTCCGTTCGTCATCAACTAATATTCAATTAAACACCAATATTTCTATGCTGCATATTCAGAATCACCAAAGAAATCGTTATACCATACAAGGAACATATATACTGTCCATATCTTTCTTGAATTATCGGCTTTTCCCTCTTTGTGATCATCAAGGTACTTAACAAGCTCCTTAGTGTTAAAGTATTTTTCTGCAGCTTCACTTGTGAAGGCTTTCTTTATCATATTGTAATACTTGTCATCCTTGAGCCAGATTCTTATAGGTACAGGGAATCCAAGCTTCTTCTTTTCAGCTACCATATCTGGAAGATACTTATGAGCAGCCATACGCATAGCATATTTTGTGTTGGACTTGTTTACTTTATACTTAGTAGGTATAGTCCTTGCTACATCGAATACCTCTCTGTCAAGGAAAGGAACACGTACTTCAAGGCTGTGTGCCATGCTCATCTTGTCGGCCTTAAGCAGAATATCACCAATAAGCCAGAAGTTGATATCAATGTACTGCATTTTCGTAACATCATCCTTATCCTTAACTTTATCATAGAAAGGCTTTGTAAGCTCTTTATGATCGTACTTTCCAGTAGGGTTCTTTAATATCTTTGCGCGTTCTTTTTCATTAAACATAAATGCGTTACCGATGAAACGCTCCTCAATATCCTTGCTGCCTCTTATAAGGAAATTCTTACCTTTAAATTTAAATGGAATAGCCTGTGCTACATTAGCAAGTCCCTTACGAAGACCCTTTGGAAGCTTTCTGTAACCTGCAGTATCAAGAGGTTCCTTGTAAATGTTGTATCCACCGAAGAATTCATCAGCACCTTCGCCAGACATAGAAACCTTGACGTGCTTTGCAGCAGTCTGGCTTACAAAGTAAAGTGCGATGGCAGCAGGGTCTGCTAAAGGTTCATCCATGTGATACTGGATTTTAGGGATAGCAGCCCAGTATTCTTCACTTGATACAAGCTTTGAATAGTTGTCTATCTGAATCTTTTCAGATAAAGCCTTTGCATAATCTATTTCGTTATATTTTTCGTAGTCGAAACCAACTGTAAATGTTTTATCACCATTGAAGGTGGCAGCGACATAGCTTGAGTCAACACCGCTGGAAAGAAATGAGCCAACCTCAACATCACTAATCTTGTGATGTTCTACTGAATCATGCATGGCATCATCAATCTCCTGTACAAAATCATCCAGAGACTTGTTTTCATCAGCCTCAAAAGTAGGTTCCCAGTATCTTTTTATATTAATCTGTCCGTTATGGAAAGTGAAGCAGTGTCCAGGCATAAGCTTGTATACACCCTTAAAGAATGTCTCAGGGAGTACTGAGTACTGGAAAGTAAGATAATTCTCAAGAGCCACATCGTTAACTTCCTTCTTATAAGCAGGATGAGCCAGTATGCTCTTAATCTCTGAACCATATATTATATTTCCATCAACTATTGTGTAGTAAAAAGGCTTAATACCAAAGAAATCTCTTGCACCAAAAAGAGTTTCTTTTTCGCTGTCCCAGATAACGAAAGCGAACATACCGCGAAGTTTATTAAGCATATCTTCACCATATTCTTCATAAGCATGAATAAGAACCTCTGTATCGGAGTTGTTTGCAAAAGTGTGTCCCTTTTCAATAAGCTCTTTTCTTAAATCCTGGTAATTATATATTTCACCATTAAAAGTGATGACAATTTTTTTATTTTCGTTAAACATAGGCTGGCTTCCGTTATCAAGGTCGATGATTGAAAGTCTTCTAAAGCCCATATATGCCTTGTTATCTATATACTGACCGGCACTGTCGGGACCTCTGTGGATAATTTTATTCATCATATCAGTAAGAACATCTTTACCATTCTCAAGGTATCCTGTAAATCCAGCAAAACCGCACATATTACAAAACCGTCCTTTCATAAACTAAATGTTGTTTGTGAGATAAAGATATGGGGTCAAAAGGAAATTCTGACACATATATCTTATAAATCAATTATGTAATTATAACAAACCAGAGTATTTAATACAAGAAAATGTAATAATATTATGCGTTATTGCGTGTTCTATAAATAATAAAAAAACAATACCCATGATATTGACAATTAAGTATATATATGATATGTTTAGTTTAAATAATAAAGTTATGGCGCGGTAACAAAAAGACAGGAGATGATTGATTGGAAGAATATATATGACATTCCTGATATAAACACAAGATGACAAAATCAGGATAATAACTCTATAGATATTATTGACAGCATAAAGAATATTTAATCTGGTAATCTTAATAAAAACTATTCATCTGATGTGAATATATAACGTAATGTCACATTGATTCATATTAATTTCCACAAGACACTTAATATTATATTAACAATATCAATCCGCTTATATAAGACATGTTGTGCATGTCATGCTTAGATATAACAGGATTGTGTACATATTATTTTATAAAAAGTATAAGACAAAGTGGACGAACGATGATATTTGACAGTACCCATAAGCATATTATTCTAAAAAAATATAAGACAAATATAAGGACAAATATAAGATAAATATAAGACAAATATAAAACAAATATAAGATAAATATAAAGAAGGAAAAAGTGAGAATGAAGCGAAATATTTTATTGAAGATAATATTAATAATAGTGACGATTGGAGCTTTATTAGCAGCTGCAGCCGTTGTTAAGAAGAATGCGGATGCTAAAAACAAAGTGCCAGAAAAAAATAGTGCTGCAGTTGAAACGATACAGACAAAAAAAGCAACAGTATCAGAATCGGATTTTGCAGAACTAAAAGAATATAAGGAACAAAAAGAAATAGAATCAGATTTTGCGGAACAAAAAGAAACTGAAAAAGAAATAGAATCAGACCTTGCAGAGCCAGAAGAATCAAATGAACAGGCAGATTCAGGAATAGATATAGATATAAAAGAACAAGAAGAATATGGGAAGCCAGATTCAGAAGGAAAGTCAGAGCCTGAAGATAAACCGGATTCCGAAGATAAGCCAGAGCCCGAAGAGAAGCCAGAGCCCGAAGAAAAGCCAGAGCCTGAAGATAAACCAGAACTAGAAGAAAAGCAGGAACCAGCCATAACAGATAGTCCTTATGGACATGAAATCTATATAGCTAATGGCGTACTGCAATATGGTGAAAACGCAAGTGAAGCACAGATGGGAAAGGATGTTAATACAGGAAGTACAGTGGAATGTCCATATCCTATAGAGGTTATGACAACAAGGGTTATGTATGATGAGCATTGTGGTTATCATACATATAAAGGATATTATACAGTTTCAGATAAAACCGAAATTCTTGATTGCCTGGTTGATGCAATGGGGAGTCCGTTGTTTAACGCAGATACAGCTATGTTTCAGGGGGTTATGGGTATATATAGATGTGGTTCCGTTGTGTTTACATGTCTTGGAATAGTGGAATAAAGGGGGTGTATATATGGCAGCATGTCCTATGAAGGACAAAAAAAGAGTGACTTTATTATATATATTATCGGTATTGGTGTTATTATTATCATTTGTAGGTCTGGCATATGCGTATCAAGCGGGCAGTTATACAGATGATGATTTTAAAAGACAGATAACCGTTGATTTTGCCGGTGGCACAGCTGATTTACAATGGGTATATATGAATGATAAGAATAAACAGATATATTTTGATGATATACCTTTTTATAGTGATAATGAGGCACCGCATGAAGGAACATTTACAGAACATGTGAACTGTCGTGGATATACGCCGTATCTTCGTGTATACAATATTTCGAAAGAAGGCTGTATATTCAATGTGGATTTCACTGGCTATAAAAACTATAACAATTGGGACAATCCAGACAACAATGTTAAGGAAATGCTTGGCGGTTACCTGTTTGAAGCTGGCTGTAATATCAATTATGATGGAGATAAATATTCCGGTGAAAGAAAACCATTAACTATCACATTAGGATGGGCATGCAACTTTAACATCGAATGGGATTCTGGAGTCAGTGATGTTATAGGACACAGCACGAGTGGTCTTGATATGCGGTATTCAGATGGACAGACTATTACATATAAAGAAGGTACATTGGTTCCTACATGGATATATCTTAAAGATGGATATGAACTTGATTATATACAGGAAGGTGACATAAAATGGTATGATTCCACATGGAATGAAGCATGTAAAAGATGGGATAACTACTGGACTATGAATAGGAGCCGGAGCATTCATATTCATACTAAGAAGAAAGAGGTTATAAAATCATATAAGCAGACTGTATACATAAGATATCAGAATCAGAATGGTACGTGGGAAAGATGGGATGACACGTCAGCAATAACTGAAAATGTATTATGTGGTTCAACATATACATTTGATACTAAGAATATAACTGGAAATTCAAAATGGAATTCAAACCTATACAGGATGCCAGAGCAGTTTGATGATGGAACATCCTTTGCCTATAAAGTAAGTGGTGCAAAAACTAGTTATATAAGTGTAGCCAGATTAAAAATACAGAATGACCAGGAGATATATGTGAGGTATCAGAATGAGGATGGTTCATGGGGTGAATATTCAAGCACATACTGGCATACACCAACAAAGAAAGCACCTGATGGCTATTGGGAGAACTTTCTGTGGCATGTAGATAGTGGTACATCGTTTGGTTTTGGAGTTGAAGATATTAAACAGGATTCAAGGTGGGATGCCACGTTATATGAGTTTCCAGATACATATGCAGATGGTTCGTCGTTACGATATACAGTGACAAAGGCTTGTAAAAAATATGTTGATATATCAAGAAAATTCATACTGACATTATCACAGGAGGATGCAACAACAAGGGGAACACAATCAGTTATGGTATCTTACAGGAAAGGACTGCCTGATATAACGGTTCCTGAACAGAAATATAAAGCTTCATTTTATGATGATGATAACTATAATGACAGACTGTTATTATCTGATATAGTCCAGATTAATAAGTTTAAAGGATATATGTTGAAAGAAAAAAGAAATGAAGTCAGTCTGGGAAGTATATTAAATGAAAGTTATAATTATTCAGATGCTAATGCTGATAATTCTATTATTTCAACAGTAACATTAACAAGACCATATACTGGCAATTTGTATTTTTATTATGATGGTTATAATAGTACAGATGAAGAGGTTTCTGTTAATGTTGAGTGGAGTACTCTTGATGGTGACAGTGATAACGAGGAAATATGGTTTTTACCACATTCAAATGATAATAACTATGTAGATGTCTATGTTAATAAGGTTAACAGTATAAGAATCAGGTACTTTGGACCAGAGTATGGGCCAGATAGTTTTGGCAGCTGGAAAATCAGTCTTAATATTGAAGAAATGGCTGATGTGAATGATTACTGGTATAACAGTGAAGGTAAAGCCGATATTTACAGTTATCCTTATGCATGTAACGAAACTGTTTATGCGAAGTGGGAAGAAAGTAAAATCACACTGCCAGATAAAGATGAGGTAACGAAGCCTGGTTTTGAGTTAACTGGCTGGTCAGATGGAATAAACACTTATGATCCAGGTGATAAAATATCAATAAAAAAAGATACAAGGTTTTATGCAATATGGGAAGAAGTAATACCTGAAAGCAACTCTGAGAGTAATATAACAAAGGCAGCATCAACAATGTACTTTGATACACTTATACGGCGTACATCAGGAGATGAAGCATGGTATGACACAGTTGGAAGCTATAGTATAAAAAGTCTTAAGGATTATAGCAATGATAGTTGTGTACAGATATGGAAGATAGATATTGCTGGTAATATAACAAGAATGAAATGAGGCATTTACAAAATCATGAAAATATTTTATAATTAAAGGCAGATTTTTTATATATTTTGGACATAATTGCCATTATGGAAAGGATTGCGGTATGGAAAAGATAAAAATGACAACACCTCTCGTAGAGATGGATGGAGATGAGATGACAAGAGTGTTATGGGGACTTATTAAGGATGAACTTTTACTTCCTTATGTAGATCTTAACACAGAATATTATGATCTTGGACTTGTTCATCGTAATGATACTAACGACCAGGTTACTATAGATTCAGCAGAGGCTACTAAAAAGTATGGTGTTGCAGTAAAGTGTGCTACAATCACTCCTAATGCAGCAAGAGTAAAAGAATATAACCTTAAGGAGATGTATAAGAGCCCTAATGGAACAATAAGAGCTATTCTTGATGGTACAGTATTCAGGGCACCTATCATTGTTAATGGTATTGAACCTTATGTTAAGACATGGAAGAAACCTATAACTATAGCAAGACATGCATATGGTGATGTATATAAGGCTTCAGAGATGAAGATTCCAGCAGCAGGAAAGGCTGAGCTTGTATACACAGACGAACAGGGTAACGAAACAAGAGAGCTTATACATAACTTCAAGGGTGCTGGTATCATACAGGGTATGCACAATCTTAATGATTCTATAGAGAACTTTGCAAGAAGCTGTTTTAACTTTGCTCTTGAAACTAAGCAGGATCTTTGGTTTGCAACTAAGGATACAATATCTAAGAAGTATGATCATACATTCAAGGATATATTCCAGGAAATATATGATAATGATTATGCTGATAAGTTTAAGGAAGCAGGCATTGAATATTTCTATACATTAATAGATGATGCAGTAGCAAGAGTTATTCGTTCAGAGGGAGGATATATCTGGGCTTGTAAGAATTATGACGGCGATGTTATGTCAGATATGGTTGCTACAGCATTTGGTTCATTATCCATGATGACATCAGTTCTTGTATCACCTAAAGGCTTCTATGAATATGAAGCTGCACATGGTACAGTACAGAGACATTATTATAAGCATCTTAAGGGAGAGGAAACATCTACTAACCCTATAGCTACTATATTTGCATGGACAGGAGCTTTAAGAAAGAGAGGAGAACTTGATTCTATTCCTGAACTTGTAAGATTTGCAGATACACTTGAAAAGGCTTGTATCAAGACAGTAGAAGATGGTAAGATGACAAAGGATCTTGCGCTTATAACAACATTAGAGAATCCTGTAACACTTAATACACAGGATTTTATCAAAGCAGTAAGGGCAACACTTGATGAACTTATGAATTAATGTATAATTAACTGCTCCATTGATATTATAATATCAATGGAGCAGATTATGTTGTAAGAGGTATGAAACAGAACGTAACTTAAGGAGTGTTATGCGTAATATATTATTGGATTTCAGTTTCAGGGGAATGAATATTAACCAGCTTGCAGTCTGGTTTTTTATATATAGCTTTTTTGGATGGGCAATGGAGTGCATAGTTATAAGAAAGCAGCTTGGCTACTGGGAAAACAGAGGGTTTGCAAAGCTGCCATTTTGTGTAATATACGGTTTTGGAACATATATAGCTTTCAATATATTTGCACCTATACAAAACAACTATATTGCATTATATATATTTGGTGCTGTATGTGCAACAATATTTGAGTATATGACGGCGAAGCTTATGTTAAAGCTGTTCGGCGAAGTATGGTGGAACTATGATCACCTTAGATTTAATTATAAGGGTATAATATGCCTTCAGAGCACAATTGGCTGGGGATTTCTGGCAGTGCTTATATTCGGAGTGTTTAACAGGCTTGTAGAACAGGCAGTATTTTCTATGCGTATGTCAGCGGTTACAGTGATTTCAGTTGTTCTTGTTGTGTCATATGTATGTGATTTTTCATATCATTTTACAAAGCGTTTATTAAACAAAAGAATGGGAGATGCAGTTAAACATGCATCAGGCTGCAGTAATCTTCTTAACAGATTCCATAGGTGATTTCGGGGTGAGATATGTTAGAAAGTCTTAGAAATAACATGAAACTGCTAAAAAGCAGTAAAAGACATGTATTGTTGTTTGAACTTGCATATAAGCTCCTTGCATTAGCAGTGTTTTATCCTGTTATTACGGGCGTTATCCGTTTGTGCATGAGAATAACAGGGATTAATTATCTTACAAATGAATATATAGTGAAAGCGTTTATGAATCCTGTAATAATTATATTCTGCCTCTTAGGGGTTATAGGATTCATAGTTTACTGCTTATATGAAATGGCATATCTTGCAGTATGTTTTGAAACCAAGAGAAAAGGTATACAGGCGTCTATTATTGATAACATATATAATGCCTTTTTGCGGCTTAAAAAGCTGTTGAGGATTCAGAGCATACCGCTTTTTTTATATTTTCTGATATCTATAATAGTTATTAATGTGACAGTTACGGGCAATATTATATTTAGCGAAAGTGTAAAAAATATTATAAAAAGTGAGGTAAAACGAAACAGAACTGCTATATTTATTGTGACAGCAATTATCATAATATGCCTGTTTTACTTTGTTATACGGGATATTTTTTCATTTAACATATACATGATGGAGGGAAAAAACTTCAGACAGTCATGTGCTAAAAGCAGAAGCATTGTTAAAAATAATGTACTGAAGATAGTGGGTGTAGTTGTACTATATAATCTTGCACTTTTAGCGGCTATTTATACATTTTATATAATTACATCTGTTGTACTGATTGCCGGAGTTAAACTGCTTGATCTTGCTTATATGGGTAGTGCGGTGTATCTTTCTGTGCTTAGTACATTAAGGACGATAGTAAGATTATTTCTTGTATTTTTATCTATACCTTGTTCATTCTCTATGATATCATATATGTATTACAAGTATGAGAATCTTTCGGATATTAATTTTGAGTTTGTTGATATAGATGAAGGAAGTGCAAGGATAAACAGGATTATATATTCATTTGTTCTTGTGATGTCGATAGTCCTGGATGTGTTATATGTGGTGTTAACATTTAACAGCAACCCTTTTGAGAGAGTTGCTATATTCCATGATACTAAGATAACAGCACACAGGGGTGCGTCAAGGGAAGCACCGGAGAATACACTGGCAGCTTTCCAGCGTGCCATAGATGATATGGCTGATTATATTGAGCTTGATGTGCAGATGACAAGCGATGGTTATATAGTGGTTATGCACGATGCATCAGCATATAGGACAACAGGTGTAGCTAAGAATATAACAGATATGACATATGAGGAAGTAAAGAAGCTTGATGCCGGGTACTGGTTTTCAGAAAAATATAGGGGTGAAAGGGTTCCATCTTTTGAAGAGGTGTTAAAGCTTGTTAAAAGCAGTCCTGTCAGTATAAAGCTTAATGTTGAGATAAAGTCATCAGCGGATAGCAGCATAGCAGCTGGAAAGGTTATAGAGCTTATAAAGAAATATTCCATGGAACAGAATTGTGTTATAACTTCATTTGATTATGATGCGCTTCTTGCAGTTAAGAGCATGGATGAGGATATACAGACTGGATATATACTGTCTGTTGCATATGGAAGATTTTATGAGAATACCAACGTAGACTTCTTTAGTGTTAACGCTTCATTCCTTACAAAGAGAACAGTGGATGCCATACATAATACTGGTAAACAGGTATATGCATGGACAGCTAATAACGATACATCTATAAAGAATCTTGCTAATAAAGGTATTGATAATATAATAACAGATGAACCTGTTATGGCAAGGGAGGTTGTGTATTCAAGGAATACAAGTGAAACTATTACAAATATGATCAAATATGTATTTAATAAATAACAGTCGCATTTTGCTTCGCAAAACAAGGAGGTAAATACCTCTGCTCCTGCAGGGGCAGTCGCATTTTGCTTCGCAAAACAAGGAGGTATGTATGCTTAGGGGAATAGGTACATCTAAGGGTATAGGTATAGGAAAGGCACTGGTGTTAAAAAATACAGGGTGCGAGGTAAAAAAGTATAAAATAGATGATGTAGATGCAGAACTTCAAAGATACAAGGATGGAGTGGACACATTCATAAAGGAGACAGACGAATTCATAGAGAAGCTGACAGCTAAGTTAAACGGCGATGATAAGAATGCACTTGTTCTTAAGAACCAGGAATATTTAGCTGGTGATATACAGCTTACGTCAGAGGTTTGTAATATTATAAAGAAGAATAATATTAATGCAGAGGCAGCCCTTTATGAGGCCTGCGAATCTTTGAAGCAGCTGTTTCTAAGTATGGATAACGAGGCTATAGCCCAGCGTGTAACAGATATTGAAGATATGAGGGAGAGATTGACAGCAATACTTCTTGGTGTTAAGAGTATTGATCTTACGCAGCTTCCTGATAACACGATTATTATAGCTGATGAGATACATCCATCTATGACAGCGAATATGGATACTGTGCATATAGCAGGCATTATATCTGAAAAAGGTGGAGACACCTCACATGCATCGATACTTGCAAGAGCTTTGGAGATACCAGCAGTTCTTAGTGTAAAGGGTATATGCAGTGAGGTTAAGGATGGAGAAGACATAATAGTTGATGGTGCATATGGTGAAGTGTTTGTATCTCCAAGTGACATAACTAAAAAGATATACGCCAAAAAGAAAAAACAGTACGATGAGAGTGTTATAGAACTTAAGAAATATATCAATAAACAAACAGTTACTAAAGATGGCAGACGTGTGATGCTGGCTGCTAATATAGGCAATGCACTTGATGCTGCAAAGGCAGTCAGGGATGGTGCAGAAGGTGTGGGACTGTTCAGGACTGAATTTCTTTTTATGAATGGAAGCAAGCTTCCAACAGAAGAAGAACAGTTTACAGAATATAAGAAAGCAGCAGTTCTTCTTGATGGAAGGGAACTTACTATAAGAACACTTGATATCGGCGGAGATAAAGATATTCCATATATGGGATTGTCTAAAGAAACTAACCCATTCTTAGGATACAGGGCGATAAGATTCTGCCTTGACAGGATAGATGTTTTTACGACACAGTTAAGGGCTATATTAAGGGCTAGTGCTTACGGTAATATCAGAATTATGATACCTATGATAACATCGGTTTCAGAGGTCAACGAGGTTAAAAAGATTATAGCAGGAATATGCAGGGATCTTGATAAGAAGGATATTAAATATGATACTGATATTAAAGTTGGTATTATGGTAGAAACACCAGCAGCGGCTATTATGGCAGATGTTCTTGCAAGGCAGGTCGATTTCTTCTCAATAGGAACTAATGATCTTACGCAGTATACGCTTGCTGTTGACAGAGGTAACGAAAATGTTTCATATCTGTATTCGGCACTTAATCCGGCAGTTCTAAGAAGCATTAAAAGAATAATAGAATGTGCGCATAACGCAGGTATTGATGTAGGTATGTGTGGTGAGGCGGCAGCAGATGAACGCATGATACCACTGCTTTTATCTTTTGGTCTTGATGAGTTTTCAGTCAGTGTAAGCCGTGTGCTTGAGGTAAGAAAAGAGATTGCATCATGGAGTATGAAAGAAGCTGGTGATATAGCAGGGAATATACTAGGATATTCAGAGGAAAAGGAAGTATCGAATTATCTGAGTGATTATATATCATCAAGAGCTGAAACATCTAAGCAGACAGCTAAAGATAGTAATGACAGTGCATTATAAAATATGTTGTATGTGATAATATAAAGAATAGATGACATAACGGATAAATAATGCTATGAATAAATGTCATAATGAATAAGTAATGTGATAATAAAAATGATAGAAATGAGGAACATATGGCGATATATGTAACAGATGAAGAGCAGGAAAAAGTTATACTTGTAGGTGTGGAGCTTGACCCGGCAGATGATTGTGAGAAATCACTTGAGGAGCTATCTGAGCTTGCAAAGACAGCAGGGGCAGTTACAGTTGGAAAGATGATACAGCCAAGAGACAGCTTCCATCCTGCAACTTATATAGGAAAAGGAAAGCTTGAAGAGTTAAGAGCTATGATACAGGAGCTTGGAGCAACAGGTATTATATGTGATGATGAGCTGTCACCTGCACAGTTAAGGAACCTTGAAGATGTTCTTGATACAAAGATTATGGACAGAACTATGGTTATATTAGATATATTTGCAGCAAGAGCGTCATCAAGTGAAGGCAAGATACAGGTTGAGATGGCACAGCTTAAGTACAGGTCAACAAGACTTGCAGGTCTTGGAATAACACTGTCAAGACTTGGTGGTGGTATAGGAACAAGAGGTCCTGGTGAGAAGAAGATAGAAACGGACCGAAGAATAATACGTGACAGAATATCCCACTTATCAGCAGAATTAAAAGAAATAAAAAGCCATCGTGATATACAAAGACAGAACAGAGAGAACAGTTCAACACCTGTGGCTGCCATAGTAGGGTATACTAATGCAGGAAAGTCAACACTTCTTAACAGGCTTACAGATGCTGGTGTGTTATCAGAAGACAAGCTGTTTGCAACACTTGATCCTACGACAAGGGCACTTAAACTTGCGAATGGCGAAAAAGTGCTTTTAACAGATACAGTCGGATTCATAAGAAAGCTTCCGCATAATCTTATTGAGGCCTTCAGGAGTACACTTGAAGAAGCTAAATATGCAGATATGATAGTACACGTTGTTGACTGTTCTAATGATGATTATGAGAGACACATGGCAACGGTATACGATACCCTTAAACAGCTGGATGTAGGTGATAAGCCGGTTATCACACTCTTTAACAAATGTGATGAATTCGATGAGATACCTATACTTAAAGATAGTAAAGCTGATTATGTAGAGAATATATCAGCAAAAACTGGTATGGGACTTGATAGTTTCCTGATGGATATACAGGATATTATTCTTAAGAGCAGAATCCAGATAGAAAGGGTATTTCCATATAATGAGGCAGGAAAGCTTCAGCTTATAAGAGAGTATGGACAGCTTGAAAGTGAAGAATATACACAGGATGGCATAAAGGTTAAAGGATATGTGCCTGCATGGGTTGGTGGTAAACTTTAGCTGGTGTATCGCCTGGTATGCATTTGTTGTGTGTGGCTTGTGCAACCGCTGTGCAGCTGGTGTATCTGTTGTGCAAAGCTATGTATATATATGTGTTATGAATAAGAGATGATGTCAGAAAAAAGAAAGGGGCATAAGTATATATTATGAATATAATAGCACTTGCTGATAAAAAGTGGGGGATTGGTAATAACGGACGGCTTCTTGTGGATATTCCGGAGGATAAGAAGCTTTTCCGTGGAGAAACATACGGAAAAGTTGTTGTTATGGGGAGAAAGACATATGAAAGCCTTCCTAACCAGTTTGCACTTGAAGGAAGAAAGAACATAGTCCTTACTAACAATATGAATTATAAAGCAAAAGATACAATGGTGTGCCACAGTGTTGATGAAGTTTTAGAGGAACTAAAACAGTATAATTCAGATGATGTTTATATAATAGGTGGTGCACAGATATATGAGCAGTTTATTCCATATTGCGATACTGCACATATAACAAGAGTTGATTATACATATGAAGCAGATACATATATAGCTGACTTTGACAAGCTTGATGGGTGGAAAGTCACAGCAAGAAGTGATGAACATACATATTTTGATTTATGTTATGAGTTTGTACGATACCAGAGAGTGTGAGGGATGGCATGAATAAAAAAGGAAAGAAAATAAGGCATATAATGGCAGGAATACTTATATCTGCTATATTTGCAGGAGTTTTTGCAGGTTATGGTATTCCACATCTTTATGCATCACCAAAAGAAAAGACGATTAAGACTATGAAACAGTCAGCAGATACACTCAAAGAGGTTCTTGGAGGTTTTGTTGATAAAGTGGTGCAGCTTGATCCAATGGGCAACCATACATATACAGGTAATATAACGGTATCAGAATTCACATATGATGGCGTGGATTATAGACCAGATACAACGAATAACAGCCATAAATATAGTGTTGTTACAGATAATAACAATATAACATTTTCTATGCCACAGGTAGAAGATGGTACACTTGTTGTCGATAAAAACGATATATTACCATATGGTCTTGCAAAGATAGATTCTGGACAGACAGAAGCTATGTTAAGGGCAGTGCTTTCACATATTATGAATGGGTATGAAGTGGCTGTAAAAGATAATTTTGATAATATTGGTAATGATAATAAGTCTGACAAGAATGATGGTTCTATGACTGCAATTGGCACAATATCCGATGAAAGATGTACTATAACTATAAGTGATAAGTCACTTATAGCAGGTTTTAATACATTTGTAGAAGAAATGTATAAGGATTCAGCCATTCTTCCATATATATCTCTTCTGAATGTTCATGGAATAACTATTGATAAGATAAAGTCAAAGTTTAATATGTATGCAGAGGGTGTATACACAACTATTACTATGGATATGGACGATGATGGCAGACTGACCGGAGCAGAGTTTGCGTTTAAGTCAGATTCAGATACCAGGCTTGCCAATATATCAGTAAGATTTACTGGTGAAAAAAACTTGTATGACAGTATATATATGACAGTTTCGACAGCAGTGATAAATAACAATTATATAAATGCATCAATCCAGCTGGATATGCAGGATATGGATAATATTAAGTATGATGTTGAAACAGATGTAAAATACCATAGACATAATATGCGTTTAAAGGCAGCCGGGGATATAAAGGCAGAGTGAAAAGATAAAATATATGCTAATATCGGGGAGCGAGTCAAAAGGTCTTTCACCCACCTATGAGCAAGTTCATGTGGGTTTAGACCTTTTGACCCTGATTTCATGGTATATATTCATGCTATTATAAGCTTTTAGTCAGTTTAAATCAGAGCCTGCTTTTAGTCTTTCGTTGTTAAGTTGTTATATAAGTATTGTAATGGAATCTTCTTAGTCTTTGTTCCATCTTAATAGCATTGGCCAAATGTGCATATGCTCCAACCTGTACTTTATAATAGCCATCTTCATATATTATAAATGCAGGAAATCCGTCAATGAGCAGTGAGTTTAACATACGGTCTGCATTTTCTTTGTTCCTGTATGCACCAGTCTGTACTCTGTAAAGAGGTTGTGGTGAGTAAGAGTTATCTGTGTTATCATCATAGTTACAACCGCAGTCAGCTCCGTTGCTTATATAACTGGTAACGGCCATGCTGTCTGTTGTATTAGCAGGACTTAAACTGTTTTTATTACTATTATTGCTGTTATTATAATCGTTTCTATTATTATTATTATTATTGATATTATCATTGCGGTTATTATTGCTTATATTATCATTGCGGCTATTATTGCTTGTATTATCATTTTTATTATTGTTGTTATTGCTATGACTATTATTGTTATTACGGGCACTGGCCGGAATACTTTCAAGTATTCCATCAGCTATAGCATTTGCAACCTTATCGAATTCCTGGTCAAATATATAATTATCTTTTTCATTATTTATAAAGCCTGCTTCAACAAGGACAGCTGGCATTGTAGTTCTCTTAAGTACCACAAGATTTTTCCGGGTATCAACTCCCAGATTCTTAAATCCAACATTCTCAAGCTGGTTGTTTATGTTTCTTGCAACCTCTGATTTAAATCCTGAATCATTGTATACAAGAGTTTCAACACCAGAATACTGGTTGGGCTTTTCAGAAGAGTTTCGATGTATTGACACGAAAAGATCAGCGCCTGAGTTGTTAGCATCAGTTGCCTTTTTAAAAGGTGTCTCATATTCGTCGTTAGTTCTTGTATAGAAAACATCAATTCCATTTTTTTTAAGAATATCGCCGACGGCTAGAGTAAGGTCGAGGGTATCATCTTTTTCCTGTCTGCCATTATAAACAGCACCAGGATCGCTGCCACCATGACCTGCATCAAGAGCTACTTTATATTTTGACATATCCGCTCCTAAGGGAATTATCATTTTATTTTATTCATAAAAATATATAAAGATACATATAATAATGAAAAAATATTGATTTTTGTATATAGGTGTATACAGAATGGGGGTATAATGGTGTATGTTCATACTATGGAAACACCACAGGATATGATAGATAAAGGGAAGATGCACATAAATGTATATGATAAACAGCAGGGAGCACCGCTTGCAAATGCAAGAATCACTCTGTCATACACAGGTAATCCGGATTCGATAATAAATGAACTTGTAACGGATTCAGAGGGGGCGGTTAATCTTGATGAACTTTTAGCACCACCGATAGAGTACAGCATGGAGCCAGGGGAAAAACAGCCATTTGCAGAATATACGATTGATGTCAGTGCCAACGGATATGAGGAGACTAACATATCCGGAATAGATGTCTTTTCAGGGGAAACGAGTATACAGGATGTATATCTTAATGAAAATGAGTATGCAGTTGCGGAAGATAACATAGTTATTCCGGTTAATACCCTGTATGGAAACTATCCAGCCAAGATACCAGAGAGTGAGATAAAGCCACTTAACCAGTCTGGTGAGATAGTACTAAGCCGTGTTGTTATTCCTGAAACTATAGTTGTGCATGATGGTGTTCCTACTGATTCAACGGCGCTTGATTATTATGTCAGGTATAAGGACTATATTAAAAATGTTGCAAGCAGCGAGATATATTCAACATGGCCAAGGCAGACGTTAGAGGCTAATATACTTGCAATCATGTCATTTACATTGAACAGGGTGTATACAGAATGGTATAGAAACCAGAGTTATAATTTTACTATAACATCTTCAACAGCATTTGATCATAAATGGGTGAATGGCAGAAATATATTTGAGAGTATATCAAATGTAGTAGATGAAATATTTGATAATTATCTTTCACGTCCGAATGTTAAGCAGCCAATACTTACACAGTACTGTGATGGAAAAAAATCAAGCTGTCCGAACTGGATGACACAGTGGGGAAGTAAGTATCTTGGTGACCAGGGATATTCATCAATCGATATATTAAGATATTATTATGGCGATGATATGTATATAAATACAGCAGAGCAGATACAGGGTATTCCTTCATCATGGCCTGGTGCCAATCTTGATATAGGGTCATCGGGTCAGAAAGTAAGACAGCTTCAGGAGCAGCTGAATCTCATAGGAGATTATTACAAGGCTATACCACCATTGTCAGTTGATGGAATATATGGAGAGCAGACAGCAGAAGCGGTAAGACAGTTTCAGAGGATTAACAATATGCCACAGACAGGAGTCGTTGATTTTCCGACATGGTACCGTATATCAGACAGATATGTGAGACTGTCAGGCATAGCTGAGCTTATGTAAGCGGGCATGATATAGTCTGGCTTATGGAAATGTTGTCTTTAAACAGTATTGAAATAGTATTATAGTGCTGATATTATGATGATATAAAGTAATGTGTACAAATGAAAGAGGCAAAAGATATATGAGGTATAAGATAAGTGATCTTGCAAAACTTCTTGGTGTATCTACAAATACGGTGAGAAGATATGAGGATATGGGTTATATATCTGCTGTGAGGGATGAGAACAGCGGATACAGGTATTATGATGATGACGGAGTTTTTGGTGTGCTCAATGCTAAAATGCATATAAAGTATGGTTTTACGCATGAGCAGATAAGTAAGATGCAGAATTATACGCTTGGTGAAACTATAGAGGCGTGTCAGGAACACATGCAGCAGATGGATAGGCAGATAGCCTATATGACGTATTTAAGACACAGGCTTAAGGATGACTGTGTGCTTATGAATAAGGCGGCAGCTAATACAGATATATATGAAAAACAAAGTCTTCCTATGTATTATGTTTTATATAAGAATGGCGGAAAGCTGCTTCAGGAGCCAGAAAGACTGGAGCAGCTAAGCGAGTTTTTATACAATTCACCAGAAATACAGCATATATACATAATTCCTGAGAGTGAGATGAAAGCAGGACGTTTTACTGTAAGCTGTGGTTATTCGATTAAGGAAGAGCATCTTGAAAAGTATCATCTTCATATTAACCAATATGCACAGAAGTATATTCCTAAGCCGTCAGTTATGGGTATATCAAAGGTGCCGGCAAGGTTAAGCAGTATATATGATTATTCACAGGATGAGATTAAGGAGATTATGATAGGGCGTCATCTTGCGTATATGAAAGAGCATAATCTTGTCCTTGATGGTGATATAACAGGTATAGTTATAACAAAGGTTAAGGATGATGATAGTGATGATCATGTGATGTATATTCTTATGAGTGTTCCTGTACGGCATGAAAAACAGTGAATTATGAGATATTATGTTCGCATATAAAAACAATTCTTTATTAAATATGTAAAAGATATTGACCTTGACATTGGTTCATACTTTATAGTTTGTATTATGGATATCAAAAAGGTTTTATAAACAGACCCTGACAGTATCCATGCAGATATATAATGTTATAATGCCTTTAAAGGCAGAAAGGGAGGTCAATATGCGCAAAACAACTAAAAGACGTCTTAGCAGTCTTTTGTGTGCAGTACTTATGCTTGTTACAAGCATAGATGTAACTGCATTTGCAGCAGAATCAAAAGCGTCAAAAAGAAAGATTGACGTATGGGACATAGGAACAGTACAGGAAGCAGATACAGATAAGTATAATAATCATATTACTGCTGCTGACTGGGAGAATTGTGACAATGTTTCAAAGGATGGTAAATTCGTTGCCGGAGAAACAACATTTGGTGATCTTACAATCAATCATAATGCCAATGACAGATTGTTCTCGGCATCAGGCAAAAACTATGGAAGCAATGCGTTAGCAACAACAGCATATGATGATGGATATACAGCATCCGGTATGTACTACTGTAATGGTACAGGAGGAGAAGGAAGAAGATACATTGCTATTAACAATGTAGAAGCCGGAGATAAGATAGTTGTATACATGGCATCAAGCAACGCTGCTAATGGAACACTTCTTTTTAAGTATCTTGGTGAAGATAATGAACAGGTAGAAAAAGCAAGCTTTACTAACAAGGGCGCTAAGTATGAATTCGTAGCTAAGTATAGTGGTTCATATAAGGTATATACAGATGCAGCAGCAGGAAAACCTATATATAACAGGGTGGTAAGAATTCCGGGAGTAAAAGTCAGTGGAACAATAGAAGGTGTACAGGTAAGCGGTCTGAAGGTTTTATTTAAGGATGATGTTAACGATATCACATATGATGCAGATGTAAAAGGCAATACATTTACAGCTACACTTGCAGCAGGTTGTGATTATACAGCAGTTTTATCCGGAGCAGCAGGATATGGATTTTCCGTTGATACAAAGAATGTTACAACAACTGTAGATGAAGCTCTGACAGGCAAGACAGGAGTTACATTAAAGGTAGAAGAAAAGAAAGTATATACATATACAGGAAAGGTTACAGGATTTGCAGCAGATTATGATACATCGGGATTATCAGTTAAGCTCGTAGCAGACCCATCTTCATTAGCAGATGATGTAGTTCTTAAGCTTGATGATAACAAAGCTTTCAAAGCAACACTTGAGCCTGATGTTAAGTATACAGTTGAGCTTAGTGGAGTTAATGATTATGAAGTAGCTGATGGCAAAGAGGTTACAGGCCAGACAGATTACTCTAAAGATATAAGCGTTTCTGCTAAGAAGTTATATAAGGTAACAGGTAGATTTACAGATATAGATGCTAAAGCAACAGTTACAGATATTAAGTTTATCAATGTTGATGACAAGTATGTGTATACAGGAAAGGTTACATCAGATGGATATGAAGTTTCTTTAAGAAATGGTTCATATGAAGTTGAAGCAGCAGTTGATGGATATAGAACAACAACACATATAGTAGTCAATGATGCGGATGTAACTAAAGACATCTTAATGGTGTCAACCAAAGATAAGGAACAGATTGAAAGAGTATCTGATATATATGTCGGATATAAAGAAAAAGGAAATGCAAACTATAATACAGTAAAAGAAGCAGTATCAGCAGTATCATTAATGACACCTGCTCCTGATGAGAATAATGGAGTTACTATTCATATTGCACCTGGTACATATAGAGAACAGGTTATAATATCAACTCCATATGTCAGACTTGTAAATGATGAAAAGTCATCAGGTAAAGAAGTACTTCTTACATGGTATTATGGAATAGGATATAAGTATTACAGCATAGATGCTAAAGGTTATTATAATGCTGAAAATGCATATGATAAGTACGAGAAGGCAGCTGCAGCAAAATGGGGCTGTTCAGTACTGCTTAAAAATACAGCAACAGGATTCAGTGCTGATGGAATCACATTTGAAGCTTCGTTTAACCGTTATTTAACAGATGAAGAAATAGAAGATGGTGTGACACCTACAGAAAATAAGAATCCAGACAGAAACTACGCAACAGATGTTACATCAAAGGCAGCAACAGAAAGAGCAACAGCCATGGCTATAGAAGCTGATAAGGTTGAATTCACAGACTGTGCATTTCTTGGAAGCCAGGATACATTATATACTGGCAATTCAGCAACTAATATGTACTTTAAAAACTGCCGTATAGAGGGTAATACAGATTACATATTTGGTGATGGAAACGCAGTGTTTGATGGATGTGAGCTTAGATTCGCAGGTTACAGTGCTGGCTCTACAGGTGGTTATATTACAGCACATAAGCCAACCTCTGCTGCAGCAACTAAGATTGGCTATGTATTTAGAAACTGTACAATAACAGGCAGTGATAAACTTGAGGTAAGTGCAGGATATCTTGGAAGACCTTGGGGTCAGGATGCAAAAGTAACCTTCCTTAATACTAAGATAAATGGTAGTTACATTAAGGATGAAGGCTGGTTTGAAATGTCTGGCAATAAGCCGGAGAAGGCTGGTTATACAGAATATAATTCAGTTTATACAGATGGAACAGAAGTAGATGTTTCCAAGAGAGTAACAGGAGTTACAACAGATGACAGTGTTGCAAAGAAAGATGTTGTGAATGATTATCTTTCAGGCTGGACACCTGATGCTTATGTGGCTGGTGAGAGCACAGTAGCATTTGTAAAGAAACCATATCTTGTTGATAATGGAGATATCAATGCACCATATCCAGGACATACTCTTACTGTTATATACTCTCTTGGAGAGAAGAATGATAAAAATGATGCATCAGTGATCCGCTGGTATATTGTTAATGAGGATGGCAGCAGAACACTTGTAAAATCGTCAACTGCCAATGCTGATAATACATATAAGATTTCTAAGGATGCTATTGGAAAGCATATTGAAGTTGAAGTTGTACCTGAGAACTTAAGTGGTGTTAAGTCAGGAGCAGTAAAATATAAGGCAGAGGCATATGTAAGAGATGGATATGAAGATCCTACAGGTTCAACAGATATAGAACTTGGTGATGGAGTAAATGTATTTTTAGCAGGTGATTCAACTGTTAAGGATTATTCAGCATCAGGTATGTATATGAGCGGTAAGGCCCAGGCTGAAGGTTCATGGGGCGAATATTTACAGGCATTCTTTGATTCTTCAAAGGTTAAGGTGCAGAACTATGCCAATGGAGGACGAAGCAGCAGAAACTTTATCAATGAGGGCTCATTAGATAAGATAAAAGCCAATATTAAAGCAGGTGATTATCTGTTTATACAGTTTGGACACAATGACTGTGCCAATGGAAAAGGATATATTGAAGATAGATATGTACCACTTGGACAGCCAGATGCCAACGGAATATATCCGGTAACAGCAGGAACTAAAGTGGCAACACCATCATCACTTACTTCAAAGTATGGAGATACATTCTATTCATATGATTGTGGTGGTACTTATAAATGGTATCTTAAGCAATATGTTGATGCGGCAAAGGAAGCAGGTGCAATACCAGTTCTTGTAACACCAGTATCAAGACTTTATTATACTAGTGATGGTACTATCAAACCACATCATGATTCAACAGATAAAGAAACAGGAACACTTGTAACTAAAAATAATGCATATGTTGAAGCAGTTAAACAGCTTGCAAAGGAACAGGATGTATTACTTATTGATGGTTTTGAGATAACAAAGAATATGTATGAGGAAGCATACAAAGCAGACGAAAATGCAGCTAATGGCAAGTCTGTTAATGGTACACAGGTTATGTCAGCAGGAGACAGTACACATAGCAATAAGCTTGGTGGTTTCATAACAGCAGAACTCTTTGCACAGCAGATCCAGAATATGAATATATCACTTTCAAAGGCTGTTAAATCACCATCCAGAGTAGCAGGTGTTAATCCGGATGGACAGCAGGTGTTTGTTGTTGATAAGAATGGAGTGCTTACTGCTAAAGCAGCAGATGCAAATGGCAGATTCACAGAAGATGCAGTGTACTGGACAACAAAAGGCCAGAGCCTTTTAGGTGTAATAAGTGCTAAGAGTGAAGAACTTAATAAGAGCGAGAAACCAGCGCCGGATCCAACACCATCGCCAGACCCAACGCCAGCACCAGACCCAACACCATCGCCAGACCCAACGCCATCGCCAGACCCAACTCCGGCACCAGATCCAACGCCAGCACCAGAACAGGGTGGCAGCGATAAGAAAGACGATGGAGCTACGTCAGGTAGTGACAGTAAGAAAGATGACAATGCTATATCATCTGACGATAAAAATCCAGATGCTTCTAAAGATGATGTAAAAACAGCAGATGTATATCACGTGATGGGATATAGTGTGGCATTTACAATGGCATTAGCTGGAATAGTACTTCTTGTGAATGAAGATAGAAAAAAGAAAAGGCTGATTAATAAATAATATAATAGTTATAGATACTAGTGTTAGTGATGATTAGAATTGATTAGTATTGATTGGCATTGAATAAAGCCAGATACACAATGACTTAGGTTGTTGTGTGTCTGTTTTTTGAATACTTGAATATTGTTTGTTCGAATATTATTTGCTTGAATATTATTTGCCTGAATGTTTTTTGAAATATAATAATGTATGGATTTATGTACAATACATTATTAAATGTGCAAAAAGATATTGACCTTGACATTGGTTCATACTTTATAATTCCATAAAAAGGGCAGATTGTCCAGAAAAGAAAGGGAAGGTTATTTATGATGAAGAAAAGAAACAGAAAACGTATAAGTTGTCTGCTTAGCGCTTTGCTTCTGCTTGTTATGAGCATAGGCTGGAGCGTTATGGCTATGGCTGATGATGCAGTTAATAAAGACAGCAGCAAGCCTACAGTATGGATAATAGGTGATTCTACAGTAAGTTCTTTTGCTGATAATTATTATTATCCAAGATATGGATGGGGTACACAGATTGATAAGTATCTTGATGGAACATATGAAGTGAAGAATATAGCTTTATCAGGAAGAAGTTCTAAGAGCTATGTTAATGATAAGGAGTATAAAGAACTTACAGCCGGTATGAAGCAGGGTGATTATCTTCTTATAGGCTTTGGTCATAATGATGAAAAGGCAGAAGCAGACAGATATACAGACCCTAATGGTGATTATAAGACAGCTGGCTCATTTGCTAACTCATTATATGAAAACTATATTAAGCCTGCGCAGGCAGCTGGTACAACAGTTATTCTCTGTACACCTATAGTAAGAAGAACTGCTACAGCAGAATGGTCTGACAGTAATCTTCATATCACAAAGGATAGTGGTGATTTCAAGGGTGGAGATTATGCCCAGTCTATAAGGAATCTTGGTAAGGAACTTAATATACCAGTTGTTGATATGACTAAGATGACAAAAGAGTTATATGATACATTAGGACCAGATGAGACAGTCAACCTTCATGCATGGACATCATCTAAGGCTACAAGCGTTGATAATACACATACAAACATTTATGGTGGAACATATAATGCTTATCTTGTAACTAAGACAATTAAGGAACTTGGGGTAGCTGGAATATCAGAACATATAACAGCTAAGGAAGCACCTGTTAAGGCTGATGTACTTAAGTCTAATCCTGATTATAAGGAAGCTGAATATTCAGGAGAACTTAAGCAGAGTGAATTATGGAAAGATGCAGGAGTTTTCAAGGGTTCAATATTTGGAGATATAGGCGGAGATCCAAATCTTATTAAGGATAAGTTTATACTTGAGGGCAATGAAGATGGAAGCATTCACATTGCTGTTAATGGTAAGGGAAAGATATCATCAACAACAGATGGAATGGCAATGTATTATTATAAAGTACCAGCAGATAGTAACTTTGTAATAACAGCTAATGCAACAGTAAACAGCATTAATAAACACAATCAGGTGGCATTTGGTCTTATGGCAAGAGATGCTATGTATATTGATGTTAATGATAAGTCAGCTCTTGGAGATTATGTTGCAGCAGGAAGTATCCAGCAGGGAACAGCTAACTGCTTTAAGAGAAAAGATGGCGCATTAGGCTATGGTGGTAAATTAGAGAATCCGGTAGAGGCTGGTAAGACATATGCACTTAAGATTGAGAGTAACAGTGATGGATACGCATGTACATTTGGCGATAATGCTGCTATATCAGGTGGTTTTGATTTCAAGCTTACATCAATAGATGCAGATTATGTATATGTAGGTTTATTTGTAGCAAGACAGGCAGATGTAACATTCTCAGATATAAAGCTTGTTGTAGATGGTAAGGTAGTAACTGGTTCAGATGTTAAGCCTGATGATAATAAACCGGGAGATAATAAGCCGGGAGATAATAAGCCAGGAGATAATAAGCCAGGAGATAACACACCAAGCACACCAAGCGATACACCAAGCACACCAAGCGATACACCAAGCACACCAAGTGATACACCAAGCACACCAGATTCAGATAAGGTAAATGCAGTAATTAAGGCTGATGCTGGCATCAATATAAAAGCCGAAGTACCAGTGAGCGGAATCACATTCACAGAAGAGGAAAAGAAAGAAATAGAAAACGGAAGTACAGTTTCGGTATCTATGGAGGTCAAAGATGTAACAGCTACAGTATCAGAAAGCGATAAGAAGCTTGTGGAGGATAAGGTTAAGGAAGTTTTTAACAATGGTGTAGTTGGAGCATATCTTGATCTTACATTATTAAAGAAAGTTGGAAGTCTCAAAGAAGTATCAGTAACAGAAACAGCTGCTGGAGTTGTTGTTAAGCTTGATATTCCTGAAAGTCTTAAGAATACAGATTCATCTGTAGAAAGAAAATATACAGTTGTAAGAATTCATGATGGTGTAGCAGAGGCACTTGAAACAAGCTGCGAAAACGGAGTTATTACATTTACAACAGATAAGTTCTCTACATACGCTATATGCTATGAAGATGTAGCAGCAACAGGAAACGGACAGTCATCAGATAACACAATAAATACAGGTGATGTGTATAATATAGCACTCTATGTATTGCTCGCAGTTGTATCATGTGTAGGTCTTACATTCGTTGTATTAAGAAGAAAGTCAGTTGTAAGATAAAAAAATAAAACAATGTATTATTTTTGTATTGCAGAAATTTGAAATATTTAAAAATAAGAAATTTGAAATATTTGAAATGTTTGTTTGAAATGTTTAAAAATATAGTTGACAGCTATAACTATTAGTGTTAAACTCTAATAGTTGTTAAACGAAGCAGAGTATCCACTCTCACCTTAGCGCATGAAGGCGACTCGGGTTTATATTTTTAAGAATATGCATGATAAACAGCAATTAAGATGCATTATGATTAAAAAGTGGATAGTCTGACTATCCACTTTTTTTGATTTTGGAGGTGCACTACTATTAGCGAATTAATGATTAACGAGCAGATCCGCGATAAGGAAGTTCGTGTTATTGGACAAGAAGGACAGCAGCTTGGAGTTATGTCTCCTAAGGATGCTATGAAGTTAGCAAGAGAGGCAGAGGTTGATCTTGTAAAGATAGCTCCATCCGCAAAGCCACCTGTATGTAAGCTTGTGGATTATGGCAAGTATAAGTATGAGCTTGTCAGAAAAGAAAAGGAAGCTAAGAAAAAACAGAGAACAATAGAAGTCAAAGAAGTTCGTTTATCACCTAACATAGATGTGAATGACCTTAACACTAAGTGTAACGCAGCAAGGAAGTTCATAGAGAAAGGCGATAAGGTTAAAGTATCACTCAGATTCAGAGGACGTGAGATGGCTCATGTTGATTCAAGTAAGCATATACTTGAAGATTTTGCAGAGAAGTTAAGTGATATAGCAGTAGTAGATAAGGCTCCAAAGTTAGAAGGCAGGAGCATGACTATGTTTTTAACTGAAAAACGTTAAA
>OGKG01001630.1_pt1 | contig 26197 bp, 28 predicted proteins | sample 1572201 | NCBI WGS metagenome assembly OGKG01 (sample SAMEA2582146, study PRJEB24529) | metagenome | biome: Human gut stool | place: China | collected 2011 | reverse complement strand
CATTTTATCAGGAAAACTACTAAACAATGAATACGTCTTTCAAACGCTATTCTATTGCCGCCGAATTATTAACCTCCGTTGTATATCAGCCATATATGCCGATAGAGATACAACCAAGGTACAAGACACCCATTTTTGACCATCTTTGCAGCCTCCTTGCAAGGTTCTAACTCCCCTCTTTTCCTTTTTCGACCGTCTCACTCTTTGTGGCTGATGAGAGTGGTACTTTTTATCAAAAATGCGCTCTTTGGATAGCAATCAGTCAAAATCATCCAAAATATTTTCATAAATAATCTTAAATCTGCTTTTTGCCCCTGTCATAGTTTTTTCTCTTTGCTGAGTGCTTTGAACGGCTATTTTACCCTTGTTCAAAATTTGTACCGTTTAGATTTTGTTGTTTTTATGAAAGTATTGTGTCTCAGTATGTTAGGCTATATATAAAGGCTTCCACATGAACTCGGTCGTCCGCCAGTTGTTGGAACAGCAGACGGATGTGGTCATGGTGGACACGGGCGACTCCTACGAGGGCATCTGTGGCTACTACGGCGGCACGTACATCTCCTATTCCAAGGAGAAGCCCATCTCCATGAACCCCTTCAAGGTCACGGCGGAGGAATACGGGCTGAACTTCGGCGAGAAGAAGAATTTCCTCAAATCGCTGGTGTTCCTCATCTTCAAGGGCAGCACATTCCCCAGCAAGATAGAGGACATGATAGTCAACCAGACCCTCGTAGAATATTACGATGCCTATTTCCATCCTTTCGAGAAATTCACGGAAAAGCAGCGTGCAGAGTTGCGGCAGAAGCTACTTGTAGACGCCAAGATGGAGGATGACTACGAGAAATACAACCACGAGATGGAGGACATCGACCGCCTGATAAACGCCAATGACCAGCCGGAAGTGCCGGAAAGCCGCGCCCTGCTGCTCCCCTCGGAAGTCAGGCGCATGAAACTCGTCCGCCAGTGCCGTTCGCTCATGGCACTCATACGAGACAAGGCCGCCTCGGAGTCCGAAAGGGAACACGCCGCACATATCGTGGAGAAATACCGCAAGGAGCTGTACGAGAATACCATGCTTGTCAAGATTGACAGGCAAATAGACCGCATGGAGGAGCAGAAACGGCGGTTGAAGGTCAGGGAACTCTCCTTCAACTCCTACTACGAGTTCGCCGTGGAGCGCATTCCGCAAATCACTTCCCTAGAGAAAATAACATTCGATATACATAACTTCGCCGCCATCCTCAAGCAGTTCTACCGGGGCGGCGAGCTGGAAACGACGCTGAACGCCGACCTGGACGTTGACCTCTTCAACGAGCGTTTCATCGTATTTGAAATTGACAAGATAAAGGATGACCCCGTGCTTTTCCCCATCGTGGTACTCATCATCATGGACGTGTTCCTCCAGAAGATGCGCATCAAGAAGGGGCGCAAGGCTCTGATTATCGAAGAGGCGTGGAAGGCCATCGCCTCGCCCACGATGGCCGAGTACATCAAGTACCTGTACAAGACCGTCCGCAAGTTCCACGGCATCGCCGGGGTGGTCACGCAGGAGCTGAACGACGTGATAGACTCGCCCATCGTGAAGGAGGCAATCATTAATAATTCCGACGTGAAGATACTGCTCGACCAGTCCAAGTTCAAGGACAGGTACGAACAGATTGCCGCCATACTGGGACTGACCCCCGTACAGCGGCAGCAGATATTCACCGTCAACGCGCTTGACAACCACGAAGGGCGCAGCTACTTCAAGGAGGTGTGGATATGCCGGGGACAGCACTCCGACGTCTACGGCGTGGAGGAAGCCCCCGAATGTTACTGGGCCTACACTACCGAGCGGACGGAAAAGGAGGCATTGAAAACGTACCTGCGCCACTACGGCACGGTGCAGGAGGCCATCACGCACATCGAGGCAGACCGGAAGAAAGCGGGAAGCCCGATATACTTGGAGTTTGCCAGACAAGTCAATCAACATCAAAAAGTAATGTCATTATGGGAAAGCTGAAAAACATCAAAAGCGGAATGAGAGTCATTCTGACGGCCATAGCCCTGTTTGTCGCCTCCGTCCCCACGTTTGCCGGATGGCGCATCGTCATAGACCGCAACTGCATCGCCACGGTGGGCGCCAACCTGGCCTCGCAGAAACTCATCGAGGGGCAGCACAACCGGCGGCTGGACTCCATCGCCTCCAAGAAACAGAAGGTGGAACTCTACACCGTGAGCATGGCCACCATCAAGGAGCTATACAAGCTCTCGATGGAGAACATATCCGGCTTCGGCACGGAGAGCCTTTACTACAAGGAGATAGGCACCTGCGCCTTTGACATCCTCAAAGACGTGCCGGAGCTTGTCAGTACAGTGGGCAAGGCGAAGTTTTCTAACAAGCTGCTTTGCCTCAATGAACTCGGCAACCTCGTGGCCGAGACGCAACAGCTGGTGGGCGACTTCGTGAACATCGTGAACAACGCCAAGGTGCAGAATCCCCTCAAAGGGGAAGCCACAGCGGAGAGGAAAAGCGACGGCTACAACCTGCTCGACCGTTACGAGCGGCTGACCCTGGCCAACCGCATATATACTGACCTTACAAAGATACGCTACAAGGTGGAGGGCATGATGCTCATGGCGCAGTACGCCACGGCGGACGACCTCTTCTTTGCCATCGACCCGGAGGGCTGGGCAAACGTGGTGACCATGAAGAACCGTGTCGGCAGCCTTGTCCGGTCATGGAACGGGCTTGTGGCTTCCAATTACTGAACTAGACAATAAGAGCCATGGAGTATAATATAAAAGGTATAAGAAATCGCAGGGTGGTTTTTACCGCCTTTATGGCAATCGCCGTCCTGTCGCTTCCCGTCAGGGTATCGGCCGTAGTCATTCCCAAAGACCTCCCGACCATCGAAGCCCTGATAGCCTTGCACAAGGCGGTGAAGAAGGACGAGGACAAGGCCATGCAGCGTGTGGCCGCCAGCTTCGGCGAGCAGTCGCTCATCACCAAGGGGGCCGGCAAGTTTAACGACGTGCGCACCACCCTGAACACCAAGCTGGACAACGCCCATTCCTACCTGGTGCTGGCAGGTGCCATTTCTTCCACCGCAAATTCCTTATACCAACTGGTGAAGGAATACAAGGACTTCACTTCAAACACGTTCGTCCATGTCAGCAAGAAGCCCTTCGTAGCATGGTACTATGCCGACGCCAACCTGGCCATATCGAGGGAAGTGAAGCACTGCTACAAGCTCTATGCGTCGGTGGCCGCTTCCGGCATCAACCTGATGAAGGCTTCCATGGACGAGAAGCTGAACCTGGTGATGACGCTGAAAAGCACCATTGACAGGGCAAGGTACATCATTGACAATGCGAACCTTTACTGCTACCTCATTACCGACTGCGGATGGAAGCCGGACTACATCTGGGAGATACTGAACTCCGAAGTCAAGGACGAGATAGCAAAAACAATTATCAACAAATGGAACCAAGGATATGAGATATAGAGTAATAACACTTTGCCTGTTCAGCCTGCTGGTAGCCTCCGGCATTCAGGCACAAGTACCCGTCCGTGACAACGAGAAAAAGAAACAATGGCAGTCCATGGAAAACGGGCCGTGGGACTTCGCGCCCGACTGGTACTATTACTTTTTGCACAAAGGTTACTCCGGTGCGGAGATGTACTGGAAATGGGCGGGCTTCAAGTCCGGCTTCCGCGTCCGCTTCAAGGAATCCAAGTCGAACATCAAGCGCATCATGCCCACACGGGTCATATCCGAGGAGACCCAGCGGCAGAAGCTGGAAAAGGTGGAGGAAGAGCGCAGGTATGTGGAGGAACTGTACAAGGAGGAGCTTGTCCGGGAAGCCGACCGTGCCGTGGATTTGGCCTATCCGGCCTACAAGGACGAGTTCAACCGGATGCAGGACTGCATCACCGACGGCCTGCTCTACTGCATGACGAAAAGCGGCGGAAAATTGAAGCCGCAGGTGGACGAACTGGGCAGGCAGAATGAAATCCTTTGCGCAGGTATTGCCTATATCCGCAAGACGGGCGTGGGCTACGGGCTGGAGAACGCCAAGCGGCAGCAAGCCTATGAGGAAGCCAAAGTAAAGATGGAAGCCCTTGTGAAGCAGACCGTCAACCTCTGTGCCGTGGCCGCCACACATTATTAGAATTAGAATGTATTACATGAAGATAAGGATACGATTATGCAACTGTCTGCTGTTTTATTGACCATAGGCCTTCCGGCCATCGACGAGAGCCTGGACAAGCTGCTCGTCGCCATGGAGACGTTCCCCAACGTGGCCGTGCTGGGCGACGCGGTGGGGCTTGCCCGTATCATCGGGCTGCTGCTCGCCCTCTGCGTAGGTTCCTACGAGTGCTGGATGATGATGCTCGGACGGCGCGGCATGGACGTGATGAAGCTCCTCCGCATCGTCGGCATCTCCATCTGCATCTCTTCCTCCTCGTGGATATGTGACGCCCTCCAGGTACCCGGCAAGGGGCTGGAGAGCGCGAGCAAGGCGATGGCGCAGGCCAAGAACAAGGAGGTGGCCGCCTTCGAGCTGAAGGTGGCGCAAAAACAAAGCGAGTACCTTGACCGGCTGCGCACCGTACAGGATTCCATCGCGACCGCGCAGCAGGTGGCCGCCATCGGACAGGACGCCGCATGGTGGGACAAGCTCATCTACAACGTGGAGAACCTGGGCAACACCATCAACAACTACGCCCAACGGGCGGTGGTGGCCACGGAGACCAAGGTCAGCGAATGGATCAACGATGTCATCCGCTTCGTGGGAGAGCTGATTTTCCAGATGTCCTACTACGGCATTCTCGTGGCGCAGCGCATCTTCATGGCCATCATGGTGATATTCTGCCCCATTATGTTCGCCCTTTCCCTCGCCCCGCCGTGGAACTCGGCATGGAGCCAGTGGATGTCCAAGTTCCTCTCCCTCTCGCTCTGGGGGTTTGTGACCTACATGTGCCTGTACTACGTTGACTTCATCCTGCTTTACAACCTCCAGCAAGATCTCGTGGCCTACGACCACCTGCTGCACGGTTCGGTCAACTCGTGGTCGCAGATCGGCGCGTTGGGACTGCAGGGCATCGGCTCCAACTGCATGTACGCCATGGGTATGCTGGTCGGCGCGTACATCATACGTTTCGTTCCGGAAGTGGCCTCGTGGCTCATCCCCGGCGGCGTAAGTTCGGGCGCGGCCACGGCGGCAGGCTCCACGGCTACGGGCATCGCTTCCATGGCTGGAGGTGCGGCCGGTTCGGTGGCCGGGGGCGCGGTTTCCATGGTCAAGCCCAAATCAGGAAGATAAAATCATAAAAATAAAGAAATATGCTCATAGAATCACTGGCACAGAAAACAAGGCTCGCCATGGTGACGGTGCTGGCCACCATAGGCGGATGCGCCGTCATCTGCAGCTTCACCGTATGGTGCTGCATCTCCCTCGTAAACAAGGAAAGGGAGCAGATATACATATTGGACGGCGACATCCCGTTCCTCGCCGAGCGCGCGCAGCTGGAGGCCAATTTCACGATGGAGGCCCAGGCGCACATCCAGCTCTTCCATCAGTATTTCTTCAACCTGCCGCCCGACAACGACTACATCAAGTGGACGCTCGGCAAGGCCATGTACATGGCGGACGGCACGGCCCTGAAGCAGAAGCAGGCGATGGACGAGAACGGCTTTTATTCCGACATCATCTCCTCGTCGGCGGTCTGCACCGTCATGTGCGACTCCATCGACTTCGACGAACAGGAACGGAAGTTCACCTACTACGGTACGCAGCTCATCAAGCGGCGCACCCGTGACCTGAAGCGTTCTTTGGTCACGACCGGATATGTCGAGTCCGTGCCGAGGACGCGGAACAATCCCCACGGATTGCTGATTACCAACTGGAGGACGCTCGAAAACAAGGATTTGGACTACTAAATGTAATTTGGATATGAGAATCAGAAAGAAACTTCGGGAAAGCAGGCTAAGGACGCACCTGCAAATCCGCGCATGGCTGCAACCTAAACTGGGAAAGGCCGGGGAAAGGCTCCGCTTGGTCGGTCGCATCCGTCTGGCGAACATCTGGGCCCGGAAGCATCCGAAAAGGACTTTTGCCTGTGTTACGGGAACATTGTCGCTCTTGCTGGTATGCTCCCTTGTCATGAACAATAGCAAGCCGGACGGGACGGACAACGCACACGGCATCGGCGCCATTGCCAGCATGGAACCCTTGTTCCAAGGCTTCCGCACCATACAGTCGAACAAAGGCCTGCACCGCGTCACGATGCTGGAGCTGGCGGACAGCGGACGGGCCATCCGACGGGAACTTGACTCGCTGATTGCCATCAGGCGGAAGTCGCACGGTGACTCCCTGCGGATTGTCAGGCAGTACAGGCGGCTGGAGAACATTGTAAAATTCATCAACAACAACGGAGAACATGATTAAAGTCAATTTCAAACAACCCAAGTACATCTTCCCGGCGGTCATCTTCATACCGCTGTGCGCCTTGGTGTATTTCGTGACGCAGACCTTCGGGGGCGGCGGAGAGCCGGAACAGGCTGTGGCCACCGACCGCATCAACACGGAACTGCCCGAAGCCAATGCAGAGGAAGCCGGGGACAAGATGTACGAGATGTCGCGCCGCTTCGGCGACGAGGATGCCTTTACCGCCGTGGGAGGCATTGGCGAGGAGACGGAGGAGAAAGAGGAGCCGAGACACGGCTACAGCGAGGAGGAACTGGACGAGCTGGACGCAGCGGAAGCGGAGCGCATCCGGCAGCAGCAGGAAATGGAGGAACTGGAACGCTCGCTGGCGGAGTCCAGGCGGCACATCAATTCATACGCCTACGGCAATAATACACCTTCAGACCGTATGTCTGATGGAAGCAGTGGCATGGGCTACACTTCGCAGGACGACTTCGCCCGTGACCTGGAGGAAATCCAGCGCCGCAGTCACGAGAGGCAGAAGGCCATCGGGCGCGGCCTTGGGTTCGGCGACCCGGAAGCGGAAGAGGCGGCCAAAAGGCAGCGTGCCGACTCGCTGGCGAGAATCCGCAAGGAAGAGGCGGAACGAAACCGCCCGAACCTTGTCATCAAGTCTGCCGATACCAACGCGGACAAGTTCCATACGGTGGCCGCTCCCGACGGTGCGGCGGAAGCCAGACTGATACGCGCCATGATTGACCAGACAACCAAGGCCAAGGAAGGCACGCGCCTGCGCTTCAAGCTGCTTGACGACGTGACGGTAAGCGGCACCAAGTTAAGAAAAGGCACTTACCTCTACGGCACGGTGACGGGATTCTCCAGTCAGCGCGTGAAGGCTACCATCACCAGCATCCTTGCCGGGGACAAGTTCATCAAGGTCAAGCTGTCCGTATTCGACAACGACGGTATGGAGGGCTTCTACGTGCCCGAATCCTCGTTCCGCGATTTCGTGAAGGACGCTAGCTCCAACGTGGTGCAGCAGGACATCAACATCGAGTCCGACGGCGGCTACGGCTCCGGCATATCCGGCGAAGCCATTGCCTTGCAGGCCCTGCAGAACATGTACAACTCCGCCACATCCGCCCTGTCTTCCAGCATCCGGAAGAACAAGGCGAAAATCAAGTACAACACCATCGTCTACCTCATCAACTCGGACGATGCAAGGTGAACATGATTTGAAAACAAATACATACTTATATATGAAAGCAAGAACCATCTTACTGACTTTGCTCTGCGCCGTGGGCATGACCGCCTACGCCAACGAGAAAATCTATGTCAACCGGGATGTGACCACACACATCGTCATGCCCGAACCCATCAAGCTGGTGGACATCTCCACCCCGAAGATCGCCGGGAATCAGTGTACGGACAACATCGTCCGCATCAAGCCGTACCATGATGAGGGTGATTCCATACAGTCCGGCGGCTACACGGAGAACGAGCTGCTGGGCACCATCACGCTCATCGGGGAAAGGCACATCGCGCAATATGACGTCCTTTATACCGAAGAGCCGGGACAGGCGGCCGCCATCTTCGAGGTGCCGTACACCCACACGCAGTCCTACATCAACCCAGAAGTCACCATGCCCATGTCCGAGATGGCACGCTATGCGTGGGCGGTGTACGGCAGCAGGCGCAAGTACAACCAGATCGTGACGAGGGCGCACGGGATGAAGGCCACGGTCAACAACATCTACGCCGTCGGGGATTACTTCTTCATCGACTTTTCGCTGCGCAACAAAACGAAGATTCCCTACGACATCGAGGAAATCCGCGTGAAGCTCACGGACAAGAAGGAGACCAAGGCGACCAACTCGCAGACTATCGAGCTGTCGCCCGTATTCACGCTCAACTCCACGAGGAAGTTCAGGAAAGACTACCGCAACGTGATGGTGCTGCCTAAGCTGACCTTTCCCAACGAGAAGGTGCTGCGCATTGAAATATCCGAGAACCAGATCAGCGGACGGGTCATCGTGCTGACCGTTGAATACGAGGACATCCTCCATGCGGACGGCTTCGATGCCGACATCCTGAAGGATGCTGCCTACTATCCTTATTACTACATCTCTTATTCCGACAAGCAATGAAGAAGTTTTTAATCACCTTATTCTGTGCGGTCGTTGCCATTTGCGCATCCGCACAGGACGGCAAGCTGGCGGTAAACGCCGGTTTCCTGTTCCCGTCCACCCTGAACGCAACAATCGGCTACGAGCGTCCGTTGTCATACGGGAATGCCGTGGAGCTGTACGGCGAGGCCGGCACCCATTGGCAGGAAAAGGATTTCTGGAAAGGTTATTATTGGGACGGAGGCGTTGTTTACAAGCACCGGCTGGTGCGCTATAAGAACGGTATGCTGCGTTTCCGCTTCGGCCCGCAGTTCGGCGCGGTGCAAAAACGGTTCTTCATCGGATTGGAGGGAGGGTTTGAATACAGCTATGTGTTTCAAAACGGCTGGGAGTTCGCCCTGATACAGAAGAACAACGTGAACTTCCTGCATGGAGATACGTTTCGCAACGGGTTGTTGCTTGGAATGAAAATACCTTTTTAACCACTTGTAAACAAGACAGAAGGCATGGCTTTTGAAGAGACAAGGGAACAGCAGCAGATGTACAACTACTTCCGCAGCTGCATATACATCTTCCTGATTATAGAGATTGTGATGAACCTGCCTGTCACGGCGGACAACCGCATCACGCAGTTCATTCTCGACCTGTTGGGGCGTTTCAAGGTATTCAACACCGTATCGGGCTGCAAGGTGGCAGAGCTGGTGTGTATCTGCATTGTCTGCATAGGAACGAAAGCGAAGAAGGCGTTGAAGTTCAACGTGCGCACGATGGTGGTCTATCCCGTGCTGGCCGGGTTGACCCTTGTCGGGCTATGCTTCGTGTTCCACGGGCTGTATTTCGGTGTCAGCTGGTTCGGCTTCCCTGCCAACCGCATCCTCTACGCCGTCTGTTCCGTAGTGGGCACCATGTTGGTGCATCAGGGGCTGGACGGCATCGCCAAGTATTACAACAACAAGGTCGGCGAAGACCGCTTCAACTTCGAGAACGAATCGTTCCAACAGTCGGAGAATCTTGTCGCCAACGACTATTCGGTGAACATCCCCATGATATACTATTGGAAACGGAAAATGCACAGGGGGTGGATAAACATCATCAACCCGTTCCGTGGGACAATCGTGTTGGGAACGCCCGGTTCTGGAAAGTCCTTCGGTGTCATCGACCCGTTCATCCGGCAGCACGCCGCCAAGGGGTTCGCCATGATGGTCTATGACTTTAAGTACCCCACGTTGGCGAAGACGCTCTTCTACCAGTTCTGCAAGAACCGGAAGGCCGGCAGGCTGCCTGCCAACTGCGGCTTCCGCACCATCAACTTTACCGATGTGGAATATTCAGACCGCATCAACCCCATACAGCGGAAATACATCCCCGACCTCGCGGCGGCTTCGGAGACGGCGGCCACCCTGCTGGCGTCGCTCAACAAGGGCGGCGGCGAGAAGAAGGGAGGCTCAGAGGCGTTCTTCACCAACTCGGCGGAGAACTTCCTCGCGGCCATCATCTACTTCTTCGTGAACTTCCACCCCGTAGGCTTCAAGGACGGCAGGAAGCTCAGGCGCTTCATCCTACACGATGGAAAGAAGCTGGAAATCGTCATCAGAAATTGGGACGACTTCAATGCCATTGACAAGGACGGCAACGTAGTGCTGGATTTTGTGGACGAAAAAGGTAATGATGTTTCCACTGACGAAGATAGGATGTTCGTAGACTTGAATGGTTACAGCTACAAAGACCGCACAGGGAAGCTGATACGTATCGATCGCTGCTGGTATGAGGACAAGGACGGCAACGAGGTGGAACCGGACACCATTACGGGGGAATATTCGGATATGCCGCACGTGCTCTCTTTTCTGGGCAGGCCATACGACCAGGTGTTCAACATCCTCATGCAGGACGATAAGATAGCTTCGCTCATGGCGCCGTTCAAGAGTGCCTACGAGAACAAGGCCAACGACCAGTTGGAAGGAATGGTGGGCACGCTCCGCGTCAACGCCGCAAGGCTCGTGTCGCCGGAGGCCTACTGGGTATTCACCGGGGACGACTTCGACCTGAAGATTTCCGACAGGGAGCATCCGAGCTACCTTGTCATTGCCAACGACCCGGAGAAGGAACAGGTCATCGGCTCGCTCAACGCCCTTGTGCTGAACCGCCTGATAACCCGTGTGAACTCCAAGGGGAACATCCCGGTGAGCATCATCGTAGACGAGCTGCCCACGCTGTACTTCCACAAGATAGACCGACTTATCGGCACGGCACGCTCCAACAAAGTGGCCGTGACGTTGGGCTTCCAGGAGCTGCCGCAGCTGGAGGCGGACTACGGAAAGGTGGGGATGCAGAAGATTATCACCACATGCGGCAACATCTTCATGGGGGCGGCACGCAACAAGGAGACGCTGGAATGGGCGCAGAACGACGTGTTCGGCAAGGCCAAGCAGACCTCGCGCTCCATTTCCATCAACGACCAGAAGGTGTCCACCACCATATCGGAGAAGATGGACTACCTCGTGCCTGCGGCCAAGATAGCGGACATGGCCACCGGCTGGCTGGCCGGGCAGGCGGCGCGTGACTTCACAGCCACGGACGAGAGGATGCTGGAGAAGTTCGACATCGAGCGGTCGGAGGAGTTCAAGACCACCAAGTATTTCTGCAAGACGCACTTCGACATGAAGAGGATTAAGGACGAGGAGGAACATTATGTGCCGCTGCCCAAAATCTACGAGTTCAAGAATGACCGGGAAAAGGAAATCCTGCTCAACCGCAACTTCAAACGGGTCAATCAGGAGGTGGAGGATATGGTCAAGGAACTGCTTGGAATGAGCTAAGTAATTGTCTAACTGTTCTTGATAATATATTGAATGATAATAATATATGAATGTCAGTTCAACTTCATATCCGTTTAAGATGTTTCCGCTGTTGAGCGGAAGCGCATTGAAAATCATCGCCGTGCTTTCTATGGTTGTTGACCACTGTGCATACTATCTTATGGATGGCAATACAATGGCTTATGAGGTGATGCGGTGCTTCGGCCGTATCGCCTTTCCCGTGTTCGCTTTCCTGGTTGCGGAAGGCTTCGCCCATACACGGAACAGGATGCGGTACTTCCTTTCCCTCCTGTTGTTCGCAGCCGTCAGCGAAGTGCCGTGGTATCTGTTGAACGGTGCGGACGGCACGCACAACGTGATGTTCACGCTGGCCCTGGGAGTGTCGGCATTGGCCGTTTTCGAGAGGCTTCGGGAACATCGCATTCTATGCTGTCTTTCCATACTGCTGACAGTATGGTTGGCGGCATGGTTGGAAACGGACTACGAATGGAGGGGTGTACTGCTAATTGTGGTGTCCTATCTGTTAGGATTTGGCAAGGGTAAATTCGTCACTTTGCGCAGGATGATGCAACTGCTGTTTGCCTTTCCGCTGATGATGCACTACGGCATAACCGGTGCGCTGCTTGCGTGTGCGGTCATCTTCCTATATGACGGAACAAGGGGCTTCATACACGGGAATGTGGCAAAATATGGATTTTATGTTTTTTATCCTGCACATTTACTGCTCTTTTTTTGCTTGTCAGTCAATGTTTTAAGGCTATGACAAAATGATTCTAAAAAATTGGCTATCTTTGCAATAAATCTTTGCTAAGTCTTTATGACGGAGCTGTTTTAATGCTAACAACCAATTTATTGAATATATGAAAATATCATTGGTATTGGATAAGAATCAGATTATTGCAAATATCAAGACCATTGAAAAGTATTTGATGGGTGATTCAGACGGTGATTTTGACATAATGGCTAAACATATAAGTCATGGACGGGTATTCATCGCCTATAAATTTGATGGTGATTTCCATTTTGCACCGAGTAGATTCATTTGCTATGCCAACAATACATTAGAACAGCACAAACAAAATCCTGATAAACATGGAACTATAACGACACAGCAAATTACCCGTATTCTAGGACATTCCAATATATATTCACAAGAACTGGAAGATGCCAATAAGACTTATTGTTCTTGGTTAGGCAAACAGCCATCTAAGATTAATAGAAGTTATTGGTGTTTGGAGGACGAAATTCCATGGGAATCTGGTAATAACCACTTTTTTGAAGGAGGTAGGAAATTAGTGACCCATATGAAAATAGAACGTAACAGCAAAGTCGTTGCTGAAGCCAAGTCTATATTCAAAAGGAAGCATAATAACGAGCTATATTGTGAAAAAACCATTTCTTTTTGACTATAATGATGAATGATGTTTATAATTTCATATCTGACTTATCACGTACGATTGAGCTGAGTTTAAATGCAACAGTTAAGATTTGCTATAATGTTTCGTGCATGTATAAGGAGGAATGGTCAAGGCTTCCCTTAGATTTTGATTTGTTAAGCGAGGCTTTACGTTCGGAAAATCTTAAAGAGACAGCGCATAGTCGGATTTTGTACAAGTTGTTGCAATACAGGGATTTCCGAAATAGTTTTATACAGTACTTCCTACCTGATGTGGATTGTTCTTTTGATACTATTCAGATTCCTTTTCCGGACAAAAACAGAATAGACCTTACAATAAAGGGGGATACATTCTTTCTTATAGTTGAGAATAAGGTTAATCATGCTCCTGAACAGGAATGTCAGATTGATAGATATGTAAAAATGGCGCAACAAACGTACCCTGATGAACAGATATATGTTTTGTATTTAGGAGGTGAATCCAATGTATTACCATCAGAATATTCCATGTCATTTGAAACAGGTCGGCTCTTTGACGGTAGGATTATCTGCAAAAACTTCAAAGATGATATTACCCCGTGGGTTGCATCTATTTATGAAAGTATCGGATTTGACGAACAGCCTTTCTTGAAAAGTGCATTGCTATCGTACAAGACATATTTGGAAAACAAGTATAACGTAAATAGCCAATATAAAGAAATGAACAACAAATTAGACAAGACATTGATAGAAACACTTGGCCTTGAATCGGCTTCTTTATCTGAAAAGATAAGTGTTATTCAAGATCAGATTGATAATATTGATAAAATAAGGGAAAGATTGTCATATTTGCTCCAAGAATACATAAACCAAAGTGACGAACAGGACATAAGGCTTTGGTATAACGAATGTGTGCAAATCCTTTCCGGAAAGCCCAGTCTTACAATGGAAGATAATATGGAATTTGGATTCAATTTTGTATATCGCAATACAGAATTTCGATGCTGTGTTTCGTTTGACGACAACATTGATCCATATTGGGGAATAAAAGGCATAATGGATGACATAAATTCTCGTCCAAAGATATTTGAATCTCTACAAAGAGCTGTTATTCAAAGCAATAAGGGATTTCATAATTGTGAAAACAACACAAAAGAATGGGTCGTATCAGACTATGAAAGGAAAGAGATTATCGTTGAACGATTTGTTACGCTTACGCAATTGATATGCAGTTCCGAAGCGTGTTCTATTATTGAATAACAAATACCTGTAGTACGATATAAATCTGAATCTTGATGAAAATAGATTGTTCGGACAAACTGATATTTGTAAATATCAAGTATTCATATGAAAGCTGAAACATGACTTTGGGTGATAGCAAAAATTACCACGTGTTTTACAGAGGTTTCGGTATTTCGGATTCAGACTCTTTAAAAGGCTTGAACTTTGCGCTTGTTCCTATAGGACTGATTTCAAACATAGAATTTACTGATTAGGGCGATTGAGGATATTCATTTTGTGAAATATGCGGATTCAAATTTAAGTCTGTTTATGGTGGAATTGGTAAAGATTTCATAGAAGCTCATCATAAAATTGGATTAGCAACAACAGATGGTGAACACAAAATAGAGCCTTCTGACTTTTTAATGGTATGTTCTAATTGTCATTCTATGCTGCACAGGGCGAATGTATCAACCAATGAATTAAAATCAATTATAAAGGGATGTTCACACAAAAAGTAATAGACGAATTGCAGTCTTATGTATATGCACTGGTTGACCCAAGAAATGACTGTATCTTCTACATCGGAAAGGGCAAGGGGAACAGGGTATCCCAACATGCTGAAGATGCCCTTCAAGAGAATATTGACATTCATAATCTTAAACTTGAAACTATTCGTTCCATTCATAAGGACGGCTTAAAAGTTAAGCATTATATTATTAGGCATAAGCTGTCAGATGAAACCGCTTTTTTGGTGGAGTCTGTACTTATTGATATGTTGTCATACACTAAATTCAATAAGGAGAATCTTCCCACAAACATTACGAGTGGTCACCATCAATGGGATGAGGGCATAAAAACCACAGAAGAATTGTGCTTATTATATGATTGCCCAAAGATAGAACCACAAGAAGGCGAATTACTGCTTCTTGTGAGTCTTAATAGAAGTTATGACCAATCTAAATCAACTGGCATTTATAGGCGAGCAAACGATTATGAATCAACCCGTAAATATTGGCCGGTAAGTAAATCTATGATTACAAAAATCACTTATGTCCTAGGCGTGTATAAGGGTATTGTAAGAACTGTATATAAGCCAACAAAATGGCAGACTTACAAATGTGCAGATGATGGAACGCAATTCAAGAAAACACGTTATGGATTTGAAGGGATTCCTGTTCCTGACTCACCCTACTTAAATACTGATGTATCAGAATATCCATTTGGTAGCGGAAGTTCGATAAGATATATAACAAGATGATATATAGGATATTGTATCTTAAATCATTCTTAGAACACCGATTACTTCCCGAATGTAATTGGGGTTCTCTGCATAGCCTATATCCTTGAGCCATAACAGGTAATTCCCTCCCTTATATCTGTACTGCACCTTGGTATAATACGCCCGGACGCTCTCCGTCCAATGTCCGAACTCAAAGTATTTCCCTGTCCGTGGGTTGGTCAGGCCGAACAGGTTGTGCTTATTCCTGCATACCGGGGATGTGAACCACCCGGTTTCAAGGATGGCCTGTGCCAATACGATTTTCGGATGCTGTATGCCGTTTCGTATAATTTCCGCATAAAGGTTGGGAATGGTCAGTTCGGGAAGCTCTGATTTCGGGGATGTCCTTTTGTTACCTTTTTGGCCTTTTCCCTTATTCTTTTCCTTTATCTGGATATTTATGTGCAAGGTGTCGTTTCTGACACTTTGCGCAATGTTGCTGATTGTATCATTCTCTTTTGCAACCGTTTGCATCGTTTCCTTTCCGGTATCGGGCATTAAGTCCGAGTCCTTGGTAATGGTATAGAACTGTGCGGAAGCCGTGACGGGCAGAAGCAACAACGTTAGTGACAGCAGAATAGTGTTGTGCATTTCTTTTTCTCGTTTGGGTGAAAATACTTTTGCAGGGTGTTCAGGCGGTTTCGGCCGCAAAATTAACCCGTAAAAACAAGTTTGAAGAAATGGACAACAGAAATCTATCCGAAACGCTGCCCTACGGAAAGCTGGCGATGCTGGGCATTGACAGGGAAAAGGCAGACCTCCTGCCGCAGGAGGTGAAGGGAAAGCTGCTCTCCGGCGAAGTCACGCCCCTTATGCAGGTATCCATCCGTGCGCAAAACGGCAATGCTGTCACGCTGCCGCTCAAACTCCAGATGGTGGCCGACAGGCAAGGCAACCCGGCTTTGATGGCCTATCCCGTCAGGGCGGCCCTTGAAATGGAACGCAACAAGGCTATCGCCCTGACGGAACAGGAAGCGGAACGCCTCAGGAAGGGGGAAGTCATCCAAAAGGCCGTGGATGTAAACGGCGAAAAGACCCGGCAGTACCTCCAGCTTGACTCGGAAACGAAGTCCGTCATTCACCGCCGTGTAACTGAAATACGGCTGGAACAAAAGCTGAAGGACATGGAGAAGGTGAACGACATCGAGCTGGGCACGCAGCAGAAGCAACAGGTACGTGACGGCAAGCCCGTGGAACTCAACGTGGGCGGCGAAAAGGTGTCGGTCGGCGTTGACCTGAGGGAACCGCAGGGCTTCAAGGTCATCAAGGGCGACCTGAAGGAATGGGAACGGCAGCAGAAGATTCGTTACGACGAGCTGCATCCCGAATACCTCGGACTGGTGCAGACCGACAACAACCGCTGGGAATACCGGAAGGTCGTGGACAGGCAGTCGCAGGAACGCGCCATGAAGCTGCATTCCCCAAAAGAAAATATCACTCAAAGTCTTAAACGCTAAATCCATCCGCTTATGGCGAAAAAAGCAGAACTGGAAAATGTCCCAGATGTATTGGGACAGTTTAACGCGCTGAAACAGAAGCATCCCGACGCCATGCTTCTCTTCCGCAAGGGGGATTTCTACGAGATGTACAGGGAGGATGCTGTCAAAGCTGCCACTGTCCTGGCCATTACGCTGACCAGCAGAACCTTTCCAGGAGAGAAAGAGCCGGTCAAGTTCGCTTCGTTTCCCTATCATGCCTTGGACATGTATCTGCCCAAACTGATACGCTCCGGGCAGAGAGTGGCCATCTGTGACCAGCTCGAAACACCCAAACTGAAAAAGGAAGAGCAAACCGACCAAAAAGCTGGAGAAAAATCAAAAGTAAAAGAAGAAATCATACCCAACAATACCGATATGGCAAAGAGAAAGAAAGACCAGGCCGTGCAGGACAAGCCTGTCCAGGCGGCCACAAATACGGTACAGGAGAAACCTGTCCGTCAGAAATATACCGAACAGAAGACAGAGGCTAAGGTGGACACCAAAGTAGAGCAACAGGCCGAAGCGAAGAAGGAACGCAAGCCGCGCGAGCCGCAGATGGTGACGGCCGACGGCGGCAAGGTGACCCACGGCCATGCCTACCAAGGTAAGGATAACCCGGAGGAGTGGTATTTCACCGCCAAAATTAACGGCCAGCAGCTCAAGCCGCAGAAGATGGATGCCGCCGACCTCGCCGCCTACCAGAAGAAGGAGCTGACCGTACCGCAACTGATGGAGCGTTACTATCCGACAAAGCTGATGCCGAAAGTGCCGGAGGACACCTACAGATTCCCCCGGCAGATGGAGGGTGCGGAAGGTTCCGTCGCCATCGAGAAGTTCAATGTCTACAAGGAGAAGGACGAGCAGCGTCCCGACTTCGGCAGGTACAAGTTCTATGCCCAAGTGGGTGACGCAAGGATGTCCGCCGTGGCCTCGCGCCAGGACCTGAACGCCTACTTCGACAGGGTGATGACACCCAACCAGCTTATCGAGAAAAACTTCGGCGAACGGCTGCACCTGAAATCCGCCTACGAGAAGTACCGGCTTCCCGAAGGCGTTGACCCTAAGGGGATCCGTGTGGCGAAAGACCATACCGACAACAAGTGGAAGGTGTACGTGGACATGGGCGACAAGGGCAAGACCGCCAAACATGAAATCTCTTTTGACGACGGCTATTCGCTTTTCAAGACCCGTACCGCCACGCGCGAGCAGATTGCCGCCAAGTACCTTACCCCGGAAATCAACGGGTTGCTTTCGGCACAGACCGCCAAGCTGGAAAAATCAAACTCCATGAAAATGTAAAGCAGACTATTTAGAATCAGAACCAAACAGTATAAACATCAAAAGAACAGGAATATGTCAACACCAATGAATCACGAGGAGTTGGTTGAACTCCTTCAGGAAGGCAAAATAGGTTATCTCCGCTTCGTGCTGGAGGGCGAGAACGGACAGGACTATCTGGAGTGGTGCCGTGCGCACGGCACAGACCCTTCGGACGAGTCCGCCGAGTTTTATGTGGAACAGACGGACATCATGCAGATGGAACGCCAGCTAATCGACGACGAGGACTATGGCATCTGGAACTAATCCGTCATCCGCCAGTTCCGGACAGGCGGCCATAGACCGCTTCGCCGAAATGATGATTAGGCGCATGGAGCAGATGAAGGCGTCCGACTGGAAGAAAGGCTGGATTGGCGGTGCGTCGGGGTACACCGGACTGCCACAGAACGTGGGAGGACGTAACTATTCCGGCTCCAACTCCTTCTTCCTGCAACTCCACACGGCGGCCAATGGCTACGACCTGCCCGTGTTCCTCACCTTCAAGCAGGCGCACAACCTGAAAGCCCACGTTCTCAAAGGCGAGAAGGCCTTTCCCGTCATCTACTGGGACATGCTCGTAAAGGACAAGGACGGCAGGAAGGTCAGTTCGGAGGAATACCGGGCCATGAACAAGGAGGAGAAGGAAGGCATGGAGGTCATCCCGTTCGTTAAGGCGTTCCCCGTGTATAACGTGGCACAGACCAACCTGGCCGAAGTGCAGCCCGAACGGATGCAGAAGCTCATGGACAGGTTCAGGCTACCCGAACTCCGCGATACGGAAGGCATGTACGCCCACGCCGCGCTTGACAGGATGGTCGAAACGCAGGGCTGGGTCTGCCCGATACAGGCGGACAAGCGTGTGGACGGGGCTTATTACTCCCCCTCGCACGACATCGTGGTGGTTCCCATGAAGGCGCAGTTCAACACGGGTAGCACGCCGGAGGAAACATATCGTGGCGGTATGGAATACTATTCCACCATGCTGCACGAGATGGCGCACTCGACTATGACGCCGGAAAGGCTCAACCGCGACGGAGTGGGCCGATTCGGCGATCCGAAATACGCCAAGGAGGAGCTTGTCGCCGAACTGACGGCGGCGATGATAAGCCATTCGATGGGCTTTGATTCAAAAGTTACGGACAACTCGGCCGCCTACTTGGACTCGTGGATCGGCGTACTGAAGCAGGAACCGAAATTCATCGTCTCGGTCATGGCGGACGTGAACAAGGCTTCAGACATGATACTCGACCGTGTGGACAGGCAACGGCTGGCTCTGAACGAGCAGCCCTACCTGGCCAAGAACGACCCGTTCGCTCCGCTTGCCCCAAGCGAGGAAGTGCCGTTTCGGAACGCTGCCATCGTCAAGACACGCGGCGGCGACTACGCTATCCGTGCCTCGTATGACGGTGTGGAGCTGGGCCTGAAGAAGGTGTCGAAAGGCACGGCCAGGACTTACTTCCAACTGACGGACTACAAGGACAAGGCGGCCTTCCTGAACATGACGGCACGCAAGACATTCGGGCCGGAGATTGCCATGATGGGCAGGACGCAGGCCGTAAGTGCCAAGATGGGTATTTAATCCTAAACTATAATACGATATGCCGGACTTCAAGGTAAACTTCAAGGAACTCAAGGCGCGTGTCGGTGTGACCGATGTGGCTTACGCCCTCGGCTACCGCCTTGACCGCAAGGCTGGCGTGGGGCGTTACATCGAGCTGGTATTGGGTGACGGACGGAAGAAACGTGACACAATCATCGTCAGCCATCCCAATGACAGGGCCGCCCAGACGTTCTTCCGCCGCGACGGCTCCAAGGGGGATGTCCTGACACTTATCCGTGAGAATCTGGGTGCCTTTTTCGTCACCGGTAAGGACGATTGGCAGAAGACTGCCAAGGTCATGGCACGCTTCGCCAATATGCCCGAACCGGAATACCATGAGGATTGGGAATACCTGAAATCAGCCAAGGCTGCATCAGCTTTTGATATTTCACGATATGAAGTGAAGCAAATAGACATGGAGCGCATTCCTCAGATCTTCCACCAACGCGGACTATCCGATGAAACAGTCAGACAATTTGCCCCATTCGTTTTTCTCATACGGGACAGACGGAACGGGAATTTTGATGGCTACAACATCGGCTTTCCCTATACCGACACGGATAATCAGGTGAAAGGATATGAAGTACGCGGTTACGGCGGCTACAAGTCAAAGGCTGCAGGCACGGATTCCTCTTCGGCGGCATGGGTGGCCGACTTTTCCGGCGATAATCCGGAAGCGGTCAGGAGCGTGTTCTTCAGTGAATCTGCCTTCGACGCGATGGCTTTCCACCAGATGAACAGAAACCGGCTGCATCCGGATATGGCGTTGGTCTCCCTCGGAGGGACATTCTCCGACAACCAGATTACCGGCGTGATGGAGCGTTTTCCGAACGCCAAGGCTTTCGACTGTTTTGACAATGACATTGCCGGACGCATCTACGGGCTTCGCATAATCGGCCTTCTGGAAGGCATCCCGATGAGAATCAGCAAGGCGGAGGACGGCCTGCAGGTGGAAGCCGGTGGCAAGAGCTTTGCCGTCCATCCGGGCAAGCCGTTGGCCTCACAGCTTGCCGCACATCTGCCTGTCCGTTACCGTACCGGGCAATGGCTGCCTCCCAAGGCGTTCAAGGACTGGAACGACTGCCTGTTGAACAAGCCGGTGGCTCAGGTTCTCGCCCCGTGCAAGGAGGAACGCGACCGAAATCTGGCGGAGCGGAGAAAGGGAGGTTTTAAAATGTAACGTAACAAGGAACGTATATGGAAGCAATCAGACTGAAAATGGCCGCAGGGGCATTGGCCCTGTGGTTGGCCGGGGGCAACGCCGTCCCGGCGTTCTCCCAACAGATAGACCCGGCTTTGACCGGTGCGGTGACGGCACAGACGCTGGAACTGAAGAGCCTGCACGACAAACGCAGGAAGACGCAGGAGAAGATAATCGCCGCCGAAGCCGCCGTGACGGTCGCCCTCGACCGGGTACACAGCGTAGAGAATAAGATGCTGGAATACCTCTCCAACGCGCAGGGTGCAGTACAGAACCTTTACCAGATCAAACGTGCAGGGGAACTGGTGACGACCGAGATACCGCAGAACTGCAGCCTGCTGCTCAAATCGGTGGGGAGCAACCTCAAGGGCACGGCAATAGCGGCCATCGTGTCGGACGAGCTGACGGACGCGGCCACGCAGATGGCCGCACTCTATCCGTTCATGAAACAGCTCGTGACTTCGGGTAGTTACGATGTGACAGGGGCTGATGAGAAGAACGAAAAACACAAGATTAACCTGCTGGACTCCTCGGAACGCTACTACATCGCCAACGAGGTGGTGACCAGGCTCGAAACCATCAACACCGACCTGTTCATCCTGGCATGGCAGGTGCGCACGCTCTCTTGGAACGACCTCTGGTTCTCGCTCGACCCGAAAGGATGGGCCAATGTGATGTCCGGCAAGAACATTATCGGAGGCATCGTGGCCGACTGGAAGCGTGGATTCAATTAGGATTTTATCATCAAAATAGTGTACCATAATCATACAGCAATGGAAACAGAAAAGAAAATCATCGGCCGCTGCCCCTTGTGCGGCGGCAACGTGGTCAAGACCTGCAAAGGGTACCGCTGTGAGCATAACATCGGCGACAGCCCCTCTTGCGTACTGAACATCAACGCCATCATCGGCAACCGCAAGATGGCGGACGCGGAGGTGGCGGTACTGTTGGAGAAACGCCGCATCCTGCTGGACGGCTTCGCCAGCAAGGAGGGCAAGACGTTCCCGACCGTGCTGGAGCTTGCCGATGACGGCAACATCCTGATGCAGCCGGTCATCGGCTGGTGTCCGCACTGCGGAGGAGAAATCCGTGTGGGAAGCCGGGCGTTCAACTGCTCCAACTATGCCAATCAGAATGCGCCCTGCTCCTTCGCCATCTGGCGCAACATCGGTGGGCACCAGCTCACCCTGGAGGAAGCCAAGGAAATCTGCGAGAAGGGCATCACTTCTTCGGAACTGGAGATGTACCGTGAGGACGGCAGCATCTACCGCAAACGGCTCGGCGTGTCGCCGGACAAACTTCAAATTGTGAAGATATGAGACCGGGGATGAAGATTGGGATAATACTCGCCTCCATCGTGCTGTTCTGGAGCGGCGTGTTTTGTCTTGTCTGCTGTTCGGACAATCTGAATGACCGTGCGGCGGACATGGCCGAAAAGGCATTGAGGGCATCGGTGGACAATCCCGAATCCATACGGATATTGGCTGTCAGCAAGCCGGATTCCGTGTTCGGGCATACCTACATCACGCAGGAGGAGAAGATGGCCCTTTCCATGGCCATGGTGGAAATCAACAGGAAGGTGATGGAAGCGACGGACGGGCTGGAGGACTTCGACCCGGACGACAAGGAGACGGCCGCCCTGATGGAGCGGCAGATGTCAGCCATGTCGGGCCTGAGGCGGCTGATGGACTTCGGCGGCCCGCTTGACGGGAGTCCGCAACCGTTCAGCGGCTGGAAGGTCAAGGTTGACTTCGAGGGCGTGGACGCGGACGGACAGGGCTATCATTCTGAATACTGGTTCATTCTGGACAAGGAGGCGCAATGCGTGGTAAAGTCGTTTGAGATACCCTTGCCGTAGAAGGCTAAGAATTTTATTCCTGGATATATTGAAATCTCGGTGTCATCGGTTATGGCATCGGGATTTCCTGTTCTTGAACCTATGGGCGTTCCGCTCCGGCAGATTTTCCGCTACAAAGCAACGGAAGGCCGTGGCGGCGGCGAACGACGCTCCTCTTGCCTGCGTGGAAAGCGTCCGGCAGCCTTCCGCGATTTGTGCCAAATCGGGTATTCCGGCCTCTTTCCACTGGTCACGTCCGCCTTTTGCCCCTTGCGCCTTCCGTCATGCCGTACCGTAAAATCCCGGAGCGGAAGCCGCAAGGCTTCAAACAAAAGGGAAAAAGATTAGAACTTCAAAATTCAGACGTTATGGCAATAAAACTCATTGACAGAGAGGAAAGTGTCAGCTACAAGGGCTGTATTTATGAGCTTACCTTGTTGTGGGACAGGGAAAGCGTCCGCAAGTGCTTCTGCGGTATGCCGCCGTTTTTCGCCCACATCCGCAAGGACGGAGCAAACTTCGCTATAATAGATTGTTATTCAAACGACAATGAGCGGTTTGTCGTAAAGAAGTTCATGCCGTCCTTACTGGCAAGGCCGGACTGGCAGGTGCGCTTCGACAGGGACATCAACACCATACCATTTTTGGAACTGCTGGCAGGACTGCCGATTTAACCGTATGGATTTTATCAACGTAAAAACAAGGACATATGAAAGGAACAGAACATTTCAAGGAGATTATCAAGAGTTATCTTGACCAGAGGGCAAAGGAAGATGAGCTTTTCCGTGCCAAGTATGAAACCACGGCACGCACCATTGACGATGTGGTGACTTTTATCCTACACGAAGTGAAAAACTCCGGCTGTTGTGGTTTCTCGGACAGCGAGATATATTCAATGGCGGTACACGCCATAGACGAGCCTGACCTTGAAATAGGCAAGCCGTTGCAGTGCAGTGTGGTGGTTAACCATCATATTGAACTGACGGAGGAGGAAAAGTCGGAACAGAGGGCACTCGCGCTCAAACGCTATCAGGACGAGGAGCTGCGCAAGATACAGGCACGCAATGCGAGGCCGAAAGCCCACAAGCCGCAACCGGAGAGCCAACCGACATTATCACTCTTTGACAACTTTTGAGCATGAAACCGAGGAACAGATTTGAAAAGGCGGTGGCGGCTTCCAATGGGAAGCTGACCGCCCTCAGCCCCAAAGCTGTTGAATGGGCTGTAAGTAATGTTATTGTACATATCGCATTCCGCACGTCCGGCCATAACTGCACGTGCGGTGACTGCGGAGCGAAGTTTGACCATAAAGGGAAAGGCAAGACGGTATATTGCCCTCATTGCGGACACCGCTTGCAGGTAAGGGACACGTTGAAGCGCAAGGAAGTGCAGTCCGCCTATTTCTCTTATCTTGAAGTGGTGGACGGCTTGCAAGTTCAGCGTGTGTTCCTGCTGAGAGCCGTATGTCGGAAAGGAATGATGTTGAAAACGTCCTGCATGGAGGTGTGCCGCCTGTGGCTCAATGCCGAGGGCAGAATTGCGGTGACATCAAGGGCGAGGACTTTGGGCTGGTATGTGGACAGCTTTAATTGGTGTACAGATATTGACTTGAAACTTTTGTCCGAGGTGCATTGGGTGATTTCCGACACATACGTTTACCCCCGTTACAAGGTGCTTCCCGAACTGAGGCGCAACGGCATGAGAGGCAGGCTTCCCGATGATTGCCATCCGGCAAGGCTGATGAAGGCGTTGCTGACGGACAGCCGGATAGAGACGATGATGAAGTCCAAGGACTTGCAGGCCGTGGCTTACTTTGTGAGCCGTCCGCTGGATTTGGACACGTGCTGGCAGTCGTACAAGGTGGCCGCACGACATCATTACCGCCCGTCCGACTACGGCCTGTGGTGCGATACCGTCCGCTTGTTGGAGCAATGCGAAAAGGACATCCATAATGCTAAGTATGTCTGCCCTATAGACCTCAAAGCCGCCCATGACCATTGGCTGGACAAAAGGAACAAGGCGGCGGAGAAGCGCAGGAGTCAGGAGCAGATGTTGAGAGCCAAGGCGAAAGAGACGGACTTCTATAGGGAAAAGTCCCGCTACTTCGGGATTGTCATCAGCGACGACGACATTGAAATATCTGTGCTTGATTCCATAGAGGCTTTCCAAGCAGAGGGAAGCAGCCTTCACCATTGCGTGTTCCAATGCGAGTATTACGCCAAGGTGGACAGCGTTATCCTGTCGGCACACGACCGCCAGGGCAACCGCATCGAGACCGTGGAATTCTCGTTGAGCCAGGGCAAGGTCATACAGAGCCGGGGGCTGTGCAACTCCAACACGGAATACCACGACCGAATTGTAGGACTTGTAAACGCCAACGCCTACCGCTTCCTGGAGGCGAGGACACCGGCATAATTCCTTGAAATGTTCAGACCCCGACCTGCGCCGTGAGGTGTGGGTCGGGGTAATGTATTCCTTTGAGGTAAGAATTGTGCCGTTCTACTCCTTACTATTGTTTTCCTCCTCTATCAGGGCATTGCGATGATAACCGTGCCGCACAAAAGAGTCCACAAAAATCAATTCCTTGTACCATTCCCCTTTTTCATCCTTTTTATTTTGGAAGCGGAAAAATCCTCTGACGAATATTTCATTGTCATTCACAATCTTGCGGAACCACCTCGAATCCATTACAATTACTTCCTGACCGCTCTCATTCCTGACCTTTTCTTTGCTTTTGTACCCCAAAATCTTATCATCCAATTTAGCGGTTGTTCCAACGGGTACGATGATTGTTTCTACCTTTACATATTTTTTAACGGCAAGATATACCATCAATTTGTTAGCCAACCTCTCATAAATTTGTTCCCGTTCCTCCTTATTCCCGGCAAAAAGCTGGTCATCTGCCGTCAATGTCGGCCACGTGTATATATGCCGTACATTGTCCTTGGTTGATTCTATGTAAAAATACATATACAGGTTGCTAATGCCGCCATCCTCCCTGAACAGCCACACATGCAATGTGTCTTCTCCAAATCCATAAACAATCGTCCCGCAGTCTCTGGAAAGGAGTATGCCACAGACATTATCCTTGTAGAACTCTTGGAAAAGCTGATGGTCAATGCCGTAAAATGATTTTGCGCTTTTCTTCATGACTACCTCAAAAGAGGGCATGAGAAGTTCGGGTAAGCCCCAATCCGGTTGTGTCTGGCGGACATCAGACAGGAATTTCAGGCCATTGGCCAAATATCCAAAATGTTGCTTGTTGCTCAGCATGGGCACGCCGAATTTTCTTTCATCTTCCACGTTGTCAATATTGAGCAGCCAAGATATGATAGGTCGTTTGCGGATTATCATAAGCTATTTATATTATAGGTTCAACTTGCAATGGCAGGAATAGGTTTAATCTTTCCTGTAAGAGTTCGCCACGGTTTCTTCTAATTCTTCGTCAGGAACTTCCTTGCAAAAAATGTAATATAACCCGTTGGCGGAATTAAATGAAGTAAAGATTATGCTTGAAAAGTTGCGCATAT
>OGKG01001628.1_pt1 | contig 26206 bp, 36 predicted proteins | sample 1572201 | NCBI WGS metagenome assembly OGKG01 (sample SAMEA2582146, study PRJEB24529) | metagenome | biome: Human gut stool | place: China | collected 2011 | reverse complement strand
TCAGATCAAGACCGGTGCTCCCAGCAGAACCGAGCGTGTGGCAAAATACAACCAGTTGCTCCGTATCGAAGAAGAACTGGGTGCAGCAGCCGTATATCCCGGCATGGGCGCATTCAACGTTCAGAATTAATTTGCTTTTACCCAAAACTATTTTGGTTTCTCTTTTTCTCTTCAGGGACTGTTCGAAAGGACAGTCCCGTTTGCGTTTTTCTTTTTTAAAAACCTTGCAACATTTTTTCTCCCATCTGTATCTAAGATAGAGCGGCAGGGAAAATGGCGTAAGATCCCGGGAACAGCAGAAGGAAGCCGCGGAAGAAAAAATACATTATTTCATATTGACTTTTCCGAAACCTATGTGATAAAATCTCACCGTTGCGAAAATAGCATAGAGACATTAGGTAAGAATTGGAAACGACACATGTGCGCACTGCTCACTGATTAACGAACAACACACATGTGTCTTTTTGCGCCCATTTTTAGAAAAGGAGGGCATCCAATTATGCCGAAAACAAGATTACAGAACATTATTTTTACCCTGATCATGGCATTCGTTATGGTATACGCTATGGTCTGCTACAACATCGCACTGGACAAGGGAGGAATGATCAACGAGATCTTCCTGTTAGCGTTCCACGAGATTCCCATTATGTGGCCCATCGCCTGTATTCTGGAGTATTTCGCAGTGGAAAAGCTGTCCCGGAAGCTGGCATTCCGCATGGTATCCCCGGAGGATAAGCCCGTTTTCATTACTTTAGCGATCTCTTCCATGATCGTATGCCTGATGTGCCCGGTGATGAGCTTTATCGCCACCTGCCTCTTCATGCACCCCGGCAACCAGATCATCGCCCTGTGGCTGCAGAAGACCGTCCAGAACTTTCCCATGGCGCTGTGCTGGCAGATCTTTTTCGCAGGCCCCGGAGTGCGGAATGTCTTTGGATTTGTTGTGGGATTTATATTGGATAGAAAAAGTATAATTGACTATCATCTGTGAGTGTGCTAACATGAGCAAATAAAGAGACAACGAAGTCCGTGGAAACGGAAAGCGTTGTCTCTTTTATTTTGTAGAAAAAGTCAGGAAATTACGAGGTGAAACCTATGAGTGAGCAGGAAAAGAAGCAAAATACAGTTGCAGAGGTGTTGGTAAAATGTCTGGAAAACGAGGGCGTGAAATATGTCTTCGGGATTCCGGGGGAGGAAAATCTGGATATGATGAATGCACTGGAAAAATCGGACATCCGGGTGATCGTGGTGCGGCATGAACAGGGAGCGGCATTCATGGCTGATATGTACGGAAGACTGACGGGAAAAGCAGGTGTGTGTTTCTCAACGTTGGGCCCCGGTGCCACGAACCTGATCACAGGCACGGCAGATGCTAATTCCGACGGTGCACCGCTGATTGCCATTACCGGACAGGTGGGAACGGAGCGGATGCATTTGACTTCTCATCAGTATCTGGATCTGGTAGAGCTGTTTGCACCAATCACCAAGCGGAGCAAACAGATCGTGAACCCCAATTCCGTCAATGAAATCGTCAGGATCGCTTTTAAATATGCGGAGAGTGAGAAGCCGGGAGCCTGTCATGTGGATCTTCCCACGAACGTGGCGAAGCTTCCGGTCAGCTCCGGTATTGCCGCACAGCCTTTGAAAAAGCCGGAGAGGGATAAGGAGTACGCATCCTTTTCCAGTATCGATCAGGCGGCGGCCATGATCTTCAAGGCAAAGCACCCGGTGATCCTGGTGGGACACAGTGCGGTGCGCAATCACGCCGGGGAGGCTCTTACCAGCTTCGCAGATGTCCTGAAGATCCCGGTGGTCAATACCATGATGGCCAAAGGCATCATTCCTTATAACAACAAATATTCCCTCTGGACCATAGGCATCCCCCAGAAGGATTACCAGAACAAGGTGCTGGATATGGCAGATCTGGTGATCGCCGTCGGTTATGATATTGTGGAATTCGCTCCCGGCAAATGGAACGGAGAGGGGAAACATAAGATTATTCATATCGACCAGAGGCCGGCGCATATCAACATGCTGTACCAGCCGGAGGTGGAAGTTGTCGGAGACATTTCCTATTCTTTACAGCAGATCCAGTACCGCAGTGACGCAAAAGAGGAGCCGGAAGAATTTCTCAAACTGCGGGAAGAAATGGTGGCGGAATATGAAAGCTATGCGGATGACACCTCTTTTCCCATGAAGCCACAGAAAATACTGTACGATGTCCGGAAATTTATGGGTGCGGATGACATCGTGATCTCGGATGTGGGCGCTCATAAAATGTGGATTGCCAGAGAGTACAACTGTTACGAACCCAATACCTGCATCATCTCCAACGGTTTTGCCACCATGGGCATCGCAGTGCCGGGGGCTGTGGCAGCCAAGTTGATCTACCCGGAGAAAAAGGTACTGGCGATCTCCGGAGACGGCGGATTCATGATGAATAGCCAGGAATATGAGACAGCCCTCAGAGAGGGGACACCCATTGTGACTCTGATCTTCTCCGATGCCAGCTATGGTCTGATCAAATGGAAGCAGATGGATCACTTCGGACACAACTGCTTTGTGGATTTCCAGAATCCCGATTTTGTGAAATATGCGGAAAGCATGCATGCCAAAGGCTACCGCGTAGAGAAGGCGGAAGACCTGCTGCCGATCCTGGAGGATGCCTTTCAGCAGAAGGTCCCCTGCATCATCGACTGTCCTGTGGACTACAGCGAAAATACCAAGCTCTCGGAGTATCTGCATGATAAGTTTGAGAAGTAGAGTTTTAACTAGAAAGTTACGCGGCTCATTGCTCGCGTAACTTTCCATTTACAGTGTAATATTATCCACCTTTTTCCATTCGAAAAAATCCCCCTTTTTGAAAATTTGCTGTCTGTTGCCTGATGGAAACTAATGGTAGAATTCAATTATCAAATAAAACAGACGGCCGTCAGTGATAATGATAAATACAAAAAACAATATTTACCTATTGGGAGGACGAGTGTATGAAGCGTAAATTATTATCTACCGTACTTGCGGTAACCATGGCAGTATCCAGGCTGACCGGATGTGGACGGAGCGGAACAAATGAAGCAACAGGAACAGGCGCTGCAACGACAGATGCCAAAACAGAGACCTATCGTGTCCGGATTCCTATAGACAGCTGCGATTTTTCCCTGGCGCATTACGAAGCAGACGGGGAAGAGGCGGATGAGAATTCTGAACACTTTTCTTTTGAAAGATTGGAAAAATACATTCTGCCACTGCTGGATGCGGCGGAGAAAGCTTACGGCGGGAAGCTGGATATCCTCCTGTCCCCCTGGAGTCCGCCGGTCTACATGAAGACCAATGGAGAGCGGAACAACGGCGGCAAATTAAAGCCGGAATACCGGAAGCGCTGGGCAGAGTATATCTGCCGTTACATTGAGGAATACCGCAGCCGCGGGCATTTGTGGCATTTCACCCATTTCCTGAAGCCGGGAGCACAACGGATAGGTGTGACCCGCTACACGGACAAGATCGAGGTGACGGCTTTTGAAAAAGACGGACGGATCGTTGTCGTGCTTTTGAATCGAACGGAGGAAGAGATTCCGGTGTGTCTGTGGCTGGGAGAATACTGCGCAGAATGGATATCGAAGGCAAAGTCCATTATGACAGCGGAGATCGAGAGATAAGAATAAGAGATATAGGTAATTACGAAAAAACAGTGGGAACCGGAAGCGGAACCCACTGTTTTTGCGCATATGCCCCGGGCGGGTTGACAGAATGGTGGAAACCGTAGTATTTTGAAACAGACCACTGTGGATAACGGTGTAGCGATAAAACCGGACAGAAAAAGTAAGTTACGACAGAAGAATGAGGATACAGACATATGAAGATCTATTTGGTACGGCACGGGGAGACGGACTGGAATCAGGCTGGTCTTTTGCAGGGGCAGACGGATATTGCACTCAATGCCCAGGGACTGGAACAGGCACGAGAGGCGGCGGAGCGGTTAAAAGAGGTTCCGTTTGAAATTGCATTTTGTTCACCACTGATCCGGGCGAAGCGCACGGCAGAAACTATCATAGGCGATCGGAAGATCACCCTCACCACAGACGAAAGACTCAGAGAACTGAATTTCGGTCCCTGGGAAGGCGTGGACATCCGGAGCATCAAGGATGCTGCCAGCCAGCCTTTTACTAATCCGGGCAGCTACATTCCCCCCGTGGGAGCAGAGAGTTTTGCACAGCTGTATAAAAGAAGCGGTGAATTCGTAGATCAGGTATTGCTGCCATTAGAAGGTACATATGAGACTGTGCTGGTGGTGGCCCACGGCGGGGTGAACCGCAGTATTCTGAATCCCGTTCTGAATATTCCCGTGGATGATTTCTGGCGTGTGCATATGGGCAACTGCGCAACTGCGATTCTCGACTGTACAGATGGAAAGCTGTCCTTGCTGGAATATACGGATAGCCAAAGCGCTAATACGAAGAGCAGACTGCTGTGAAGAAAGTCCAATATGAAAAAATCCTACATCGGATATATTCGCAGAATGCGGTTTCGCATGGCTCTGAATGGTTATCATGATGGAAAGGTGAGAAGTTAAGAATGCACATAGACAGAGAAGATATGCTGGAACTGACCAGAAGAATGACCGTGTCCCGCAACTGTTTTTCCAGAATTGCAGGAGCCTATATGGACGAAGAAGGGTTTATTGACGGTACTTTTAATACTCATTTTCTGAAGTTGTCCGGAAGCGAAAAAGAGAAAAATCTGAATATTGCCAAGACGGTGCCCTATTCCAATACCAATGTGAATCTGAAAAACTACCGGCTGGATCAGGGAGCCCGGAAACCGGGCAGCATTATGCAGTTATTGGAGGCATTACGGCAGTGCGAACTGAAAAATGATGCATTATTGTACTCCCTCTATGAATATATTGGGGAGAGATACCAGCCGGGATATCCTTATGCCGTTTATCTTTTCTTCGGCAGCTACGATGTACCCACCAAGGGAAAAGACAAAGAGAACCAGTGGGAGTCCGAGGAAGTCTATCAGTTTCTCATCGGCACGATCAGTCCGGTGACCGGAGACTACGAGGCCGGAAAACCGGAGGCGGGATTTTTGTACCCTGCCTTTGCCAACCACAGCACAGACATTGACGGTATCAATATCTATCAGGCGGAGGAAGGGGCACAGTTATTTGCAAAAATACTGGGCGTACAGGCTTGACAGAAAGGTATTTCTTCCCTATAATACGCTCTGGAACAAAATGAATAACCGGTCATAAAACCCGTAAGGGAGTGGATTTTTCAAGATATCGATCTTATTTTCGCCACACAGCAGGAATGTTGTGTGGCGTTTGTTGTTTAAGGAGAGAAAAAATGAACCAGACTTATATGAAAGAAAAGAAGATATTCCCGTTGGTCATGTCCATGGCACTTCCCATGATGCTGTCCATGGCATTTAATTCCCTCTATAACATTGTAGACAGTTATTTCGTGGCGAAGCTCAGTGAAGATGCCATGACGGCATTGTCTTTAGTCTATCCGGCACAGAACTTGTTGACGGCGGTGGCAGTGGGCTTCGGTGTGGGGGTGAATGCCATGATCTCCTTCTATCTGGGAGCACAGAATCAGGAAAAAGCGGATAAGACGGCAACCCAGGGCATGGTGCTGGGAGTATTGCACGGCGTACTGCTTATGATCTTATTCCTCTGCGGCATGAACTGGTTCTTAGGGATGTTTACGAAGAGCGATACCGTGCGGGCACTGGGCATGGAATATTCCAATGTGGTATTCCTGTTCTCCACCATTGTCACCGGAGGTATCACGTTAGAGAAAATCTTTCAGGCGGTGGGCCGGATGCGTGCCACCATGGTCAGTATGATCGCCGGATTTGTGACGAATATTGTGTTGGATCCGTTGTTGATTTTCGGTATCGGACCGTTTCCCCGGATGGAGATCGCCGGAGCGGCTTTGGCTACCGGAATCGGTCAGGTGATCACGTTATTAGTATATATCATCTATTACGTGTTGGATCCGTTGCCGGTAAAATTGCGCAGAACTTATCTGCGACCGGAAGGAGAGATCTGTGGCAAGACCTACGGCATCGGCATTCCGGCTACGTTGAATATGGCACTGCCGTCTCTGCTGATTTCCGCACTGAACGGTATTCTGGCGGCTTATTCGGGTGCGTATGTGCTGGTACTGGGCGTTTATTACAAGCTGCAGACCTTTATCTATCTGCCCTCCAATGGCATCATTCAGGGCATCCGGCCGCTGATTGGTTACAATTACGGTGCCGGAGAGCGGAATCGTGTGGAGCAGATCTACCGGTTGACGCTGGAACTGACTGCCGGGATCATGGCTATCGGCACGGCATTGTGCTGGCTGATCCCCGGAGGACTGATCGGACTGTTCACCGAGAATCCGGAGACTGTTACCATCGGTATTACAGCACTGCACATCATCAGTCTGGGCTTTATTCTGTCCGCTGTGTCGGTGACCAGCTCCGGCGCATTGGAAGCGCTGGGACAGGGCATGGCTTCCCTGGTGATCTCCGTGATGCGGTATGTGGCGGTGATCATCCCTGCGGCATTTGGGCTGAGCAGCCTGATCGGCGTCACCGGTGTGTGGTGGGCATTTGTCTGCACGGAGAGCGTGACTGCGGTAGTGGCGTATGTGTTGTACCACAGGGTGTGGAAGAGAGCGTAAGAGGCGAGTACCGTTTACATTCGCGGCCGTTCACCCTACGCCATTCGTACCCGTGGTCGTTCACCCCGCGCCATTCGCAAAATCGCCTCTTCGAGGCTTTCCGCTGCTACGCAGCTGCCTTTTGCTCATGAGATGGCGCTCCCCTCGTCGATTTGCACAGAGCCGGCTCCTTACGCAAGCGTAAAGCCGTCTCCGCACAAATCGACGGGTGAACTGATGTATACACAATATCTTGTATCCTTTAATTGACTTCCCCTACAAAGTATTGTAGAATAGACCGTGATAGGTTTTACGGGCGAAAGCCCATGGGGACACGAAGGTAAGGGGGTACATAAGATGTTTCAGGTAATCAAACGAGATGGTTCCAAAGCGGACTTTACACTGACGAAGATCAATGATGCCATTATGAAGGCTTTTACTGCGACGCAGATGAGCTACAATAATGACATTATTGATCTTCTTGCGTTACGGGTAACTGCGGATTTCCAGAAAAAGGTGGAGAATGACGAGATCCACGTGGAAGACATTCAGGACAGTGTGGAGCGTGTACTGGGACAGGCCGGCTATGAAGAGGTGGCGAAAGCGTATATTCTGTACCGCAAGCAGCGGGAGAAAATGCGTGCCATGAAGTCTACCATTCTGGACTACAAGGATGTGGTCAACAGTTATGTCAAGGTGGAAGACTGGCGTGTGAAAGAGAACTCCACGGTGACCTATTCCGTAGGTGGTCTGATCTTAAGCAACTCGGGTGCGGTGACGGCGAACTACTGGCTGTCTGAAATCTATGATGAAGAGATTGCAGAGGCACATCGGAATGCGGATATCCATATCCATGATCTGTCCATGCTGACCGGCTACTGTGCCGGATGGTCCTTAAAGCAGCTGATCAAGGAAGGACTGGGCGGCATCACTGGCAAGATTACTTCTGCTCCGGCGAGACACTTATCCGTGCTATGCAACCAGATGGTAAATTTCCTGGGGATCATGCAGAACGAATGGGCGGGAGCACAGGCATTTTCTTCCTTTGATACCTATCTTGCCCCATTTGTAAAGGTAGATAATTTAAGCTATCCCGAAGTGAAAAAATGCATCGAAGCATTTATTTACGGTGTCAACACCCCCAGCCGCTGGGGCACACAGGCTCCTTTTTCCAATATCACGCTAGACTGGACGGTGCCCGATGATCTGGCAGAGCTGCCGGCGCTGGTAGGCGGTGTGGAGATGGATTTCAAATATAAGGATTGTAAAAAGGAAATGGACATGGTCAACAAGGCGTTTATCGAGACCATGATCGAGGGCGATTCCAACGGCCGTGGTTTCCAGTATCCGATCCCGACTTATTCCATCACAAAGGATTTTGACTGGTCCGACACCGAGAACAACAGACTGTTATTCGAGATGACCGCAAAATACGGTACACCGTATTTTTCCAATTATATCAATTCTGACATGCAGCCCAGTGATGTCCGCAGTATGTGCTGCCGACTGCGTCTGGATCTGCGGGAACTGCGCAAGAAGACCGGAGGATTCTTCGGTTCCGGCGAGAGCACCGGAAGCGTGGGCGTTGTCACCATCAATATGCCCAGAATCGCATATCTGTCTGCCAACAAGGACGAGTTTTACGCAAGACTGAACCACATGATGGACATTGCAGCCAGATCCCTGAAGATCAAGCGCGGTGTCATTACGAAGCTGCTGAACGAGGGACTGTATCCCTATACCAAGCGGTATCTGGGAACCTTTGAGAATCATTTCTCTACCATCGGTCTGATCGGTATGAATGAAGTGGGCTTAAATGCCAACTGGCTGAGAGCGGATATGAGCGATCCCAGGACCCAGGAGTTCACCAAGGAAGTACTGAACCATATGAGAGAGCGTCTGTCGGATTATCAGGAGCAGTACGGAGACCTCTACAATCTGGAGGCGACCCCTGCGGAGAGTACCACGTACCGTCTGGCAAAGCACGACAGAAAGCGCTGGCCCGGCATCAAGACGGCCGGAAAGCCCGGAGATACCCCTTATTATACGAATTCCTCCCATCTGCCGGTGGACTATACCGTGGATATTTTCGATGCACTGGATATTCAGGATGAATTGCAGACCCTGTATACCTCCGGCACAGTGTTCCATGCATTCCTGGGAGAAAAGCTTCCCGACTGGAAGGCAGCGGCTTCTCTGGTACGCACCATAGCTTCCAATTACAAGCTGCCCTATTACACCCTGTCTCCGACTTATTCCATCTGTAAGGAGCATGGTTATCTGGCGGGCGAAGTGAAGGTATGTCCTCACTGTGGGGCGAAGACCGAGGTCTACAGCCGTATCACCGGTTACTATCGTCCGGTACAGAACTGGAATGATGGTAAGCTACAGGAATACGCCAACAGAACAGAGTATGATATTGCACATTCTTCCCTGAAGCGCCCCACCAGAAGCGTGGTGACCTTGTCCAATTTTGCAGAAGAGGTGGATGTAAAAGTGGAGCAGCCGCAGAACATCAAGTATCTGTTCACCACCAAGACCTGTCCCAACTGTAAGCTGGTGAAGGAATATCTGAAAAATGTACCCTACGTGACCATCGATGCGGAGGAGAATATGGAGCTGGCAAGACGTTACGGTGTAATGCAGGCACCGACTCTGGTGGTGGTAAACGGTGACAGCCATAAAAAGTATGTAAATGCTTCAAATATCAAGAAGTACGTTGACCAACTGACATTAGTTGGGGTAGAATAGAAACAGGTCAGGAGGCATCGCCCGAAGGCGGTGCCTTTGCTGTGTAATAATATAAATTCAAAGGCAGATCTATTGCAGAACGGAGGAAATATGATCAACAAACTGATCACTCGAATCAAAGAAACCAACGCACCGATCGTGGTAGGATTGGATCCTATGATGAAATTCGTGCCGGAATATATTAAGAAAGCAGCATTCACCGAATACGGTGAGACACTGGAAGGTGCTGCAGAGGCCATCTGGCAGTACAATAAGGGGATTGTGGATGCTATTTATGATTTAGTACCCGCTGTGAAGCCTCAGGTGGCAATGTATGAGCAGTTCGGTATTCCCGGCATGGTGGCATTTAAGAAGACTGTGGATTATTGTAAGGAAAAAGGCCTGATCGTCATCGGCGATATCAAGCGCGGTGATATCGGATCCACTTCCGAAGCATACGCGGTAGGACATCTGGGCAAAGTACAGGTAGGCAGCAAGAGCTATTACGGTTTTGATGAAGATTTTGTAACCGTGAACCCTTATCTTGGATCCGACGGTGTAAATCCTTTTGTGAAGATCTGTAAGGAAGAGAAAAAGGGTATTTTCGTACTGGTGAAGACTTCCAATCCCAGCAGCGGTGAGTTCCAGGATCAGCTGGTGAATGGCAGACCTCTGTATGAGCTGGTAGGAGAAAAGGTAGCAGCCTGGGGAGCTGACTGTATGGGTGATTCCTACAGCTATGTAGGTGCTGTCGTAGGAGCAACCTATCCTGAGCAGGGCAAAGTACTGCGTAAGGTAATGCCCAAGGCATTTATTCTGGTGCCCGGTTACGGTGCACAGGGCGGTAAGGGCGCAGATCTGGTACATTTTTTCAATGAGGACGGACTGGGTGCCATTATCAACTCTTCCCGTGGCATCATTGCCGCATACCAGCAGGAGAAATACGCACAGTTTGGCGAGCAGAATTATGCAGATGCTTCCCGTGCGGCAGTACTGGATATGCGTGAAGATATCGCACAGGCGCTGGCAGCACGCTAGGCAGAAGACAGCTACTATTCAGAGTCTCATTCGCAAAATCGTCTCTTTGAGACTTTACTTTTGGCTCTGAATAGTGATAAATGTATGGGGTGTCCACAAGCGGACAGATGGGAGAACAGAGGATGAAAGAAAAGTTATATATTACCTTCCACTCGGAGGATGATATCAGACATTTTGTAGATACCTGCAACGAATTCGACGATGCAATCGACATCCGTATTCAGAAGATGGCAATGGATGCAAAGTCACTTTTGGGAATGCTCCTGATGAAGACGGAGGAACCGCTGGAGATCGAATATGCCTGCTATGATGATGAAGACAATTACGAAGAATTCAAGCAGGCCATCCTGGAAAAATACGACGTAAAAGTCGTACAGGCTACGGAAAAGCAGGCAGAAGATAAAATTGTTTGAAAAAATTGAAAAATTCTATTGACATTTTCGCCCGCAGCAGTTACAATACATACTGTTGCAGGCGAAAACCTGTAAATGAAATGTACGTGTAGCTCAGCTGGATAGAGCGTCTGGCTACGGACCAGAAGGTCGTGGGTTCGAATCCTGTCACGTACATCTAAGGCCCCGGAGATGATGTCTCCGGGGTTTTTGTGTTTTCCTATGAAATTATTTTTGTATCTCAAAACGAACACCGGCGCTCCTGTGATCAGAACGCAGCTGGAGAGGTATTGAGATACAAAACGTATTGTATCTCATTTTAACTGCAGATTGCCAGGATCCGGAAGAGCTATTGAGATACACGTTTCCGGGCATCTTCCAAAATCTTGCCAACAGAACTATCAAATTCTTTAATGAGAGAGTTAATATGTAAAGCAGCCTGCACCATAGGCTCCAGCTTACGGAGCTTATCATAGCAGCTATTATAGTCGGCTTGTAGATCTTCGATCCGATCATCCAACATTTTAAGAGTTTCCTGTCTTCTGGCCTCGGACTCTTTGGCATCAATGATGATGTTCTCAAACTTTTGGTTAAAGCCATCGCCGGGGGCCTGCATGATGTAATCATATACGGGCTGAGATAACCGGATAGATTTATTAATACTCTTCTGATAGTTCCGGGGATTATATAACATAACGCACCTCCATCAATATGCTTTCACAAAAAATATAGGATCCAAATGATAAATATTGTTACAAAACCGCAGGTTATCAGCCAGATGTAAATATCCCTGAGTAGTCTCTATAGAGCTATGACCCATATACAACCGAAGGATCTCCAGATTGCCACCGCCAAGGCAAAAGCTGGTACCGAATGTATGCCGGAGCAGATAGGGAAACAACCTGGTAATTTCGGAAGATATTTTCAAACGATCAATCACACACTTTAAAGCATTGCCGGTAAGAGGATCACCATTCTCAACACAGAATACATATTCATGACTACAATCAGGACGCTTTTCTAACCAATACTGCAGATACTTCTTTACAGTACGGCCCATAGGAACAATTCGGCTTTTTCCACCTTTTGAAAAATGGATCACAAAATAACTTTCAGAGAAATGTAAGTCCTGAATCTTTAGACGGACAACTTCTCCCGGACGCATCCCGGCATCCAGTAAGCAATGGATCATAGCAAGGTTCCGGCAGCCAAATGTACTGTTAATGCTATAACAAGAATCAATAATATTCACCTCATCAACAGTTAACGGCTCGACCATCCGAGCATAAGCTCTGGGAAGCTTCAAATGCTCCGAAGGGTTCGCCTGACAATAACCATTCTCAATACAGAATAACCAAAAGCACTTCATATCTTTCAGGTAATCTTTTCGGGTTCTGGCAGAGATCTTCCTGGGCTCCTTTGCTTTAAAGTTAGGGTTATTATCATTACGGATCTTATTTTTCAAATAAATTGAATACTGGTTAATATCCAGCTTTTCAACTTCCTCAAGGGTGATCTGATCAGGTTCCTTCTGAAAACGATCAGAAACAAAATTAAAAAAGTAACCAAGATTGTTCCGATAGTTCTTAACAGTCTTATCAGAGCAATAAGTTTCACGATCATTCAGAAACAGATCACGAGCTTCAGTAAGTACCATTCTTATTTCCTCCGGTAATAGTAATGTGACCAGTAGATCTATCCTGATGGATATGTAGACCATCCGAATCAGCTTTTGCTAACAACTCTCCTAACCTCCACCTGGAATAAATATTTTCTTTAGCAGACATACGGAGTCGGTTCACTTCCTGGTTAAGATAATATAGATTCATTATCACACCTCTCTTTCAGTTCTTTTATTTGCTGTTCCATGCTATTACACTTAGAACGAAGATCCCGGAGCTGTGACCAGAGATCCATAGCAGCTTCCTGATCCTGCATGGAACGATTCTCCAAATAATAACAGCCTGCTATAATCAAAGTTATGATAATAGCTGTGACACATATACAGATACATATTCCCATACGCCATAATCCTCCAAAACAAAATAAATAAAAATACTCACAAGAGCATAAAAAACGAATAAAATAATACCCTCGACTTCTCCCCATAGATGAAGAGAATCCGTAGTACCGACTAAAGCCAAAGACCAAATTAAAAAATAAAAAAAAATCACATAAGTTTTCATTAAGAACCTCCTATCATGTATCTCAAATCCGCTGCAGTTTTCCCGGATCCTGAAGATCTAACGAGATACATTTATACATTGAACTCAAACACAGATACCCGGTTTGAATAGTTGGGAACATCTACCTTATAGGTTTTTATGCAATCTATTGACAAATGCACACCGAACTTGTATTCTACAAATTGAAGAGCATCCATCAGGTTATTAGGTTCACAGAAACCAAGGGTTCTCTCAGGCAGATCAAGGTTTTTAGTAACAAGATAACGCTGCTTACCGAAAGTACATTCGCACAAATCCTTTGTTATGTACTTGACGATATAGGAAACAGCTTTATAAGTATCAGTAATCTTTGTTGCAGTAGTGTATCCGTTTCTATATTCTTTGATGTTATATATGTACTCACCATCTGGATAGCTTGTCCTTAAGTATTCGCCATAATACTTGTTCGGGACAGGCTCTCCTTTTTTATTGAGCATCAATTCACCGTTCTTCTTTTTGCGAAACTTCTGATTATTTACTGCTTTTTCAAATGTCAGTTCATCAACGTTTGAGACTAGTGCGTGAAAATGCCAGGCACCGGACTCATGTTGCTCCGGTACGATCAGTGCCTTTAACTTCGGACATTTCTTTTTGATGTTGTGAAACCAGTTCGATACCTTCTTTTTCGATTCTGAAAAATTAAATTCATCGAAATGATCCACTGGATCAAAAGTCAGAGTAAAAAACCATTCCCACTTATTTGCTCTGCCATAGTCATAGATCATACGCTTTGATCGGTTCAAAGATGATATCAATGATCGCTCCCTACGACTGGCAGCTTCTTCAGGTGAGATGTATTCCTCTTCCAGATCAATGGCTTCATCAACCTCATCATCCACCTCTGACCCTATTTCTGTAACCTGCAGAGGATCATATGACATATCAAATGGTGATATTTGTTTTAATTCAATCCATTTATCAATATCAAATTCCTCTTCATCCTCATCGTAGTCAGTGGTATGTAGATCTGGATAATTATATGGTCGCCAATAGTCCTCTTTTGTTCTGATTGCCCGATGGTAATACGTCAACTGAAAAGTACCGTTTTTATACTTTTTAAGTCTGACGTTATATGGCATATAAATTACCTCAATTTTACAAAACTACCCTAATTGTGTTGCTATTGTCAAGTAAAGGGAACGGGACCGCCTGCGGCGGCCCGTTCCGGCAACACAACCGGCAAAATTCGGTTCGCCTGTTGCGCGTGACACAAGGTCACGCGCACCCAGCCAAACCTCGATATTTAATTTTTCATAATTTGATCTGCATATTGTAGTTGTCCTTATAGAACTTCTCCAACTTCTCCCGCCACGACTTCATCTCCCAGTCGAAATCCAGCGGGATGAAGTTGGTATCGTAATAGACATCCTCAAATAATGCAGCGTTTTTCTCTACCACAAAATCCGTATATTTCCCGGTGTTGAGATAGAGAAAACGATAGTGAATATGCGTAGATGAACTCTTGACCAGAACCACCACATTCATCTGGTTGCGGATCCGGTTATAGACCATCTGCGCATCTATACTGGTAAAGACGAACAGACAGTTCTGCTTTCCCAGCGTATTGATAAAAATACTGATATCCTTAAGCTTCCGGTAGTCCTGAGCATCACAGCCGTTATAGATCTCGTCGATCAGCACGACCTTCGGCGAGAGATCCAACGGCAGCTCATCCATGGAATTAACAAACCGGAACTCAGGATCCTGGGGAGAATATAAATTCGTGTACACCGGCAAATAGATTCCCTGTTGCTTACAGGCCTGTTGTAAACCTTTTACAAGCTTATAAGCGATCAGGGTCTTACCACTACGCTGTACACCATAGATACCGACAATAGCACCGGGCATAGGCAGGCCACCATGTTGGGGAACAGACTGTTCCCCAAACCCTTTCGTGTTAAATTTTTATTCCAACCGGTGAAAAATTAACAGCGGTATGGATGGGGAGTCACCCCCGTCCCCTCAAGGGGAGAGGATCATGTGTTTCGTGCATTAACGAATAATACTGAGCATCGGATAAAACGCGATAACATATAGGATCAGGTTCCTTTGCTTTTTCTCTATGCTCTTTATTGAGTAAATCGCAATGTGTAAAAGCATCTGATTCTTTTTCGAAGGATGCCACTTTCCTATAGTCCACGTCATCCCATGTATAGACTTCATATACGTTATACATTCTCTACCTCCATGAATACGAATATTTGTGTGGGATACTGCTTAAGACACAATACACACAGACGGGCTGAACCTCTTCGAGGCTTCACCCTTGCCACAAAAGCGCGAATGACCTAGTTTTTTTTAAGAGCAAGGGCATTACCAACGAAAAGGGATGGGTGAGACACAGGGCAGCAGTCACCGACTATATCTGCAATATTGGCTACACAGGTTCCCAGAAGGGCATTAACATCTTCGCGTATCGGGAAAGGGAAAAAGCGCCCCTGTCCCGATAAAACACGCGCAGATCAAGGGCATATTTGCCGGTAAAGCCCGCTATTCCTGCTGAACATCCGTCACGTTGTTTAAAGTCGATACCTTGATACCGCGCAAGTACTCGTTCTGGGTATATGCACTCAGCAGGTTCTGGAGCACTTTGGAAGAGAGCAGACCAAGGTTCTTGTTATGAGCCATGACCTTATCGAAAGATTCAAACATGGCCCTCATATCAGCAAGATCATACTTCTCGATAAAATAGAAAGCCTGAAAAAGTAGATGCTGTTGAACATTATCGTATATAGGCAGGATCTCATAAATAGACCGTATGGGATCATTGCTCGTATTCCCGGCAGACATACCGTCCAGAATCGCCTGAAAGTCAATACCAGCCATAACGCACTCCTTTCTTGTATCTCAAAATTAAAACCGGCGTAATCCGGATCCGAAGCTTGATCAGCTCCACATGAGATACATTTATTTTGTAAATATAATCAACACCGACAGAATGATATTTATGATCGCGAAGATCTTCACAGAATTATCTTTCCGGAAGAAATTACCGAACATAATATTGCTCATCCTGGCTTTATCCTGCAGGAACTCAAGATCCTGACTGGTGGCAGTTACCACCAGATCGGGACCAAGGGGAGTACACTCCGCTTCCTCCAGTAGGACATGATATTTGTTGTTGAACTCATGGAAGTTCTTTGCAGATCGAACCCCGGAGTCAGTAATCATATAGATCATCAGCTTCGCCATCCTTTCACGAAAGTCAGAGCGGACCGAACCAGTACATCCACATTAACAATAATGTAAATGCCAAGGCACACGCCAAACACAGCAGCATAATTAAATACTTCCAATTCCACAGCATACAAAACTATGCACCTCCTAACGGGTCTTGCTGACAATGCGCAGCTTACAGAGATCACTGGCAGCGCTGATAGCTTCCAGTGCGACATTCACAACAAACACGGCAGCAAAGAAGTAAGCAGACCACATAAGTAATTCCATAGTAAACACCTCAAATCGACCTATTTTTTCTTAAAAATGAGTAAAAAAAGAAGAGCTACCACAATAGCCAGCGCATACTGGATAAAATCCAGACGACTCAATAACTCATTTTCATAACGGGTAACATAGACAGGGGACTCCATAAATTCCTCGTAGGTATCATAGACCGGAAAGAGATCCTCTGAATAAGCTGCCACCGCGGTTCCGGGAACGAGTATTACATCATTCCCGGATACAGTGGTTACAACAGATTCAGAAACAGAATCCGGATCAGATACCTCATCAACAGCCGGAAGATTCTTCTGGAGTGCCTCCGATGATATCTTTTCCTCCACATCTACACCTCCATCAGAGACGGACACCGCCGGAGAATGCATTCTTCAGCGCGTAGATGATGGTAAAGCCAAGGCTAAAGCCGGCAGAGATGTAAACTAACGGCATCATAGAGCCTGTGATGACGTTGGTATAGTTAAACATCTGAGAGGGGTCGAAATTCAGCTGCAAAGTAGCAGCGCCGGCAGATTCCGCTGCCATAATAGCATTAGTTAAAAACGGCATACCACATACCTCCTTTTAAAAGCATGGTTTACAGTTACATTTATATAAATGGCCAATTTATATCTATTTTGTTAATTTGAACAGGAGAGAGCTTATGTTCTCCTTAATGCTATAACCAGTAATCTGGGAGATCAGAGCGTCTATAGCTTCATACAGTTTAGTGACCAGCACATAAATCGTCCACAGGCACCCAAACAGTACAGTCAGGTAAATCATATAAAAAGCTACATCACCGACTAGGTACCGGAATGTACTAATCGCTTCCACCACCGGCATTCCAGTAAACTGACTGGTACCGTTTGTATCAGCCATATCAATGATCATAGCGTCAAACTCCTGCAGCGTGGTGTACAGCGTATGCAGGGCGGAGATCACAGAGGTGATCATGTCCAGGATAGACTGGAAGAAGCTTCCAATCTTACCCGGGATATCAAGGGGAGTGCTAACGAGTAAATCTTCTGGATTCATCACTTACCACCTCCTGACGGTATATGTATCTTATAGGCATAGCCACGGAGCAACTTCACGACTCCGAACACCATAAGGATATAAACGAGTCCCATCATAAAATCGTAGATAGATAAACCAATACCGGTGATCTCGATCTGTTTCAGAAAATTCAGACCCATAACCATCTCATCCGGCAGGAACCCGGGTGATGCTTCGATTTTGAAAATGTTTATGATAAACTGCAGGCAGTGAATAAATATCTTGAGCAGCAGTATCAGTATCATGATCAGGTAGATCAGACCGTTTAACAATGACAACAGATTAAACTTGGAACTACCGCCGGAACCGTCACCACCGGGATCCTCACCGCCGGGATTCGAAGGTTCCAAAAGAGAACCGGGATCAACCAGGGCATCCAGTATCTTATCAAGATAACCTTGCAGATTCGCCCAAGAAGGCAGCGCACCCAGCAGGGACTGGATCGCACCCAGAGGATCAGCAAAAGCCTGGAGCATGGCAGAGGGCAGTGATACGATATTACCAAGTACCAGCTGCACCTGTTCCGGTAAGAGCTCTATGATCCGGAGCACTCCGTTATACAGATTACCGATACCGGTACTGATCGTGCCTAAAGGATCCTGAAAGAAACCATATACAGCAGCCGGGAGAGCCTGAATCAGGGCATTCACCTGGGGAAACAATTCAAGAATACCAGTAATACCATTTGTAATATTCTCTATAGGATGAGAAAAGAAATCCCATATACCGGAAGCTATCGCATTGATCGCTGAAAGGATCAAACCGAGAATACCGGAATAATTCGTATCCGTTCCGGGATCCGGAGCAGTAGACGGTTCCGGATCAGGAACAGCTGTGGGCTCCGGAGCAGGATCTGGCTGTGCTTCTGCCAATGCTTCCGCAACAGCAGCCTTAACAGCTGCGATCATCTCAGCATTATTCGCTTCCTTGTCAGTGCCGGTGGCTTCTACGCCATTCGCAGCTTCCTTCATGGCATTGTTCATGGCAGGAACCTTTGCAGGATCTAGCTTTGTTCCAGATAAGTTCTCCAGAGTATCCGGAGCGGCTGCAGTCATTGAATGGTAATCGTAAGGAACGCCATTAAGAAGACCAAATGTATTACCATTTAATAAATAATTACGTGCATTTTCATCAGAGTCAAAAATAGGGATATTCAAAAAATATTCATAAATATAACCGTTTTTAGTTTGGGATTTAATACTTTGGCTATAAGAACTGTCTATTGTAGAACCCCTATAATAATTTATCTTAAAAGGAACAGAACAATAATCATCAGGATTAGTTCCGGAAATAAAAGCAAAATATCTATCTGTATCAACGCAAGCAATATAATCAGAGCGCACATAATCGACAATATATTCTTGTTTTGCATAATAGTTGGAAGAATTAAATCCGATAAGGGAACCTTTAACAATAATATTACCAACAGAATTTTTTTCATAATCGATAAACAATCCAGCAGTCCCATAATATTCTGCCGGCTCCACCTCCGGCACCTCATTATTCTGCACACGGTTAAGGAAATCAGCTGCAGCCTTCTGAAACTGCATATCTGTGCCCATAGCAAACGCGCCAATTGCTCTTTTCGGAATATTCGGATTAAGATCCGTACCATGTCCGGGGCCCGGAATGGGGGAAGGAGAGGGGGACGCACTGGGATCAGGAGACGGAGTAGGAGTAAGGCCACCGGTAAGAACACGGTACTTTGCAAATTCTCCTTCGTTTGGTTTGACTTTCAGCTTACCAGCACCGACAGCGGACTCCCAGATGGCATCAAACTCTTCACGAGTCATAGCTGTACCATCAGGTCCGTAAATAGTAAACTCCTTGAAAGGATCATAAGTAAGGCCATCAATGAACTGAATGAAAGCTTCAAAGATAGACATACCTTTAGAGTAATCATCCAGTCCTTCCTTCATACCGGAAGCGATAGAGATCGTTTCAAAGATGTTATAGAGCATCATAACGAACTCAACACTCATCTCCGGAGATACAGCAACAGACGCAGCCTGAGCAGTCATAGACGCAGGGCCGGAGACTACGCTAGTAGCAAATATCACCACCGCCAGCACAAGCGGAACGATTTTCTTCTTGAGTTTCTTTAACATCTCCATAGATCACATCTCCCTCCGGCATAAGCTGCTCACAAGCAGCAAAGATATCATCACGCCGATCAGCAAAGTCACGACAGCAGTTAAGCGGATACCGCTCATTCTGCATCAGGCAATACTTACATACTTTAGGATCGAAATAAACTACCATAGCATCACCTGGTAATTACGACTTCTACACAGCCACTACCACCGGGCAGGATAGAACGAACGATAGAATACATAAGTTCTTCAGGCACATCAGCCTGCTCACCAAGAAATATCACATCAGTCACCTCACCGGTGCTGTCATAATCAATACCTTCACGAATCGTAATCCCATTCGCATACAGAACTTTAAGCAGCGTAATCAAGTACATAACGCACCTCCTATAAAGGGATACCGGATGCAGATAGGGCTGCACCCGGCATAAAAAGGGGAATGTTACCGGTCACGCTTTGCCTTAATGCGATCACAGACAACGGTAACCGATACACAAAAACTAAAAACCAACATAGCAAAAACAACTACAGCAGCCATAACGAACCTCCGATCTATTTACCTGTCAATGACTTCTTGAAGGTGAAACTATTGGCAACAACCATTGCCACACCGTCCTTATTAATTCGGACATCCAGATCAGCTTCATAGATACCGGGAACCTCAGGGAAGTCATTAAAATTATTGAATCCAACGCGGGCCTTTACCAACTTATAACCCTTCTGCTGATCATCAGCATAAGGTGCGAGACTATTCGACATCAGATACCTGACTGATGTACCTTCATTGATCTCACCAGTTTCAGTATCAGTCATCTGATACTGCATTGCATTGAGGACGATTACCTCTTTTTTCATTAAATCCATACTTTTACCTCCGTAAAATGAGAGACGCACGCAATTTTGATGCATTTTAGAAAAAATGATGTTATAATAAAAGTTAAAAAATAATTGCGAAAGCGTCGATTTGTGTTTACAAACTGAATATACTACACTAAAGTTTATTAGTCAATAGAAAATAGTAAACTATAGCGTTGTATTTGCGTGAGGGAAAATGAATTTTATAGAAAAATTATTAGAAATCATGAACGAACGAGATATATCGGGCTACCAGTTAGAAAAGGATACCGGTATAAAACAAGCAACGTTAGGAAAATGGAAGAAGGGATCACTTCCAACAATAGACAAATTAGTCACATTAGTAAACTATTTTCAAGTAAGCTCAGATGAACTTCTGGACATAAATATCAAGAGTAATCTGACAGAGAACGAGCAGGAGCTCCTGGAACAGTTCCGGAAATTATCTGATAGAGATCAGATAAAATTTATAGGAAGAATTGAGGAATTCACAAAAGAAAGGGGAAACAAAAATGAGTGAAACAATTTTCGGCTATGCAATGGTAATATTCATAATCTTGATTGTGATACTTACAAGCAAGGTAGATGAGCATAGGCATCCAAAACCAAAAAAGGAAGAAAAACCTATTAAACCAGTAATATCAAAAGATCCGGTAATTGATGAAACACCAATCAAACCGGATGAGGATATTAGATATAAAGACTGCATTAATGCAATATGGGACGAAATAAACAAATAACTCACGTATATGTCATACGGTCATTTCCTTATATGTTATCGACCTAGATAGCTACGGACCAGAAGGTCGTGGGTTCGAATCCTGTCACGTACATCTAAGGCCCCGGAGATGATGTCTCCGGGGTTTTTATTTACGCGAGCAACGAGCCAAAGTCCGTGCTTGCACGAGACCTTGGCGACTGCCGCGATAACTTGAGAAACTCGCAAAGCGTGTTTCTCATAGTTTTGCATTTTAGAAAAGTTTTAGAAATACTTCCCGATCCGTATATTTACGTGGTACTTATGTCATGCTAAAATGATGATGTAAATGGAGGAAGTCGTGAAAGTATGAACAAACAGGAATTTGTGGACCGACTGCGGATGGCGCTGAATGGGCATGTTTCTCCCGGTCTGGTCATGGATAATGTAAATTATTACCAGGATTATATAAATACAGAGATCCGCAAGGGCAGGACAGAAGAGGAAGTCTTAGAGAGCCTGGGAGATCCCAGACTGATCGCCCGCACAATCATTCAGACCAACGGTGGAGACAACCGTTCCGGATACCGGAACACGGTCTACGGCAACGGAGAGTATCGGGAGGCTGCCGGACAGAATGTCCATCGTAGTTATACAGAGGAAGAGGATGGCTACGGAACACACCAGAGTAAGGTGGGAAATGTTCTGGCTAAGCTTCCGGGCTGGGTGTGGCTGATCCTTGGGATTCTGGTGGTAGTATTGATCTTCGGTGCGGTATTTTCCGTATTGTCTTTTCTGGCACCGGTACTGATTCCGATTGTGGTAGTATTGTTCCTGGTGAAATTATTTCGGGACTGGCTTAACTAGCAACTATATAAATCAGCTATTCATAGTCCCTCAATTCGCAAAACGCCTCTGCAAGGCTTACTTTTTGCTCATTGAGGTTACTTCGTCAAATAAATATAATCGGAGTACCTTACAGATGCGAGCATCTGACGGTTGCTCCGATTATATTTATTGACTCTGAATAGTTCCAACGTAAAGAGCCACCAGGGGGAAGCTGGTGACTCTCATGAGGGGAGTATAAATAAATAATACATAAGGGTGCAAATAGAATCATGAAGGGGTTTCTATTTACAATTATGATTATAGTACTAATGATATAAAAATGCAAGAAGAAATTTAGTTCTAAAGTACCATAATTTTTGGGCATATTTTTGTGCGAAATAGACATACTACTCCTGTAACTAAAAAAGATATTTCCTATCAGGAGGTCACAAATATGTCTAACAATTATGAACAGAACAATCAGAACAAGTATAACAACTCTTATGACGAGAGCGAGAACAGTAAGAACTCCCAGAATAAGCAGAACAGCCAGAATCAGAATAAGAATCAGAGCAACAACAGGGAGCAGAACAAGAGCTGCTAATCGGGTGCATAATTTTTCAGGGGCTGCCGCAAGGCAGCCCTATTTACATATTTTCAGAATCCATATATAATAACTTTATATGTGCAATAATTGATGACTAAGATCCGGAGGAACGAATGAGACGTTTTGAATTGATTGCTCCCTGCCATTTCGGTATGGAATCAGTATTAAAAAGAGAGATCACAGATCTGGGATATGATATTACAGAAGTGGCGGATGGTCGTGTCACCTTTTTCGGAGATGAGGAGGCTTTGTGCAGAGCAAATATTTTTCTGCGGACGGCAGAAAGAATCCTTATCAAAATCGGAAGTTTTCATGCGGAGACTTTTGAAGAACTGTTTCAGGGCACGAAAAATCTTCCCTGGGAAGAATACATTCCGAAGGACGGCAAATTCTGGGTGGCCAAGGCCGCTAGTGTAAAGTCCAAATTGTTCAGCCCCTCGGATATTCAGTCCATTATGAAAAAAGCAATGGTGGAGCGGCTGAAGGCCCAGTATGAGATCAGCTGGTTCCCTGAAGATGGAGAAAATTTCCCTGTCCGGGTATTCCTGATGAAGGATGAAGTGACCGTGGGACTGGACAGCACCGGAGAGTCCTTACATAAGAGAGGATATCGTAAGCTGACGGCAAAAGCCCCCATTGCGGAGAATCTGGCTGCTGCACTGATCGAACTGACTCCCTGGAATGCGGGCAGGATCCTGGTGGATCCTTTCTGCGGAAGCGGCACTTTCCCTATTGAGGCAGCCATGATGGCGGCCAATATGGCACCCGGCAGGAACCGCAGCTTTACGGCGGAAGAATGGCCCCATATCATAGGGAAAAAGGTGTGGTATGATGCCATGGACGAAGCGGAAGAGATGATCGATCTGTCGGTGGAGACAGATATTCAGGGCTATGATATTGACGAGGATATGGTGAAGATCGCCAGAGAAAATGCACGGATGGCGGGTGTGGACAAGCTGATCCATTTCCAGCGTCGTGGTGTGGAAGATCTTCATCACCCGAAGAAATACGGCTTTATTATCACCAATCCTCCCTATGGAGAGCGTTTGCAGGATAAGAGCCAGATGCCGCAGTTGTACCGTACCATCGGAGAACGATTCCGGGAACTGGATTCCTGGAGTATGTATCTGATCACGGCCTATGAGCAGGCAGAGAAGGATATCGGCAGGAAGGCGGACAGGAACCGCAAGATCTACAACGGAATGATGAAGACTTATTATTATCAGTTTCTGGGACCGAAGCCTCCGAAGAGAAGAGACGTTTAGAAGAAATGAAAAATTTACTGCAGATCAGGGATCAACAACAGAATAGACGCATTACATTGATCCTCTGGCTCCTGCTGGGAAGTATGTCTATGGGCATCATGCTCTGGACGGCAGCGCATAAGACGGTGGTGATCTCTGCGTTAAGTCAGGAACAGGGCGGTCTGGTCACAGAGAATCAGGCGGAACGGTCCCATGAAATGCAGCTGGCCATGGCGGAAGACAGGAAGGCAGAACGGGAGATCTGTATACCATTGGAAACCGGTACGAAAGCGGAAAATGTAGTGGTGGAAAATCATTACATGGAAAGGGAACTCTGGATCTATGTGCAGAACGGCAGAAAATCTTTTTACCGGGAACATCAGCTTACCGGAGATTTCAGCCTGGTGGGAAACGGCATCTGTGAAGCACAGAACGAGGGCGTATTGCTCAGATTGTCCATGAAGGAGATCCTGGAGTATCACAGTACTCTGGAAGAGGGAACTCTGAAGATCGATTTTGTCAATCCCAGAGAATCTTACGACCGGATCGTAGTGCTGGATCCCGTGGGAGGCGGAAGGGACAGAGGCGTTGCCGATTCCGGATGTGAGGAGAAGAACATCGCTCTGGAGGTGGCAAGACAGACGGCACAGCTGTTGGAAGGAAGCATGGTAAAAATATATCTTACCCGTACAGAAGATACAGAGGTCGCACAGGAAGTAAGGCGTAGCTTCGCTGACTGGGTGGATGCAGATCTGTACCTGGAGATCGGACTGTCAGCAGATGATGCACAGGAGAGTACCTACGGCATCCGGGCAGAATACAATGATGAGTATTATCTGCCGGATTTCGGAAATGTACAATGGGCCGACTGCGTGACCAGACAAGTGACGGTGGCTTCCAGCAACCGGGCCATTGGATTGTTCCCGGCGGAGGAAGATGACATTCTGTGGCGGCTGAAGATCCCGGCAGCCAGAATTTCTCTCGGATATGTGACCAACAGCAGCGAGAGACAGCTGCTGGAACAGGAAAGCTATCAAAAAAAGCTGGCGGAAGGTATTGCAGAAGCTATTTCCGAGGTTTATACTAATACGCAATGATGACTATATAAGAACACAAATGCGGCAAGGAGTTAATATGCAGGGAAGAATCGTATTCGCGACCGGCAATGCCGGAAAAATCAAAGAAATCCGCATGATCATGGAGGATACCGGTCTGGAAGTCGTATCCATGAAAGATGCGGGCATTAAAGCAGATATTGAAGAAAACGGTAAGACCTACGAAGAGAATGCACTGATCAAGGCCCGTGCGGTGGCTGCTTTTACGAAAGATATCGTGATGGCGGATGACTCCGGACTGGAGATCGATGCCCTGAATAAGGAACCTGGAATCTATTCTGCCAGATATCTGGGAGAGGATACGCCGTATTCCATAAAAAATGCAAATCTGATCCAGAGACTGGAAGGAGTGCCGGAGGAAAAGCGTACTGCCAGATTCGTCTGTGCCATTGCAGCAGTGCTCCCGGACGGCAGAGAACTTACCACAAGAGCTACCATCGAAGGGCGGATCGGATATGAAGAGAAGGGGACCAACGGATTCGGTTACGATCCTATTTTTTACGTACCGGAATTCGGCAAGACTACGGCGGAGTTGACAGAAGAAGAGAAGAACCAGGTCAGTCACAGAGGTAAGGCATTGGAGCTGATGAAAGAGGAACTGAAGAAATATGAAGATACTGATCGTAAGTGATACCCATAAAAAGAATGAGAATTACTTCAAAGTACTGGAGATGCACCACCCGGACATGGTGATCCACTGCGGAGATGCGGAGGGCAGTGAGTATGCACTTTCTTCTGCGGCAGAATGCCCGGTTTATATCGTCCTGGGCAACAATGACTTTTTCTCGGATCTCCCCAGAGAGATCACACTGGATATCGGATCCTACAAAGTATGGGTGACCCACGGACACAATTATTATGTATCCATGGGAAATGAGACCATCAAAAAAGAGGCCATTGACCGGGGCGTTGATATCGTGCTGTACGGACATACCCATCGGCCGGTGATCGATATTGATGATGACATCATTGCCGTGAACCCGGGAAGTCTGTCCTATCCGAGACAGGAGGGACGCCAGCCTTCCTATGCGATCATGGAGATTGACAGAGGGGGAAAGGTGCATTTTACGATTGCTTATCTTCGCCAGTGATGCTTCAAACTTCTCTCTTGACAGATAGAAAATCTCTGGGTTATAATAACATCTGCGTTGCGGAAATCCGCGATAACGCAGCTTCGGGGTGTGGCTCAGCTTGGCTAGAGCACCTGGTTTGGGACCAGGGGGTCGCAG
>OGKG01001622.1_pt1 | contig 26273 bp, 17 predicted proteins | sample 1572201 | NCBI WGS metagenome assembly OGKG01 (sample SAMEA2582146, study PRJEB24529) | metagenome | biome: Human gut stool | place: China | collected 2011 | reverse complement strand
ATGGCAAAGCGGAGATACTGCAAAAACACCGTGCCCGGGAAGCAGGGCCGGGGCAAAAAGTACCCGGCGGCTGTACGTGCCGAAGTGGTGATGGCCATGATCGGCTCAAACTCCATCTGCGCAGTGGCGCGCAGGTACGGCGTGCCGGAGAGCACCATCCGCAGCTGGATGGCCGAGGAGGACGGAAAGCCGGACGGAGTATTTGCAGCAGCGCGGGCCGAGGCGGCGCGGGAGATCGCGGCGCGGGCGGCTGTGGGCGCAAAGGCCCAGGTGAGCTACCTGCAGCAGCGGGTGGCCGAGAACCAGCGGGCGGCCGAGGTGCGGGAAAAGCTGCACCGGCGGCTGGACGAGGACGCCAAAGCGCGGCAGTACGACATCGGGGTGCAGCTCAAGAGCGAGGACGAGACGCTGCAGGACACCATGGAGACCGGCCTTGTGGCATACGGAGCGCCGGGCAGCTACGACCGGCAGCTGAGCGACGAGGAGCGGAAAGAGCTGGAAAAGCAGCTGGAGCGATACGACAGCCGGGTGATGACCGACCGGGACGCGGCGAACGTCGCGGCGGTGCTGATTACGGCGGCGGGGGCTGCGGCTGCGCTGGTGCCCCAGGACACCACAGACCGGGACAGCGGCCAGAGCGCCCCGGCGGTGCTGATGGAGCCGAGAGGCACAGAGGACGAGGCAGAGGTGATACTGGATGGACCGGGCTAAGGGCAGACCCATCGTATGGAGACCACAGCCGAGGCAGGCGGCCTTTATGGCACGCGGCGAGGATGAGGCGCTGTACGGCGGAGCAGCCGGAGGCGGGAAGAGCGACGCGCTGGTGATCGAGGCGCTGCGGCAGGTGGACGTGCCCAACTACAGGGCACTGATCCTGCGCAAGACCTTCCCACAGCTGCGGGAGCTGATCGACAAGACCATGCAGTACTACAAGCCAGTATTCCCGGCGGCGCGGTACAACAGCAGCACACACTGCTGGACGTTTCCGTCGGGGGCAAAGATCTATTTCGGCAGCATGTTCCGCACGCAGGACAAGTACAACTACCAGGGCCAGCAGTTTGACTACATCGGGGTGGACGAGCTGACACACTTTACATGGGAGGAGTACAGCTACCTGATGAGCCGCAACCGACCGAGCGGGCCGGGCACACAGGTGTACATCCGGGCCACGGCAAACCCCGGCGGCATCGGACACGGATGGGTGAAGGCGCGGTTTATCACACCGGCACCACCGGGCACCCGGATGGTGCAGCTGGTGGATGTGAAGAAGCCGAACGGCAGCGTGGAAAAGCTGCGGCGCACCCGCATCTTTATCCCATCGACCATCTTTGACAACCCGGCGCTGCTGAAGAACGACCCGGGGTATTTGAACAACCTGGCCAGCCTGCCGGAGGCGGAGAAGCAGGCGCTTTTGTACGGCAGCTGGGACAGCTTTAGCGGGCAGGTGTTCACCGAATGGCGCAACGACCCGGCCCACTACGAGGACCAGAGATGGACCCACGTCATCAAGCCGTTCCGCATCCCGGCGCACTGGAAGATCTGGCGCGGGTACGACTTTGGCTATGCAAAGCCGTTTTCGGTGGGATGGTACGCGGCGGACGAAGAGGGCAGGCTGTACCGCATCAAGGAGCTGTACGGCTGCACCGGGACGCCCAACGAGGGAACGAAAGTCAACCCGGTGGAGCAGGCGCGGATGATCAAAGAGGCGGAGGAAAACGACCCGATGCTGCGGGGCCGACACATCCAGGGCGTGGCCGACCCGGCGATCTTCAACGAGAGCCAGGGCGAGAGCATTGCCGCCATGCAAGAAAAGCACCCGAACTATATTTTCTGGGCACCGGGCGACCACACCCGCCTTGCGGGAAAGATGCAGTTCCATTACCGGCTGGCCTTTGACGCCGAGGGCCGGCCGATGTTCCAGGTATTCGACACCTGCAAGCATTTTATCCGGACCATCCCGAACCTGGTGTATGACGAGAGCAACGTGGAGGACATCGACACCACACAGGAGGATCACATTTACGACGAGTGCCGGTATGTGCTGATGGAAAACCCCATCAGCCCGCGCAAGACCGAGCGCGTACCGGTGCTGAAGGATGACCCGCTGGACATGGACGTGCGCAAGAGCCCCACAAGGGTGATGAGAGTGTAAGCCGGAAAGGAGAATGGCATGGCGAGAAAGAACGACCCGGCACAGCAGCCGGACGGCGGGATGCCGCTGGACGAAAACCGCATGATGCAGGCGGCACAGCTGGCTGCCATGATGGCGCAGGGGATGCAGCAGACGCGGCAGCCTGCGCAGATGCCGCAGGGCATGCAGCTGCTTCCGGCACGGCCGGAGGGAGCGATGCCGGGAACCGGACTCCCTCAGTCTGCTGGCGCAGACAGCTCCCTCGGGGAGGGAGCCTTTGACGAAGCGGACGCGATCGGCGAGGACGAGGTGCGGCAGGCAAACGACCTGCTGCAGAAGTACAAGGCGGGCAAGGCCGCACTGGACAAACGCATCATCGAAAACGAGCTGTGGTTCCGCATGGGACACTGGAAGAACTACCAGAACAAGATGATGGAAGGCAAGCCGAAGCCTTCCAGCGGGTGGCTGTTCAACAGCATTGCCAACAAGCACGCCGATGCCATGGACAACTACCCGGAACCGAACGTGCTGCCGCGGGCAGAGGACGACGAGAAAACAGCAAAAGCGCTTTCCAAGATCCTGCCCACGGTGCTGGAGCAGTGCGACTACGAGACGGCCTACAGCGACACCTGGTGGCGCAAGCTCAAGACCGGAACCGGCGTGAAGGGCGTGTTCTGGGACCCGGCGGCGCGGGGCGGACTGGGCGAGATCAGCATCAAGAGCATCAACATCCTAATGCTGTACTGGGAGCCGGGCGTAGAGGACGTGCAGGACAGCCCGAACCTGTTCAGCCTGAGCCTGGCGAACAACGACCAGCTGGAAAGCCAGTACCCACAGCTCAAGGGACACACCGGCCACAGCCTGGACGTGGCAAAGTACGTCCACGACGACAGCCTGGACACCAGCGACAAGAGCGTGGTGGTGGACTGGTACTACAAAAAGGCCCTGCCCGGCGGACAGACGGTGCTGCACTACTGCAAATACTGCAACGGCGTGGTGCTGTATGCCAGCGAGAACGACCCGGCCATGAGGGACCGGGGCTTTTACGATCACGGGAACTACCCCTTTGTGTTCGACCCGCTGTTCCGGGAAGAGGACAGCCCGGCGGGCTTTGGGTACATCGACGTGATGAAGGACACCCAGACCGCCATTGACGAGATGAACCACGCCATGGACGAGAACGTGAAGCTGGCCGCGAAGCAGCGGTATGTGCTGAGCGACACGGCAGGCGTGAACGAGGAAGAGCTGGCAGACTTTGGCCGGGACATCGTGCATGTGGTGGGACGGCTGACGGATGACACCTTCCGGCCGCTGCAGGTGAGCGGGCTGCAGGGCAACCTGATCACCTACCGGGATGACCGGGTGAGCGAACTGAAGGAGATCAGCGGCAACCGGGACGTGAGCCAGGGCGGAACCACCAGCGGCCTGACGGCGGCCAGCGCCATTGCGGCCTTGCAGGAAGCGGGCAGCAAACTGAGCCGCGACATGCTGAAGAGCGCATACCGGGCATTTGCAAAAGAGTGCTACCTGGTGATCGAGCTGATGCGGCAGTTTTACGACGAGCAGCGGGTGTACCGCATCACCGGAGAAAGCGGCGGCACGGAGTATGTGCCTTTTAGCAACGCGGCACTGCAGGCGCAGCCCGGCGGCATGGTGGGCGGTGTGCAGCTGGGCGACCACGAGCCGGTGTTTGACATCACGGTGACGGCGGCAAAGAAGAGCACCTTCAGCCGCCTTAGCCAGAACGAGACGGCGAAAGAGTGCTACCAGCTGGGATTTTTTGCGCCGGCGAACGCAGACGCGGCGCTGGCGGCGCTGGACATGATGGACTTTGAGGGCATCGAAAAGGTGCGGGAGCGGGTGAGCCAGAACGGCACGCTGTACCAGCAGCTGCAGCAGATGGCCCAGCAGCTGCAGAAGATGGCGGCGATCATCGACCAGCAGAACGGCACCAACGTGAGTGCGGCGGCCAGCGCGGCCGGGCAGGCGGCAGCAGGCAGCGGGGGAGGCAGCGGCGGCAAGACCGTGGCGGCCAGCACCCTGAACAGCCTGGGCGGCGTGGTGGGCGACCGCAGCGGGAGCCTTTCCAGCCAGGCGGCGAAGCGGGCCATGAACGTGAACAACCCGAACAAGGAATAAGGCTGCCATGGGCAGCATGATGTGCGCTGCGGCGCACTAAAAGAACGGAGGAAAACCGGATGATCGAAGCAACAGTGATGCGCACGGTATGGAACGACGGCAAGACCGGCTACGAGGTGAAGGCAAAGGGCCATGCGGGCGCGGGAAAGTACGGGCAGGACATTGTGTGCGCAGCGGTGAGCTGCCTGATGCAGACCCTTGCCAACGAGGTGGAGGAGGCTGCGCGGGCAGGCCTTGTGGCGCTGGGCGCTGTGGCACACGGTGAGGGCTGGATGCGCGTGGAGGTGACCCCGACCCATGAGAGCTGCGACATGGTGGAAGCATGGGTGGAGCTGGTACAGGACGGACTGGACGCGCTGGCCGAGAGTTACCCGGAGAACGTGGAGCTGGTGGTGAACATGGTGTTTGCGGACGGCAAGGCACCGGACCCGGCACAGTTGCCGGACATGGTGGACGGAAAGATGAACCTGCAGCTGTTTGCAGAAGGCGGCGGAGACGGCGGTGCTGCTGGCGATGGGGCGGAAGCGACCACGGCGGTGCAGGCCCCGGAGCTGCGCCCCGCACAGGAGCGGCTGGCAAAGCGCAGCCGACCGGGCAGAGCGGTGAAGGCGGAACTCCCTCAGTCGGCTGCGCCGACAGCTCCCTCTGAGAGGGAGCCTGTGAGCAGCGCGGACGCGGACCCGCAGACAGAAAAAGAGAGCGCACCCGGCGAAGAGAAGCCCGAGCAGGAGCCAAAGACGACGGACCCGGCGGAAAAGCGCAAGGCCTTTGGCCAGCTGATGCAGAGCGAGTACGCGGCCGAGTTTGAAGAGGCACTGCAGCGGGCGTCGGAGATGGCCGTGCAGAACGTGCTGGACAACCCGGCGGTGAAGGGGCTGATGGACGCGCTGGGCGAGGCGTATGGCATCGACGTGCAGAGCGCGGACAACCTGGCCGCCCTGACCGAGGCCGTGAAGAACGGCAAAGTGAAGAACGACGAGTACTACGAGACGCTGGCAGCGGAGCGCGGCATCAGCGTAAAGACCGCGCGGGAAATGGACCGGATGGAAAGCGAGCTGCAGCGGGCGAACGCCGAGAAGCAGCGGGCCGAACAGATCCGGCAGGCGGCCGAGCACCAGCAGCGTGCAGCGGCCGTGCGGGCCCAGTGGGAAGCGGAAGCGGCGCAGCTGAAGGTGAAGTACCCGGCGTTTGAGCTGGACGAGGTGCTGAACAACCCCAGCGTGGCGGACATGATCCGGCGCGGCATCGGGCTGGAAGCGGCGTACCGGGCCGCCTACTTTGACCAGCTGATGGAGGCAAGCACGGCACGCACGGCACAGCAGGTGGAGCAGGGCGTGGCGGCGCGGATCCAGCAGAGGGCACAGCGGCCGGCCGAGAACGGGGCGCACCCCGGCGGCGCGGCCGAGATGAAGGTGGACGTGGCGCACATGACCGCCAAGCAGCGGGCCGAGCTGGCAAAGCGGGCACGGCGCGGAGAGCGCATCGTGCTGTGAGAGATTTCCCACGCAGAGGGCGTGAGAAGATAAAAAACCTTGAAGGAGGACAAACAGATGAGCAAAAAGAGACTGGATCTGCAGATGTTTGCGGATGCAAGCGCACAGCTGCAGAATACCACCGCATCCAGCGGCATGACCGCCGAGATGAAGACCTACTACGAAAAGACCCTGCTGGATCTGGCAGAGCCTGCGCTGGTGCATGACCAGTTCGGCGACAGCTACCCGATCCCGGCGAACAACAGCAAGACCATTGAGTTCCGCCGGTACGACAGCCTGCCGAAGGCCACCACCCCGCTGACCGAAGGCGTGACCCCGACCGGCCAGACCCTGAACGTGACCACCATCACCGCCGAGGTGCACCAGTACGGCGGCTGGGTGGCCCTGACCGACATGCTGGACCTGACCGCCATTGACAACAACGTGGTGCAGGCCACCAACATTCTGGCCAGCCAGGGCGGCCGCACCATGGACACCGTGGTGCGCGACATCCTGAACGGCGGCACGAACGTGATCTACGCGCCCAAGGTGGCGGACGGCGTGGAGACTGCCGTGACCAGCCGCGCAACGCTGGACGCCACCGCACAGCTGACCGTGGACCTGATCGACCAGGCGGTGGCCATGCTGCAGGCCCAGAACGCAGACCCCATCGGCGACAGCTATGTGGCCATCGTGCACCCGTACACCAGCTATGACATCCGCAAGGACCCGAACTGGATCGAGGCGCACAAGTACGCGGCCCCGGAAGAGATCTTCAACGGCGAGATCGGCAAGATCAACAACGTGCGCTTTGTGGTGTCCAGCGAGGCGAAGATCTGGAAGGGCACCGGCTGCCCGTCGGGTCTGGCGGTGTTCAGCACCCTGGTGCTGGGTGCCCACGCCTACGCCACCACCGAGCTGGAGGGCGGCGGCATGCAGCACATCGTGAAGCAGCTGGGCTACGGTGATGACCCGCTGAACCAGCGCGCGTCCGTGGGCTGGAAGGCCGTGAAGACCGCCGAGCGCCTGAGCGAGCAGTACATGGTGCGCATTGAGAGCTGCAGCGCACGCTACAGCGCCAAGGCACTGGCAAACTAAGAAAATCAAGGAGGTACGACGATGGCAGTAAAAAAGACTGAGACGGCCGTGCAGGAAACCAAGGCTGTGGAGAAGGACACGATGGACACCCAGGAGAAGGACACCGAGGTAATCCACCTGTTCAAGGACAGCCAGCGCTATAAGGCGCCTGTGTTTGTGGGCGTGAACGGCGAGACCTACCTGATCCAGCGCGGCGTGGACGTGGAGGTGCCGAAGGCGGTGGCCGAGGTGCTGCGCCACAGCGAAGAAATGGACAACGCGGCCATGGCCCGCATTGCCGAAGCAGAGGCGGCGGCCGTGCAGCAGGCACAGCGCGTGTAACAAAAGAGACAGAGGACCCCGGTACAGCGGCACATGGCTGTGCCGGGGTCCTCTGATTTGGAAGGAGAAGAGAAAATGACGGCGGGACAGGCCATGGAGCAGGCCGACGAGATGCGGCCGAACAACGAGTTTTCGGACAGTCTGAAACAGAACTGGCTGCGGCAGTGCGACAGCCGCCTGCGCGGGAGCGTGGTGGAGCGCAGCGAGACGGTGGACTTTGACGACGTGGGCGCGGACACGGCATGGGCCGACGGCCTTGCCTACGACACCAAGCTGCTGGCCCCGGAGGAGTTTGCGCCCCTGTATGTGCATTGGCTGTGTGCGCAGATGGACCTTGCCCTGGGCGAGGTGGCACGGGCGGCCAACGAGATGCAGCTGTACAGCGACTATGTGCAGGAGTTTGCCGCATGGATGCGCAGGCGCTATGCCCCGGCGGGCGGTGTGCAGTGGAGGTACTGAGATGACGGACGGGCGAAACCTGAACATTTTGCAGAGCGGGCGGCAGATGCTGCGGGCCTTTGGCGGGGTGAACGAGACCTACGGGTGCAGCGAGGCGGAGCTGAGCAGCAGCCTGAATTTTTCCGGCCGGGGGTACCCGGCTTTGCAGACGCGGGCGACCCGCAAAAAAGTGCGGGAGGTACAGGACGTGAACGGCATGTACCACCTGAACGGGCTGGTGATCTGCCGGGGGACCACGCTGGAGTACACCCCGGACGCCGACGAGAGCCGGGCTGGGGCGGTGGTGCTGGAAAACGCGCTGACCGACAACGAGAAGGCCATGACCGGCATGGGCACGAAGGTGCTGATCTGGCCGGACAAGAAGGCCTTTGACACGGTGAGCGGGGAACTGACGGACCTTGCGGCGGCGTGGACGCTGAGCGGCGGGACCATGACCGTGACCCCCTGCGACGGCGAGGGCCGGACCTACACGCCGGACGGCGTGGGCACGACCGAGCCGGAGAGCCCGGCAGACGGGCAGCTGTTTTTGAAGGGGGACGCCGAGAGCCCTTACGGCGCGGGCGGCGTGCTGCTGAAGTACAGCGCGAAGAACAAGAAGTGGAGCGAGATCCTGCTGACGAGCCTGCGGCTGCACTGCCCGGGCCTTGGCAGCGTGCTGAAGGAAGGCGACACCGTGACGGTGAGCGGGATGCCGGGCACCGTATGCAGTGCGGCGGCGGCCGGGCTGAACGGCGAGGTGAGCATCAGCACACTGGACGGGGACGACGTGATCACGACGCTGGCCGTGCCGGAGGACAGCACCCGGTACTATGGCAGCTGGACCGTGACGGCCACCGGCACCAGCTGGCGAAGCGCCGACGGCAAGGTGACCGAGAACGAAGCGGCCGCAGCGCCGGTGAAGCTGGAACGGCGGGTGCCGGATCTGGACTTTGTGACCGAGCAGGACAACCGGGTGTGGGGATGCAGCCGGGAGGAAAACAGCATTTATGCCTGTGCCCTGGGCGACCCCACCAACTGGTACAGCTACCGGGGCATTGCGTCGGACAGCTACGCGGTGAGCGTGGGCAGCGACGGCGCGTTTACCGGGGCGGCCAGCTGCCTGGGGTACCTGCTGTTTTTTAAGGAAAACTGCATCCACAAGCTGTACGGCTCGAAGCCAAGCGACTACCAGATGAGCAGTGTGCGGTGCCGGGGCGTGGCGGCAAATGCGGCAAAGAGCCTGTGCGTGATCGCGGAGACACTGTATTATCTGTCGCCGGACGGGGTGATGGCGTGGAGCGGAAGCCTGCCTGCCAAGGTGAGCGGCGCGCTGGACACCGGGAAGCTGACGGCGGTGGACCGGGCCGTGGGCGGGCAGCTGGATGCGCGGTACTACCTGTACCTGCACCGAAAAACGGACACGGGCAGCGGGCGGCTGCTGGTGTACGACACCGAGCGGGGCCTGTGGCAGGAGGAGAGCGCGGCGGGCACCGGGATGGTGAGCACCGGCCAGCAGCTGTACCTGTGGGACGGCAATGCCCTGTGGGCGGCCGACCCGGAGCGGGAAGGGAGCGGCGAGGACGAGACGGGACTGAAATTTGAGGCCGTGACCGGAGACATCGGCCTTGCCGTGCCGGACGACAAGTACATCAGCCGGGTCACGCTGCGCATGGATGCACTGGCCCACACGGTGCTGACCGTGGCGGTGAGCTACGACGGCGGGGACTGGGAGACGGTGAGCAGCTGTGCGGTGACGAGGGACCACCAGCGGGTGAACCTGCCCTTTGTGCCCCGGCGGCACGACACCATGCGGCTGAGATTTGCAGGCACCGGACAGATGGTGCTGCGGAGCATGGCCCTCACCTTTGCGGATGCAGCAGGGGCAAGGGTGAGCGGCGCGGTGCCGAGACGATGAAAGGAGAAGAAAATGGCAAGCATTGCGGGACTGGCGGGCATCGGCCTGCCGAGCTTCAGCGACCAGATGCCGGAGGCGGACGCGCGGGCGCTGAAGAACTACCTGTACCAGCTGAACGAGCAGCTGACCTATGTGCTGACCAACCTTAGCAGCGAGAACATGAGCGAGGATTATCTGAGCGGAAAGGAGAGCTGAAGATGAGCAGACTGAGCAACGCGCGGAGCGAGCTGGAGCGCTTTGAACAGACGAAACCGGCCGACTACCAGAGCAAGTACCAGGGCCAGATCGACAATGTGATGGGCAAGCTGGATGATCTGGGCGGTTATGACTATGACCCGGCGGCCGATACGGCATACCAGCAGTACAAGAGCGAGTACACCCAGAAGGCAAAGCTGGCGAACCAGAACGCGCAGGCCAGTGCCAGCGCACTGACCGGCGGGTACGGCTCCAGCTACGGCACACAGGCGGGCCAGAAGGCCTATGCGGCGACCATGAGCGACCTGGACAACGTGCTGGACAGCCTGACGAGCCAGAGCCGCAGCGAATACAACACCCGGAAGAGCGGGCTGCAGCAGGAGCTGAACGGCCTGCAGGAGGCCGAGCAGAATAACTACAACAAGTACCAGAAAGACCTGTCGAACTGGTACAACGACCTGAGCTACAGGCAGAACGAGTACAACAACGCCTATGCACAGCGGCAGCAGAACGTGAGCAGCACCCTGAACGGGCTGTTCAGCGTGCTGGGCATTGCGGCGCAGATCCTGCCGTTCTTCTTTATCTGAATCTGAAAAGGAGGCAAAACATGGGGACCTTTAAGAGACTGAACGACCAGCAGAAACAGCAGGCACAGGCGGAAGCGGCCATGCCGGGGGCGTATGAGAACAACTACGACGCAGGGATCCAGAACGCGCTGGCGGGCATGGACAGTGCCAACAGCGCAGGACTGGGCTTTGACAGCCAGAATAGCACCTACCGGGGCGCCCTGAGCCGCCTGTTTGGCAACGCGGGCGCGGGGGCCAGTGCGGCCGAGCAGGTGGCAAACAGCCTTAGCGGCGGGTACGGAACGGACTGGGCCAAGAGCGCGGCACAGCAGGCGGCGGCCGGGGAGACGGGCCAGACCGCCAACGTGTACGCCCAGGCGCGGGCGGATGCCCTGAGCCAGTGGCAGCAGGAACTTGCAGGCCGGGGCACCCAGCTGGACAACCTGCTGACGCAGGACCAGCTTGCACGCAGCGAGTACGACGGCAGCGTGGCGGATGCGGCGAACTTGCGGAATTACCGGTACGGACGCACCCAGCAGGCCCGGCAGGAGAACAGCGACTTTTTGAGCAACGTGTGGAACGTGGTGAAGAACGTGGGCGCGGCCGCGCTGGAAGGGTACGACGCCTACAAGGGGTACCGGCAGCAGGACTGGGAGAATGCCTTTGCCCTGCGGCAGTACAACGACAACCTGAGCCGCACCGAGCTGAGCGACCAGATGGCGGCTTTGCAGCAGGCGGCAAGCTACAAGGAGGCAGGTTTTGACGATGCGGCAAAGCAGATCCTGAACCAGTACGGGCTGACGGACACGATGCTGGACAGCTGGCAGGGCCTGTCGCAGGTGGACAAGGACAAGCTGGACTATCTGACCACAGCGGCAGGCCTTGCAGGAAGCGGCTACGACACGGCGGCAAACAGCTACCTGCAGATGGCGGGGCTGCCCACGGGGAGTGTGGACAGCTACAGCACCATTGCAAACCGGCTGAACCAGGCAGACCTTGCCAAGTACGCAAGCCAGCTGGCCATCAGCAACCGGTACAAGACCACCGGGACGGGCCGAAGCACCGAGAGCACGAACCCCAGCCAGAAAACAGGAAAGGAATTTACCAACACCCAGCTGCAGACGATGGCGACGAAGTTCCAGAGCATGAAGGATACTGACCCGCTGTACCCGTTTTACAAGAAGACACTGACGGATGCGGGGTGGCTGACACCGACAGGAACAGGCAGCGGCAGCGGGACGGCGGCCCAGAGCGGGAACACCGGAAGCAAGCTGGCGGGCGTATTGCAGCGCCCGGCGGTGTTTGGTACGGTGAAGCCGGTGGACGGAACCAACGGAAACAGCTTTGACACAGCACTCACCAAGGCGCAGAGTATGACGAACCAGGGAAAGAGCGCGGACGAAATTTCGGAATACCTGATCCGGCTGGGGTTCGGCGATGATGTGATCAGCCGGGTGTCCAACGTGATGGGATGGTAAAAAGGAGAAGAAAATGGGCTGGAGCGTAGACGAGGTGCGCAGAAAGCGCGAAGCACTGGAAAAAGAGGATGCAAGCAAAAAGGCCGCTGCGGCAGCAAAGGCCAGCACCGCAAAGAGCGGCGGGAGCACGGGCGTGACGGCGGGTGCTCCGCTGGCAACGGGGTTGAGCACGGTGAAGGCCGGAACGAGCGCAAAGACGACCGGCACGGCAGGCAGCAAAAAGACCACCACCACGGCAACGCCGAGCCTTGGCACGCGGGTGCTGGCACAGATGGACGGCACCAAGACTGCGGCGGCCACGGCCAAGACGGGGAAAAAGCTGCAGACGGTGCAGCGGCAGAACCAGCCGGAGTGGCTGCAGACAGAAAGCGGAACCCCGGCGGCGGTGGTGCGGGGCGCAAATGAGAGCCAGAAGGCCGCACAGCGGCGGCGCAGCGGCAGCGATGGCGTGCTGGCGCAGGGGGCGCAGGCCATCAAAGACCACACGGCGAAGGCGGAGGACGAGGACAAATTCAGCGACTTTACACGGCTGAACCGGTGGATGGATGCAGACCCGAAGCACCGGACGCTGGTGAGCCTGATCCGGATGGGAAAGAGCGGCGTGGAGGATGCTGCTGCACTGGGCAGCAGCACCGGCGACAATGCCGTGAAGGCCCAGAAGCCGTATACCGACGCGGAGCTGATCGCCAAGGGGTACAGCCAGTGGCAGATCGACGAGGCGCGGCAGTACATTGCCGAGTACGACGAACTGCCTGCTGCGGAAAAGGCCGTGCGGCGCTCGGCGGACACCGTGAAGGGCATTGGCGGGACGGTGGCTGCGGCCGTGCCGCTGGCAGGAGAAAACCTCGGAACGGCGCTCTGGAATACATGGAGCACGAACGCCAATGAACGTGCGCTGGACAAGAGCCTTGCAGGAGATGAACGGGCAAAGCAGCTGAAGGATATGATCACGGCGGTGGACATGGACTATAAGCCGCAGTACACGGACGAGAAGCTGCGGGTCATGGGGTACAGCCAGAGCGAGATCAACGGCATGCGGCAGAAGGTAGCTGGGACCGTGACGAACGAGAGCGTTGACAAGGACGAGAGCGTGGGCTACCAGCTGTACGATTACGGCAGAAAGCGCACCGAACGCGCGACAGCGGGCATGAACGAGACCGCAAAGACGGCAATGGGAATTGCGACCAGTGCGGCGGAGAACCTTGCGGTGGCGAGCATCAGCCCGGCGCTGGTGCTGCCGGTGCTGAGCGCCCAGGGCGGCGCGGAGAGCATGGGCCAGAGCATCGAGAAGGGCGAGAGCGCAGGCAAGACGCTGGCAGGCGGCCTTGCGAAGTTTGGCGCGGGCTGGGCCATCAACAGCGTGGGCGCGGCAGACCTTGCCCGGACCATGGGCAGCGACTACGCCAAGGACACGCTGGCGGGGAAGCTGGCGGACGTGGTGCGCAGCGTGGCAGACAACGGCGTACTGGCGCAGCAGTACCCGACGGTGGCGAATGCCATTTCCGGCGGCATCGACAATGCCATGCAGGCCTTTGTGGAGACCTATGCGGACAAGGCAATTGACGCGGCCCTGGGAGACGAGCAGGCGGCGCAGGAGCTGTTTAACAGAGACACCTTTTTGACGGCACTGGAGAGCGGCCTGACGGGCGGCGCATCCGGCGCGCTGGGCGGTGCCGTGGGCACGCAGCTGGGCAGGATGAGCGCGGCGCTGGAGGCGGAAGGACAGACCGGACAGCGGAATGGACCCTCTCCGTCAGCGCAGGGCGCTGACAGCTCTCCCGAGGGGGAAGCCTTGGGGGACGAACTCCCTCAGTCGCCTACGGGCGACAGCTCCCTCAGGGAGGGAGCCTTGGGAACGGCGGCACAAAAGGCAGAGCAGACGGCGGTGAACGATGACCCGGCGGTGCACACCCCGGCGCAGAACGCCAGCATTGAGGAATACAAACAGAGCGTTGACCCAGGCCTTGCGGAATACGTGGACCGGGTGCGGGCGGGCGAAGATCTGGAACCCTACACTGTGACCGAGACCAGCGACAGGATGCGGGACGCCATGCAGCAGTTGACCGGCCTTGACAAGGTGGGCAAGGTGACGATGATGGATGCCAACGCGGTGAAACACATCACCAACCGGCACGCAGGCGGGGATGGCAGCGCCGACGGCACCATGAAGAACAGCGCGGACGTGGCGCGGGCGGCGTATGTGCTGAACCACTTTGACAATGCGTATCTGGCAACGCGAAAAGCGGACGGATATTATACCGGGAACCGCAAAAAAGCACCCATCGTGATCTTTGAGAAAAAAATAGACGGCTCCCACATTGTTGTGGAAGCCGTCTGTGATACAAAGAAGAGCCGAAACTTTATCGTGTCGGAATATTTATCTTCTGTAGGAGTACCGGAAAAAGAAATAGCGAAAGCTCTGCAGCCCTCTATGGATGCCGTTGCCGACCCCAGAGACACGTCCGGAACGTTAAGTGCAGTTACTTCCGCCGACACAACTGTATCACAGCGGGCGGGGGATGTCAACGGGAAAAGCGTGGAAAACACCGGGGAAACGGTGGAAACTCCCTCAGTCTCGCATTCGCTCGACAGCTCCCTCGGTGAGGGAGCCTTTGCACAGCAGGCGGAACCGACAGCCCTGCGGGAGACGGCCGGGCTGGAAGTGCGCAGCGAGGGCGCGCAGAAGAGCAGCGTACAGCGGGAGCTGCTGCGCTGGAAGGTAAGCGAGGGCGCGGCACAGACGCTGAGCCGGAACATGCCGACGGGCATTGCGGACGAGAGCCGGTATGCGGCGGCGGCCTCCAGCCTGTACCGGCTGGGACAGATGGAGGACGTGACCACTTTTGACAAGGCTATGGAGCTGGCGAAGGGTATGAACGGCCTTGCGGTGAACACGGACTATGTGCTGGCACAGCCCGGCGGAGAAGCGGCGCTGAAGATCGCGTGGCTGCAGGGCAAGGGCGAAGCGGAAGCCGGGGCCGTGCAGACCGGGACACCGGGCGGTGCGGAAGCCGGGGCCGTGCAGACCGGGACACCGGGCGGTGCGCTGAGCGCAAAGAGCGTGAGCGGCAGCGGACGGGTGCTGTACAAAGGCACCATGCGCACGGCAGACGAGGTAGCCACAAAGCTGATCGAGCTGAACGCGCGGGCGACCGACACCGATGCGGTGCTGAAGGCAGTGTTGGAAGGCGATGAGCGGGTGAAGGCCTATGTGGACACGGCTGCCGGACAAATCTTTTTTGCAGACAGCGCGGGAGACGTATTCAGCACCGTGCTGCACGAGGACTGGCACTGGTATAACGCTTTGGACACTGAGGGCGCAAAGGCTGTGCAGCAGCATGTGCTGGAGTATCTGGCCAAGAGCGAGGGCTTTGAGAACATCGACGAGCTGATCCGGAATAAACTTTCCGACTACGCACAGCAGGGCCTGACCTACGGCGAAGCGGCCGAGGAAATGGTGGCCGATGCGTGGCGCGGCATCTTTGACAGCGAGGAGAGCTTCAAGCGGTGGGTGGAGTTCCAGCGCGGGCAGGCGGAGAAGAACGCAGGCCAGGCGGGGACCATCCGCAAGGTGATGAATGCGGTGAAGGACCTTTTGAGCGACATCGTGAGCCGGGCTAAGGAAGTGCTGGCGAAGGACCCGGAGAACCGGGCGGCCCTGAAAGCGCAGCGGTTGGCGGAAGCCGAGAAGCGGGCGCTGCAGGACGAATATTTTGCTCACGCGGAAAAGGCCATGGACAACCTGCGGGCGGCAAAAGAAAACGCCGCAGCCCTCAAGAGTGAGGGTGCGGCGCAGGGGGTGCGGTTCCAGCTGCACGAGGGAAAAGATTCTCTGGTGGAGCAGATGAACGGCCATCTGGACGAATTGGAAGAAATGAAACCGGTGGCGACAATCGAAGGAACAGAGGTGTCTTTCGGAAAAACGCGAAACGAAAACATTTCCAATGTTGAAGAATTCTTTGATTCTATAGGAAACAAAGTGATTCGTGAAAACTTCGGAACGGTGGAGTTGACAAAGAGCGGTGCACGTGCAACGGTGCAGCATGGGAACAGCAAAGCAAAACAGGTTGCGGTTGCTGCAGTCCCCGAAGTAATTCAAAAAGGAAAGCAAATCGGGTATGAGCAAAACTGGCAGGGACGAGGGTATGATACTTATGTCTTTGCAGCGCCCGTCGAAATTGACGGAACAAAGCTGTATGAAGGCGTGATTGTAAGAGAATACACCCGGCAGAATGGCATGAAGAATTTCTATGTTCATGAGGTATGCTGGACAGATGGAAGCTATGTGACGTTTGACACTGAGGGAAATATGACAAAAAAAGAAGATACTCCCACACAGCTCCCGAAAGCTGTGCGGAGCACCCTTGCGGATGCTCAGGAAGTATCTTCTGACACTACTATAGCACAAACCTCTGCCAAAAGCAAGGAAAACAATGCAGCTGTGCAGAAAAATGTGCGCTATCAGCTGGCGGAGCAGGATGAGCTGGCAAAGCTGCGCACCGAACAGCAGCAGCTGACCAAGCAGCGCAGTGCCCTGAAGGAAGAACGCAGTGTATGGCTGAACAGTGCCGAAGTGCAGCGGATCGAGGCAAAGAAAAAGGCGCTGGGCGTTTTTTCCGCAGAGGGCAAGGCCTACCGGGACAGCGCAGAATACCAGGACTACCTTGCAAAGCGCAAGGAGTACAACAGCCGCCTGGCCGCGCTGGAAGAGCGGGACAGCGCCCTGACGGAGCAGATGAAAGCAGCCAATGAGCGTCTGCAGCAGCGGAAGGACGCCCAGGCCAAGGATGCACAGAACGCCTACAATGCCAGAGCCAAAGCGTACGGCGGCAATGCGGAGTACCGGCGGATGTTGGCGAAGGAGCAGTTCGGCGTGACGGAAGAATTCCGGCGGGCAGGGTACATTCTGCCGGACGGCCAGATGCTGGACTTTGCCCAGAATGACCGTAGCCGGGACACCGACCACCGGGAAATTCTGGAGGTGTTCGGCCCGGCGGAAGTAAAGACCGGCACGGAAGCACTGAACGAGTTTTTGCTGGACGGCAATGTGCGCGTGATGGCAGAAGCACCGGGCATTGACCTTTCGGCAGACACGGAACCGACTGCACAGCAGCTGGAACAGATCCGGAACATGGTGGAACAGCTGGGCGGTGAGCGCAGGCAGTTCACGCTGGATTTTTCTACAGCAGACGGGCGCGTGGCGGCAAGCAAGGAATACAGCGGGCGCGTGGACGCAGACAAAGTGGTGCGGGAAATCCGGGACTATTACAGGACCGGGGAGCTGGCACAGGAAAGCGAGTTGGCAAGATTCCGCTACCAGCTGGCAGAACAGGCGAGCCGGGACGCGAAGCGGAACGAGCAGCAGCAGGCCAGCCGGGTGATCGCGGAGAAGGCGGCGGCGCTGGACACACTGAGCCAGTTTTTTGGGCTGACAAAGGGCGTGAACGTGAGCCGGAGCGCGGTGGACGAGCTGGCCGGGCGCTGGCTGAAGGCCAACGGCAGCAAGGCGGACCGGGCAAAGCTGGCGCAGGAGACCGAAGTGCTGGTGAACTACCTGAAGGCGGACGGCGCGGACATGAACAAGGCCGAAGCGCTGGCCGAGACGCTGGCAGGGGAGATCCAGGACGGGGCAATGTACCGCAACAGCGAACTGTGGGACGAGTACCCGGAGCTGCACAAGCTGGAGTACACCGTGAACAGGAACGGGCAGGCAAAGGCCGAGCTTGTGAAGCGGTACGGAAGCTGGAGCGAAGCGGTGGCTGAGGCACGGCGCCATGGTGTGACATTGCGGCAGGCCGAGGGCGTGCGGGACGGCAACCCGGCGGAGCAGTATGAGAGCCTTGTGAACGATGACCGCGCCGTGGGCGGCGTGACCGATGGAGCCAAGGCGCTGTGGAAGCAGGCCGCAGAGCAGGCCGGTGTGGCGGGCAGTCTGAGCTTCGAGAGTACTGAGTGGCTGGACGTACTGATGAACCTGCACGATGCCATCAAGCCGAAGACCATGAGCCGCTTTGCGGACAAGGCCGAGTATGAGGACGCCAGAATGGAGCTGGCGGGCAGGATCATCGGGGATATCATGCAGCTGCCCCAGCTGACCGATGCCGAGGCCATTTTTGAGGGCATCCAGCGGCACAACCTGGAAGCGGCGAAGGCGGCTGCCGGAGACGCGGCGCGGGCGGCCGAGGTGGAAAAGGGCCTGCGGGGCGTGCAGAAGGTGCAGAGCCGGGAATTCAACCGGCGGCTGGCCGAGAACCAGCGCACAGCGGGCCGGAACGCCGAGGTGCAGCAGGTGAGCGAGCTGCAGAAGCGGAACGCGAAAGCGGAAAAGCAGCTGGACGCGAACCTGGAACTGCTGGGCGTGGACGTGAGCAACGTGGGCGACCTGAACGAGAAGCTGACCGTGCTGCGGGAGACCTACGAGCGGGAATGGAAAGCCGAACGCAAGCGGATGCGGACCGAACTGCAGCAGATGCGGGACGAGGCAAGGCTGGAGGTGCGGCAGCTGCGGGGCGAGAACGCCGACCTTGCCCGGCAGGTGCGGGACGAGCAGCGGCGTGCGGACAAGGCCGAGTACAGCCTGATCGTGCAGGAAAACGAGATCATGGAATGGGAGGAAGAAAACCAGCGGAAGGCCGAGGCCTGGCAGCAGAAGCAGGCGCAGCGGAACGCACTGGCCGCCGAGGTGGCACGCCAGCAGCGGGATGAGGAGATCGCCATTGCGAAGCGGGTGGCCGAGAAGCGGGTGCAGAAAGCGCGGGACGGCCGGAAGATGGACGAGCTGAAGCGGGGCATCCGGCAGGATGCGGCGGCGCTGAACCAGATGGTGCTGCGGCCGAGCAAGGGCAAGTATGTGAGCAAGCGGCTGATCGAGCAGGCGGCGGAGGTGGCAAAGATCGCCGACATGACCGTGCTGAACGACAAGGCCGTGGCCCAGCTGACGCGGCTGCAGAACAGCATCCAGGCGAGCATGGGCAGCAAGGGCAGCCCCACGGCCATGACCACCGAGTGGGAGCAGACCGGGGTGCCGAAGCTGATCACGGCGCTGCAGACCGACCTGACGGCGTGGAAGGATGCAAAGCTGGCCGACTTACAGGCAAAGCTGGCCGAGGCTGAGGAGCTGCCCTACAGCGAGAAGGCACTGGCCTTGCAGGAGCGGCTGCGCAAGCGGATCCGGGAGACCGAGAGCCGCACCTACCTGCCCATGACGGTGGACCAGATGCGGATGCTGAAGGCCATCACCAGCGCGACGCTGCATGTGATCCGGAACGAAAACAAGACCGTGAGCCTTGCGAAGGCCGAAGAGGTGAGCAAGATCGCGGACGAGGCGGCCTATGAGGTGACGCTGAGCAAGGGCAACCACCCCGGCGGGGCGCTGGACGGGCTGCAGAACCTGCTGACCAAGTACAACCTGGACATGCTGGGGGCCGAGCGGGTTCTGCGGATGCTGGGCGGCTACAAGAACGGCGGCCAGATGGAGAAGATCGGGCAGATGCTGAACGACGGCCAGTACCGGCAGACGAAGATCACCATCGAGGGCGAAAAGCTGTTTGCAGACGTGACGGGCGCAAAGCACGCCAAGGAAGCGCAGGCCTTTGCCGGGCCGGGTGCGGACCTTGTGGACGTGGGCCTGAGAGACACGGACCACAACGCGGTGCCGCTGACCCATGCGCAGCTGTGCAGTTTGTACATGCACCTGCAGAACAAGGACAGCCGGGAGCACCTGATGACCGGCGGCATGGTGGTGCCGGATGCGCAGCTGTACAGCAAGGGCGACGTGGAGCAGGCCTACCAGAAGGGACAGCTGGTGCAGCTGGGCATGCTGAGCGACGGACACGGGGAAGCCATGGCGGACACCATCCTGAACACACTGGAAGCGGCCATGACCGACTACGACCGGGCGTGGTGCGCGGACATGAAGGAGTTTTTTGGAAACTACACCACGAAGCTGATCAACGAGACGAGCCTGCAGCTGGTGGGCTACAAGCGGGCCACCGTGCAGAACTACTACCCCATTGCGGTGGACAAGGCTGCACTGGCGACCGAGATCGAGGGCGTGAAGCTGGACGCGACCATTGAGGGCCGGGGCTTTTTGAAGAACCGTGTGAAGAGCAGCAAGCCCATCCTTTTGGAAGAGTGCTCGAGCGTGGTGCAGCGCAGCCTGCGGGACACGGCAGCCTATGCGGGACTGGCCGCGCCCATCCGGGACGTGCAGAAGATCCTGAACGCAGGGGTGGAGACCCGGGACGGCGTGAAGACCCTGAAAAACGGCGTGATCAAGGAGCAGTGGGGCACGAAGGCCGTGAGCTACCTGGACGATCTGCTGACCGACCTGCAGACCACCCAGCGGCACCGCTCCAACGGCGTGAGCCGGATGCTGAGCACGCTGCGGGGCAACTACGCGGGGGCGGTGCTGACCCTGAACCCCGGCGTGGCCATTGCACAGGCGGCGAGCCTGCCGACGGCGGCGGCCGTGCTGGGCGGAGACACCATGGCGTCGGTGATGCCATTTGTGAGGGACACTATGACGTCGGTGGTGCCCTTTTTGAAATCGAAGCAGAAGGCAGCGCTGGAAGCAGAAATTGCAGAGCACGGGGACGTGCTTTTGCAGTGGCGGAAGCGCGGGGCCGGAAAAGGCGAGCTGCAGAGCATCGGAAAGCGGGAGACGCTGGTGCAGAAGGGCATGGACAAGGTGCCCGGATGGCTGACCGGGTGGATCAACGGCATGGACGAGATCACGGTGGCGGCCCTGTGGGAGGGCAGCAAAGCCTATGTGAAGAACCACGCGGCGGAATTCGAGGGCGCGGGCGAGACCGGCAGCCCGGCATACTGGGAGGCCGTGAACCGCACCTACCAGAAGGTGATCGAGCAGACCCAGCCGAACTACACCGTGATGCAGCGGGCAGGCATCCAGCGCAACCCGGACGAGATGGTAAAGACCTTTACGATGTTCACGACCCAGCGCTTCCAGAATGCGGGCATCCTGATCGACGCGGTGGGCGACTGGAAAGCGCAGGCGGCGCGGTACAAGGCGGACGCCAGCGACGCGAACAAGGCAGAGCTGCAGCGGGCGACAAAGCAGCGGGACCGGGCCATTCTGAGCCAGGCGGCGCAGGTGGCGGTGTTTGCCGTGATGAAGATCGGCGCGGACTTCCTGCTGCACCGGTGGGACCGGGAGCAGGACGAGAACGGCGACGTGACCCTGAAGAGCATGGTGAGCCGCTTTTTCTCGCTGTCCACCGAGAGCACGATGGGAAACTTTTTGTGGGGCAGCGAGCTGTACAGCCTGATCGACAATGCCATCCAGGGCAAGGATTACGACGTGATCAGTGCCACGAACATCAGCGCAGTAAACGACATGGCGTCGGATGTGGTGAAGTTTACGGCGGAGCTGAAGAAGGACACCAGCGAGATGGACGAGGCGGAGCTGGAAAAGCACCACAAGAAGCTGATGGAGAAGGGCATGGCCCTGATCGAAAACGGCTTTGAGATCGTGGGGGTGCCCTACGGCAACGGCCGGAAGATGGTGGACGCAGTGCGCGGGTACTGGGACGATGCGCAGAACGTGGCGCAGGGCGGAAAATTTAGCTTCAACAGCCTGCCGGAGAGCGCGACCGGGCAGTACGACCGGCTGTACAATGCCTATGCCAGCGGCGACGCGGACGAGGCACAGGCGGCGGTGGAGAAACTGGTGGCCATGGGAAAGGAGGATGAGATCTACAAGCAGCTGAAAACGCGGCTGGTAAAATACGACAAAAAAGTGGAGGCTGCGGCAAAAGCACGAAATGCGGGAGACGATGAAACCCGCGTGAGGCTGACAAAGGAAATCATCAGTGATGTGTATGACGTGATGGGCATCCGGAAGAATGTGAAGGAGGATGCAGAAAGGAGAAGTAAAGTTATTGACATGGTGACAGGAGATAACCGAGACGGAAAGGGAAGCAAAGGTGCTATCAATGTTAAAGCAGATGCGTTGCTGAAGGGCGACGCGGGCGACATGTACGCAGACCTGAGCGAGGCGGTGGACAGCCGGAAGGCGCAGGACGTGCAGGCCGAGTACGACCGGCTGATGAAGGCCGGACGGACGCCGAGCAGCGTGAAGAGCAAGCTGACCGAGCTGGCAAAGCCGGAGTATCTGGCGGGCAGCGATGCGGACAAGCAGCAGCTGGCCGACGTGCTGCTGGCCCTGACCGACGCGGACGGGAAGGCCCTGTACACGGAAAAGACCTTTGCACAGTGGGAAAAAGCGGCGGAAAAGGCGGCACAGGCGGAACCGGAAGAGGACCTGTATGCACTGCTGCGGTGACGACCAGATGCCAACCAAGTGGCAACCAAGTGGCAGCCATCCGGTGACGCTTTGTCACCAATAGAAAGCACCCCGGCGGGCAAGACCTGCCGGGGTGCTTTTGTAAAAGTACACGGTTTTTTGCGGGGCAGCGGGACGGTAGACTGGGAGAAAAACGGAAGGAGGAAAAGACCATGCAGGTAAGGATCGTGGAAAAGCGATTCGGCGGGGTGGAGTTTGCCCCGGAGATGAAGGTGCTGCACCTGGGCGGGCAGAGCAGCGCGAACGTAGAGCGGCTGGAATTTACCCTGCCGGAGAGCTGGCAGGGCAAGAGCGTGACGCTGCACATCCAGCGGCAGGACGGCACCCTGCCTGCCCCCATTTTGCTGGACGAAGCGCACAGCTGTGCGGTGGGCAAGGAGTTTACCGCGTCGAGCTGCGGCAGCTGGATGCTGCTGGCCCTGGGCGAGGACGGATTCCGGGCGCTGACACGGCCGGCAAAATACGACTGCTACGAGACGCTTGCCACCGACGGCGACGCGGAGATCAGCCCGACGCAGTACGAGACCTTTGTGGCGCGGGTGCTGGCGTACTCGAACAGTGCGGCGACCAGCGCGCAGGAAGCGCGGAACAGCGCAGGTGCGGCCGCGAAGGATGCGAAGAGAGCCGAGGCAGCACGGACAGAAACGGTGACGGCGGCCGGACAGGCCGGGGCGGCACAGAAAGCGGCAGAAAGCGGCGCAGCCCGGGCCGAGGCGGCAGCCGATCGGGCGGAGAAAACGGCACCGGCGGACGGGCCGGTGAAGAGCGTGAACGGCCAGGGCGGCGTGGTGACCCTGACGGCGGCGGACGTGGGTGCGCTGGAAGCGGGCAGTGCGGACTATGTGGAGCGCATCGAGCTGAACGGGCAGGTGATGACCCTGACCATGGGCGACGGCAGCACACGGACGCTGCAGACCAAGGACACCACGGCACTGGATGTGATGACCGGCGTGCTGGGCGTGGAACACGGAGGAACCGGAAAGGACACAGCCCTGACGGCGGAGGATGTGGGAGCCTACGGCAAGAACGAGACCTACGCAAAGACGGAGGTGTACAGCCGGGAGGAGACCTACTCGAAAACGGAAGTGTACAGCCAGAAAGAGGCCGACGCCAAGTTCGGCACGCCCTACAGCCTGCCCGCAGCCACGGTCAGCACGCTGGGCGGCGTGAAGGTGGGCGACTATCTGGACATCGCCCCGGACGGCACCCTCAGCGCCAAAACGCTCAATGACAAGATCGCTGCCGCCGTGGCGGTCAAGTCGGAGGCGCGACTGGTGTGGAACACCCATGTGACGTCTCCTAACAAATTCACAACTTGGGATGTTCAGATTCCAGGCAATGTTGATAAGATATGCATTACCAAAGGCAAGTACAACAGCTACGGTAATAACACTGAAAAAAGCATTGCACGCGGTGGCACGACAACTTATGACTGTGACATCAATTTTACAATCACATTCCGAACAAACGGCATCCTTCATGTTGTTTCTCCATACAAAACAGTGTTCCCTTTGGAACTCTGGATTGACGGCTACCACTACCCCACCCTCGCGGACCTGCTGACAGAAACACAGGCCGCGCAGGCGGACACGGACGCTATGACTGTGGACGCCGACTACCGCCTGACCCTGCTGGAGCAGGGGCTGGACGACACAGACACAAACACAACGAACTGATAAGGAGGACAAACCTATGTTATATCGCACCCTGAAGCGCATGATCGAGCGCGGCCAGACCGCAAAACTTGCGGAGAAGCTGGATGTTTTCTACGCCACGAACCGCATCACCGAGGCCGAGTATAAGGAGCTGACCGAGCTGCTGGCCGAAAAGACCAGTGCCTGACCGGCGGGAAGGACGTGAGAACATGATCAAGCAATACAGCCTTGCCAAGGACGGTGCCAAACTGCTGGCACCGGGCTTTAAGGTACGCGAGTTCCGCTGCCGCGACGGCAGCGACGTCGTGATGATCGACCAGACCCTCGTGGTGCTTTTGCAGTGCATCCGGGAGCACTTTGGCAAGCCCGTGACCATCACCAGCGGGTACCGCACGGCGGCCCACAACACCGCCGTGGGTGGAGCCAAGAGCAGCCAGCACCTGCTGGGCCGGGCGGCAGACATCCAGGTGGTGGGCGTGTCTGTCGAGGACGTGGCTGCCTACGCCGAGAGCCTGCTGCCCGGCTGGGGCGGCGTGGGCCGCTATCCGGTCAAGGCTGGACGCACCAAGGGCTGGGTGCATGTGGACACCCGACCCAACAAAAGCAGATGGACGCAGTGAGGAGGCGAGCCGTGAAAGACTATGTATGTTTTGCCATCGGCGCGATCGGCAGCATGATCGCCAGCCTTTTCGGCGGCTGGGACGCATCCCTGCAAACGCTGGTCATTTTTATGGCCATCGACTACATCACCGGTCTGATCGTGGCGGGAGTTTTCCACGCAAGCCCCAAGACCGAGACCGGCACGCTGGAAAGCCGTGCAGGTTGGAAGGGGCTGATCCGCAAGGGCGAGACCCTGCTGATCGTGCTGGTTGCCTGCCGTCTGGATGCCGTGATGGGCTCCAACTTCGTGCGGGACGCTGCCGTTATCGCGTTCGTGGCCAATGAAACGATCTCTATTATCGAAAATGCGGGCTTGATGGGGCTGCCGATCCCGGAGGTCATTATCAAGGCCGTGGATATTCTCAAGCAAAAAGCAGAAAGCTCTACAGAGCAGAAAGGATCTAACCATGTCTAAGTATCACATCTCTACCGCAACCATCGCCCGCACCGCTGTCCCGCTGATGGCACTGACCATCCGTGACAGCGACGCATAACACTGAGCCCGACGGTTTAGAAGCAAACGAACACGAGAGAGAAAGAAGCATGAAAGAAAAATCATATGAGGAATTCGTGGAAAAATTCAAGCCGAAGAAAACCACGGACGACTGCTACACTCCACCCGGCATTTATGCCGTTGTCCGGGACTGGGCGTGCAAAGAGTACGGCATCGACCCGGACAAGATCGTGCGGCCGTTCTACCCCGGCGGTGACTATGAGCACTACGACTACCCGGAAGGCGCCGTGGTGCTGGATAACCCGCCGTTTTCCATTCTGGCCAAGATCACCGCGTTTTATCTGGAGCGGGGCATTCCGTTTTTTCTGTTTGCGCCGAGCCTGACCTGCTTTTCGGCAAGGACCTGCGAGGAAGGGACGAATCACCTGATCTGCGACGCGAACATCGTGTACGAAAACGGCGCAGTGGTGCGCACCTCTTTCGTCACCAGCTACGGCGGGAATGTCATAGCGCAGACGGCACCGGAGCTGACCAGGCTGATCAACGAGGAAGCCAAGCGGCAGTTGCGGGAGACCGTCAAGGAATTGCCGAAATATTCCTACCCCGACCATGTTGTGACCAGCGCCCTGATGCAGAAATACGCGCGGTATGGCATCGACTTCAAGGTGCCGCGCGGCGAATGTGTCCGAATCGGCAGACTGGACGCGCAGCGGCCGTACAAAAAAAGAGATCTTCGGCTATGGCCTGCTGCTGTCTGACCGGCTCGCGGCTGAAAAGGCCGCAGCGGAAAGAGCAGCACGGGAAAAGGCCGCAGCGGAAAGAGCGAACATGACCATGTGGACGCTGAGCGACCGGGAAAAACAGATAGCAAAAGAACTGTCACAAGCAGAAAAAGAAAGGAACTGACTATGAAAGCAAAGACCTACAACGCACCCACCATCTCCGCCGGTACCATCACCCGCACTGCTGTCCTGCTGCTGGCCCTGACCAACCAGATCCTGTCGGCCTGCGGCAAGCCCGTGCTGCCCATCGAGAGCGCCACCGTGGAGCAGCTGGTGACCGCTGGCATCACCACCGTGGCCGCGCTCATCAGCTGGTGGAACAACAACTCGTTCACCACCGCCGCAATCCAGGCGGACAAGTACCTGGAGGACAAGAAGAGCCAGGTCAACAAGTAAGGTCGCTACACTACTTAGTCGCTCCGGCGGCAGGCCGCAAGGCCGCACAGCATGACAACAGCCCCGTGGTTCCGGTGATTCCGGTTCCATGGGGCTGTTTTTTTGCAACGCATTCCGACATGTTGCGAGTTATAAGCTCGAATTTTTGCGCCACTTTTTGCGCCACCATTTCAGGGCCATCTGCGGAAAAATGAAGAAATAAGCGCACTTTTCCGCGCAGAAGTGCCTTATAAAAACGATGCAAAAAGA
>OGKG01001614.1_pt1 | contig 26374 bp, 23 predicted proteins | sample 1572201 | NCBI WGS metagenome assembly OGKG01 (sample SAMEA2582146, study PRJEB24529) | metagenome | biome: Human gut stool | place: China | collected 2011 | reverse complement strand
GCGCCCGGTCCACCCTCGGAAAGCACAGAGGGCTTTCGAGAACTGCCCTTTTTCTTCGTGACTTTATTCCGGATCTATGCTATAATATCCCAAAAAGGGAGGGGAAAACCATGGCAAAAAAGGTTCTGCACGTCCTCAGCGATGTGTTTTTCAGCGGGGCGGAGAATATGGTCTGCCAGATCGTGGATATGTTCCGGGGAGAGTACGATATGGTGTATGTGTCCCCGGATGGGCCCATCCGTCAGGCTCTGGAGGCCAGGCATGTGGCCTATCGGCCCATTGCCGCCGTAACGCCGAAGGAAATCCGGCGGGTGATGGCCGAGGAAAAGCCGGACATTGTCCATGCCCACGACATGAAGGCCTCCTTCGCCGCGGCGCTGGCCTGCGGCAAAACGCCCCTGGTTTCCCATATCCACAACAACGGCTTCGACTCCCGGAGGGTTTCTCCCAAGACCCTGGCTTACCTGCTGGTCAGCGGGAAGTTCCGGCACATCTTCTGGGTGTCTCCCTCTGCCATGAGGAGCTTTCGGTTCTACGGGGCGGTGAAGGACAAGTCCACGGTCCTGGGGAACGTGATCCGCATGGATACCCTCCGGGAGAAGGCGGAGGCGGCGGAAAACCAGACCCCCTACGACATTCTCTTCCTGGGACGGATGTCTGAGCCCAAAAATCCCCTGCGGCTGGTGAAGGTCCTGAATCTGGTCCATGACCGGTATCCCCGGCTCCAGGCGGCCATTGTGGGCAAGGGGGATCTGGAGCCCCAGGTCCGGAAGGCCATTGCCGAAACCGGAGCGGAAGCCTATATCCATCTTTTGGGATACCAGGAGAATGGCTACGGATTGCTGAAAAACGCCAGGCTCATGATCATGACCTCTCTCTGGGAGGGCACCCCCATGTGCGCTCTGGAGGCCATGGCGTTGGGAGTGCCCATTGTCTCCACTCCGGTGGACGGCCTGTGCGATCTGGTGGAGCCGGGGAAGACAGGCTTTTTGGAAAGCGAGGACCAGACCCTGGCGGACCGGTGCGCTCAGATCATCCGGGATGCCGGACTCCGAGCGGAGCTGTCCCGAAACACGCTGGAAAAGGCGGATATGCTTCTGAACCTGGAAAGCTATCAAAACGAACTCAGAAAAGTATACGAGGAATAAGACCTTCCCCCAGGGAAAGGTCAGGCGCTTGAGGTGAACAACAATGAACATCCTACAGATCGTGCCCTCCTTCGAGGTGGGCGGGGCGGAGACCATGTGCGTAGGACTCTGCCTGGAGCTGCGGAAGCTGGGCCACAGCGTCACTGCCGTCAGTCTGTCCGCCGCCCAGAGCAAGCTGACCCGGGACCTGACAGAGGCCGGGGTGGAGCTGCGGCTCCTGGGCAAGGGGCCGGGGATGGACCTGAGCTGCGTGTCCCGGCTCCGGGCCGTCATCCGGGAGGTCAGGCCCCAGGTGATCCATACCCATCTCCATGCCCTGAAGTACGCTGCTCTGGCATTGGGCGGGGGGAAGATACCTATCCTTCATACCGTACACAATCAGGCGGAGGCAGAGGCGGTGAAGCTGGATCAGCTCATGGCAAGATACCTGTTCCATTCCGGAAAAGCCACTCCGGTGGCCCTCAGCGGGGAGATACAGGCCTCTATCGTGGCCTTGTACGGCCTGCCGGAGAGCCGGGTGCCTGTGGTGTGCAACGGCATCGATTTGGACCGGTGCCTGCGCAAAACGGAGTATGGCCTCCACTATCCTCCGAGACTCATTCACGTAGGCCGGTTTTACCCTCAGAAGAACCATGAGGCCATGCTGGAGGCTCTGCGGATACTAAAGGTCCAGGGCCTTCGCCCCCAGCTGATCTGCTACGGAGACGGGCCGGAGCTTCCGGAAATCAAGCGGAAAACCGTGGAAATGGGTCTTGAGAAGCAGGTGACCTTTGGGGGCCTTTGTGATGATGTGTTTCCCAAGCTTTCCCGCGCCGATGTGTTTCTGCTGCCGTCCAAATGGGAGGGCATCCCCATGACGGTCATTGAGGCTATGGGCACAGGCCTGCCGGTCATTGCCTCCCGGGTAGGGGGACTGCCGGACATGATCGAGGACGGGAAGGAAGGGCTGCTGATTCGCCCCACCCCCCAGGCTCTGGCGGAGGCCCTTTCGAAGCTGCTGGCCAGTGAAGACCTGCGCCAGGCTCTGGGCACCGCCGCTGTGGAGGCCGCCCAGAGGTTCAGCGTCCAGACTATGGCGAGAAAATACGAAGCACTGTACGAGGAGAGAGCATGAAGGCAGCAAAACTTTTGCGGGAGGGGTGCCGGACGGCGGCGAACCTGCTGCGGCCCAGGATGGATATGACCCAGGGGTTTGAGACCCTGGAATCCCTCTGGCCGGATACAAAGGGAGAATGTTATGTAGACCGCCCGGCGGACTGGCTGACACCGGAGAAGCCTGTGGCGCTCAGCGTCATCATTCCCGCCTATAATAACGCCTCCTTCCTGCGGGGCTGCCTGGACTCGGTGCTGGGCCAGGCAACCGGCTTCTCCTTTGAGACCGTGGTTGTTGACGATGGCTCTACGGATGAGACGGCAGAAATACTGACGGAATACGCGGGCCGGATCCTTGCCATTCGCCAGGAAAACAAAGGCCATTCCGGAGCCCGGAACGCCGGACTGGAAATCTGCCGGGGGGAGTACATCCTCTTTCACGACAGCGACGATACCTTGTGCCCAGGGGCATTGGAGGCACTGATGACTTGCGCCAAAGAGAAAAACGCCGACATTGTGGCGGGGGGCTACGACTGCAAGCCTCAGGAGGGAGAGCCCTATCCGGGGCTCAGATTCCCGGCGGCGGAGGTGACGGATCCGGAAACCGTCCCCGGCATGACCTGCGGCAAGATTTTCAGGCGGTCCCTCTTCGCCCACTGCCGGTTCCCTTTGGGCTACTGGTACGAGGATTCGGTCATCTGCCAGATCCTGCTGCCTCTGGCGAAGAGGATCTACACCGTAGAAGCGCCGGTGTTTACCTATTTACTGAACCCCCAGGGGGTCTCAGCCGCCTCCCAGGGAAAGAAAAAGGCGGTGGAGAGCCTGTATGTGACAAGAGCCTTGCTGGCGGAAAAGCCGAAGTTCGGCCTGCCCTGGGACGAGGCCGCCTACCGGCATTTCCTCCACATGGTCCTGCTGACCTATCACCGGACCAGGCTCCTGGATAAAGAAATATCCTACGCCGTGTTTTTGGGCCAAAGGCAGCTGCAAAAACAGTATTTTGCGGGGGTGACTCCCTCTGATCCCGCTTTGGCGGCAGCCCTGGAGCAGGGCAATTATCGGAAATACCTGTGGCTGTGCGAAACCCTGTGGTTACGGCAATAAAAACCCTCTCCTTCGGAGAGGGTGGACCGGCGAAGCCGGGACGGGTGTGGCGCGGTACAACGCCCGACCTGGTGCCGCCCCTCATCCGCCGCTGAGGCGGCACCTTCCCCCAAGGGAAGGCAGGGACTGCGGCCCTTGGGCTCTTACAAATTTTGGAGGCAATGCCTATGTATTATGTTCTCATTCCCGTCTACCAGGCAAAAGCCTGGCTGGATGCCTGTCTGGCTTCGGTCTTTGCCCAGACGGAACAGAACTTTCATATCATCCTGGTAGACGACGGCTCCACCGACGGCTCCGGGGCTCTGTGTGACGCTTGGGCGGAGAAAGATCCCCGGGTAGAAGTGGTCCATCAGGCCAATTCCGGGCCTTACGGTGCCCGGCGGGCGGCCATTGCGCGGTGCCTGAAGGAGGCGGAGGGGGAAGACTGGACAGTGTTTCTGGACGCTGACGACAGCCTGAAGCCCAGGGCCCTGGAGACCATCGGCACCAAGGCCGGGGACTGCGATATGGTTTTTATCGGTGAGGACCAGGTGTGGGAGGGCAGGATCCTGCGGCCCTTCCCGGCGGACAAGGCCTATGTTGGCACGGTGGAGGATAAGCGCAGACTCTATAAGATCGTGTTCCAGGACGGCTGGTACAATCCTCTGTGGAAAAAGGCGGTGAAGGTCCGGCTGCTGCCCAAGGACCCGGTGGAGGAATACTATCCCGTCCGCTTCGGGGAAGACCTGCTGCAAAGCATCCCCATGTACCGGGAATGCAAAAAGGCGGTGTTCCTGCCGGACAGCCTCTATAACTACGCCATCAACCCGGCCTCTGCCACCAACGCCCTGACCTATGAAAAGTACCGGTGCAGCTCCCTGGTGCTCCGGGAGTGCTGGGAGTTTCTGCAAAGTCAGAAGGTGTGGAGCCACCGGGACTTTGCGGAGTACATGGACTGGCTCCGGCTGCTGACCCGGTTTCAGGTGCGGCTTGTGGCCAAATTCGACACGTCCAGGCAGAACCGGATCAGGCTCCTGAAGGAGATCGGAGAGGATGCTTTCTACGGGAAGATCATCGGCACCGCCCCCCGGAAGGACACCCTGCTGTGGCTTATGAAGAAACAAAACTACGCCGGGGTCTGCCTCATCGGCGACGGCCTGCGTGTGGCCGGAAATATCAGACGGAAGATCAAAAGATGATTTACGAAAATATGTGTCCCGGCACCTTTCTGGACCGGCCCAATCGGTTCATTGCCCATGTGGAGCTCCGGGGAAATAGAGAAACCGTCCACGTCAAGAACACCGGACGGTGCCGGGAGCTGCTGGTAAGCGGGGCGGAGGTCTGGTGCCAGGAGAGCCGGAATCCGGCGAGAAAAACAAAATGGGACCTGATCTGCGTCCGCAAGGGGGCATATCTTGTCAATATGGACTCCCAGGCCCCCAACGCCGCGGCAGGGGAGTGGCTTCGCTCTGGCGGATTGGGAGAAATCGAGGATCTGCGGCCGGAGACCGTCCACGGAGACTCCCGGTTTGACTTTTCCTTTACGAAAAACGGAAAGCAGTGCTTTCTGGAGGTCAAGGGGGTCACTCTGGAAGAGGGGGGCATCTGTGCCTTCCCGGATGCCCCGACGGAGCGGGGCACCAAGCACCTGCGGGGACTTCTGGAGGCCGTAAAGGCCGGATATGGGGCCTATGTGCTCTTCGTCATCCAGATGCGGCCCGTGAAAAGCTTTCGTCCCCAGCAGGAGCGGGACCCGGCCTTTGCCAAGGCCCTGCGGGAGGCCGCTGCCGGAGGCGTAGAGGTCCTGGCCATGGACTGTGACATTACTCCGGAGGAAATGCGGATCCGGGAGCCGGTGCCGGTGGAGCTGTAGGCGAGAGATCCTCCGGGGCGGAGAAAGCCGGGAAACATCTGTTTTTGCGACACGCACAACAAAAGGAATGTTGTGCGAAAAGTCAAAATTGTCCCGGGCAGAGCCCTGGGTTTGTACAGAATTATTTTGGGAAAATGATTGACAATCCGAAATTTTTGGGTATAATACAATCTTGTATGGATATGAAAAAAGTATGTAGAATACCGGATTCCGGCAATCTGCCGGACCTGACAGGAGCCAGGCTCCTGGTGGGGGCAAAGTAGCTGCGCAAGGGAATACTGGCCGGGCAGGTCCGGGCGGTTTATCTGGCAGAGAATGCCGACCCCAATGTGACGGAGCCCCTGGCGGAGCTCTGCGAGAGGTTCCATATCCAGCCGGTCTGGGTCCGCACCAAGGCGGAGCTGGGCAGGGCCTGCGGCATCGAAGTGGGTGCCGCGGCGGCAGGTGCCGCCGAACAGTAAGGTTCTATCGGAAGCATTTCCGTAGAATAGATTACCCGCCCAAGCGGCGAGAATAAAAGAAAGGAGAAACTAGATGCCTACTTTTAATCAGCTGGTGAAGAACGGCCGTAAGGCTGCTACCTACAAGTCCACCGCTCCCGCTCTGCAGAGAGGTCTGAACACCTTGGAGAACAAGGCCACCAACCTGCCCTCCCCCCAGAAGCGTGGTGTTTGCACTGCTGTTCGTACCACCACCCCCAAGAAGCCTAACTCCGCCCTGCGTAAGATCGCCCGTGTGCGTCTGACCAACGGTATGGAAGTTTCCGCTTACATCCCCGGTGTTGGCCACAACCTGCAGGAGCACTCCGTGGTTCTGATCCGCGGCGGCCGTGTTAAGGACCTGCCTGGTGTTCGTTACCACATCATCCGCGGCACTCTGGATACTCAGGGCGTGCAGAACCGTATGCAGTCCCGTTCCAAGTACGGCGCAAAGCGGCCCAAGGCCGGCAAGAAGAAGTAATTCTTCGCCCCATTTACCCTGAATTTTTCCCTACGCCCTTTCGCAAGGCAAGGCCTTGCCAGCGTTTTTATATATAGTATAAAACCTCTGGCCAGGCACAACGAAAGTAACACTTTCGAGTACCGATGAAATCATTATATTATGAAGGAGGGAAGCAAAGTGCCCAGAAGAGGTAATGTTCCCAAGAGAGAGGTCCTTCCGGATCCTAATTACAATTCCGTTCTGGTTACCAAGCTCGTAAACAGCATCATGCTGGACGGCAAGAAGGGTGTTGCCCAGAAAGTTGTCTATGGTGCTTTCGAAATCGTCGAGAACAAGACCGGCAAGAACGGCCTGGAAGTCTTCCAGCAGGCTATGGAAAACATCATGCCCGCTGTGGAGCTGAAGGCTCGCCGTGTAGGCGGCGCCACCTACCAGGTGCCCATCGAAGTGCGGCCCGACCGCCGTCAGACCCTGGGTCTGCGGTGGATCACCACCTACAGCCGCGCCCGCAGCGAGAACACCATGAAGGAGCGGCTGGCCGCTGAGATCATGGACGCTGCCAACAACACCGGCGCTTCTGTGAAGAAGCGTGAGGATGTCCACAAGATGGCCGAAGCCAACAAGGCTTTCGCTCATTTCCGCTGGTAATCAAGGAGAGAATCAATGCCTAGAAAGTATTCCCTGGAAAATACCAGAAACTTTGGCATCATGGCTCACATCGATGCCGGTAAGACCACCACTACCGAGCGTATCCTGTTCTACACCGGCCGCAACTACAAGATCGGTGAGACCCACGATGGCTCCGCTACCATGGACTGGATGGCCCAGGAGCAGGAGCGCGGCATCACCATCACTTCCGCTGCTACTACCTGCTTCTGGAAGGGCTGCCGCCTGAACATCATTGATACCCCGGGCCACGTGGACTTCACCGTCGAGGTGGAGCGCTCCCTGCGTGTTCTGGACGGTGCCGTCACCGTTCTGTGCGCCAAGGGCGGCGTTGAGCCCCAGACCGAGACCGTTTGGCGTCAGGCCGACGAGTACAAGGTCCCCCGTATGATCTACGTCAACAAGATGGACATCATGGGTGCCGACTTCTATCGGGTCCTGACCATGATCGACGAGCGGCTGAAGTGCAACGCTGTGCCCATCCAGCTGCCCATCGGCTCCGAGGCTTTCTTCAAGGGCAACATCGACCTGCTGACCATGAAGGCCAACGTCTTCTATGATGAGCTGGGTAAGGATGTCCGTGTGGAAGAGATCCCCGAGGATATGGTGGACCTGGCCAACGAGTACCACGAGAAGCTGCTGGATGCCGTCACCGCTCTGGATGACGACCTGGCTATGAAGTACCTGGAAGGTGAGGAGATCACCGTCCCCGAGATCAAGGCTGTCATCCGTAAGGCTACCATTGCCAACGAGATGGTGCCCGTGGTCTGCGGTACTTCCTACAAGAACAAGGGTGTTCAGGAAGTCTTGGACGCGGTTGTGGACTATATGCCCAGCCCCCTGGACAAGAAGGGCATCAAGGGTGTGAACCCCGAGACTGAGGAAGAGGACTTCCGTCCCGCTTCCGACGATGCCCCCTTCTCCGCCCTGGCTTTCAAGATCGCTACCGACCCCTATGTTGGTAAGCTGTGCTACTTCCGCGTCTACTCCGGCACCCTGGAGAAGGGCAGCACCGTGCTGAACTGCACCAAGGGCACCAAGGAGCGCCTGGGCCGGATCCTGCAGATGCACGCCAACCACCGGGAAGATATCGACATGGTCTACGCCGGTGATATCGCCGCCGCTGTCGGTGTGAAGAACACCACCACCGGTGATACCTTCTGCGACGAGGACCATCCCATCATCCTGGAGTCCATGGTCTTCCCTGAGCCCGTTATCGAAGTCGCCATCGAGCCCAAGACCAAGGCCGGTCAGGAAAAGATGGGCATCGCCCTTTCCAAGCTGGCTGAAGAAGACCCCACCTTCCGGACCTACACCAACAAGGAAACCGGGCAGACCATCATCGCCGGTATGGGCGAGCTGCACCTGGAGATCATTGTTGACCGTCTGCTCCGTGAGTTCAAGGTCGAGGCCAATGTTGGCGCTCCCCAGGTTTCCTACAAAGAGACCATCCGCAAGGCTGTGGATCAGGAGACCAAGTACGCCCGTCAGTCCGGCGGTAAGGGCCAGTATGGTCACGTTAAGATCCATGTGGAGCCCAACGAGCCCGGCAAGGGTTACGAGTTCATCAACGCCGTTGTGGGCGGCGCCATCCCCAAGGAATATATTCCTGCCGTTGACGCCGGTATCCAGGGCGCAATGGAGTCCGGTGTTCTGGCCGGCTACCCCGTTGTGGACGTAAAGGTCACCCTGTACGATGGCTCTTATCACGAGGTCGACTCCTCCGAAATGGCATTTAAGATCGCCGGTTCCATGGCCTTCAAGGATGCTTGCCGGAAGGCTGACCCCACCATCCTGGAGCCCATCATGAAGGTTTCCGTCACTGTTCCCGATGAGTACATGGGCACCGTTATCGGTGACATCACTGCTCGCCGCGGCAACATTCTGGGCCAGATCACCCGTACCGGTGCTGTCCAGATCGACGCCAACGTTCCTCTGGCCGAGATGTTCGGCTACGCCACCGACCTGCGTTCCAAGACCCAGGGCCGCGGCAACTACACCATGGAGCCCAGCCACAACGCCGAGCTGCCTAAGAGCAAGACCGACGAGCTGATCAAGGCTCGTTCCAGAGATTAATTTTTCGTAAAAACGAAAATTATCTCTTGTGTTTCCGCACATTTTATTGTATGATGTACTCGATGTGCGGAAACACATATCGCCAAAAAGTATGTTAATACAATTCATATTTAACAGGAGGATTATTTCAAATGGCTAAGCAGAAGTTTGAAAGAACCAAGCCCCATGTTAACATCGGCACCATCGGCCATGTTGACCACGGCAAGACCACTCTGACCGCCGCTATCACCAAGTATCTGGCTCTGAAGGGCCAGGCCCAGTTCGAGGACTACGCTTCCATCGATAAGGCCCCCGAAGAGAAGGCTCGTGGTATCACGATCAACACCGCTCACGTTGAGTACGAGACCGACAAGCGTCACTACGCTCACGTCGACTGCCCGGGCCACGCCGACTATATCAAGAACATGATCACCGGCGCTGCTCAGATGGACGGTGCTATTCTGGTCATCGCTGCTACCGACGGCCCCATGGCCCAGACTCGTGAGCACCTGCTGCTGGCCCGTCAGGTCGGCGTGCCCTACATCGTTGTGTTCCTGAACAAGTGCGATCAGGTTGACGACGAGGAGCTGCTGGAGTTGGTCGAGATGGAAGTCCGCGAGACCCTGAACGAGTACGACTTCCCCGGCGACGACACCCCCATCATCAAGGGCTCCGCTCTGAACGCTCTGGTTTGCGAGTCCAAGGATCCCAACGCTCCCGAGTATGCTTGCATCAAGGAGCTGATGGACGCTGTTGATGACTATATCCCCACTCCTGACCGTAAGGCTGACCAGCCCTTCCTGATGCCCGTTGAGGACGTCTTCACCATCTCCGGCCGTGGCACCGTTGCTACCGGTCGTGTGGAGCGTGGTATCGTCAAGAAGAACGAGCCCGTGGAAATCGTTGGCCTGAAGGAAGAGAAGACCCCCACTGTCGTTACCGACATCGAAATGTTCCACAAGCTGCTGGACTTCGCTGAAGCCGGCGACAACATCGGCGCTCTGCTGCGTGGCGTGGACAAGAAGAACGTGGAGCGTGGCCAGGTTCTCTGCAAGCCCGGCTCCATCCATCCCCACACCAAGTTCTCCGGCCAGGTTTACGTCCTGTCCAAGGAAGAAGGCGGCCGTCATACCCCGTTCTTCAACAACTACCGTCCTCAGTTCTACTTCCGTACCACTGACGTGACCGGCATCATCACCCTGCCCGAAGGCACTGAGATGTGCATGCCCGGCGATAACGTCGTCATGAAGGTCGAGCTGATCACCCCCATCGCTATCGAGAAGGGCCTGCGTTTCGCTATCCGTGAAGGCGGCCGTACCGTCGGTTCCGGTGTTGTTACCGAGGTTCAGGAGTAATCCTTAATCCGGTCTGACAAGATCATCATCCCCCTGGGAGCAATCCCGGGGGGATTTTTGGCTCTATGTCAATAGTTGGGGAGAGACAAAATGAAGAAGTTTCAGCCCCGATTTTACTGGCGATGAAGCAGAGTCTAGAATATAAACTTTTACAATAATGCTTGCATTTGCAAGCAAACATGGCTATACTATAGGCAAAGGAGTGTGATCACTATGGCGAATACATCTGCCGTTTACGCAAGAATCGACACCGGATTGAAAGAAAATGCCGAATCCATTCTTTCTCAGTTGGGCATTACACCCTCCGGCGCTATCCAGATGCTGTATAGCCAAATCGTTTTGACCAGGGGTCTGCCCTTGAATCTACACCTACCTGCGGAGAAACCCGTATCCCTCGGCGCACTGAGCCGCGAGGAACTGGACAGGGAATTCCAGAAGGGGATTGACTCTTTAAAAACTCGGCGGGGTTATACGATCGATGAGGTGGACGCGGAGCTCAATCGGGAATTTGGGATATGAGTGAAAAATATCAAATCATATATTCACCGCAAGCGCTAGACGACCTAAAAGGGATATACACCTATATTGCCTTTTCACTGAATACTGCTGCCACTGCACGGAAACAGGTTGGACGGATTCGAAGCGAGATATCTTCTCTGTCTACAATGCCGGAACGATATGCGCTGGTACAGTGGGAGCCGTGGTACGACATGGGACTGCGCAAGATGACAGTGAATAACTTTGTGGTGTTCTACCTGGTTGAAAAAGAGAAGCGCACAGTTACAGTTGTCCGGATTTTGTATGGCGGTATGGATATCGACGCTGTTTTTCAGGAATCGGTGGAATAAAGCCCCCTCAGCTGCAACAGGGATGACGTGGCTGAGGGGGTTTGGTTGCTTGAAAAATTATATTTTTTTGAAACCCATGCAATATCCTGTCCTCTTTTACGCCTATATAAGTGTAAGACAAAATAGGAGGTGATCCCATGGAGGATCAAGGAATTGTGGAGCTGTTCTTTGACCGGTCGGAACAGGCCATTGTGGAAACGGACAAGAAGTACGGTGGGTACTGCTATACCATTGCCTACAATATTTTAGCCTCCCGGGAGGATTCGGAGGAGAGCGTCAGCGATACATATTTTTCGGCCTGGAACACCATCCCTCCCAGAAAGCCTACGCTCTTGCAGGCGTTTCTGGGGAAAATCGCTCGGCATATCTCCATTGACCGCTGGCGGAAGCAAAGTGCCCAGAAGCGGGGTGGCAAGGAGATGATTCTGGCCCTGGAGGAGCTGGGAGAGTGCGTGGATATCCGGGGAATGGAGGCGGAAATTACCAGTAGGGAGCTGACCCGGGTTCTTAACGGCTTCTTGGCCAGCCTAGCGGAAACGGAGCGGAATGTATTCCTGTGCCGGTACTGGTATATGGACTCCATCGAGACCATTGCGTGCATTACCGGCTTCAGCCGGAGTAAGGTGACCTCCATGCTCCACAGGACCCGGGGGAAACTCCGGAAGAAGCTCGCAGAGGAGGGGTATAGGGTATGAACACCATGGATATTCTGTACGGGCTCAATGATGTGCGGGACAGCTATGTCATTGCCGCCGAGGAGTTCCGGCAGGGGAAGCGGCAGGTCCGGCGGCTGCCTAAGAAAAAGCTGTGGCTGGTTGCAGCGATTGTTGCGTTGGCGCTGCTGCTGGTGGGGTGTGCGGTGGTGTATGCCTTGCGGCTCCAGGACTTGAAGGTAGGAGAGTATCGCTATAGCGCATCCACCGTCTATGACGAGAACGGGGATGCGGTGCCGGTGTCTACCCATCCGCTGCAAACGGAGCTTTCTACCCAGGGGGCAAATCAGCAGGCGCTTATGGAATGGCGTGGTTACTGCCAGGAGTATGAAGAGAACAATATCCTTGACGAAAGTGAGGCGGCAGAAATTCCGGAGCAATACCGATGGAGGCCCTATGGCTGTTACAGCTGGGAAATGGTGCAAAAGCTGGAAGACATTGCCGCAAAGTATAATCTGAAGCTGCTCTCTTCCAAAGTGGACTGCCAATCTTACGAAATCAGCGCCTTATTTGAGGCACTTGGTATAGGCCCGGTTTTTAATGGCCGCTGCGAATATGGGAGTGCCTCCTTCTATCCCGAGGGACCGTTTGAACTCTCATTGACTCTCACACTGGAGGATACTCAGTGGCCCTATTCCAACTATGTGGACTACCACTATTCCAAGAAGGCTTACTTTGAGCCTGATGTTGTGGTGATGTCTGATTTTGACAATGCAGTTCAGTGGGACTACACCCGAAAAGATGGCCGGAATGTTCTGCTTGCCATGAACCAGGAAAAGGCGTTTGTGTTTGCGAACAGTGCGGACGCATTCATAACAGTTTCGTTGGCTTCTTTTAAGTGGAACGACACCGAAAAGGTGGAAATGCCCAGAGCCGTTTTGGAGGAAATAGCAGAGCGAATTGATTTTGATATCCAGCCCGGCCCGGCGGATATGGCCCAGGTTTCGCAGCTTCTATCATCTGCCCGGGAAGATTATGAAGCCCAACGGGCGCAGAACGACCAGGCCCGGTACACTCAGGGCTACGAGAGCTATATTCAAAATCGACTGGATAGCGTGGGCAGCGACTATGACCGGGGCACCATGTACTACTCCCTGTATGATCTCAACGGGGACGGGGTGCCGGAGCTTCTCCCCGGCGGAAAGCTGACACTATGGGAGATCCTGTCGATTCGAAATGGAGAATCCTATCTATACGGCGATTTAACAGGGATGAGTGGCTTTGCCTGCTTTGAAATATGTGAAAATCATGTGCTTGCATTGAAGGACTACTATTCAGAAAACCGCTTTTATCTGCGGGCGGAGGCGGATGGACTCACCTTCCTGGAAGGGCTGTGGAAGATTGACGACATCTGGTATTCTCTGCCGGAGCGTCCCGCACCCAATCCTAGAGACAGTGTGAAAACGGAAATAACCGATGAACAGGCGGAAGCGATAATCGCTTCCTATGTCCCGCTGGAAAATCAGCCGGAACGGCAGCTGATGAAGAATTGGGGAGAGCCTGTGAAAACCATTCCTTGGACGGACCCCTATGCCCGCTATATTGGGGAAATGCAAGACCGATTTGAGGATTCCGGGCGCTTCACCTATGCCCTCATCGACCTGAATGGCGATGGAATTGACGAGCTGCTGACAAAGGACGTATGGGCGAACCCAGATGACCTCGGAAAGCCGGACTATATGCTGGCAGTTCACACCATTGTGGACGGAAAGCTGGTAACGCCCAAAACCAGCGGCTTTACAGGCATCTGTGAAAACGGTATTCTGATGTATCAGAACCGGGCAGGAACCGAATACGAGTTCTTCAAAATGACCGGTGCCGAGATTGTATCCATCGAACGCATCTGGCAGGACCCGCTGGACCTGTATTGGACCCGATTTGTGACTGGTGATACCGAGCAAAGGGAAACCGCTTTTTCAGAGGAAACAGCAAGGGGGTATATTGGTGCCTATAAACCGGTGGAACTGGTGATGAAGCCTTTTGCAGAGTATCCGTTTGGGTGAGCTGACTTGTAAAACAACAAAGGCATTGAACACGCTGATACAGCGCTTCAATGCCTTTGTTGTTTGCGTTATTGATCTTGGAGCCTTATTCCGCGATATGCTCGCAGTAGATGCAGCGATGGATTCCGGCGGCCTTGTCCGTCAGACGGAAGATCTGGGGCAGCTCCTGCTCGGTGGCGCTGATGCACCGGGGGTTGCGGCAGACAAGGTCGTAGCGCAGTTCGCCCCGGATGGGCTCCCGGGTGGGATTCTGCTCCGCTTCCTTCAGGAGCATCAGGATCAGGGCCATCCGCATATACTTGCCGTTGAGAGCCTGGCGGAAATAGGCGGCCCGGGGGTCATCGTCCACGGCCACGCTGATCTCATTGACCCGGGGCAGGGGGTGCAGGACGCACATATGCTCCTTGGCCAGCTTCATCTTATCGGTGTCCAGGATATAGCTGTCCTTGAGCCGGGCGTAGGCATCGGGGTCGCTGAACCGCTCCCGCTGGATCCGGGTCATATACAGCACGTCCAGCTTGGGCATGGCCTCCTCCAGGGAGGTGACCTCCTCGTAGGCCATGTGGCACTTCTCCAGAGTGTTGAACTTCACATAGCCGGGGAGCCGCAGCTCCTCCGGAGAGATGAGGACAAACTTAATGCCGGTGTAGCGGCTCATGGCTTCAATCAGGGAGTGGACGGTGCGTCCGTATTTCAGGTCGCCGCACAGGCCGATGGTCAGGTCATGCAGCCGTCCCATTTCCCGGGAGATGGTCAGAAGGTCAGCCAGGGTCTGGGTGGGATGGTTGTGCATACCGTCACCGGCGTTGATGACGGGAATAGAGGCGTTCCGGGAGGCCACGAAGGGGGCCCCGTCCATAGGATGCCGGATGGCCATGATATCCGCATAGCAGGAGATGATCTTGGCAGTGTCCGCCATGCTCTCGCCCTTGGAGGCAGAGGAGGAATTGGCGGAGGCAAAGCCCAGAACGCTGCCGCCCAACTCCAGCATAGCGGCCTCGAAGCTCAGCCGGGTCCGGGTGGAGGGCTCATAGAAGAGGGTGGCCAGCTTCTTATATTTGCAGCTCTCCCGGTAAGCTTCCGGGTGGGCAATGATGTCCTTGGCGGTGGCGATGAGGCTGTCCAGCTCCTCCACGCTAAGATCCAGAATGCTGTTTAAACTTCTCATGCTCTGCCTCCATTGACAGCAAGATAGGCCTTGATCCGGTCTACATTTTCTTTGTTCTTGGGATCTTCTTCCAGGTACTCGATGATGTCATAGACATCCACCACGGAGTACACGGGGAAGCCAAACTCCTCCTCGACCTCTTCCATGGCCAGCTTCTCGCCCTTGCCCCGCTCCTTGCGGTCCACCATGATGAAGGTGGCGGCGACCTTGACACCCTCCAGCTTGCTGAGGATGGCCATGCTCTCCCGGATGGCGGTACCGGCGGTGATCACGTCCTCGGTGATGACCACTTCTTCGCCCTCCTGAGGCACGTAGCCCACGAATACGCCGCCTTCGCCATGATCCTTGGCTTCCTTCCGGTTGAAGAAGAAGGGGACGTTGAGGCCCTCCTTGCTCAGGGCCACGGCGGCGGACACGGCAATGGAGATGCCCTTATAGGCAGGGCCGTAGAGAACGGCCTGCTTTTTGCCCAGCTTCTCCAGGTAGGCATGGGCATAGAATTCGCCCAGGGTGGCAATCTCCTCGCCGGTTTTGATCATACCGGCGTTGATGAAGTAGGGGATCTTCCGGCCGGACTTGGCGGTGAAGTCACCGAATTTCAGGACTCCGGCCTTTTCCAGAAACTGAATAAATTCTCTTTTGTAGGTTTCCAATTGAATTTCCTCCTCAGTCTACAAATTCAGCAACGCACCGCTCATAGGCAACTACGGGATCTGCCGCGGCGGTGATGGGGCGGCCCACCACAATGTAGTCGGAGCCAATGGCCTTGGCGGCGGCAGGGGTCATGACCCGCTTCTGGTCACCGATGTCTCCGTCGGCAAAGCGGACGCCGGGGGTGACGGTCAGGAAATTCTTGCCGCAGCGGTCGTGGACCTTTTCCGCCTCCAGGGGGGAGCAGACCACGCCGTCCAGCCCCGCGTTCTTAGCGGTCTCAGCATAGTGCATGACGACCTGGTCGATGGGCTCGTGGATGAGCAGGTCCTTCTCCATGGCCTCCTGGTCGGTGGAGGTCAGCTGGGTCACAGCGATCAGCAGAGGGCGGGTGCCGTCGGGACGGGTCAGGCCCTCCAGGGCGGCCTTCATCATGGCGGTGGTACCGGCGGCATGGAGGTTGGTGATGTCTACATCCAGATTCCGCAGGACCGCCATGGACTTCTTGACGGTGTTGGGAATATCGTGGAGCTTCAGGTCCAGGAATATCTTGTGGCCCCGGGCCTTGATCTGCCGGACGATTTCCGGCCCCTCGGCGTAGTACAGCTCCATGCCGATCTTCACGAAAGGCTTTCTGCCGGTGAACTGATCCAGGAAAGCAAAGGTCTGCTCCGCACTGGAAAAATCGCAGGCTACGATCACGTCTTTACCCATTATTGTGCGCCTCCTATAATATCCTTCAAATTTTCGATTCTGTATTCTTTCATGGCCCGGGGCAGGTCTTCGATGATGTTTTTGCAGGCCCAGGGGTCCACCAGGTTGGCGGCCCCTACCTCTACGGCGGTGGCTCCCGCCAGCATCATTTCAATCACATCCTCGGCGGACTGAACGCCACCCATGCCAATGACGGGGACCTTTACGGCCTGGGCCACCTGGTAGACCATCCGCAGGGCCACAGGGAAGATGCCCGGGCCGGAGTAGCCGCCCATGGTGTTGGCAATGACAGGCTTTCTGCGCCGCAGATCGATGCGCATGCCCAGCATGGTGTTGATGAGGCTGATGCCGTCGGCTCCCGCCTCCTCACAGGCTTTCGCAATGGATACAATGTCCGTCACATTGGGAGAGAGCTTGACGAACACCGGCTTGGTTGTGACGGCCTTCACGGCCTTGACTACCTCTGCCGCAGACTCCGGGCAGGTGCCGAAGCTCATGCCGCCGCCGTGGACATTGGGACAGCTGACGTTGACTTCCAGCCAGCCTACCTGTTCTTCCCGATCCAGCCGTTCACAGGTGTAGGCGTAGTCAGCCACAGAAAAGCCGGAGACATTGGCCATGACAGGCTTATGGAAGACCTGTTTCAGCTTTGGCAGCTCCTGGGCAATCACAGCCTCCACCCCGGGATTCTGCAGGCCGACGGCATTGATCATCCCTGCGGGGCACTCGGCGATCCGGGGGGTGGGATTGCCGAATCTGGCGTCCCTGGTGGTGCCCTTAAAGGAGAAGGTACCTAAAATATTGATGTCATAAAGCTCCGCAAATTCATAGCCGAAGCCGAAGGTGCCGGAGGCGGGGATCACAGGGTTGTCCAGCTCAATACCGCAGAGGTTTACGTTCAGTCCCATAAAATCTCCTCCTTCTTCATCACGGGGCCATCCTTGCAGATGCGCTTATTCCCCGTCAGGGTCTTGCAGGAGCAGCCCATGCAGGCACCGAAGCCGCAGCCCATCCGCTCCTCAAAGCTCATCTGGCCGGAGGTTTGGCTTGCCCGATACAGGGCCTTCAGCATGGGCTCCGGGCCGCAGGCGCAGAAGTGGCTGTAGGTCAGGTCCTTCATGGCATCCGTGACGAAGCCCTTCACGCCGTAGGAGCCGTCCACCGTGGTGACAGAAACGGTGCAGCCCAAGGCGCGGAACTCCGCTTCATAGAAGATCTCCCCGCTGGTATTGAAGCCCAGGATCACCTGGACGTTTTTGCCCAGGGCCCGCAGCTTCTTGGCAAGGCCATACATAGGGGGCACACCCACACCGCCGCCTACCAGCAGGGGTGCTTCCCCTACAATGGACAGGTCGTAGCCGTTGCCCAGGCCGGTGAGGATATCCAAGCGCTCTACCGGGGCCATGGCAGCCATCTGGGCGGTGCCCTGGCCGACCACCTTGTAGACCAGAGTCAGCTTGCCCTCCTCCCAGTCGCAGACGGAGATAGGCCGCCGGAGGAACTTCCCGGCAAGCTGGATGTTCACAAACTGCCCTGGGGCTGTGATGGCGGAGGTGTCCCCCTCCAGCGTCATGCGGTAGACGCTGGAAGTGAGGGCCTCGTTTGTCAGAATTGTAAAAATACCTTTTTTCATGGCATCAAGCGTTAATGGTGGAGATGGTCAGAGTGGTCTCCTCCAGCACATCCAGCAGGACCTTCACGGTGTCCAGGGCTGTGAAGAGGGTCACGTTGTACTCGGTGCAGATCTGGCGGATCTGAGCACCGTCAACGGCAGCGTCGGAGGCGGGGTCCTTGGTGTTGATGACGTAGGCGATGTGGCCCTGGCGCAGGGCGTTGGGGATCTCATCGGAGCCGGTGCTGATCTTCTTCAGCGCATGGGTCCGGATGCCGTGCTCCTTCAGATACTTGGCGGTGCCCTCGGTGGCCTCAATGTTGAAGCCCAGCTGATAGAACCGGCGGATCAGAGGCAGGGCCTCGTCCTTGTCCTTGTCGGCGATGGTGGCGAGGACCGTGCCGTAGTTCTGCAGCTTCATGCCGGAGGCCTGGAGGGCCTTATACAGGGCGCGGTTCATGGTCTTATCGTAGCCGATGGCCTCGCCGGTGGACTTCATCTCCGGGGACAGGTAGGCATCCAGACCGCGGATCTTATTGAAGGAGAAGACGGGGGCCTTCACGTACCACCGGGGCTGTTCGTCGGGATAGATGTCGAAAATGCCCTGCTCCTTCAGACTCTTGCCCAGGATGACCTCCGTGGCGATGTCTGCCAGGGAGTAACCCGTGGCCTTTGAGAGGAAGGGGACGGTACGGGAGGAACGGGGGTTGACCTCGATGATATACACGTTGTCCGCCTTATCCACAATGAACTGAATGTTGAACAGGCCCTTGATGCCGATGCCCAGGCCCAGCTTTTTGGCGTATTGCAGGATGATGCCCTTGACCTTGTCGGAGATGGAGAAGGGAGGATAGACGGAGATGGAGTCGCCGGAGTGGACGCCGGTGCGCTCTACCAGCTCCATAATGCCGGGGACGAACACATCCCGGCCGTCGCAGATGGCGTCGATCTCCACTTCCCGGCCTTCAATATACTTATCGACCAGCACGGGCTTGTCCTCGTCGATTTCTACGGCGGTGCGCAGGTAGTGACGCAGCTGGTCCTCGTTGGCCACGATCTGCATGGCCCGGCCTCCCAGCACAAAGCTGGGCCGGACCAGCACAGGGTAGCCGATCTCCGCGGCGGCGGCAATGCCGTCCTCGATCCTGGTCACGGCCTTGCCCTTGGCCCGGGGAATGTTCAGCTGGTTCAAGAGGTTTTCAAACTGGTTCCGGTCCTCGGCCCGGTCGATGGCGGCGCAGTCGGTACCGATGATCTTTACGCCCCGCTCCATCAGGGGGTCCGCCAGGTTGATGGCGGTCTGGCCGCCCAGGGAGGCGATGACACCCTCGGGATTCTCGAAGTGCAGGATGTTCATGACGTCCTCCGGGGTCAGAGGCTCGAAATACAGCTTGTCGGCAGTGGTGTAGTCGGTGGAGACGGTCTCTGGGTTGTTGTTGATGATGATGGCCTCGTAGCCCTCACTGCGGATGGTATTCACGGCGTGGACGGTGGAGTAGTCAAATTCCACGCCCTGACCGATGCGGATGGGGCCGGCACCCAGGACCACGATCTTCTTCTTATCGGTGAGCCGGGAGTCGGTGGTACCGGTATAGGAGGAGTAGAAGTAGGGGATATAGGCCCCGGTGTGGCAGGTGTCTACCATGCGGAAGGCAGGGAACAGATTCTCCTTGCAGCGCAGGGCATAAACCTCCAGCTCCTTCCACTGCCACAGCTGGGCAATGAACTTATCGCCGAAGCCCATGACTTTGGCTTCCTTCAGCACCTCCACGCTGCCTACATTGGCGGAGAGCTTCTTCTCCATGGCCACGATCTTGCCGATGGACTCGATGAAGTAGGGCGTGATCTGGGTCACGGCGTAGATGCGGTCAACGGATACCTCCCGGCGCAGCAGCTCCGCTACGGCGAAGATGGTGTCGTCCCGGAACTGCTTCAGGTATTCCAGGATCTCCTCGGTCTCCATGTGGGTGAACTTGGGCATGTAGAAGTGGCACACGCCGATTTCCAGAGAACGGACGGACTTCAGGAGGCATTCCTCCAGGGTAGCGCCGATGCCCATGACCTCGCCGGTGGCCTTCATCTGGGTGCCCAGGGTGTTTTTCGCGGAGGCAAACTTGTCGAAGGGGAACCGGGGGAGCTTGGCGACTACGTAGTCCAGGCTGGGCTCGAAAGCGGCGGTGGTGTTGGCGATCTTGATATCCTCCAGAGCCATGCCCACGGCGATCTTGGCGGTGACCCGGGCAATGGGGTAGCCGGAGGCCTTGGAGGCCAGGGCGGAGGAGCGGGAAACTCTGGGGTTGACCTCGATGAGGTAATATTCGGAAGAGTTGGGGTTCAGAGCGAACTGCACGTTGCAGCCGCCTTCGATTTTCAGCTCCCGAATGATCTTGATGGCAGAGTCATTGAGCATTTTCAGATCATGGTCAGAAAGCGTCATGATGGGAGCCACCACGAGAGAGTCACCGGTGTGGACACCTACGGGATCGATGTTTTCCATGCCGCAGATGGTGATGGCGTGGTCGTTAGAGTCCCGCATGACCTCAAACTCGATCTCCTTGTAGCCCTTGACGGACTTCTCGATCAGCACCTGATGGACGGGGGAGAGGTTGAAGGCGTTGAGACCGATCTCTTCCAGCTCGTCTTCATTGTAGGCGAAGCCGCCGCCGGTGCCGCCCAGGGTGAAGGCGGGACGGAGCACCACAGGGTAGCCGATGTGCTGGGCCGCGGCCTTGGCTTCCTCCAGATTGTAGGTGATCTCAGAGGGGATGACGGGCTCACCGATGGACTGGCACAGCTCCTTGAAAAGCTCCCGGTCCTCGGCCCGCTCGATGGAAGTGGAGGAGGTGCCCAGCAGCTTTACGTTGCACTCCTTCAGCACGCCCTTCTTTTCCAGCTGCATAGCCAGATTCAGGCCGGTCTGGCCGCCGATGCCGGGAACGATGGCATCGGGCCGCTCGTAGCGGATGATTTTGGCGATGTACTCTAGGGTCAGGGGCTCCATATAGACCTTGTCGGCAATGGTGGTGTCGGTCATGATGGTGGCGGGGTTAGAATTGCACAGCACCACCTCGTAGCCCTCTTCTTTCAGGGCCAGGCAGGCCTGGGTGCCGGCGTAGTCAAACTCAGCCGCCTGTCCGATGACGATGGGGCCGGAGCCGATGATCAGAATTTTTTTGATGTCCGTTCTCTTTGCCATTTTTTTATACTCCTCCAAAATAATCTTTGCCTTCCCCTGGGGGAAGGGGTTTGTCACTTTGTGTAAACAGCCTTCCCATGATAGAAGGTGGCCATGCATTTGCCCCAGACGGTCCACCCCTGGAAGGGAGTGGCCTTGCCCATGGAAAGAAAATCCTTCGGGTCAACCCTGTATTCGGCGTTCAGGTCCCAGAGGGAAAAGTCATTTCCCAGGGGAATACCGAATCGGTTCCGGGGGTTATATACCAGCTTTTCCAGCAGGGTATCCATGGTGATGATCCCAGGCTTTACCAGGCAGGTGTAGAGGATGGGAAAGGCCGTTTCCAGTCCAACCACGCCGAAGGCGCTTTTCTCTAGGCCCCTGGCCTTTTCGTCGCTGCTGTGGGGGGCATGGTCCGTGGCGATCATGTCGATGGTGCCGTCCCGCAGTCCCTCTATCAGGGCTGCCCGGTCCTCGGGGCTTCGCAGAGGCGGATTCATTTTGAAGCGGCCATCCTCCTGCAGGAAGCTGTCGTCCATGGTGAGGTAATGGGGTCCTGTCTCGCAGGTCACATCCACCCCCGATTTTTTTGCCTGGCGGATGATGTCTACGCTCTCCTTTGTGGAGATATGGCACACGTGGTAGCCTGCGCCTGTCTTGGCGGCCAGTTCCAGGTCCCTCGCGATGGGGCCCCACTCGCTTTCGGAGCAGATGCCCCGGTGGCCCTGGGCTTTGGCATAGGCCCCGTCGTGAATATAGCCGCCCCGGAGCAGAGAATTGTCTTCGCAGTGGGCGACGATGAGCTTCCCCAGGGCCTTGGCCTGACGCATGGCTTCTTCCATCATGCCTGGGTCCTGGACACCTCTGCCGTCATCGGAGAAGGCGATGACCTTGGGGGCAAGGGCCGCCATGTCGGAAAGGATCCGGCCCTGCTCGCCCTTTGTGATGGCGGCATAGGGGTAGACGGCAATGCAGGCGTCTTTGCGGATGGCCTCCAACTGGGGCTGCAGATGCTCCGGGCTGTCCGGCACCGGATTTAGGTTGGGCATGGTGCACACCGCGGTATAGCCGCCGTGAGCCGCCGCCCGGGAGCCGGACAGGATCGTCTCCTTGTAAGAAAAACCCGGCTCTCGGAAATGCACGTGCACATCACAAAAGCCGGGGAAAATGGAATAGGAAGGGTTATTGAGAAAAGAAAAGCCCTCGTTTTCAATGGAAACAACGGCACCATTGAGAAAAGAGGAGCTGGGGAACAGGGATGCGTTGGTCTTCAGCCGGTTCTGCATGAGGTCTGCTCCTTTCATTGGCATAGATAGTATGGAAAAAACTCCGTATTTCAGTGCATTATAGCATAGCGGAATATGTATGTCAAGCATCAAAGGGAAAAAGAAGGAAAAATATATTTTTTTCTTGCGTTTGCGTCAAAGTTGCGGTAACATATAGATGAAAAAACGGTGGGAAGTTCTACTGTCACTGCGCCCCCAGTGCGTATACTGGTGTGGCGGTCTCCTGAATGACCGGGGGATTGCCACGCCAGTCTGAGGACTGGCTCGCAATGACAGCGATTCCCCTGCCGAAATATAGGAAGGATGTTTTACATATGATCAAGGTTGACATCTCCAATGTCTGGGGCCAGATCGCTCTGCCCGATCTTTTGGCTATGGAAAAGGAAGTGGGCGCTGCCCACGCAAAGCTCATGGACGGCACCGGCGCGGGCAACGATTTCCTGGGCTGGCTGAATCTGCCCACCCGGCAGGCCAGCGACGAGATCCTGCGCATTCAGAGCGCTGCCCGCCGGATCCGCAACGGTTCCGACGTGTTTGTGGTCATCGGCATTGGCGGCAGCTACCTGGGCCCCCGGGCGGCCATTGAGCTGCTGCAGGGCCCCAACCACAACATGGGCAAAGGCAAGGGGGATCCTCAGATCTACTTTGCCGGCAACGGCCTGAGCACCCGCCACTGGAATGAGCTGTGCCGCCTGCTGGAGGGCAAGGATTTCTCCATTGCCATTATCTCCAAGTCCGGCACCACCACCGAGCCTGCCATTGCTACCAGAGCTCTGCTGGAGATGCTGGATGAGAAGTACGGCCCCGAGGGTGCCAAGAGCCGTGTCTTTGCCATTACCGACCCCTGCAAGGGCGCTCTGCGGCAGATGGCTACCGAGGAAGGCTGGGAGACCTTTGTTATCCCCGCCAATGTGGGCGGCCGGTTCTCCGTGCTGACCCCTGTGGGTTTGCTTCCTCTGGCCGTGGCCGGTGTGGACATTATGGAGCTGCTGAACGGCGCTATGGACGCCAAGGAAGCCTACGACCTGCGGTCCTTTGATAACCCCGTGTGGCTGTACGCCGCCGTCCGGAATCTGCTGTACCGCAACGGCAAGGCCTTGGAGATCTTCGAGAGCTTTGAGCCCGGCTTCAAGATGTTCGGCGGCTGGTGGCAGCAGCTCTTCGGCGAGTCCGAAGGCAAGGACGGCAAGGGCATCTTCCCTGTCACTGCCGAGCTCACCGCCGACCTGCATTCCCTGGGCCAGATGATCCAGCAGGGCCAGCGGAACATCTTCGAGACCATGGTCCGCTTTGCGCCCCCGGAGAAGAAGATGGTCATCAAGGGCGACGATAAGAATCTGGACGGCCTGAATTACCTGGAGGGCAAGACCCTGGACTTTGTGGACGAGAAGGCTTACCTGGGCACTCTGGCTGCCCATGTGGACGGCGGCGTGCCTGTGATCACCATGGACTGCGGGGAGCTGAACGACCGGAAGGTGGGCGAACTGTTCTTCTTCCTGGAGCTGTGCTGCGGTGTCTCCGCCTATGTCCTGGACGTAAATCCCTTCAATCAGCCCGGTGTGGAGTTCTATAAGCGCAACATGTTCCAGCTGCTGGGCAAGCCCGGTTACGAGAAGCAGTAAAAAAGGAAAATTCCCTATTGCAAAAACAGGGGATTGCTGGTAGAATGATACCAAGCCAAATCCATTTTGGTATAGCAAAGGAGGAAATTCCTATGATTCATGTTATTATGGGCCTGAAGGGCTCCGGAAAGACCAAAAAGCTGATCGAGGCCATCAACGCGGCGGTGAACGATGCCCACGGCGACGTAGTCTGCATCGAGTACGGCAAAAAGCTGACCTACGATGTTACTTACAAGGTCCGTCTGGTAGACTCTCAGGAGTATGGCATCAGCTCTCCCGAGATGCTGAAGGGCTTCCTGAGCGGCCTGCATGCGGGCAACTTTGATATTACCAACGTGTTCATCGACAACCTGTACAAGACCATCGGTCAGGACCAGGCTGCCAATGAGGCCTTTGTGGATTGGGTGGCGAAGTTCGCCAAGGAGAACAACATGGAGATCACCATGACCATCTCCGCCGATCCCGAGACCGCTTCCGAAGGAATGAAGAAGTACCTGTAAGGACTTGGTTTCCAAGGAGGACCGCTGCGTATATGCAGCGGTCCTTTTGTGTGGGTGAATAGAAAAAAGGAGAAACAAGAATGGAACCCATGAAAGACAACAAAATGGGCACGATGCCGGTGGGAAAATTGCTGGTGAACATGGCCCTGCCCATGATCATTTCCATGCTGGTCCAGGCCCTGTACAATACCGTAGACAGCATCTATGTGTCCCAGGTTTCCGAGAGCGCGGTGACGGCTCTGGGCCTGGCCTTTCCCGTGCAGAATTTGCAGATCGGATTTGGGGTGGGCATTGGCGTAGGCGTGAACGCCCTGCTGTCCCAGAGCCTGGGCCGCAAGGACCAGGAGAGTGCCAACTGGGCCGCCGGCAACGGCGTATTCCTGACGCTGATCGCCACGGCGCTGTTTATGCTCTTCGGCATTTTCGGTGTCCGGCCTTACTACGAAATGCAGTCCTCCGTAGCCGAGACTGTGGAGGGCGGCATTGCCTATACCAGTATCTGCTGCATCTTCACAGCCGGTGTGTTCGTCCAGATCCTCTGCGAGCGGCTGCTTCAGGCCACGGGCCGGGCCTTCCAGACCATGATCCTCCAGGGCACCGGTGCCATCATCAACATCATTCTGGACCCGGTGTTTATCCACGGCTGGTGGGGCGTGCCCAAGATGGGCATTGCCGGCGCGGCGGTGGCCACCGTGCTGGGCCAGACCGTAGGCGCGGTGCTGGGCATCTATATGAATCTGCGGCACAACCCGGAGATCCATCTGCACGTCCGGTATATGCGTCCCCGCTGGCAGACCATCCGGCCGGTGCTGGAGGTGGGCATTCCCTCCGTCATTATGAACGGTATCGGCTCAGTGATGAACTTCGGCATCAACCAGATCCTCCAGGGCTTCCACGAGACCGCCACCGGCGTCTTTGGCATCTACTTCAAGCTCCAGAGTCTGTTCTGCATGCCGCTGTTCGGCATCAATAACGCCACCATCTCCATTATGGCCTATAATTACGGCGCCCGGAAGCCCAAGCGCATCACGGGTACTCTGAAGCTGGCCACGGCCGTAGGCGTTGTGATCATGGTCCTGGGGATGCTGGCATTTCTCTGCATCCCCCAGGTGCTGCTGAGCCTCTTCAATCCCACAGAGGCCTTCCTCTCCATCGGTACCCGGGCGCTGCGGATCCTGGGCCTGCCCTTCCCCCTGGCCGCCATCTGCATCTGCCTCTCCGCCTCCTTCCAGGCTCTGGGCAAGGGCAGTTACTCCACCATCGTCTCCCTGAGCCGCCAGCTGCTGGTGCTGCTGCCTGTGGCCTATCTGCTGAGCCTTACCGGCAATGTGGACAATGTCTGGTGGGCTTTCCCGATTGCGGAATTGGCCTCCCTGACGGCGACCTGCCTGCTCTTCGGCAAGCTCTACCGGACCCGCATCAAGCCTCTGATGAGGGAAGAAAACGTATAATTTTCCCCGTTTCCGCACAAACTGCCTCCTAAGAAGGGAGGCACGGCCATGCGGAAGGAAGAAGAATCAAAGCCCATCCCCTGGGAAGCGGCAGACCCCAAGCCCCCGGTGATCCAGTCGGGACACCTGGAGGGGCTGAGCAAAAACTAGCGAGCAACAGCACCCCGCCGAGTTTTTCGGCGGGGTGCTGACTTTCATGGGAATATCGGGAACCTATTTTATATCAAAAGATATCCAATACCTCTGGTTATCGTGAAATTTCTCCTGTAACGGATGCAGCTGACTTTTCTCGTAATCGTCCTGAACATGCAGGTCCATTCGGTATGTCCCTTTTGGCAAGGTCCCGTAAAGGTCCTCCCAGCGGATGGTGAAGGAATCGGAGCCATTCATAGGAAGGGAAACTGCGGAAAGAAAGTC
>OGKG01001604.1_pt1 | contig 26651 bp, 30 predicted proteins | sample 1572201 | NCBI WGS metagenome assembly OGKG01 (sample SAMEA2582146, study PRJEB24529) | metagenome | biome: Human gut stool | place: China | collected 2011 | reverse complement strand
GGATTTGAATCTATGCCCAATTAACAACCGTCAGGGAATTGTAATTGATGGTGAAAGTTCAAAGGTTATTTGCAAAGACTAATTTGAAAATTCATGTTTGTCGAACTGATAAATATCATCATTGGAGTTAGTATCGGTGTTTTTATAGGATACGGATTATATAGTTTCTGGGATTTCAAAAGCCATCCAGAGTTGTACGCAATGCAATCTGCTCCGTGGTATACAAGGCTTATTCTGTGGGGAGCGGTTACAATAGGAATTGTAGCTATTGCCGCTATTATCAAATTGATTATCCGTAAGAGAAAACATTAAGCATGGCAACCGAATACCGAAAATCTCTTCTAACAAAAATCCCCCCCTGCCGTTTCCGGCAGGGGGGAAAATGCTCTATAATCAGTCAGTGACGTAGGGCAGCAGGGCGATCTGGCGGGCGCGCTTGATAGCGGTGGTCAGGTCACGCTGATGGGCCGCGCAGGTGCCGGTGGTACGGCGGGGCAGGATCTTGCCGCGCTCGGACAGGTAACGGCGGAGCTTTGCGGTATCCTTGTAGTCAATGCTGGTCACTTTATCCACACAGAAAGCGCAGACCTTTCTACGCTTGCGGGGACGCATACGCTGTTCGTTAGCCATGGAAAATTCCCTCCTTTAAGTTTTGATAGAAAAGTTTCTTTTAGAAGGGCAGCTGGGCGTCGTCATCCTCCAGCATCGCGAAATCGGATGCGGGGGCGCTGGCGGGAGCGGAGTAGCTGGGGGCAGGAGCGGAATAACCGCCGCCGTAATTATTGGCAGGCGCACTGCCGTAATTGTTGCCGCCATAGCTGTTGCCGTTGTAGCTTCCGTTGGAAGCATCGTCCCGCTTGGAAGAGCCGAAGTAGACATTGTCTGCCACGACCTCCGCGCTGCGGCGCTTGTTGCCTTCCTTATCGGTCCAGCTGCGCATCTGCAGCCGGCCGGACACCACTGCCATGCTGCCCTTCTGGAAGTACTTCGCGACAAACTCGCCGGTACTCCGCCAAGCAACACAATCAATGAAGTCGGTTTCCCGCTCGCCGCTTTCCTTGTTGGAAAAATCGCGGTCCACAGCCACAGAGAAGCTGGTGACAGCGACACCGGAACCGGTCCGGCGCAGCTCGGGGTCACGGGTCAGGCGGCCCATGATGACAATGTGGTTGAGCATTGGATTACTCCTCCACAGCGGTGGTCAGGCAGCGCAGGACGCCGTCGGTGATCTTCATCACACGCTCCAGCTCTGCGGGGAACTCGGGCTTGGCTTCCATGTTCATGAGAACATAGTAGCCCTCGGCCAGGTCGTTGATGGGATAGGCCAGCCGACGCTTGCCCCACTCTTCAACGCTGGACAGAGTACCCTCCGCCTCCACCATTGCCTTGAACTTTTCTACCAAAGCAGCGATGCCCTCTTCGCCCTGAGCAGGGTCGATGATGTAGAGCACCTCATACTTACCGGTGATCTTAGCCATGTTGATTGCACCTCCTTTTGGACTTTTGGCCCCCGGCGCCGCCGGGAGCAAGGATCGTCCGCATTCGCAGACCGGATTATTTTACAGGATTTTTGGAGCTTTGTCAATAGGGATTCTCGGAAAAAGTCCGGCAAATACAGAAAAATATTTGTTTTCCCCATTCATTCCACGATCATCCCCAGCAGGCACCCGTCCCATTCCCAAACTCTGGGGTCCTCCAGGGAGAAATGGGTGCCGTTGGGGAAGCCCCGGAGTCCCTGGCCGGTAAGCTTCACCTGGGCCTCCTTCAGCACCCAGAAGGTCAGCAGGGCTTTTGTCTTGTCCCCCGCCAGCAGATACTGGGCGTATTCCGTCTCGGACAGCACCCGGCGGGCCAGCTTTGGGGAGACCCGGCGGTCCAGCTCCTCGGCGTCCAGCCCTACGGGGCGCTTTGCCAGGACGCAGGCGGCGTGACGGGCCGTGTGGGCAATGGAAAAACAGTAAGGGCTGCCCGGAAAATAGGGGCAGCCTGTTTTGGAGATCCGGATCGGCGGCAGAGCCTCCCCCGTCTCCTCCCGGTAGAGCTCCGCCAGCAGCTCCCGCCCGGCGGCGTGGCCTGTCCGGCCGGACAGGCGGCAGACGGCAAATCTCATACGTCGATGATCCCGTCGTCTCCGTCAGACAGGAGCTTGCCCAGCTTCAGCCGGTCCCAGGCCATCAGGCCCCCCAGGACGATGACCACCAGGCCCAGCAGTACCATCACCAGCCGGGAGGTGGTCATGGGCAGCACAATGAGCACAGCCCCGATGAGGGCGGAAACAATGGCGTAGCGCATACCGCAGTTCCACCGGGAGGCGTTCACAATATCCTGGGCTGCCCGAATGAGGATCAGCAGCCCGGCGATCCGGCCCACCATCGCCGCCAGCCGCAGAGGATTGCGGACCAGCCAAACGCCTACGGCCAGGGTCACGGCGGCAAACAGGATCCGCCCGGCCATGGCATCCCGGACCAGGATGCTGTCCAGCACCAGCCCGCCGCCGATGACCACCAGGATCCACCCAATGACTCGACCCACCAGAGCCGAGGCGGAATCCGGCCGCAGCAGAAGCAGCAGCCCCAGCAGAACCATCACCAGAGGCGTCAGCAAGAGTCTTGCCATCTGTAAAAATTTGTCTTTCTTCATAGTCTACCCCACCTTTCGCAGTATCGATTTCTATATCTATGATACCCTTTTTTATTTCTTCTGTCAATGCGCCTGGGGGGCGGTTAAAAAATTTCACAACTGATTTTTCATGATACCCTTGGCGAATCGGGGGAAATATGGTACAATGAAAAACAATCTGACGAAACGAGGTGGCCGCCATGGACCCAGAAACCCCCAAGGAAAAAAAGCGGCTCCGGCCTGAGGGCGTGATCGCCCTGGTGGCCCTGGCCTGCTTTGTGGGCCTTCTGGCCGTGGCCGTGCTGTGCATCCCCTATTATTCCCTGTCCGCCGACCCGGAGAGCCTGCTGCAAAACATCCGGGAGCATGCCCAGCGGCAGGAGCAGGTGGACCCCCTGGAGCCCACCGAGGACATCCCCGAGGAGACCGCGGAGCCCACCATCCCACCGGAGGCCAATCCCTACACCAAATTCGACTTCCAGTACGGCAAGCACAACTACCTCTATTGCACCCGGCAGGACAGCTACCCCGGCATTGACGTGTCCTCCTTCCAGGGCAAGATCAACTGGAAAAAGGTGAAGGACTCCGGCATCCGCTACGCCATGATCCGCCTGGGCTACCGGGGCTACGGCCAGGCCGGCAACATGGTAGAGGACGAATACGCCCGGCGAAACCTGGAGGAAGCCCAAAAGGCAGGACTGGAGATTGGCGTCTACTTCTTCTCCCAGGCCACCAGCATCGACGAAGTGGACGACGAGATTTTCTTCTTCATGCAGATCCTGGGGGACACCAAGATCACCATGCCCGTGGTCCTGGACTGGGAATACATCTCCGACACCGCCCGCACCGCCAATGTGGACGCCCGGACCCTGACGGATATGCAAAAGCACTTCTGCGAAACCATGCTGGACTTCGGCTACCAGCCCATGGTCTACTTCAACTGGACCCTGGCAGACAAGAAAATGTACCTGAACGAGCTGGAGGACTACCCCTTCTGGCTGGCCCTCTACCAGGACCGGATGACCTACCCCTTCCGAGTAGAAATGTGGCAATACACCTGCACCGGCCGGGTCCCCGGCATTGAAGGAGACGTAGATATCAACGTCTTCATGCCGGACGCAAGAAAGCTGTGGATCACGCAATAGATAGGCAAAGCTCCCTCGCCGAGTCGGCGAGGGAGCTGGTTTTTTACCTTTTGGCGAAACATTTCAGTGCTTCGAAGCAGCAATAGACGAACCTCTATAAAATTTTCCAGTACCCTTTTCGGTCTGACCCTACTCGTTCGATAGCGCCCTCATCTTTGAGCTTTTTTAACCTCTGTGCTACCGTTTTGCGGCTAACACCCGTTCTTTCAACCAATTGCGCTAATGTGTAACCAGGGTCCTCTGCAAGGAGTGCAAGCAGCCTTTTTTCGTTTTCAGTCACCCGATCAGTCACCCGATCAGTCACCTTCCTGGACACATGGACCACCCGTTCCTCCGGTGCGGTAAATTGAATCATAATGTCCCCGGGATTGACTGTGTACACCGGCTGCGGAACACCATCCTTCCGGCAAGCAGCACAGATTTTTTCAACACCACGGCCCCAGCTTTCGATGAATCCGGCCAGGTAAAACACATGGGCAATGTTGGGATTATAGGGGCTGGAAGCATGCTTGCGCATCAGGTTCTCCAGTGTCCAGTTTTCCGGCAGACAGCCACAGTTCGCAATATACAGCTTGTCCTCATACACACTGATCTGGATTGGGACACCGGACTGATATTGCTTGTGGCACAAAGCGTTCAGCAATGCCTCCCGCAAAGCCTCTTCCGGAACAAAATACCGCTCAATACGCTGCATTCCCTCATAAGTGATTTTGGCCCGCATATATTTCAGATACACCAGCTCTACAATTTTATCGATTTGCTCCAGAATTGAGCCGTGGATTTCGTCCTGATACAGCAAATCAGCATCTGATTCAAAATAGCCGATCTTAACATATGCGCCCAACTGCCACCGCTCCGGATCTTTACTGAACAGCAGCATAGCAGCGTTGGTCAAGTAGTCGCCGTTTATCAGGTGAAGCTTTTCCATAAGTGCCTCTTTGGGCTCATCTAATACACTTTGGTCAATGCGTCCCTTCTTCGCCGCCCAGCGCCGGAAGCGATCTACAATACCATCCTCTACATCTGCCATCAAAAACGCCGGGAGGGGAAGATTATCCCAAGTTGCCCCCCGTTTGCGCATAAGAAATGCCTCTAATGCCGGACCAGTTAGAATCTGTCGGGTGCTTCCGCTGCGATAATAATAAACTCCCTTGCAGGAAATCCCAATGGGGTAGGCTGGAACATCAATTTCGATATATTCCTTGGAATTTTGCTCTAAAAGATTTACGCCTACAATGATCCCCATGGAATCCCGGATTTTATTCGGAATATCCTCAAGCAGTTTCTTAGCATTTGGCAAACCGACCACATTTCCGCTGTCATCACAGCCTATATAAATCTTGCCGCCCTGTGCATTGGCGTAGCCACAAATCCACTCCAGGTATTCATCCTTCCATTTACTCTTCCATTCCGTGTTTTGGCTTTCAGGCATTTGCAACTCCCCCCCTGTCCTCAACATTGTATCAGTCGGATTTGGCTTCGTCAAGGATGGGCTACGCTGATTTTCTGTAAAGTGTGCTCAGATTATTGCAAGGGCCGCCCCAAACGAGGCGGCCCTTGCAAACAAAAGTTGGAAGATGAACGTACTATTTAAGAATTGTTCCCTGCCACAGAGCTGCTTTCTTGCCCTATTCCATTTCCAGCGGTTGGGCCATCAACCGCTCCATAGCGGCTCTGGCATCCATGCTCAGAGGCTTAAAGGGACTTCTGCAGAAGCCGCAGTCCACGCCCCGAAGGGTCCAGCCGTATTTCATGGCGTTGAAAATACCAATTTTCACAGTCTCCTCCACCCGCCTGTTAATGGCGTGCTGCCAGCGGTAGGCAGTAGCCATATCTCCTGCCTGGAAAGCTTTCCGGGCTTGCAGAAACAGAGGGGCAAAGAGATTCACCGTGGTGCCGATGGTAGCCGTAGCCCCCATAGCGTAGGCGCCGATAAACTGCTCGTCAAAGCCATTAATCAGAGCCTTTCCAGGGAAGGCCTGGCCCATCCGCTCCAGGCTGTACAGGTTCGTGGAGGTGTGCTTGATGCCCACAATGTTCGGGTTCTCCAGCAGCCGACCTGCGTTGTCTTTGCTGAACTCCACTCCGGTGAACTGAGGGATGTTGTACACAATGGCAGGCAGTCCGGGCAGGGCCTGAATGACCTGCTCATAGTAGCCCATGATCTCATCCATGCTGAACTTATAGTAGTAGGGCGGGATCATAGAGACTGCCACAGCTCCCGCTTTCATAGCATGGTCCGCCAGCTCAATCACATCCTTGGTGCGGATGGTTCCCACGTGGGCAATCACCGGCACTCGCCCGGCAGCGGCCCGGATGGTGTGCTCCACCACCTGCTTTCGCTCCTCCAGAGTCAGCAGCAGGCCCTCGCCGGAGGAGCCGCAGCAATAGAAGCCCTCTACGCCGTCCTGAATCTGCCGGTCCACGATTTGTTCCAGAGCATCCAGGTTCAGGCTCTCGTCCGCCCGGGTGGGGGTAATGAGGGCCGACCAGATGCGGGCAAAATCCGTTACCATGCGGTCCAGCCTCCGTCGATCACCAGGTTGGAGCCGGTCATAAAGGAAGAAGCATCCGAGGCCAGGAAAATCACGGCTCCGTTGTACTCGTCCTCATGGCTCATGCGGCCCATAGGCATACGGGCGGTGAAGTTGGCGATAAAGGTCTCGTCCTGGGTGTCCCGCCACACACCGGCAGGAGTCAGGGTGTTGACCCGGATACCCTTCTTGCCCCAGTAGGTGGCCAGATAGCGGGTCAGGTTATAAATGCCGGACTTGGCGGCGGAATAGGCTACGGGCTTAATGAAGGGAATACCGGTGCGCTCTTCCTTGTACTTGTAGATATCCTGAATGGGGGACAGCATCCCGTAGATGGAGCCTACATTGATGATGGAGCCGCCCTTGCCTGCTTCGATCATGCGCTTTCCCACAGCTTGGCAGCACAGAAAGGTACCCACCAGGTTGGTATCCACCACTTCCCGGAAGACCTCCTCCGGGAAGTTCTCAAAGGGCCCGGAGACCTCAGGAGGTGCCGAGGGCTGCGTATCAATACCGGCGTTATTGATGAGCACATCAGGAGCGGAACCCCAGTCGGCTTCCATGGCATCCAGAGCCGCCTCAATGGTGGCCTTCTTGTTGATGTCAACCGCGTAGAACTTCATCCGGTCCTCAGCATAGTCTTCCTTGGGGAACACAGCCTGGACCTTCTCCGGGTTTACATGGCGGGCAAAAACAGCCACCTTTGCACCCCGCTCATAGAACTCCCGGGCCATGTTCTTGCCAATCTGGCCCAGGCCGCCGGTAACGATGACGATTTTACCGGCTACATTGAACAGTTTGTCTTCCATGTTTGTTCCTCCTTTATCCAAGCCGAATCAAATATTTCAGTGCATCGTGGCGCCGCAGGCTGGCATAGGCCTCGCCAATTTTTCCCAGCGGCACCGGATTTTCCAGGTCGTACCACATTCCAGCATCCAGCTTTCCCTGGGCGGCAACAACTGCTACTTTCATGAAATTCCCTTCTTCATAGATTGTTCGGCATCTAACGTTTTATCTTCACAAGGAAGAAAATATCAGTTGATAATTGCCCTCTGACGCAGAAGCTCCTTTCTGGCTTCCGCTGGGCTCCAGCTACCTTGGCTTGCTTGGATGGAGGCCATCACCCCTGCCGCCTGACCGGTAGCCATACAGGTGATGGAGATACGGGCAGAGCCGTTGGCTTCGAAGTCCGAGCTGATGCAGCGGCCACCCATGAAGAGGTTTTCGACAGACCGCGCCGCTAGCGTATCCGCAGGAATGCAATACCCCTTCAGCAAACGCTCAAACTGCATACCACTGTCCGGGCGGTGGATATCGATGGGGAAAGCTCCCATGGCCACACTGGTGCCATCATCAGAGCCGTCCTCCAGGTCCTTTTTACACAGGATTCGGTGTCCCCGAACCCGGCCGTTTTCCCGAATGCCCAGGTAGCCGCTCCGCAGCAGTACCGCATTTTGGAATGCGGGGATGGTCTTTTTGAACCAGTTCAGGAGCTCCAAAACCTGTCGACTGCATTCCAGCGCTGCCTTGGATGTCCATTGCGGGTCCGAAAAATCCGGATTGACACGGGAGTAGTTGACTACCACTTCCCCAGGGACGGTGGTTTCCATCACATGGATCTCTTGCCGAAACAGGGAAAGGTGCCCGCTTTCAAAGCCTTCTTTCAGTGCACCCCGGAATCCCCACAGGTGCAGGATCTCTGCGCTCAGGTTCACGTCACCGGTAAAGCACCGAAAATCCGCCTGGTGCTCCGCCACGTATTGACGCAGCAGAGACTGGTCTACACTGCCCCACTTGGTCAGGACTGAGACAGGCTGACAGTGGCCCTCTCCGTCTCCCAGCAGAATTTCATTACCTGCCAGAGCAGCCAGGTTGCCGCTTCCGGTGCAGTCCACATAGGCCTTGGCATAGACTGTAGTCTCACCGTATTTTCCCTGTAGTCTGGCGCTGGTCAACTTCTTCCCTTCCCGTGTTACCTGGGAAAGGGTGTGCTCCAGCAGGCAGGTGACCTGGTATTCTTCCAGCAGCTTCCCTAAGGCAACCTTCATAAGCTCCGCCTGATAAGGAACGATTTTGGCGCAGTAGCCGGTGGTATCCGGCACATTCCGGCAGCGTGGGTCCATCTCTTTCAAAATGTCCATCAGTTCATCCGCCAGGCCGGAAATTACCTTCCGATTCTGGTCATACTGCGTCATCAGCGCTTCCAGCGGCCCCTGAGTCACCACCGCTCCCAGACAGGATGCGGTTTCGCAGAGAACTGCGGAGCTCCCGGCCTTGGCCGCGGCACAGGCGGCCATCACACCGGCCACACCGCCACCAGCCACGAAAACATCACAAGCGATTTCTTTCATAACAGTTCCTCATGAGTACAGCAACCCTGGCAGGAAAGTGGATATCTCCGGCACAAAGGTAATGAGCAGAAGCGCCGTAAACATGACAATATAGAATGGAACGCTTGCTTTGGCCAGCTGCTCCACACTCCGCCCGCTGATGGCACTGCACACATACAGCAGTACGCCAAAGGGCGGTGTCATCAGGCCAATGCCCAGGTTGAAGATCATAATCACACCCAGCTGCAGGGGGCTGACACCCACTCTGGCCACCACAGGCAGAATGATGGGGGTAATGATCAGGATGCTGCAGATCATATCCATCATGGTACCCATAATCAAGAGCAGCAGATTAATCAGCAGAAGCAAAACCACCTTGCTATGGGAGATGCCCAGCAGCAGATTGGTCAGCTTGATTGGAATGCGTAGATAGGATACCACCCAGCCAAAGGCGGAGGAAATGCCAATCAGGCCCATAACGATGGCCAGGGTCTTCAGGCTCTTCATCAAAATCTTAGGGATCTCCCGAAGCTTTACGGACTTGTAGATAAACACGACCACCAGCATGGAGTATACGCAGGCGATGGCCGCGGACTCCGTAGCCGTGAACGCACCGGCCACCACGCCGACCACCACGATCAGGATGGTCATGATTCCCCAGATACCATCCATGAAAGCATGGATTGCTTGCTTGACAGAAAAGGAGTCTCCCTTCGGGTAATTTCTTCTGCGGGAAATCACATAGGAGTAAATCATCAGGGTGATACCCAGCAACACACCAGGGAATAGTCCGCCTAAGAACATCTGTCCTACAGACACACCGCCAGCGGCCATGCAAAAGATGACCATATTATGGCTGGGCGGGATCAGCAGTCCCTGAATGGCGCTGGACATGGTCAGGCCTGTGGAAAAATCCCGGTCATAGCCACTCTTGTCCATCATTTCCAACTCGATGGGACCTAATGAGGCCACATCCGCCGTGGGAGAACCGGAAATACCACCGAAGAACATGGAAGCGAGGACATTCACCATGGCCATGCCTCCCCGCATCCAGCCCACCAGAGCATCCGCAAGGTTGACCAATCGGTCTGTAATGCCGCCCGCCGACATCAGATCTCCCATGAAGATGAAGAACGGTACCGCCATCAGAGAAAATGAATTCAGGCCTTTGACCATCTGCTGGGCAATGGTCTGAATGGGAATGCCTAAGTAAGCCACGGTCAGTGCCGTGGAGACACCAATAGAAAAAATGATGTGGTTTCCAAGGAAAACCAGAAGGAAAAAGCTTCCCAGGAGAATGATGGTTCCAATTACTTCTTGTGACATAACTGTTCTCCTAACTTATAGACAAGCATGATGACCATCAGCAGTCCACCCACGCATACACTGGCATACATCACGCTGGAGGGCAGCCCGCTTCCAGGCAACTTGGTCCTGGCGGACTGCTTTGCCAGCTCCAGACCTTTCCAAAATAGCACCGCAGAAAACGCAATATTCAGCAGGGCGTAAAATACATCCCGGATAAACAGCGCTTTTCCTTTAAAAATCTTATCCAAAAAGCTGATACGGACATGGGAATCATCCTTTACTGCCAAAGAAACCGTCAGTAGGGACATCCAAATCATCAGCACTCTGGAAATCTCCTCCGCCCAGGACGGGGAAGAGTTCAAAACATAGCGGGTAAAGACTGCATAGGAAATAATTACGATCTGTCCCGCCAGACACAGGCAGCTAAAAAGCTCCACGATCTTATACAAGATATCTACAGCCTTTTTCAAAACGCCGCCCTTTTCCTCATCCATACACAATCCTCCTTTGGTGAAAATACCTCATGGCATGGGCCCGTTACAGGCCCATGCCGTAAAAGCGGGTACTCTTATTTCTGCATATCGATGACCTGCTGCAGGACATCCTCATAACCCTTGGAGAAGTCGGCGTACATCGGCTGCACAGCATCCATCCATTCCTGAGGATCATCAGGAGTCACGAAGACCATGCCCTTCTCCTCCAAACCGGTCCGATAGCCGTCGAGGGCCTCTTCCGCAATTTGCTTGTAGTATTCCGCGCCCTCGTCCATAGCCTCCTGAATGATCTTCTGGTCCTCTGCAGAGAGCTTGTTGAAGAAGTCCGTGTTCATAATAATGATACTGGCTTCATACTGATGGGCCATATCCAGGACATACTTACCGACTTCGTAGAAGCTCATGTTCAGGATGCCCTTCAGGGGGTTATCCGCGCCGTCTACAATACCGGTCTGCAGGGAGCTATAGAGTTCACTGTAGGAAATAGGCGTTGCGGAAGCGCCCAGGTGCTCCACCATGCTGGTGGCCAGAGAGTTGGTCTGGACACGGATCTTCAGGTTCTTGATGTCAGCCAGGCTGGAAACCTCTTTGTTCTTGAAGAAGAAGTATCTTCCGGAGGGCTCCAGATAGCCAAGGCCCTTGACTTGGATATTCTTGTCTTCAATTTCCTGGAGCATCTGCTTGCCCACATCGCTGTCCAGCACCTGATTGGCGTGCTCCAGATCCTTGAAAATGAAGGGCAGGGCGAGAATGTTGATGGAGCCCACACCGGCATCCGCCAGCCAGGAGGGATTGGTACGGGTCATCTGAATGGAGCCCATCTGAACAGAGGTCAGAATGTCCGCCATTTCGCCCATCTGTCCGGCGGGGAACACCTGAACCTCAATGCGACCGCCGCTCTTTTCAGAAACCAGCTCCGCGAACTTGTACTCAAACAGGGTTTCGACATCGTTTTCAGCCTGGACATCCGCGAGCTTGATCACGATTTTCTCGCCGGAAGAGGCTGCCGCTGTAGTCTGCTGTGCGTTGTCGCCGGTCGCAGTCGCAGCGGTGGCCTGTGTACCGGAGCCACCACAGGCAGCCAAAGCGCAGGTCATAATCAGGGCCATAGCCATTGCAATGATTTTTTTCATAGTGCAGAGCCTTCCTTCTTATTGATTTATAGTGTGGAATTTCCCTTACAGCTTCCCAATTTCCTTCAGGATCCCCAGCGTAACCGCCATCTCTTCCTCGGTTGCGGGAGCCAGCGGCAGGCGGGCGGGTCCCAGCTTGATGCCGGTGACGGCCTCGATGGCAGGGCGAAGGATGGAGTTGGGCAGGATGCGGCCATTCTGGCCGGTGGACTTGCACACCCGGTAGATGGGCTGGAACAGCTCCTTGGCCTTCTCGTTGTCACCCTCGGCAAACGCCTTGAAGATGGCGCGGATCTCATGACCGAAGATGTGGGCACCGCCGGAGACCAGACCCATAGCGCCCTGGACGATGGTAGGCAGCAGCATCACATCGTCGCCGTTGTAGATGGCAAAGTCAGGATCAATGTCCTGGGTGGCCAGGAAAAAGTCGGTAACCTGGGTGGGGTTGATACCGGCCTCGTCCTTAATACCCACAATATTGGGGATGGAAGCCAGACGGGCTACGGTAGAAGCCTCCAGATTCACACCCACAAAGATGGGGATGTTGTACAGCAGGATGTCCACTTCGGGGACGGCCTCGGCAACGGCCTTGAAGTGCAGATACAGCCCCTCCTGGGTGGGCTTATTGTAGAAGGGACAGACGATCAGGCAGGTCTTGATGCCCAGTTCGGCAGCCTTCTCGGTCAGGGCGATGGTCTCCACAGTGGAGGCGCAGCCGGTACCGGCGATGACGGGCTTTTCCTTGGCAGCCTTCACCGCGGTCTCCATCAGCTTGACCCGCTCATCGAAGGACAGCAGGCAGGCTTCGCCGGTGGTGCCGGTGACAATGAAGGAATCACAAAGGTCGTTCTTCTCGAGGTAAGCGATGAGCTCGGCATAGGTGTCGTACTTCACCGCCTCCTTCTCATCATAGGGGGTGATCAGAGGCAGCAGGATCTGACCGTACTTGGCTACAAACTTGTTCATTTTACGTTCTCCTTTGTTTTTATTTTCCGGTCTTCGCGGGGAAGACGCATATTACTCGGTAAATGCCTTACGGATGGCTTCCTTCTCCTCCTCAGGGAGATAGGTGATGGGGCTTCTGCATTCGCCGCAGTCCCGGCCCAGGCATTTCAGGGCGTATTTCATCCGGATGGGGAACTGGTTGCCTCCCAGCACCATCCACTTTTTGTAGAGAGACTGCTGGATCTCCAGGCCTCGGGCATGGTTTCCGTTCTTGGCGCAGTTCCACATCTCTACAGACTCCTTGGGGAATACGGAGAGAATGGCAGAGATGGCACCGCTGGCACCCAGGTCGAAGCAGGAGTAGATCATCTCATCGGTAGCCGCATAGGTCCGGCCCTGGCTGCCCACCTCGTTGATATCGGCATAGAGGGCCTGAATGCCGCCTACACTCTGCTTGATGCCCATGACGTACTCAGTCTCGTTCAGCAGACGGTGGAACAGATCCGGATAGATAGTGTTCTGGGGAATCACGTTGTAAATGATGATGGGCAGCTGGACCTTCTCGGAAATGGTCTTGTAGAAGTCAAACATACCCTGGGCATTGGGGACAAGCACGTTATAGGCGGTGGGTGTCACCATGATGGCATCCGCACCGGCTTCCTTGGCTGCCAGGCCCGCCCGAACAGCATCCCGGGTGCAGGTCCGCATGATACCGCAGACCACGGTCTTGTCGGACCCAAAGGGAATATACTCCCGGACGATCTGAATGAGCCGCACCAGCTCTTCATCCCGCAGGGTGGGACCCTCGCCGGTACTGCCCGCCACGCTGATGCCGTCCGCACCGCAGTCCAGACAATACTGGATCTCTCTGCGCAGCTTCGCCTCGTCGATCTCTCCCTCTGCGTCAAAAGGCGTGACCACAGGAGGAATGATGCCTTCAAACTTCACGCTCATTTTTTGTCTTCACCTCTGAATAGTTCGTTTTTGTCCTACGCATCCTCTTTGTTTGTGTAGGATTGTATGACATCTGTCACTGGCAACAGTATAACATCTCCAATGAATTTTGTCTATTAGCAAACTTATATGAATCAGAATGTCGAAACTTGGGCAATTTGACAGATGTCCCCGGTGCGATTCCCCATTGACAAAACGAAAGATTCATGATTAAATAAGTTTACGTAGCTTAAAATTGTCCTATTGTAGTATACCTATCATTAACAACGATACATTGTATCACAAGGAGTGAGTTTATGGACACCGTAGAGAAGGTATCCGTCGTGCAGCAAGTGGAGCAGCGGCTCCGGGAATATATTATAGAAAGTGATATAATGGTAGGTGATAAACTACCTACAGAGAAGCAGCTGTGCGAAAACCTAGGGGTCGGACGAGGCACCGTCCGGGAAGCCATCCGTATGCTCCAGGCCCAGGGCTTTGTAGAGATCCGTCCCGGCCGGGGAGCCTTTGTCCTACAAAAGCGGGAAGCGCAAAAAGAGGATATTGTCAACTGGTTCTGTAACAATGAATATGGGGTCCGGGATCTGCTGGACATCCGTGTGGCTCTGGAGCCCCTGGCCGTCAAGCTGGCCATCCAGCGATGCAGTGACCAGGACGTGGCCCGGCTGAAAGCCGTCCATGACCAGTCTATCAAGGCCGGTGCCGCCAAGGATATGGCCGCTCTGGCCCGATGCGACGAGCAATTCCACACCTTGATTTTTGAATTCTCCAAAAATCAGCCTCTGCTGGAGATTTGCAAGCAAATCAACAACAGTCTGAAGGCCTTCCGCAGCAAAACCTTTTTCATTGAACACAACATTCGCAACATGATCACCGCCCACGCCGCCGTCCTGGATGCCTTTCTAAAGCGGGACATCGAACTGGGGCAGTCCAGTATCAAGATGCACATTGCCATGATTGGGTCTGACTTGGAGGTCAGCAAGAATATTTGAAAAAATCCGCCTCAGCAAACGCGCAAAAGCTTTGCTGAGGCGGCTCTTATTTCCCAATTGTTAGAGAGTGTCCCATGCTGTGAAGAATGGACACAGCCAGGTCTACCGTTTTATCATGGATCAATTTCTGACAGTACTGGGCCGCAGCCGCTGTCCGATCTTCCGGGATCGGGTCGAATTTGAATATGAAATCCGTGGACATGGAAATGAACAATTCCGTCCCAGCCGGATCCTTCATTGTAGATGTATTGCGAATCAAAATTGTCGGATCAGAGCCATCCTTAGGCTCAAAAATGGTGTTATGGCTGCTCTGTTCAATGCTAAACCCTTGCGTATTTTGAATTTTCACATCTATTTCCGCTTTAGTAACAACAGCTTTTAACAATTCAACTTGATATTCCATTCATATATTCTCCATTGCTCAAATTGGCAGTTTTGCGGAGCAGCTACTATAGCGTTCCACATAGTCTGTCACATCTGACGGCTTTACCGCAGATATGACTGATGTCGCAGGTAGAAGAATTGCGATGTTTTTATAAGGGGACGGCTCGATATGCTCCTCAATGGCTTTCTGGATCAACTGATTTAAGGAGATTCCCTCCTGTTCAGCTGCCAGTGCGGCTTTTCTATGCAATTCTGGTGTAAGCCTGACGTTGAGAGAGCCTTTATACTCTTTATCCGGTGATATTCCCTGTTCTGCGCAGACCTGTAAATAGGTATCAATGCAATCACGAAAGGTCTCATTCAATTCTTGCGCGGACGTCCCATGAAAAGCAATTGTATCACGAACACCGAACACAGTACCTACAAAAATTTCGTCCTCAGCATCATACTCAACTGTGGCATGATACCCCTTATAGGACAGCATATTGGACATTATGCTACCTCCTGTTATTCACTTATTTCGCCAATATCCTTTAAAAATTTACGAACCATTTTTATCTGATAGCTGTAGAGCTCATTCCCGGGATGGGGCGCATCAAATATCAGTTTCAAACTCGTGTCTGCATGGATGTACATAACCGCAGAGCCACGGCCTCCAGAATGCTTTGTACACCCGCATTGTCCCATAAGCGCATCCAAATCTGAGACGGTGAAGTTTTTTGGCATACGCTTTTGCATAAGCTTCTCCAGTATTTTATCTTTCTTTGGCAATTGCTATCCGCCTCCAGCCCGCAACTGTAAACCAGTCGCAATGTTATTGTAGATTAGAAAGTAATTTCTGTCAACTATTTTTTGAAGGACCGTCTATGCCAATGTAATAAACAAGCCGCCTCGGCGAACGGTCTGCCCATTCTGCCGAGGCGGCTCAATTCTTCTACTTTACTTCACCAGCAGTTCCGCGATCTGGATGGCGTTGGTGGCGGCGCCTTTTCTTACCTGGTCGCCGCAGCACCACAGGCATAGGCCGTTGTCATCGGTCAGGTCCGGGCGGATGCGGCCTACGAAGACGATATCCTGGTCGGAGGTGTCCAGGGGCATGGGGTACTCCTTCCTGGCCAGGTCGTCCACCAGCTTACAGCCCGGGGCCTTGGCAATGGCTTCCTGGGCCTCCTTGACGGAGATGTGCTTATCAAAGTGGAGGCTGACGGAGATGGAGTGGCTGCGGACCACGGGAACACGGACGCAGGTGCAGCTGACTTTCAGCTCCGGCAGGTGCATGATCTTCCGGCCCTCGTTCTGCATCTTCATCTCCTCGCTGGTGTAGCCCTCAAACTGCTCGCCGCCGATCTGGGGGATCAGGTTGAAGGCGATCTGGTGGGAGAAAACCTTGGGTTCATAGGTCCTGCCCTCCCGCAGGGCATCCACCTCGGCCATGAGCTCAATGGGGCCGCCGGCACCGGCACCGGACACTGCCTGGTAAGTAGAGGCGGTCATAGCGCGGATGGGAGACAGGGCATTCAGCGCGTTGACGGCGGTGACGGTGATGATGGTGGAGCAGTTGGGATTGCTGATGATCCCATGGTGGTTCTTCACATCCTCAGGATTGATCTCGGGCACGATCAGGGGCACCTTGGGGTCCAGGCGGAAGGCGGAGGAATTGTCCACAAACACGGCTCCGGCCTTTACGATGGCAGGGGCAAACCGCTTGGCGATGTCATTTTCGGCGGCACCCAGCACAATGTCCACGCCCTCAAAGGCCTCGTCCCGGGCCTCCTCGATGGTCACGTCCTCCCCCCGGAATTTCAGGGTCTTTCCGGCGCTTCTGGCACTGGCCAGAGGCTTCAGCTTGCCCACAGGGAAGTTCCGCTCCTGCAGGATCTTGATCATTTCCTGTCCCACGGCACCGGTAGCGCCCAGGATGGCAACGGTATACTGTTTCATTGCAATATTCCTCCTTATTCGCCTTCCCCCTCCCGGGAGACGGTTTATTTCACAAAGCTGTTATACAGCACCTTAATGGCGCTGTCAAAATCCCGGTTGTCTACGCCGAAGATAATGTTCAGTTCGTCGGGGCCCTGGTTGATCATGCGGATGTTGATCCCCGCCTGGCCCAGGGTGGCGAATATCTGGCCGGAAATACCGGGACGGAACGCCATCTTTCGGCCCACGGCGGCAACCACGGCGATCTGATCGAAGACCACCATATTGTCCGGCTCCACTTCCTTTTGAATTTCTCCCAGGATGGTATACAGGCTGGAGGCCACGGCTTCAGTGGGCATGACCACGGAGACATTGTCGATGCCGTTTGGCACATAATCCACACTGATATTATGCCGCTCCAGCACCGTCAGAACCTTCCGCAGCACGCCAACCTGGCTGCTCATCCCCCGCTTGGTCAATGCGATGATGGAGAAGTCCTTCTTGCCGGTGATGCCGGTGATGAACCGGTGAGGATCCGAATCCCCGTCAAACCGCTCCCGGATCATGGTGCCCGGATCCTGGGGGGCATTGGTATTGCGGATGTTCAGAGGGATGTTCTTCTCCCGGACAGGGAAGATGGTTCCCTCGTGGAGGACCTGAGCGCCGCTGTAGCTCAGCTCCCGCAATTCGTCGTAGGTGACCTCCGGGATGGTCTGGGGATTGTCCACGATCCGGGGGTCCGCCATCAGGATGCCGGACACGTCGGTCCAGTTCTCGTAGACATCGGCGTCCAGAGCCGCCGCCGCCAGTGCGCCGGTGATATCGCTGCCTCCCCGGGTGAAGGTCTTGATCTTCCCGTCAGGGAGCTGGCCGTAGAAGCCGGGGATCACCACGCCGGGGCCGCTCACCAGGATCCGCAGGGCCTCATAGCTGCTCTCCTGGTCCACGGTGCCGTCAAAGCGGAAATGGATCCAGTCCGCCGCGTCGATGAACTGGAAGCCCAGGAAGTCCGCCATAAGCCTGGCGGAGAAATACTCGCCCCGGGAGGCCAGCTCATCCTGGGTGATGGCCTTCTTGTCCAGCTTGGCCTTCAAGGCCGCAAACTCCGGCTCCAGGTCGATGGTAAGGCCCAGGTCACGGATGATCTCCCGGTACCGGGAGGTGATCATCTCGAAGACGCCGGAGCAGTCCACACCGTACTGGGTGTGGGCGAAGCACAGATACAGCAGGTCCGTAATCTTGTGGTCCTGCTTGTTCCGCTTACCGGCAGCGGAGACGATGACCACCCGCCGCTCCGGATCCGCCAGCAGTATATCCCGGACCTTTCGGTACTGGCCCGCGTCCGCCATGGAGGAGCCGCCGAATTTGACTACTTTCATATGATATCCTTCTTTCTTAGACAAAAGCCGCGATGAACGCTTCCTCATGCTCCTTCAGCCACCGGTGCATCTCTTCCACGCTGACCTCTTCCGTGACGACGGCAGCGCCCCAGTGGGCCCTCCTGTGCTCTTTCAGCCAGGCATCCTCGGTGCCCCGGACGTAATAGCGCATCTTTACGCCGTTGTCCACGGGAACCTTCCGGCCGTAGCCCCGGTAGAAGCCCTTGCCCAGGGTGAAATCCACGCAGTCCTGGACCACATTGTAGGCCGTGGGATACCGACCGGCGCCCTGGCCAAAGAAGCTCTGGCGGCCGGACACATTCCCCTCCAGGGTGATGAGATTGTAGTTGGCAGGCACCGCCGCCTCCGGCTGGCCCAGAGGATACAATGTGGGCTGAACGAAGGCGCAGTAGCTGCCGCCCCGGCAATCCGCCGTGGACACCAGCTTGCATTGCAGGCCGTTAGCGCTGAAATTGGCCACATCCTCGGCCTTGATCCGGGAGATACCGGCGGCGGGGATATGGGAAGTATCCAGACTGACGCCGAAGCCAATGTTGGCGGAGACGATGAGCTTGTGCCAGGTGTCGATGCCCTCCACATCCGTGGTGGGGTCCGCCTCGGCATAGCCCAGGGCCTGGGCCTGCTTCAGCGCCTCGCTGTAGCCAAGGCCAAGCCGGGTCATGGAGTCCAGAATATAGTTGCAGGTGCCGTTCATAATGCCGCCTACATGGTGGATCTTCTCGATCCGGCCCGCCCGCTCCAGCTCCGAAAGCCAGCCGATGCCGCCGCCTACAGAGGCGGTGCACCGCAGCAGAACGCCCCGCTCCTGGGCCAGAGGGATCAGGTCGTCATAGTAAGCCGCAATGAGGGCCTTGTTGGCGGTAGCCACATTCTTTCCTGCCAGAATGGCGGAGCGGACATACTCATAAGCCGGATGCAGTCCGCCAATGGCTTCCACCACAGTGTCGATGGTCTCATCCTCCAGGATGTTTGCAAAGTCGTGGGTCACCACGGCGTCGGACAGCTCCAGGTCCCGGCGGCACAGGACCTTGGTAACGGTCATATCCTCCCGGGAGGATATGATCTCGTAGACGCCCTTGCCCACGGTACCGAAGCCCAGTAGTCCAATTCGCATAATTTTCTCTCCATTCCTGCAAATTCTTTCAGCGTGTATCTCTGGGAAAAACACTTGCATTTTTGTATTAGTCAGTATATCATATACCTACGAAAAATGCAATTGCAAGGAAATGCAATGCTTTCCCTTGGTTTTCCATTTCTTTTGTGCAAATATACAGGAGGTTTTGCTATGGATTACATTTCTACCCGGGGAATGTCCCCCGCCGTTGACAGCGCTCAGGCAGTTCTCAACGGTCTTGCGCCGGATGGCGGCCTTTATGTGCCGAAGTCCATTCCTGCCTTTGACTGGCAGGGGTGCTTGCAAAAGAGCAGCCAGGGCATGTCCGAAATGATCCTCTCTGCCCTGCTGCCGGACATTCCGGATATGGGTGAACTGGTCAAGAAAGCCTACACCGGCAAATTCGAGACCGAAGACCTGACCCCCTCCGTACCTGTGGGGAATATGACGGTCTGCGAGCTCTTCCGGGGTCCCACTTCCGCCTTTAAGGATGTGGCTCTGAGTATGCTGCCCCAGCTTCTCACCGCCGCCAGAAAGGAAAAGGGCATTGATGAGGAGATCCGCATCCTCACCGCCACCTCCGGTGATACCGGCAAGGCGGCTCTGGTAGGCTTCCAGGATGTGCCTGGGGTCAGCATCTGTGTATTCTACCCCCAGGGCGGCGTCTCTCAGGTCCAGCGGGCCCAGATGGTGACCCAGGAGGGCCGGAATGTCTCCGTCTGCGCCGTGGAGGGGAACTTCGATGATGCCCAGACCGGGGTGAAGAACATTTTCCAGGATACCCAGGGAAAGCCCCTTCCCTTCCGGCTGTCCTCCGCCAACTCCATCAACATCGGCCGTCTGGCCCCCCAGATCATGTACTATTTCCGGGCCTACCGGGATCTGCTGGACCGGAAAGCCATTACCCTGGGCGACAAGGTGGATTTCAGCGTTCCCACCGGCAACTTTGGGGACATTCTGGCCGGATATCTGGCCAAGAAGCTGGGTCTGCCCCTGGGCCGGCTCTACTGCGCCTCCAACGCCAACAACGTGCTGACGGACTTCATCACCACCGGCACCTATGACCGCCGCCGTCCCCTGCTGAAAACTACCTCTCCCTCTATGGACATCCTGGTGTCCTCCAATTTGGAGCGGCTGCTGTATCTGCTCTCCGAGGACACCGCCCTTGTGGCCGGACTGATGAGGGACCTGAACGAGAAGGGCTATTATACGGTTCCCGAAGCCCTCCTTGCCGCTATCCAGAAGGAGTTCGGTGCCGGATTCTGCGATGATGGCGATGCCCAGGCCGTGATCGGTCGTGTCTACCGGGACTACGGCTACCTGATGGATCCCCACACCGCCTCCGGCTGGTTCGTCGCCGAGCAGAATAGGGGAGAAAATCAGATGGTGGTCCTCTCCACCGCCTCCCCCTACAAGTTCTCCACCACCGTGCTCACTGCCATCGGCGGAGACACCCAGGGTACGGAGTACGAACGCATGGAGCGGCTGCACAGTCTGACCGGCGTGCCCATTCCCAAGAATCTGGCCTCCCTGCAGGGCAAGCCTGAGCTCCACACCGACGTGATCCCCAAGGAAAAAATGCTGGAGTACGTACTGAACAGATAAAGGAGAAAGAGCATGAACAAAGTAACCGTCCGGGTCCCGGCCACCACAGCCAACCTGGGCCCCGGCTTCGATGCCTTCGGCTGCGCCCTGAGCCTCTACACCGATGTGACCTTTGAGGAGACCCAGGAGGGGCTGGAGATCACCGGCTGCGACGAGGCCTACTGCGGTCCGGACAACCTGGCCTATACCTCCTATTGCGCTGTGCTGGCCTCTCTCAGTGAAGAGGTCCGGGGGGTCAAGATCCACATTGATGCCCACATCCCCATTTGCAGAGGCCTGGGCTCCTCCGCCGCCCTATTAGTAGCCGGAGCCATGGGTGCCAATATTTTGCGGGGCAGCAAGCTCTCCACCCAGGGCCTGCTGAACATCACCAACGCCATGGAGGGCCACCCGGACAACCTGGCCCCTGCCTTCTACGGCGGCCTCACCGCCTCTATGGTGGACAACGGCCTGCCCGTCACCGTCAGCTTCCCCCTCCACCCCGGCTGGGAGTTCCTGGCCCTGGTGCCGGATTTTGACCTGCCGACAAGCCTTGCCCGTTCCGTCCTGCCGGAGCAGGTGAGCCGGGGCGATGCCATCTACAACATCTCCCACGGTGCCATGGTGCTGAAGGCTCTGGAGCTGGGAGACGAGAAGCTTCTGCGCAACGCCATGCAGGACCGACTCCATCAGAAATACCGGAAAAAGCTGATCCCGGACTACGAAAAAATCGAAGCCCTGATCCGCACCACCGGCGCGGCCTTCTGCCTCAGCGGTGCCGGCCCCACGCTCCTGTGCCTGACCCGTAACCCTGGGCTGGAGGAAAAGCTTGCGGAAAAGCTGCCGAAGATTGCCCAGCACAATTGGCAGATCCTGCCCCTCCATGTAGAATTTCAAGGGGCACATGCGCTGTAAACCATACGCCCGGCCTCTTTCGTCAAGAGGCCGGGCGTATTCATATGCTTCTCCTGCTCCGCATACCTTAGGGGCAGGAGGGGATCATCATGGGGATCGGGAAACGGGACACGGCCATATTCTTAGCGGCCATCGCCCTGACGGTGTTGGGAGTCGTCCGGGTATTTTATGAAAGCGCAGTACCCACCGCCGCCTGGGGGCTCAGCTTCCGCCAGGAGGGCACAGCCCCGGTTGGCAACGCCGGGACGGAGCAGCTGCGGCAATATGATGCCGCCTACATCGGGGACACCCGGGAAAAGGTGCTGTACCTGACCTTTGACGCCGGATACGAGAACGGCTCCACGGAAAAGATCCTGGACACCTTGAAAGCCCACAAGGTTCCCGCCGCCTTTTTCCTGGTGGGCAGCTACATCCAGCGGAACCGGGACCTGGTCCGCCGGATGGTGGAGGATGGCCACATTGTAGGCAATCACACCATGCACCACTACGATATGTCGAAGCTTTCGGACAAGGAGACCTTTTCCAAAGAGCTGACGGACCTGGAGGCCCTTTTTAAGGAAACCACCGGCAAGGACCTGCCCAAGTTCTACCGCCCGCCCCAGGGGATCTACAGTCAGGAAAACCTGAAAATGGCCAAAGAGCTGGGGTATAAAACCGTATTCTGGAGTCTCGCCTATGTGGACTGGAAGAACGACCAGCAGCCAACAAAGGAGCAGGCCTTCCAGAAGCTCCTGCCCAGGACCCACCCAGGGGCGGTGATCCTGCTCCACTCCACCTCCCAGACCAACGCGGAGATTTTAGGGGATCTGCTGACCCACTGGGAGCAGGAGGGATACCGGTTTGGGACCCTGGATGAGCTGTTTGGATAGGGTAATCGCCCCTCTTCCGGCCCTGGGGGGCCACCCCCGGAAAGCACAGAGGGCCAGGGACCACCCCCTTTTTGCAAAAACGCCGCCCCGGAGGGCGGCGCTTTTCAATTGGAATTAACCACCGAACACGCTCAGCAGGAAGCCGGCGGCGATGGCGGAGCCGATGACACCGGCCACGTTGGGGCCCATGGCGTGCATCAGCAGGAAGTTGGAGGGGTTGGCCTTCTGGCCTTCCTTATTGGACACACGGGCAGCCATAGGAACGGCAGACACACCGGCGGAGCCAATGAGGGGGTTGACCTTGCCCTTGGTAGCCCAGCACATCACATTGCCGCCCAGCAGACCGCCGGCGGTGGAGATACCGAAGGCCACCACACCCAGGACCACGATCTTCAGGGTCTGGGCAGTCAGGAAGGTGGAGCCCACCATGGTGGAGCCCACGGCGGTGGACAGCAGGATGGTGACGATGTTCATCAGAGCGTTCTGCACGGTGTCGGAAAGACGGTCGGTGCAGCCGGTCTCCTTGAACAGGTTGCCCAGCATCAGGCAGCCGATCAGGGGAGCGGTGTCGGGCAGCAGCAGAGCCACGAACATGGTGACCAGGATGGGGAAGATGACCTTCTCTGTCTTAGACACGTTCCGGGTCTGGACCATCTTGATCTTCCGGCTCTCGGGAGAGGTCAGCAGGTTCATGATGGGGGGCTGGATCAGGGGGATCAGAGCCATGTAGGAGTAGGCGGCCACGGCGATAGCGCCCAGCAGATGGGGAGCCAGCCTGGTGGTCAGGTAGATGGCGGTAGGGCCATCAGCGCCGCCGATGATGCCGATGGAAGCGGCTTCCTTACCGGTAAAGCCCATGCACACGGCACCGAAGAAGGCAACGAATACGCCCAGTTGGGCGGCAGCGCCCAGCAGCAGGCTCTTGGGGTTGGAGATCAGAGGACCGAAGTCGGTCATGGCGCCAACGCCCATGAAGATCAGGCAGGGGTACAGGCTGGTCTTGACACCGATGTAGAAGATGTCCAGCAGGCCGCCGTTACGCATGATCTCGCCGAAGCTGTGGTACACAGGGCTGTCGGGGTTCATGAAGGCATCCCACAGCTCCTGGTGATAGAGGCCCGCGTTGGGCAGGTTGGTCAGCAGGCAGCCGAAGGCAATGCCAACCAGCAGCAGGGGCTCGAACTTTTTGACAATGGCCAGGTACAGCAGCACGCAGGCGATGGCCAGCATCACCAGGTTCTGCCAGCCGTTATTGGATACAAAGCCGGTAATAATGGCGGCAAAGCCGGAATTACCCCACAGCTTTCCAAGGATAGCACCAACATTCATTGGGAGCCCTCCTTAACCGATCACGACCAGAGGTGCCCCGGTGTCCACAGTAGCGCCCTTGGCAACCAGAACCTGGGTAACGGTTCCGTCCTTGGGAGCCATGATCTCATTTTCCATCTTCATGGCCTCCAGCACGCACAGGACATCGCCGGACTTCACGGCCTGGCCCTGGGTGACGTTGACCTTCAGAATGTTGCCGGGCATGGGGGCGTTCACGGGCTCACCGGCACCGGTGACCACGGGAGCGGCAGGAGCAGCAGGAGCGGCAGCGGGGGCAGCGGCGGGAGCGGGAGCAGCAGCAGGGGCCGCGGCAGGAGCGGAAGGAGCAATGGCCTCGTACTCGTCCAGCAGGATGGCCTCGCCGGCCTCTACCTCGACCTCGTAAGTACGGCCCTTCAGAGTTACCTTATATTTCATGATTATTTGACCTCCTTGATGGATTTGAAGCGCAGCTCGTTCAGGGGTTTGCCCATCTTGTCGGCCACGATAGCCATGAGCATAGCTGCGGTCTTGGGCTCCACATCATGGAGCTTCAGCTCACCGGCGGAGCCGGGAGCCACAGCCTTGGGAGCGGCGGGTGCGGGAGCGGGAGCAGCGGCCTTGGCGGCAGAGGCGGCGGTGGCAGCCATCTGGGCGTCCTTAGAGGCAAAGTACTTGCCCAGAGCGATGACAACGGCCATCAGCAGGATCAGGCCAAAGAAAACCACAATATAGCCCAGCAGCGCGTAGACGCCGGCCTCGCCGATCGTAATGTCAGAAGTAAGCATCATAGGAAAGGTTCCTCCTTACGCTTCGGTAATGGTATAGGTGACCTTGTTCTCTTCGGCTGCCTTCCGGCCCTCCAGGTACTTCTCGGCCTGGGCGGGGTAGCAGATGTAGCTCATGATGTCCTCTTCGCTCTGAGCCAGGTCGCCCAGGGCAGCCTTGGCGGCGGCGAACTCCTCACCGGTGCGCTTGCTGTCTTCCACGCGGCAGTCCTGAGGAGCGGTCATACCGGCCTCGTCCAGGATCCGCTTCTCCAGATCGGCGTCCACGGGAGCGGGGGCAATGCCGTACTCGCCCTTGAAGTAAGCCTTGACTTCCTTGGAGATGTTCTTGTAGCGCTCGCCCACCAGCACGTTGGTCACGGCCTGGTTGCCAACCATCTGGGACAGAGGAGTGACCAGAGGAGGATAGCCCATGTCTTTCCGGACGGAGGGGATCTCAGCCAGAGCGGCGTCGAACTTATCCATGGCATGCATATCGGTCAGGTTTGCGATCATGTTGGACAGCATGCCGCCGGGGACCTTGTAGACCAGGGCCTGGGCATCGGTGCCCATGGACTTGGGGTTGATGCGGCCATTGTCGATGTACTTCTGCTTCACGGGCTTGAAGTAATCGTTGACCTTGTTGATGACCTCCTCATTCAGGCCGGTCTCAATGCCCAGCTCGCTGAGGGCGTAGTAAACGGTCTCGGTAGCGGGCTGGCTGGTGCCGTTGGAGAAGCAGGAGGTAGCGGTGTCGATGATGTCCACACCGGCTTCCACAGCCTTCATAACGGTCATGTAGGCCATGCCGGTGGTGCAGTGGGTATGCAGGACCAGGGGCAGGGTCACACCGGCATCCTTGATGCCCTTGAACAGCTGCTCAGCCTCGTTGGGGCTCATGGTACCGGCCATATCCTTCAGGCAGATGGTGTCGAAGCCCATGCTCTGCAGCTCCTTGCACATCTCGGCGTACTTGGCGGGAGTGTGGACAGGAGACTGGGTGTAGGAGATGCAGCCGGAAGCCACGGTGTTGGCGGTGGCGTACTTCTTGGTTGCCTCCAGAGCAGTCTTGATGTTGCGGAAATCGTTCAGAGCGTCGAAGATACGCAGAACGTCGATGCCGTTCTTGATGGACAGCTCCACGAACTTCTCCACCACATCATCGTGGTAGTGCTTGTAGCCAAGCAGGTTCTGGCCCCGGAGCAGCATCTGCAGACGGGTGTTGGGCATAGCCTTGCGGAAAGAGCGCAGGCGCTCCCAGGGATCCTCGTTCAGGTAGCGCAGGCAGCTGTCAAAGGTGGCGCCGCCCCAGCACTCGACGGAATAGTACCCGGCCTTATCCATAGTGGACAGAATGCCCTCCATATCGGCAAACGGCATACGGGTAGCCATCAGGGACTGGTTGGCATCACGAAGGACGGTTTCAGTGAATTGGACTTTCTGAGCCATTGGTTTTAACCTCCGTTAAAATGAATATGTCACGGCAAATGGGGAAATCTCTGGGAAGAATGGAGAGGGTAAATTCTTCCCACAGATTCGCCCCACTGCCGCATTTTCAGATACCTGCAAGGGGAAATTCCCCTTGCAGGTATCGAGAAAACGAATGATACAGCTTAAGCCTTGGGGCCGGCGGCAACCAGGGCCTTGCCTGCTTCATTGCCCTCGTACTTGGCGAAGTTCTTCACGAAGCGGCCAGCCAGATCGGCAGCCTTGGCTTCCCAGTCGGCCACATTGGCGTAGGTGTCTCTGGGATCCAGGATGCCGGAGTCAACGCCGGGCAGCTCGGTGGGCACTTCGAAGCCGAAGACAGGAATGGTCTTGGTGGGGGCGGTCAGGATCGCGCCGGACAGGATGGCGTCGATGATGCCGCGGGTATCCTTAATGGAGATGCGCTTGCCGGTGCCGTTCCAGCCGGTGTTGACCAGATAAGCCTTGG
>OGKG01001594.1_pt1 | contig 26779 bp, 18 predicted proteins | sample 1572201 | NCBI WGS metagenome assembly OGKG01 (sample SAMEA2582146, study PRJEB24529) | metagenome | biome: Human gut stool | place: China | collected 2011 | reverse complement strand
AATTGAAAATTGAAAGTTGAAAATTGAAAATGAACTCCTCCGTCTGCTTCGCAGCCACCTCTCTATAAACAGAGGAGGAGCTGGTGACACTAGCCAAAGACGGTGAGTAATTCAGCTCTCCCTCTGTTTATAGAGGGAAACTGGCGAGTAAGAGAGAAATGACAGAGAGCTTGCTCGTTGTCTGTCGAACGAGAGCCAGTTCGAGTCCGTTTCGGACTCAATACCCCGGAGGGGGGAGGGAGTTTAATACCGGGGAAAACCTATTTCCTCTCCGTCCTCGGCAATATACTCATCCAAGTCTTGACAATCGGTATCCTCGTCTTCCTCGAATTGTATAGAAAGATTGTTTACACGAGCGAATTGGTGACAACTTTTGAAATCGGCATAGCGTTCGTCAATCTCCTCCTCGAATAATTTCCCACGATCTTCCACGGATAAATTTTCCAATTCTTCCTCGTGTTCCTGCAATATATCCAGTATAAATTCAGCTGCCCAACTACCCAATTCCCGTTCCAGAGTCCAATCGGAATTTTGTCGATCCAGAATTTGAAATATCTCTTGTAAATAGGGCGTTTCGCCCCATTCCTCATACAATTGGATCACGTCGTCCTCTTCCCCGTATTCGGTCTTTAATCTTTCAAGCAACTCATTATTCATGATTACATCTTTTTTCTTTTATTTCAATGCGCTAAAGTATGAAAATAGGTCGAAAGTTCAAAAGAACTTCCGACCTATTCGTCAAAGGCAGAACCTTTTTCTATTACATCGGCCAACCCGGATTAGGTTCAACAAGCGGTTCAAGACTCAACACACTGTTGGGAATAGGGAAATAAAGCAAATCCGGATTGTCACGTCCCACGAGAGAGGGTACCAATTCGAATGCTTTATCGAAACGTACCAAATCCCACCAACGCTTACATTCAAAAGCAAATTCCAACAACCGTTCCTGCAAAATGGCAGCATCGTTTTCCGCGGGAGTACCGTTCACGAACGCGTGGTCGGCGTACTTCTCGCCGTAGGCACGTTCCCGGACTTCTTTCATCTCGTCGGTCGGGTCTTCGCCCAACCCGTTCTTCGCCTCCGCTTTCATCAGTAACACATCGGCATAACGGTAAAGGATAATATCGTCCACGAAATAGCGGACTCCCGAAACCACCGTCCCTCGTCCTTTCATAGCCATGGTCCCGTAATACTTCCGCTCACCCTCTACCGTCTTGTATATTTCAAGAAAAGTAGCGTCTTTCCGGCTATCGTCCGGTGCATACTGTTCCCGCAAATGTTTGGACGGTGATTGTTCCATCAATCCGCCCCCGGCACCGATAATTTCCAGTATCTCCGGTTCAATATCAGGAGAAATAGTAGCCGGAGAAATATGCATCATGTCAAAATAATTATTATCCGCCTCGTTCAACTTGTAATTGACAGCCATCAAGATTTCGTCATTCCCTTTATTCTCGTAAGCGAACACGTCTTTAAACTCCGGCAGAAGACGGATTCCGGCGATTTTCTGCACTTCCTCGCAGGCTCCCAAGGCCGTGCGGTAATCGGTTTCGCCACCGTTCTTACGGCGTGCCGTCCAAAGATAAACATCCGCTTTCAACGCGTAAGTTGCCGCTTTAGACCAATGGTTTCTGCCTGTTTCAAAAGCCGTCGAGGGAAATAATCCCAAAGCATCTTCAATATCATCCTTGATAAAGGTAAACAACTCCTCCTCGGTTGCCCTTGCTTTCTGCACTTTCGCGGGATCGTATCCCTCCATTGCTTCCGTCCGCAGGGGCACTCCGCCCCATATCTTCACCATGGTGAAATACACGAATGCCCGCATGGCATGCGCTTGCGCCAGTATCAGGTTACGTTTGGACTCGTCAGTGAAAGGAATTTCCGGTACCTTTGTCAGAAGCAAATTTGCCGCGTTCACCGTGGCATAGAATTTTTCCCACGTGGGTCCGAAACTTGCACTCAAGTCATTATCCCTGTATTTCTTGTAATTATCCCCCACGATAGCCTCCGATTCCAGCGTTTCGCTTCGCATCTCTCCCCAGATAAACATATTATCCGTCGTATTATCCCGCAGGAACACGTACATTCCCGCCAACCCGCCTTCCGCGTCCGATTCGGTTTTCCAGAAAGAGTCAGCCGTGATAACACTCGTGGGATCAACATCCAGTATGTCACACGCCCCCATGGCAAGTCCCATACTCACTCCCATGGCTATATGAATTATTTGTCTTTTCAATTTACACATGGCTCGATTCATTTAAAATGTGATAGATACTCCTGTAATAATGTTTTTCGGAATAGGATAACGCCCGTTATCTTGTCCGCCCTCTTCCGGGTTCAATCCCGAATAATTCGTGAAATAGTGAAGGTTATTCCCCGTCACGTGCATACGTACTCCGGCAAGTCCCACTTTCCGCAGCCACCTTCTCGGGAACTCGTAACTCAAAGATATCTCGCGCAAACAAAGGAAATCCCCCTTCTCCACGTAAATATTAGCTCTCTCCGGGTGATTATAAGCACTATTCCAGATATAACAAGGCATTGAAGCATCATCCCCTTGTTCTTTCCATGAATTTACCGCCATGTTTTTCGTGAGATTTCCGTCGCCTTGCGAGTTATTGTTCATAAAGCGGGCTGCATAATTATATATCTTGTGCCCCAGCGTGTAGTCGAAACGGAACGAGAAGGTAAATCTACGGAACGAGAGCTTGCTAGAGAATCCTCCCGTCCACTTGGGATAGTAGTTTCCCAAATATACTTTATCCTTGGAATCAATCTGTCCGTCACCGTCCACATCCCGGAATATGGAGTAACCGCCGTATTTAGTCTTGTCATTACCCGGAATCATGGTATTCACGGTCGGGTCTGCCTGAGCCTCCGCGTCAGTAGCGTACACACCTTCAATCACGTGACCGTAAATATCACCGACACGTCCGCCTTCCTGCAAACCGCCTACCCAAGCGTATTCACCCCGGGAAGGTACCCACACGTATTCCCCGCCGATACGGTTATTCTCGGCCCCATTCTCCGGCAACTTCAATATCTTGTGTTTCGTGTTCGTGACCGTGGCTGCCATAGTCCATTGCACGGCACTCCATCCCGGAAGGATATTAGCGTTCACTTCCAACTCGAATCCCTTGTTTTCCAAGCGTCCCAAGTTCGTGTAAATATTGGCAAACCCGGTAGAAGGCGGCAATGAAAGTTGAGTGATCAAGTTATCCGTCACCCGGCGATAGTAATCAAACAGTATCCCCACCCGTTGGTTGAACAGCCCGATATCGGCACCGACGTCAAAAGTCTTGGACTGTTCCCATTTCAGTTCCGAGTTCGGGATGACCGTGTTCTGGATGGCAGAAGTTCCATCGTAGATTTTTCCCACGGCATACGTACCCCGTGCCTGAAAATCATCCAGTCCGCTGATATTTCCCGTCACCCCGTAACTACCTCTTAATTTCAACTGGATAAAACTCAACGGCTCCCAGAATTTCTCGTTATGCACGTTCCAACCGACGGATACACCGGGGAAAAATCCCCACTTGTGGTCGTCACCCAAGTTGGACGCTCCATCGAAACGGGCACTCAGCGAAATCAGGTACCTGTCCTTGTAATCGTAATTCACGCGGGCAAAGAATCCGGCTATCGCCTGCGTGCTTTCATCCCCTTTCACGCTTTTTGCCGAAGCGGAAGCGTTCAACGTGGGAATCAAATCGGTCGCCGCTCCTTGCCCCTCGGCATTCAACGTCGATTTCTCCCTCCCGAAATAGGAGAACCCGGCTTTCACGTCCACGTTATGCGCGGCGGCAAACAGCTTATTATACCCTAACACCAAATCCATTTGTCCCTGCAACGTTTTCGTGTAATATCCTTTCGCTTCCCGTGAATCGTTAAATGTCATGGAACCGTTCCAATAAGACGGAATGAAGGAATAACCGTCCGTGGTGTACTTGTACATGGACAACTGGGGGGTAAACCTGAAACCGGGGAGAAATTCCCAGTCCGCGGCAAGCGAAAGAGAAAGGTTATCCTTACTGTTCTTTCGCTTGTCATTGTTCAAATGGTAAACGGGATTACCGATACTGCGATTTTGTCCCGGTGCCAGCGTTCCGTCCTCGTACGTGTATTTCGCGGTATGGGGCAAAGATGCCGCCCGGTAAAAAATCTGAGCGAGGTCATATACCTCGTTATTACTTGAAGTGGTGTACATCATCCGCCCCGACACGTTCAGATTGTCCCGCAATTTAAGACTGCCGTTCAAGCTGAAAGAAAGACGGCGGTACTTGGTCGTGATCACCGTTCCCTCGCTATCCATGTACCCTAACCCGGCATAAAACGTAGCTTTATCGCTTCCACCCGAAACGGTCAGGTTATGCGAGTACGTGTAAGCCGTACGGTAAATCAAATCCTGAAAATCCGTATCCTTGAATATAATCGTCTTCGAGGGATCAATCGGGTCCGGCATACTCTCCCACCCCTCGTTCAACTTGTGTTTATTGGCTTCCGTCAAGTATTGCGTCGTGTAAGCCGTGTTATTCGTCAAATCGTTTCCCGTACCGAAACCGAGAGCCGAATTAAGACGGTCCAAAGCACTGGCGTTGTAGCGGGAAGCGTACTGCATACTTTTCCGGTTCATCTCGATATACTCCCGCCCGGAAGCCAGATCATATTTTTCCCCGGGTTCGGAAACTGTCAACCCGAACGAATAATTAGCCTGTATCTTGCCCGGCTTTCCGCTTTTCGTGGTGACGATCACCACACCGTTGGAAGCTCTTGCCCCATAGATAGCGGTGGAAGCGGCATCCTTCAATACTTGAAGCGACTCGATATCATTACTGTTCAAGTCGGCAAGATCGGTACGAATGATCCCGTCCACGATATAAATAGGTGCCGCCCCGTTCATGTTATTGATCGAAGTACCACCCCGGACAATCACCCTCGGCGCCGCGCCGGGTTGCCCGGACGTACTCTGCACCTGTACCCCGGAAACGTTGCCTTGCAATGCCGAAGCGAGATTGGTATAAGGCACGTTCTCCAAAGCCGAAGGGGGCAGTTTAGTGATAGCGGAGGTTACTTTTTCCCGTGCCTGTGTCCCGAACCCGACGACCACGATTTCGTCCATCCGTATCCGGGTAGGACGCAACGTCACGTTCACCGTCTTCTGGGAAGAGGACAATTTTATTGTCCTTGTTTCATATCCCAAGAAACTGAATTCAAGCAAACTATCCTGTTGCATCAGATTCAAGGTGTACTGCCCTTCGTCATCCGTGGCGGAACCTCTTGTAGTTCCTTTAATCAAAACGAGCACTCCTGCCATGGGTTCCCTGTTCTCGTCAAGAACCCGTCCTTTTATGGTACGTTGCGATTCCTTGGCCTTATCGTCTTGGGCACATAAGGTCAAAGGCAAAGCCGAGAAAAGAAAGATCCATAAAAACGAATTGGCTAATGTAAATTTAACTTTTTCCATACGATCTTCAATATTCTATTTATCAATTATTCCATAAATTCATTGTTCCTCCTTTTCCGTCAATCCAACTACTTCTCCCGACTTTATTAACCTTCATGCACACGGAAAACAGTAACCATACCTGAATATTTTTCAAAGAATATACCGAAAACAACAAAAAGCAACAATCGACTTTACCTCAACAACATACCCGAACGGACAAACGTGGAAAATGAGGAATCCCCGTCCGCACTTTGTGGAAAAATACCACACTTCGGTTTTCGCCTTCGGCGAGTTGCAGGTTGCATTTGCCGCAAGCGGCAAATTACAAGTTGCTTTTCTAGCGTTAAAGACTGTATTCGAGCTCCTCCTCTGTTTATAGAGGAGGAGCTCGAATACCGCCTTGCTTCGGGAATCTTTTCAATCTTCAATCATAAATCATAAATCTTAAATCATAAATCTTAAATATTCCCTTTCTCCTGCCGGAATACAAAATATTTCTTTAACTTTGAGAGCGGCTTCTATTGTTTTCCCCCGATTTGACGGGGCAATACCCGTACTGAAATATTTATTAAATCTGACATACTATGATGAAGCGTCTTTTACTTATTTTTTGCCTCTTACCCGCGTTCGCTTTCGCGCAGGAAGAAGTTGACAGCAAATACATGACCGGCGCCGTTCCCGTGGTGGACGGTAAAGTGATGTTCAAGAAAGAAATCAAAGCCCCTAATTTGTCCAAAGATCAAATCTTCGATGCCGTGTCGGCATGGGCAAATTCCCGGTTTAAAACGGATAAAGGTAACTGGGGACAAGTCGCGTACTCGAACAAGGAAGAAGGGCAAATCGCTTGCTACGGCAGCGAATATCTCGTGTTCGCCGACAAAACGTTCTCTCTCGACCGGGCAAAAACCAACTATCGGGTGAACTTCGTTTGCTCTCCCGGCAAATGCGTCATGGAAATCACGAACATCCATTATCTCTACCCGGAAGACAGCAAAGACCGTCTGGCGGCGGAAGATTGGATCACCGATGAGCAAGCCATGAACAAGGACCGGACAAAACTGATCAAACGAATTGCCAAATTCCGTATCAAAACTATCGATCTCGCGGAAAACTTGTTCGAGGGTGCAGAAAAGAGCCTCGGCGTGCAACCCGCAACAGCACAAAACGTACCCACGCCCCCGGCAGTAGCCCCTCCCGCCCAAGCGGTGGAGAACATCGCTCCCGTGTCGGGTGAAGCCCTGCAAGGTTACAAGCGGATCGCTCCCGACAAGATTCCCGGAAACATCATCAAAATGCTTTCCGAAGACTGGATGCTGATCACGGGCGGGAACAACGAGAAATTCAACCCCATGACGGCAAGCTGGGGCGGACTGGGATACTTGTACAACAAACCCGTGGCTTTCTGTTTCATCTCCCCGGCACGCTACACGTATGACCTGATGGATAACGGCGACACCTACACGCTCACGTTCTACACCGAAACGTACCGCGAAGCGCTGAACTATTGCGGGCACAACTCCGGCAAGGATGCCGATAAAGTAAAGGGAGCCGGACTAACCCCTGTCACCACCCCATCCGGCAGCAAAGCGTTCTCGGAAGCATGGATGATTATCGAGTGTCGCAAAATGATTTCCCAGACCATCAACATCGACGGCATCTCCGATCCCGAACTCAAAAAACAATGGTCAGGTAAAGCCATGCACAAGATGTTTATCGGCGAGATCTTGAATGTATGGGTGAAATGAAACTTGCCAAAGGCAAGTTTCAGGTTGTATTTGCCGCGAGCGGCAAGTTAATTGAAAATGAAAGTGCCACTGAAGCGGGAAAGCCGGGATACCGCCACCTTCGGCAGTATCCCGGCTTCTTTTCCGGTTTGTTTTAGATTCAACAACCTGCAACTCGCCGAAGGCGAACAAATCATTTTCAATTTTCAACTTTCAATTTTCAATTGTCTCGTTGCCGCCTCCAATCCCGCCAGTTTTATCTCGAAAGCTGACTTTTTCGCTTTCACCGCTTCCTTCTCGGCGGCGGCGGTTGCTTTCTTCACGCCCGCTTTCGCCCGCGTGATAGCCTCGCGCTCCTCGGGCGTGGCGGTCACCTCGCGGACGGCAAGCCGCAACTGTGCCGCCTCGTACGCCTCCACCGCCTCGGCAAGCGTGAGCTCCTCCGCCGTGGGGGGCGGGTACAGCCGCGTCGAGGGCGACGAGTACTTGCCATCGGCGGACACGGCGTAAGCGTAGATGAACAGCGCCGCCTTGTTCCAGCCCGCCGGGATCAGTGCCGATGTCGAGCCCGCCTCGCCGCGGTCACGCAAATCCACTCGCAGGCTGCGCATCGACTTGTGATCCTCCGCGCCCGCCGTGAACATGCAGGCGTACACCCGGTCGTTCTCCCGCGCCAACCCGCCGGGGATCACCTCGTCCACCTGCACGAAAGCCACCTTGTTCGTGTCCATGTCCACCGTCGCCGTCACGTTCGCCGTGTCCAGAGAGCCGTCACTCACCTGCATCCCGCCGAAATCGTACTCCAGCACGATTTTCTTCGTCAACGCGTCGCGGGACGCCGTGCAGAGCGTCTTTACGTTCGCCTGCATGAAAGCGTTCATCGGCGATTCCCGCTTCTTGCGCTCGCAAAAGCTCACCCGCAACGTTTCCAGCAACGGACGGGTAAGTTTCCCGCAACCGCCGTAACCCGCTATACGCAAGTCACGTGCCTCCTGCTTCTCCTTGCTCGAGTAAACAGGGTTCTTTTTACCTTTCATCGCCGAGATTATCTCGCCGTCCCAACTCGTGGTGAAACGGTGTTGACCGATACTCTGGCGCAATTCCCAAAACAGGGTTGATTTACCTTTTGCCATAATTCAATTCTTTTTAGTTCGTAATTCTTTTTTCGCCTTCGGCGAGTTGCAGGTTGCGTTTGCCTTCGACAGGTTCCACTTCCCGATACTGCCGTCCGGGAGCCTGATCCACACGCCGTTGCCGGAACAAGGGATGTTCTTCAAGCAAGGAAACAATTTCTTCATGTACATACTTTCTCTTTTTTATAATGAAACGTCGTGTTAGTTCTACCGGTCACACCCGATCCCCGGGGTGCCTCGTTGGGGTCTTCCTTCTTTTTTCAAACGATATCGTGATGCAATATTAAAACAATTAGATTACAAAACAAAGAAAATATTCATTTGTTTTTAAATTATTTTTATAATACTTATTTAATTTTAATCCAATATTACCTAAAATAAATACAAATCGCACCATTCTGTTTTATAATCACTTACACCTTTTTTCCCGTTTTACCCTCCCGAAACCCGCGCCACCAAAGGGCTAGGAACCTTCATAACCTGCCCATAACCTGCTTAAAACCTGCTCATAACCTGCTATAGGCAGGTTATAACAACGTCATTACGACAACATATTTAGTTAATCAGACAGCTCGACGCTTTTCCGGGTTCACACAAGCACGGGTACAAGCACTGTCATGGCTATCGGGCAGGCAGCAAACACATCCACGCTTCAAATACATCGCGTTTTTGTCAAAAAACGACTATTATAGCCCAAAATTGAGCGTTTTTACCTTTTTGCACCAAATTACGATTTGGCAAGTGAAAAAAAATACCCTTATTACGATTTGGCAAGTGATATTTTGTTGAATTGTCTCCCCGTGGATTCTATTTTTACTTAGTTTTACATTCTCGAACCACCGCACGCGGTGCTATCCCGGCGAACAAAACACTTATATATAAAAACAGCTTCATGAAACTTTTTCGACGAACTAAAAACAACCTATGACAACAAAAACAATCATCACACGACTCGGGTGCGCCGCCCTGCTCCTCGGCGGATGCGACGTGAAAGACCCGATTCACGATACCCCGCACCCCGACAGCGGACGAATCACGCTCGTGACCGAGTGGCACGACTGCTCGGCAGGTACCGGTATCCCCGCCACCTACACGGTGAAGGTGGGCGAATATTCCGCGACGGTAAGCGGCACGACGGTCACGGTAGACCACCTCTTCGAGCCGGGCAACTACCGCCTCGTCGTCCACAACACGCCGGACGCCATCACCGTGAACGGCACCGTGGCGACCGCGGCAGCGGCTGCCACCCCCGCGGGACAGACCGGAACATTCATACACGCCACCCCGGGATGGCTGCACGCCGGCGTCACGAATGTCGCGATAGAGAAGGACAAGGAACATACCGTCACGGTGGTCGCGCGCCAACAAACGCGCCAACTCACGCTCGTTATCGAACCCGCGGGAGGCACGGCGGGTAAAATCGAAAGCATCGAAGGCACGCTTTCCGGCGTTGCCGGAACGCTGGACATAGACGCCGGAACGTGTACTGCCCCCTCGAACGTGGCACTGGCGTTCACGAAGATAACTGACGGCGCGAATACCGGGAAATGGTCGGCTACCGTACGGCTGCTGGGTGTAGCGGACGGGCAACAGAGGCTAAACGCCAAAATCCGCTTTACCGGCGACACCCCCACCCCCGTCACCCTCGACAGCGACCTTTCCACGGCACTCGCCGCATTCAATACCGACAAGCACATGCCCGTCACGCTGGACGGCGCGGTGGTGGAAACGCCCACGGGTGCGGTACTCTCCGCCACGATTACCGACTGGAATCCCGTCAACGGCAGTCCCGTGGTGGCAGACTGACAACATTGGAAACTGATAAGTAATAATTAAAAAAGCAATGATATGACAATAGCAAATTGCAAGAAACTCCTGCTGCTCGCGGCGCTTCCGGCCATGATGCTGGCATCGTGCAGTAAGGAAGAACCGGGTGGCAACGACGCCGACAGCCGCATCCCCGCGGCATTTACAGCCGTGGTGCAACCCACCGCTTTGCCGCCGCATACGAATACCGGTGGCTCGTCACCTGCCACCCGCACAGCCCTCTGCCCCGATGGCAACACCGTGTGGACCGCGGGCGACGTCGTGAGCATCTCCATGCTCACCCCCGGCGGCACGCTGCCCGACGACCTCGTCCCCGGCAGTGCCAACGTGCTTCACAACGTAAACCCGGAGGACGGAGCACTGACCCCTGCCGACGGCACGCCGATGTATTACCCGCAAAACACAGCGGTGGACATCATCGCTTGGCACACGAGCAAAGCCCCTGACAACAATTATATCCTCACCCTGAACACCACCGACCAGACCACCGTCGAAAAACAGCTCGCGCTCGACCCCCTCTACAGTAAATTCGAGGGCGTTCCCCGCGGCAATAATCTCGTCGTCCTCGTATTTCACCACCTGATGAGCAAAGTCAAGTTCGATATCACCCTCGGATTGGGGCTGTCCGGCGGTACGCTGACGGATGTACGACTGGCAGGCTTCCCCGAAGAAGGAAGTTTCGATATGCGTGATGGTTCTGTTAATAAGGCGCTTATCACCGATAAGCCTGTTCGTGCGCTGAAATCGGGGGTGGCGGCAGATGGAACGGACGCCAGCTACACCGCCCTGCTTATCCCGCAGGAGGCAAATTCCACCCCTCGCACGATAGTGGTCACCGTGAATGGCAAGGAATACACCGGCACCCTCCCCGCAACCGATGCCTACGCTGCCAACACGATGTACACTTATCCCGTCAGCGTGCGCGAAACCGGCGTTGAAGTGGGGATTCCTACTACCGACGTGCCTTGGACGGAAGGCGAACTGCCCACCGTGACCTTCAACGGTAAAATATTCCGAATTATCCGCAATGCCGACGACCTCAAGCGTTTTGCTGACGATGTGAATAACGGACAGCGAGACCTCAATGCCATACAGACAGCGGATATTGACTTGAATGGCATTGACAATTGGAAGCCTATCGGTATGCAGTACAGCTCTGATTTACGGCCATTTACCGGCATTTATAACGGTAACGGATACACTATCTCCCATCTGAAAATCAGTAATATGCAAAAAGGATTAGCTGCCGGCCTTTTCGGGATGACAGACGGCGATGCTCTGCTGACCGGCATTCACCTGCGCGATGTGGAGATAATACCAGACTATACAATAAATGTCGGAACCCTCGTTGGATGGAATGGTGGTGGTTCCACTGTTTCCCTATGCTCCGCTCAGGGGATAATCAATACGAGCAAATTTGACCCAAATGCCGGCGGATTAGTGGGAGCTAACGAGGGTACTATTACCCGTTGCCGGACGGACGTCAAGATAACAGTAGATCGCTTAGAACTATTAGGACAACTTTCAGTAGAGGCCGGAGGAATAACAGGAGTGAACGGTTCCGGTGGCCTACTATTTGCCTGCCACGCCATCGGCAGCGTCACTATAGAGGTAAATGCATCTGACGGTAACTCTATAAATGCAGGAGGAATTGTCGGGTGGAATTCGAATAATTCCAGCTCCACTATCTACTGTTGTATAGCTGAAGGTAATGTCTCCGTTACATCTGAAACAGCAAACGTCAATATCTATGCCGGAGGATTGGTAGGCTATCACAATTATAACGGAGTACTCAATAGTTGCTACGCCAGCGGCACCGCTACAGCCAGCACTGAAGGGATACCCATCGGCAGAATTGGCGCTATCGTCGGATTCATGGACGGCAATAACTATAATGTATGGAACTGCTACGGCGCCGGCACCGGTGGTAAAGGCACATCCAATTGCCAAAGTACAGCATATCTTATCTACAATACCAACCCCGGAAAGGGCGATATACTCAAACTCATGAGTAGCCCCGTTTCGGCGCCCGGTGCCATCACTCGTTACGACCCCTCCGCCACGCCCGCCTATGGTATCGACATCTCCAGGTCTGCGTCTGTAAGTCCAGTCAACTTCTGGTTAGCAGGCGATGGAACATGGCCCGTCCTGGACTTTACCCGGAATGCTTTTTAGTAACCCATCCATTCACATTAAAACGTAATAACGATATGAAACATAAACTCCTTTCCACCGCCGCCGTACTCCTCCTCGTCCTGCTGACCTGGAGCTGCACCACCGACAACGACCCCGTGCCGGCGCCCGTCACGTCCGCCCCCCGGGAACTGAGCATCACCATCGGTCCCCGCCCGGCATACACTGCCGGAGCCACCCTCCCCGCCACCCGTGCCGTCCAGACCCCCGACGCCGCACAGTGGGAAACGGGCGATGTCATCTGGCTCCACGTCGGTTTCGATTGGACACCTGCCGGAGGCACCCAAGCGAATAAAACCTATATCTCCGCCCTCCGCTACAACGGTGCCGGGTGGTCTCCCCTCAGTGTGCAGGACTCTATAGACCTCAATACCTCCGGCATCAAGCCTGCCATTGGCGGACCCATTAATTTCTCCGGCTTCAAACGCCACCCCCGTTGGCCCGCCGAAGCCCTTGCCGACGGCACCACCGATGCAAAAGTCCGGTTCGAAGCATACTATCTGGGCAAAAGCATCCCCGTTGATGGCATCCTCTCTCTGGGCTATACCACAGACGTGATGACAGGTAGCGATAGCTTCTCTCCCGGCGTCCCTGCCGTCATCAGCCTTGAACACAGGTATGCCCGTATGCACGTTGCAAACGAGGTTGACGGGGCTGAGCTCATGCTTAGTAATGCAAAATACTATTACGAGTGGAATCTTAGTAACATGACCGCTAAAGAACGGGAAAACGGATATTTCTTAAGCGTCCCCGCCAAAAGTGGATATCACTTCGCGGCGATCGACAACAGCTCCAAAGTCTTTCTTAACCGCCGCAACTACAACCTCCTCCCCGGTCGCACCGACGAGTCCGGCAACGAGGTATACAACGGCTTCACCTACACCCTCATCCCGCTGAAGAACGGCACGGTGACGCCCGGTGACTGGTAAAGGAACAAAAATCGGCCCTCGCTTACTCGCCAGTTTCCTCTATAAACAGAGGATGAGCTGAAATACATTCCGAAACGCTAGAAAAGCGACCTGTAACTTGCCGCCTTCGGCAAATGCAACTTGCAACTTGCAACTTGCAATTCGCCGAAGGCGACTCTAAACAAAGGCGACTTCAAGCTTTGAACATCTCGTCAATATGTCGCGCGGCACGACGACCGTCACCCATGGCGAGAATCACAGTAGCACCACCCCGCACGATGTCACCCCCGGCGAAGAGGTCGGACAGGTTGGATTGCATCGTTTCGTCGTTGACCACGATTGTGCCCTTGCGGGAAACTTCCAGTCCGGCAACAGAATTCGGGATAATCGGGTTGGGTGACACACCCACCGCCACTACCACCACGTCGGCATCGATCGTGTACTCGGAACCTTCCACCGGTACCGGGCTGCGACGTCCGCTGGCATCGGGTTCTCCCAATTCCATCTTCTGCACCCGTACTTGTTTCACGCGTCCCCGTTCGTCAGCGATATACTCCACGGGATTCGTCAACGTGATAAACTCGCATCCTTCTTCCTTGGCGTGTTTCACTTCTTCCAGACGGGCAGGCATTTCCTCCTCGCTCCGGCGGTAGACAATCATCGCGCGTTCGGCACCCAGCCGTTTCGCCGTGCGCACGGAGTCCATCGCCGTGTTACCGCCACCCACGACCACCACGTTACGACCGTGATATACCGGGGTATCGGAATCCTCGCTGTCGGCACCCATCAGGTTTACCCGCGTCAGGTACTCGTTGGAGGAAAGGATACCGTTGTAGTTCTCCCCGGGAATATTCATGAAACGGGGAAGTCCCGCTCCCGAAGCCACGTAGAACGCCTTGAACCCTTCCGCTTTCAAATCAGCCACGCTGTCGGTCATTCCCACGATAAAGTTCGTGACGAACTTCACGCCCATTTTCTTCAGGTTCTCGATCTCCACGTCCACCACGCTATTGGGCAAACGAAATTCCGGGATACCGTATTTCAACACGCCGCCGATCTCGTGCAACGCCTCGAACACGGTAACGTCATACCCTCTCTTTGCCAGATCCCCGGCACAAGACAGCCCGGAAGGACCGGAACCGATCACCGCTACTTTTATACCGTTAGCCGGGGCAACCTCGGGCACGGATATATGTCCGGATTCCCGCTCGTAATCCGAGGCGAAACGCTCCAGATAACCGATAGCCACCGACGGCTTTTTCAATTTCTGTAAATAGAAACACTTGGACTCGCATTGTTTCTCCTGCGGGCATACCCGCCCGCACACTGCCGGGAGGGCACTCGTGCGCTTCAACACGGCAGCCGCCTGCAAGAACTCACCCCGCTCGATGTTCTTGATGAAACCGGGGATGTCGATACTCACGGGACAACCTTCCATGCACGTCGGCGTCACACAGTCCATACAACGCGTTGCCTCCCGCACGGCCATATCCGCCGTCAGCCCCAAGTTTACCTCGATGCGCTGACTCTTGATACGCTCGGCGGCAGGTGTCTCGGGCATCACCACCCGCTCGATCGCGGTACGTTCTTTTCCCGCCACTTTCTGGCGAAGTTCCTGACGCCACGCCTCGTTACGGTCGCTCACGCCACTCTTCACCTCTATATTCTCGTGTTTTACTTCCGCTTCATGTTGTAATTTAACGGCTTCATCATCCTTGAAACCACCCAGACGGGCAAGAATCTCGTCAAAGTCTATCTGGTGCGCGTCGAACTCCGGACCGTCCACGCAGGTAAAACGGGTCTTCCCGCCTACCGTCACGCGGCAGGCACCGCACATCCCTGTACCGTCGACCATAATGGCGTTCAAACTCGCTACCGTCGGTATGTCGTGTTTCCGGGTTACTTTCTCGCAGAATTTCATCATGATAGCCGGACCGATGGTCACCGCGAAATCCACTTTCTCGCGGGCGATCACTTCCTCCATACCCTCGGTGATTAATCCCTTTTTCCCGTAACTGCCGTCATCCGTCATGACAATCACCTCGTCGGAAGAAGCCCGTATCTCGTCCTCCAGTATCACCAAGTCTTTCGTGCGCCCGGCAATCACGGAGATCACCCGGTTGCCCGCTTCCTTGAACGCTTTCACGATAGGCAACAGGGGAGCTACCCCGACGCCACCGCCACAAGCCAACACGGTACCTACTTTTTCGATATGAGTCGGTTTGCCGAGAGGTCCCACCAAATCCGTCACGTATTCGCCAACCTCCAACGCGCATAATTTCCGGGAAGAAACTCCCATCACCTGTACCACCAGCGTGATCGTTCCTCGCGCCACGTCCGCGTCGGCAATCGTCAACGGCATACGTTCCCCTTTTTCCCCGACACGCACGATCACGAAATTACCCGGCTTCCGGGATTTGGCAATCAAGGGAGCCTCCACTTCCAGCTTTACAACCTTCTCTGAAAAATAAGTTTTACTTACAATTTTGTTCATAATCCATCTGTTAGTCCATTGAATTTATTTCTGCCCCGCTATCGTTTTCGACTTCAAGCCGCAAAGATAACGAACACGGTTAAAAAAACAACCAATTCATTTTCAATTTTCAACTTTCAATTTTCAATTGTATATATTACTTTTGCCAAAAGGAACAATAATAAAGACTACCATGAGCAACAAGAACGACAAGAAAGGACGCGTGAACGTGGTGTACTCCACGAACCCGGACTTCCGGTACGAGTATGACGAGGAGAACGAGACGGAAACGCTTGCCCCGGAGAAGCAGAACCTGCGGGTGACGCTCGACTCGAAGCAACGCAAGGGAAAGACGGTGACGCTCGTGCAGGGCTTCGTGGGGACAGAGGACGACTTGAAGGAACTTGCCAAATTGCTGAAGAATAAATGCGGCGTGGGCGGATCGGTGAAGGACGGGGAAATCATCATCCAAGGGGAGCTGAAAGAAAAGATACTCGCTATCCTGCGTGACAACAAATACAGGGCGAAATAGCCCCGTTTCTATATGGACAATATTTTAATCATCGACGACGAACCGCAGATACGCAAATTACTTTCCCGCATCATCGGGCTGGAAGGTTACGAGGTATTCCAAGCGGCTGACTGTCAATCCGCGCTGAAACAACTGAAACTGCACCGCCCGCGAGTCGTGCTGTGTGACGTCTTCCTGCCTGACGGGAACGGGGTTGAACTCGTTTCCGCGATAAAGACGCTTTACCCGGAAATGGAAGTGCTCCTGCTCACCGCGCACGGGAATATCCCCGACGGGGTGCAGGCAATCAAGAACGGGGCGTTCGATTACATCACGAAAGGCGACGATAACAACAAAATCATCCCGCTTATCAGCCGTGCCATGGAGCAGGCAAAAAAGAATCTCGGCGAGAGCGTGAAATGCAAAGAGAGCCGCGCTTATTCCTTTGACACGATACTGGGCACGTCGCCCTGCCTGCAAGAAGCCGTGGAACTCGCCCGAAAAGTATCGGCGACTGACGTCACCGTGTTGCTCACCGGCGAAACGGGCACGGGGAAAGAGGTCTTCGCGCAAGCCATACACCGGAACAGTCGCCGCGAGGCACGGACTTTTATAGCGGTGAACTGCTCGGCGTTCAGCAAAGATTTGCTGGAAAGCGAGTTATTCGGGCACAAGGCGGGATCGTTCACGGGAGCCCTCAAGGATAAAAAGGGATTGTTCGAAGCCGCCGACAACGGCACGATCTTCCTCGACGAGATCGGGGAAATGGCTTACGAGTTGCAAGCAAAGCTGTTACGGGTGCTTGAAGCCGGGGAATACATCAAGATCGGCGACACGAAGCCCACGAAAGTGAACGTGCGCGTTATTTCCGCCACCAACCGGGATTTGAAGCGGGAGATCGAGGCGGGACATTTCCGGGAAGACCTGTATTACCGCCTTTCCGTGTTTCAAATCCACCTGCCGCCGCTACGGGAACGCAAAGAGGATATCGAAGTTCTGGCACAGGCTTTCGTGCAACATTTCTCCCGACAACTGGGAAAAACGATAGAGGGCATGACACCCGAATACCTGAAAGCCCTGCAAGCTGCCGAGTGGAAAGGTAATATCCGGGAATTGCGCAACGTGGTGGAACGCGGCATGATCGTCTGCGACCGACAACTGACGGTGCAAGACCTTCCTTTCGAATTGCAACATAAGCGAAGCGAAACCACCACACAAAATCATTCCGAATTTGAACTTGCCGCCGTGGAAAAACGCCATATCGCCCGCGTACTCCAACACACCCGGGGCAATAAAACTGAAGCCTCCCGGCTGTTGAAAATCGGGCTCACCACGCTGTATCGAAAAATCGAGGAATACGGACTGTAAACCGGCCACACGAAGCGGGTGCACTATTCAGTGATTTGGTGATTCCAACCGTAAAGGAAAGATTCAGAATTGAAAATCATAAATCACCTAATCGCCAATCTCTGAATCATAGCATCTTTCCATTCTGGTAGGCAACCTTTTCAAAATGGAAGGGTCGCACGCTCGTGCGTTCTCCGCCGCATCGCAATAACACTCTTTATACCAACACATTGCCCCTACTCCACCCGTTTTGGTACGCCGATGGCATACACAAGGGGAGTAAACAACAGTATTCACTAAAAAAAGAGTAGTTATGGATTTATTTTCATTCGGATTTCTGGTATGTATCCTAAGCGGCGCGGGCTGCTTCTGGTTTTTCTACAAATGTATCGATTGGTTCGAGAAAATTTAAAAGGGAGATTAATCATGTACACGGCATTATTTATCATTAGTATTATAGCATTCGGGTATTTGATGTATGTTCTTGTCAAACCCGAGAAATTTTAAACGGTATGAATACGGAAATTTTAGGTGTTATCGCGCAAATACTCCTGATGGGGCTGATTGCCTACCCGTTGGGAAAATATATTGCCAAAGTTTATAGAGGCGAGCGGACGTGGTCGGATTTCATGAAACCGATCGAACGATTGATTTACAAGTGGAGCGGTATCGACCCGGAAGAGGAGATGAACTGGAAACAATTCTTGAAGGCGTTGTTGATCGTGAACCTTTTCTGGTTTATCTGGGGTATGGTGCTTCTGGTGACGCAAGGTGTGCTGCCGTTGAACCCGGACGGGAACGAGGGACAGACCGCGCACCAAGCATTCAACACGTGTATCAGTTTCATGGTGAACTGTAACTTGCAACATTACAGCGGCGAGAGCGGGTTGACGTACTTCACGCAATTGTTCGTTATCATGCTGTTCCAGTTTATCACTGCCGCCTGCGGTATGGCGGCAATGGCAGGAATCATGAAAGCACTTGCCGCCAAGACGACGCGGACGATCGGCAACTTCTGGAAATACTTGGTGTTGAGTTGTACCCGTATCCTGTTGCCGCTATCGCTAATCGTCGGTTTTATCCTGATTATCGAGGGTACGCCCATGGGATTCGACGGCAAAATGGAAGTAACGACAATGGAAGGCACCACGCAAATGGTATCACAGGGACCAACCGCGGCTATCGTGCCGATCAAGCAATTGGGAACGAACGGGGGAGGCTATTTCGGGGTAAACTCTGCCCACCCGCTGGAAAACCCGACTTACTTGTCCAACATGGTGGAATGTATAGCCATATTACTTATACCCATGGCGATGGCGTTCGCGTTCGGGTTCTACCTGCGCCGCCGGAAACTGGGATATTGCATTTACGGGGTGATGCTTTTCGCTTATCTGGTTGGCGTGTGCATTAACGTGAGTCAGGAAATGGGCGGTAACCCGCGGATCGACGAGCTGGGCATCGCGCAGGAAAACGGAGCGATGGAAGGAAAAGAGGTACGCATCGGCTCTGCCGGTACAGCCTTGTGGAGTATCACCACGACGGTGACTTCCAACGGTTCGGTGAACGGTATGCACGACTCCACGATGCCGCTTTCCGGAATGATGGAGATGTTGAACATGCAAATCAACACGTGGTTCGGTGGTGTCGGCGTGGGTTGGATGAATTACTTCACGTTTATCATTATCGCCGTGTTCATCAGTGGATTGATGGTAGGACGTACCCCCGAATTTCTCGGCAAGAAGGTGGAAGCGCGGGAGATGAAAATAGCATCCATCGTGGCCCTGCTGCACCCGTTCATTATCTTGGTCGGAACGGCGTTAGCGGCTTACCTGTACGTGCATGCCCCACAGTTCGTGGCGAACGAAGGCGGTTGGTTGAACAATCCCGGTTTCCACGGGTTGAGCGAGATGCTCTACGAGTACACGTCATCGGCAGCGAATAACGGTTCCGGTTTCGAGGGATTGGGCGACAACACGTGGTTCTGGAACTATTCTTGCGGTATCGTGCTGATTCTCGGTCGTTTCTTGCCCATCGTCGGGCAGGTCGCCATCGCCGGGTTGCTGGCAAGTAAGAAATTCGTGCCGGAAAGCGCCGGTACACTGAAGACGGACACGGTGACTTTCAGCATGATGACATTTGCCGTTATCTTTATCGTGGCAGCCCTGTCATTCTTCCCCGCGCACGCTTTGAGTACGATTGCCGAGCATTTAAGTTTGTAACATTTATTGGAATTTTTGAGATATGAAAAACAATCAAACCACTTCCCTGTTTCCCAAAGAACAGGTAATGGAAAGTTTAAAACAATCATTCGTGAAATTGAACCCGCGGGTGATGATAAAGAACCCGATCATGTTCATGGTGGAGGTTTGCTCCGTGATCATGTTCGCCGTCATGATATACTCGATATTCAACGATGAGCAGGGTTCATTCGCTTACAACACTTGCGTGTTCGTCATCCTGTTTATCACGCTGCTATTCGCCAATTTCGCCGAGGCAATCGCCGAAACACGAGGCAAAGCGCAGGCAGACAGTTTGAGAAAAACGAGAGAGGAAACTCCCGCCAAACGCATCGTGGACGGGAAAATCCAACACGTGAGCAGTTCACAATTGAAGAAAGGCGATGTTTTCGAATGCGAGGCAGGTGACGTGATTCCCTCGGACGGGGAGATCATCGAGGGACTGGCTTCCATCGACGAGAGTGCTATCACGGGGGAATCCGCTCCCGTTATCCGGGAGGCCGGCGGGGACAAAAGTTCCGTGACAGGCGGTACGAAAGTGTTGTCCGACCGTATCAAGGTACTGGTTACCACCCAACCGGGAGAGAGCTTCCTTGACAAGATGATCGCCCTCGTGGAAGGCGCATCCCGCAAGAAAACCCCGAACGAAATCGCGTTGACTATCTTATTGGCAGCATTCACGCTGGTATTCGTGATCGTGTGCGTGACGTTGAAACCGTTCGCCGACTACACGGGAACGGTAATCACTATCGCGGCTTTCCTATCCTTGTTCGTGTGTCTTATCCCGACCACCATCGGGGGACTACTTTCCGCCATCGGTATCGCCGGAATGGACAGGGCACTACGTGCCAACGTGATTACCAAATCGGGAAAAGCGGTAGAAACAGCCGGGGACATAGATACCCTGTTGTTGGATAAAACGGGAACGATCACTATCGGTAACCGGAAAGCGACACGGTTCTACGCGGTGGAAGGTATGGAAGAGAAAGCATTCATAGAGGCTTGTATGCTCTCGTCCGTGTCTGACGAAACGCCGGAAGGGAAGTCCGTTATCGAACTGGCTCATGAATCCGGCTTGCGCGTGCGGGGATTGCACACGGAAGGCGCACGGATGATTAAATTCACTGCCGAAACCCGTTGTTCCGGTATCAACCTGAAGGACGGTACCGAGATCCGGAAAGGTGCGTTTGACACGATTCGCAAATTGACGGAAGAAGCCGGGAATAAATTCCCGCCGGAAATCACGAAACTGGTCGAAATGATTTCGGCAAACGGAGGTACCCCGCTAGTGGTAAGCATCAACAAGAAGGTTGCCGGGGTTATCGAGTTGCAAGATATTATCAAACCGGGTATTCAAGAGCGTTTCGAACGCCTGCGTAAAATGGGTGTGAAAACAGTGATGGTGACGGGAGATAACCCGCTGACGGCAAAATACATCGCCGAGAAAGCCGGGGTGGATGACTTCATTGCCGAGGCTAAACCGGAAGACAAAATGGAATACATCAAGAAAGAACAAGCCGCCGGAAAGCTGGTTGCCATGATGGGTGACGGAACGAACGATGCTCCCGCCTTAGCACAAGCCAACGTGGGAGTTGCCATGAACAGCGGTACGCAAGCCGCCAAGGAAGCCGGTAACATGGTAGACCTTGACAACGACCCCACGAAGTTGATTGAAATCGTGGAGATCGGGAAACAGTTGCTCATGACACGAGGTACATTGACAACTTTCTCTATCGCCAACGACGTGGCAAAGTACTTCGCCATCGTTCCCGCCCTGTTCATGCTGTCAATCCCCGAACTTGCCGCATTGAATATCATGGGATTGCACAGTCCGGAAAGTGCTATTCTCTCTGCCATCATCTTCAACGCGATCATTATCCCCATCTTGATCCCATTGGCACTGAGAGGCGTACAGTACAAACCGATCGGGGCTTCCGCCCTGCTCCGCCGCAACCTGCTGATTTACGGTGCAGGGGGTATCATCGTTCCGTTCGTCGGAATTAAACTGATTGATCTAATTGTTGGTTTATTCTTTTAATTGAAAGTCATGAAAAATTTTATAAAGTCATTTAGAATCACGATCGTCTTCTGTATCTTCTTCTCCGTGTTTTATATCCTCGTACTGTGGTTATTCGCCCAAGTAGCCGCACCAAACGACGGCAACGCGGAAATCATCGAGCTGGACGGCAAAATAGTGGGAGCCGCCAACGTGGGACAAACCTTCACGCGGGACATCTATTTCTGGGGACGACCTTCCTGTGCCGGTGACGGGTATGACGCATCAAGTTCCAGCGGTAGCAACAAAGGACCTACCAACCAAGAATATCTCGACGAGGTAAAAGCACGGGTAGACACCTTCCTCGTGCATCATCCCTACTTGAAACGCAGTGAAGTTCCTGCCGAGATGGTAACCGCAAGCGGTTCCGGGCTAGACCCGAACATCACACCGGAATGCGCTTACGTGCAGGCAAAACGTGTAGCCGAAGCCCGGAAGATGAGCGAAGAAAAAGTGTTGTCCATCGTGGAGGAAGCCGTGGAGAAACCGTTCCTCGGTCTGTTCGGTACGGAAAAAGTAAACGTGTTGAAACTAAATGTAGCATTGGAAAAAGCAGCTAATAATAAATGAAAGTTACCGCTATTCCGCGGTAGGGAGAACCCAAAAATCTGGTAAAACTCCCTCCCGGCTTCGCCGTACCCCCTCTATAAACAGAGGGAGAGCTTAGTTACTCAACGCCTTCGGTATGAGGCTCCAGCTCCTCCTCTGTTTATAGAGGAAACCAGCGATTAAGCGAGTGCAGAAAGAGAGCTTGCTCTCGGTTTGCCGAGCGGGAGCTGGTTCGAGACCGGCTTCCGGGCTCACTTGGCGGCGAAGCAGACGGAGGAGTTTTACCGAAGCGGAAATAGTAGTAACACAAAAAGAATTTAACATGAAAAAGAGTTTTAGAATTATTGCATTGGGACTTCTTATGATGGTTCCGTTTATGACAAAAGCACAAGACAAACTGAAAGTAAACGGTAAAATAGACTTCGCCAGCGATTATATTTGGCGGGGAGCCTACCAAAATTCGGGCTTCTCCGTCCAACCCACGCTGGGACTCGCCTACAAGAACTTCTCGCTGAGCGCGTGGGGCAGCCAGAGTCTGACAAAAGCGGACGGGGCGCAGGAATTTGACATCAACTTGAGCTACTCGTTCAATCGCTTCTGCCTCACCCTCACTGACTACTGGTGGAACGGCATCACCAATCCCTACGGCGACTACAAGAACGACCACCACTTCGAGGTATCGCTGACGTACACGTTCGGGGAAAAATGCCCCTTGACGCTGGGATGGGCAACGATGTTCGCCGGAAGTGACGATAATGACGAGGGAGAGCGTGCCTACTCGACTTATATCAGCGCATCATACGTGTTCAACTGCCCGGCAGAGATCTCGCTTACTCCTGCCGTCGGTTTTACCCCGTGGAAAGGGATGTATTACGCGGAGAAAGCCGGATTCACGGATATTTCTCTGAAAGCAAGCAAGTCAATCAAACTCGGGGAACGCTTTTCTTTGCCTATATTTGTACAGGCAATCGCTTCCCCGGTTTTTGACAAAACCTATCTTATCGCCGGGTGGTGCATCGAGTTCTAAATAAAAACAAGTTCATGGGCAAAGAAGAAAACGTACAATATTTCCTAGACCTAATCAAACGGTCGCGACGAGGCAAGTTTAAAATCTACATCGGCATGATTGCCGGTGTAGGTAAAACTTACCGTATGTTGCAGGAAGCGCACGAATTACTGGAGAACGGCATCGACGTACAGATCGGGTATATCGAAACACATGGACGTACCGGAACGGAAGCCCTCGCGCAAGGGCTTCCCGTCATCCCGAGAAAGAAAATATTCTACAAGGCGAAAGAACTGGAAGAAATGGATCTGGAAGGAATCCTGATGCAACACCCCGAACTGGTGATCGTCGACGAATTGGCACACTCCAACGTGGAAGGCTGCCGGAACGAGAAGCGGTGGCAAGACGTCATAGAGTTACTGAATGCCGGAATCAGCGTGATCTCTGCCGTCAATATCCAACATATCGAGAGCCTGAACGAAGAGGTGAAGAACATTGCCGGAATCGAGGTCAAGGAGCGTATCCCGGACAGCGTGTTACAGGAAGCGGACGAGGTCGTGAACATCGACTTAACCGCCGAAGAACTGATCAACCGATTGAAAGCCGGGAAGATTTACCGTCCGGAAAAGATTCAACTGGCGTTGAATAACTTCTTTAAAACAGAGAATATCCTGCAATTACGGGAATTAGCCTTAAAAGAGGTCGCCTTCCGTGTAGAGAAAAAGGTAGAAACGGAAGTTGTCGCCGGGGATATGGGTATCCGGCACGAGAAATTTCTCGCCTGCGTCAGCAGCAATGAAAAGACTCCCCGCCACATTATCCGCAAAGCCGCCCGACTCGCCGCACATTACAATACCACGTTTATAGCCCTCTACGTGCAAACACCGCGGGAAAACGCCGACCGCATCGGGCTCGCCACGCAACGCCATCTACTGAACCACTTCAAGCTGGCTACCGAACTGGGGGGCGAAGTGATGCAAATCGCTTCCCCGCACGTGTGGAAAACCATCGTCAATACTTGCCGCACGAGGCAAATCACCACCATCTGCATGGGGCAACCGAGTTTCAGAATGCCTGCTTCATGGATAAAAATCAACAGATACAGAAAATTCCTAAACGCAATGAGAGAAATGAACATTGATTTGATTATACTCGCGTAATAAAACTGAGAATCATGAATATAAAGGCAAAATTAACGATAGGGATAGGGGTACTGGTTGCTATGATCATATTGCTGGTCGCCCTGTCGGTAGTAAACTTACAAATACTGACCGCAACCGAGCCGGACAGTCCGGCTGCCGCCCCCGGTCTGAACCGGGCTTTGTTATGGATCGCTATTGTCGGAATTATATGTATCGGTATAGGGATAACCATGTTGATACGCCTCCCCTCCTCGATTAACAAACCGATCAAGGAATTAACCGACGCCATCACCGAAATCGCAAACCATAACTACGAGAAACGCTTGAATATAAAGGATAATCAAGAATTTTCAGTAGTATCCGAGAACTTCAACCGTATGGCACAACGCCTTGCCGATTATCACGCCAGCACGCTGGCACAGATGATGTCGGCAAAGAAATACATGGAAACCATCATCAACAGCCTCAGCGATCCGATTATCGGACTGAATAACGAGATGAAAATCCTCTTTATCAACGACGAAGCCCTGAATGTACTGAACCTGAAACGAGAGGAAATATTGAACCAAGCGGCACAGGATATTGCCCTACGAAATGATCTGCTGCGCAGACTGATACGGGAACTGGTCGGCGAACACCCGCGGGAGAAGCAGGAACCCTTGAAAATCTATGCCGACAATAAAGAAAGTTATTTCCAAGCCAAATACATGACCATCACCCAACCGGGTAAAAACGGCAAAGCCCCCGAAAAGAAAGGGTACGTGATCATGCTCAAGAATATCACGGAATTTAAAGAACTGGATTCCGCCAAAACTACTTTTATTTCCACGATTTCCCACGAGTTGAAGACACCCCTCTCCGCTATTCTCATGAGCCTGCAATTGCTGGAAGACAAGCGAATCGGTGCACTAAACCCGGAACAAGAGGATTTATCCAATAGTATCAAAGAGAACACGGAACGACTGTTGAACATCACGAGCGAATTGCTGAATATGACTCAAGTCGAGGCGGGTAAACTCCAACTGAAACCAAAAATCACGAAACCGATAGAATTGATAGACTACGCTATAAAAGCGAACCGGGTACAGGCAGAGAAATTCAACATCCAGATTGAAGTGGAATACCCCGAAGATAAAATCGGCAAATTGTTCGTTGACAGCGAGAAGATAGCATGGGTATTGACAAACCTGTTAAGCAATGCCATCCGCTACTCGGCGGAGAACAGTAGAGTTATTATCGGAGCCTGCCAAACACAAGACGGATATATCGAATTGTACGTCCAAGACTTCGGAAAAGGCATCGATCCCCGCTACCACAAAAGCATCTTCGATCACTATTTCCGCGTCCCCGGAACAAAAACACAGGGCAGCGGTCTAGGACTTTCCATCTCCCGCGACTTCGTGGAAGCACACAGCGGAACACTGACGGTACAAAGCGAATTAGGAAAAGGAAGCACGTTTACGATGCGATTGAAAGCCTAGATACCATTTTAGATTTAGCGATTTTAGATTTTAGATTGAACTCCTCCGTCTGCTTCGCATCCACCTCCTCTATAAACAGAGGAGGAGCTGGAATACCACCTTACGCCCCGGGAAACTTTTCAAGCGTCAATATAAAATTACGAAGTCCTTCAATCTAAAATCTAAAATTAACTAAACCCACTTCACCAAAGCAAAATCCTGCCTGTGCGGTAACAAGATATTCTTCGGGAATATCCGCAAGCCCAGCATGAACTGCCCGGGATCATCGGGGGTTACCTCGATCGAGTAAAGTCCCTTACCATTCTCGAAAGAAACGGGAACGAACTCCTGCGTGAAGCAAACCTCAAGCCGCTCGTCTTTCTTCATCATGGCAACCAACTCAATACCCACGTCGTCAAGAGATAATTCCCCAAGCTCGAGAGTAACTTTGGCCTGATAGGATTTCCCGAGAGAAATAATCTGTTTGGATTTATCCGGTAATATCAAACCGTCTACCTGCACGGAATCCCATTCGCGGCTTACCTTCTTCTTCCACTCCGCAATCTGATTCGCCAAAGCATAGTTATTCTCGCTCAAACGGTGATAACGGCGGGACATCGGAAGATAGAATTTATCCTCGTAATCCGACAACATCCGGTTAGACGTGAAGTTTGCTGCCACCTTGGCGATCGTGTTTTTGATAAATCCTGCCCACGAAGCGGAGATCCCGTCGGCCGCCTTATCGTAGAAAGCGGGGGCGATCTCCGACT
>OGKG01001591.1_pt1 | contig 26802 bp, 18 predicted proteins | sample 1572201 | NCBI WGS metagenome assembly OGKG01 (sample SAMEA2582146, study PRJEB24529) | metagenome | biome: Human gut stool | place: China | collected 2011 | reverse complement strand
TATTGGCTTGACGAGCATCGTTGGCATATCACGAATTGTTACATGGAGAAGAAGATGGAAAGAATATTACGGGATGCCGGTAAATGCCGTAAGGGGAATTGATGAACTTGGTTTTGCGGAAGTGTTACTCAAGTACGATGTCAGTTTTTTAATTTTTCAGGAGAGGGAAATATAAATCCCGGGTATTGTTGCAAGAAACTTATAAACGCTTATCTTTGTCAGTACATGCTCCTGAAATTTTATTATCGATGACAGAAAAGGAGTGTTCGAAATTTTAAATTTGAATGTCAAATCGAGTGAACTAATTTCAAGAAACTACATGATATGAAATTTGCAGGGGTAAGATTGTTAGTTAAAGACTACAAGAAATGTTTCAAGTTTTACACGGAAAAACTTGGTTTTGAACCTCTTTGGGGGGACAAGGAGAGTGGTTATGCTTCGTTCAAAGTAGCCGATGGGATAGAAGGGTTTGCTATATTTGTATCTGATGATATGGCTCCGGCGGTGGGTAACGCGGATAAAGAACAGCCCGTGGGATATCGTGAAAAATCAATGGTATCTTTTGAGGTGGAAAACGTGGAGGATGCTTATCGGGCGCTTCTATTGAAAGGAATCGAATTTGTCAATCAGCCGACCGATATGCCTGAGTGGGGAATGAGTGTGGTTCATTTTCGTGATCCGGAGGAAAATTTAATAGAGCTTTATACTCCTCTTCATGCTAAATAGGGTTATTGTTGGATTATAGAGATAAGGCGATACATTGTGTCAAGGATACGGTATTGCCAATGCAAAGAAAGCAATTTGAAGAATGTGGCTGTTGTTTAGACGAACAGTATAAACGATACGGGAATACGGAATGGCTTTTCGCGGAAATAATTGAAGAAGGGCACGTTTATGAAATTGGTTACCCGGCGTGTGTTTGTCCGGAAGTGGTAAGCGGAAAAATAAAAGACGTGTCACATTGCGAATGTTCACGCCAGAGTGTATTGTATATTATCGGAAATTTGTTGCCCGATAAAAATATCCGTGTGGAAATAATTGAAACCGTTTTGGGGGGCGCGGAAAAATGTCGTTTTAAGATAACCGTGGAGTAAGACCGGATTAGATTGACACGCCCCAAAAAAGAGTTCTTCTCTTTTAAGTTGCTTTTTATACTTTTAATGTGCTACACATGATAACGATAATTTATTCCATTTTCGTGTGGTCCGAATCGTTCTGTCTTTTTACACGCTTCACGGTATGCTTGATTTTGCCTATCAAGAAGTTGATTTCTAGGCTCGATTCTGTTTCGGATGTTTCCAAATCGGGCATGACGATATTGGAAAGCATTTCTCCGAAATGCCGCATTTTTGATTGCTGCTTCTTATCATCCGTTTCACTATGAAGAGCACGGAGTTCACGCTTGAGCTGGCGTACCATGGCAAATGTTTCTATGATGGCAATGGTGACTTGTGCAGCTTTCGGACTTTTCAATATGGTGGCAAGCATATAAAGTCCTTTTTCCGTGAACGCTTTGGGAAGCACACGGGATTTGGGAGATATGTTTGCGGTCAATGATTTTGACCGCAAATCGGCAAACTCCTGTTCGCTAAGTTCTAAAATATACCCGACAGGAAACTTTTCCGGATTGTTGCGAACGGCTTGATTTATTTCCTTCGTTTTTACGCCATACAATTCGGCAACGTCCGCATCTAATATCGCCTCGCTATTTCTAAACGGTATGATTCTTTGTCGTACTTGTTCGAATAGCAGGCTGGTATTCGGGAGTACGTTCCCATTTTGTTTTTCTATATCATTGTTTTTCATATGTTTGTTTTTAATGGTAGAGTCAATCAGTAAGTGCAATATTACGAAATTAATTTAAAGAACTCCTTTTTTCAGTTTAGAAAAGTTTAGTTTTTCCCTTGCTCTTCTGTTTATTTTATACTGTATATCTTTTCCCGTTGGTAACACTTTTTGTACTTTTAACGTACTACAGTTATCTTTCAATTTTTATCTTTATCTTTGCAAAGAGTAACAAATAGTTTTATGGCTGAACTTCGGGATGAAATAGTGAAAAAATCGTTACTCCAGTTTTTGAACCGGGGGTATAAAGGTACGTCTTTGAAAGATTTGGAGCAGGCGACAGGGTTGACGAAGGGGGCGTTTTATTATTATTTCAAGGATAAGAAGGAGATGCTGGAGGCCGGAATCGAACGTTATTTCAGTATCACGAGGGAGGAGAGTGACGAGGACGCGGAGCGGGTGGCGACGTTGCGGGAGTATATTGATTTGGTAATTCGGAACAAGGAGGAAGGTGCCGATTTGGCGCAGAAGTTTTTCGGGTGTTTCATTCTGGAAGTGTTGTTTTTTCAGCTTGTGCTGGAGGTGGCGCCGTTGTTTCCCGCTTTCAGGGAACGGATTTACACGTTGTCGAAAACTCGTTTGACACACTGGGAGCGCATGATTCTGAAAGCGAAGCAAAAGGGGGAGATTCGGGAAACGCTGGATACTTCGGTGTTGGCGCGTAACTTGATGTCGGTGTCGAGCAGTATGTTGAATATTGAATTTGAGGAGCCGAATTTGCAGTATGTCTTTTCCGATATGCGGATGCAGTTCGAGCAATATTATATGTTGATAAAAAAATGAACGGAACGAGGGATACCATTATCGAGACCGCTTTCCTGTTGTTCCTCAAGAAGGGATACAAGGCGGTTACTCTCACGGATTTGGAAAGAGCCGTGGGGATGACGAGAGGTACTTTTTATTATCATTTTCTGAACAAGGAGGAGGTATTGAAGGAAGGTGTCACGAGGTATTACCGGATGTTGAATTGCCGGAGGGCGGAGGAGATTGGGCGTGTGCATTCCTTGAGGGAGTTTATTGATTTAACGATACATAATTTGCTGGAGATAGAGAATTACGGGGCAAAGCGGTTTGATAGCGATATCCCGGAGATTTTGTGCCTGTCGCTGATGGTGGAGGTGATTTCGCTTTACCCGGAGTTTAAACAGATGGTGAGTAACACGAAAATCTCGTGGATGTCGAAGTTGGAAGGGGTGATTCTGGAGGCCAAGAAAAATAAAGAGATACGGGATGACGTGGATACGTCTATTTTGGCAAAGAATTTGCTGAATATCAGCGTTGGGTTGATTCATTACGTGGTCATGCATCAAGATATAGCTTACGCTTTGTCGTCCGTGCGTTACCAGTACGAGCAGCTTTATTCGCTCGTGAAAGTGGGGTGAGATTTTTATAAAAGAACATACCGAAAAGTATAAAAACTGATAGAATTGAAAGAGGAAAATAAAAACGATAAGGTGATGAAAAAGTTTACAGTATGTAAATTAGGAATCGGTTGGAGTGTTGTTTTTCTGTGCTTTACATTGGCAACGAACGCGCAGCAAGTGTTAAGTTTGGAGGATTGCCGACGCTTGGCGGTGGAGAATAACAAAAAACTGAAAATTGCAGACGAGGAGGTGAAAGCGAGTGAGGCACAAAAGGCCGAGGCTTTCACGAAATATTTGCCCGGCATTGATGCCATGGGGGTGTACCTGCGTAACCAGAAAGAGATTAATCTTTTGTCGGAAGATGCGCATTTGCCCGTGGGGACTATCGGGTCGGACGGGAAGTTCACGTTTCGTCCGGATCAGTTGATGGTCGGTGCGGACGGTAAGCCGGTTATGGTGAACGGGCAGTACGTGCCGAAGGATTACGCCCTTCTGCCGAAGGAGGCGATGTCCGTGGATGCCCGTAACTTGGGAATCGTGCAGGTGGGGTTGACGCAGCCGGTGTACATGGGCGGAAAGATTAGGGCATATAACCAGATAGCGGGGTTGTCCGAGCAATTGGCGAAAAGCAAGCGCGCGCAGGAGATGCAGAACGTGATTCTGGCGACCGACGAGGCGTACTGGCAGATTATATCGCTGGTTAACCGGAAAAAGTTAGCGGACAAGTACGTGCAGACGTTGCAGAAGTTCGTGAACGATGTTGAATTGATGCACTCGACGGGAGTGGCGACGAAAGCGGACGTGCTTTCGGTGCGGGTGAAGTTGAACGAGGGGGAGATGGTGCAGACGAAGGTGGATAACGGGTTGAGTTTGTCCCGGATGTTGTTGAACCAGATTTGCGGTTTGCCGACGGATACCATCGTGGCGTTGCAAGAGGAAATGACTGAAACGGAAGTGGAAATGGTGCCGGAGGAATCTCTCGAACAGGTGTATAGCCGTCGCCCGGAAGTGGCGAGCCTGCAATTTGCCTCGGATATATACAAGAAAAAGGAAAAGATTGTGCTTTCAGAGTATTTGCCGACGGTGGCACTGACGGCAAATTACTTGAGCAGTACGCCTTCTTTTTATGACGGGGTGCGTAGTAAGTTCGAGGGAATGTGGAGCGTGGGAGTGGGAATAAAAGCACCGCTCTTTCATTGGGGGGCTTCCCGCAAGAGCCTGCGGAACGCGAAAGCACAGACCAATGTTATGAATTACAAGTTGGAGGAAGCGAAGGAACAGATAGAGTTGCAGGTGAATCAAGCGGAGTTTAAGATGAAGGAGGTCGCGAAGAAGTTGAAAATGGCGGAGAAGAATCTGGAACGCGCGGAGGAGAATCTGAAGTTCGCTAACCTTGGCTTTAAAGAGGGTACGATTCCCGTGTTGAATGTGCTGGAAGCACAGACGGCATGGCTGACGGCTAATTCCGAATTGATAGACACGAGGATTGAGGCAAGGTTGTGTAAGGTTTATTTGGAAAAAGCGTATGGAATTTTGGATTTATGATTTTAGATTTTTGATTGAGAGATTATAATATATAAGGAAGTTATGAAAGAGGAAAAAAAGGTTAGCGGGAAGGTATTGATGTTCACAGGGATTGTGATTATCGTATTTTTAGTGGCTATTTTTGGATTTATATTCTGGGAGCCGGTGCCGGAGGTGATACAAGGGGAAGCGGAGGCGACGGAAGTTCGGATTTCCGGTAAGGTGCCGGGGAGAATCGAGAAGTTTCTGGTGAACGAGGGCGACCGGGTGAAGAAGGGGGACACGGTGGCGATTCTGGATAGTCCGGAGGTGTTGGCGAAGTTGAGTCAGGCACAGGCGGCGGAGGATGCAGCCCAAGCGATGAGTAATAAGGCTCAGAAAGGTGCCCGGGAGGAGCAAAAAGCGATGGCTTATCAAACTTGGAAGAAAGCACAGGCGGCTCTTGAGGTTGCCCGGAAATCGTATGAACGGGTGCAAAAGTTGTACGAGGGTGAGGTGATGTCCGCCCAGAAACGGGATGAGGCGGAAGCTAATTATAAAGCTATGCTGGCAACCGAACAGGCGGCTAAAGCCCAGTACGAAATGGCTAGAAACGGGGCGGAGAAAGAAGATAAAATGGCTGCCGAGGCTCAGGTAAACCGGGCGAAAGGGGCAGTCGAGGAGGTGAGTTCCTATATCAAGGAAACTTTTTTGGTATCCCCGATTGACGGGGAGATTTCGGAACGCTACCCGAAAGTGGGTGAGTTGGTCGGAACGGGTTCTCCGGTGATGAACGTGTTGGATTTGGAGGATATGTGGGTGGTGTTTAACGTGCGGGAGGATTTGCTCGGAGATTTGAAGATGGGTGCCGAGTTCACGGGTTATATTCCGGCGTTGGGGGATAAAGAGGTTCGTTTGAAAGTGACTTATTTGAAGAATATGGGAACTTATGCCGCTTGGCGGGCGACGAAGACAACCGGACAGTATGACGCGAAGACCTTTGAGGTGAAGGCGGTGCCGATGGAGAAGGTGGAAGGGCTGAGGCCGGGGATGAGCGTTTTAAAAAAAATTTAAAATTGAACTATGCGTGAAAATATAAAGGTGGTGGGGGCGCTGATGAAGCGGGAGATTCGGATGCTGGCAGGGCATCGGATTTACTGGTTCGTGATGGTTTTTGCCCCGCTGTTTTGTTTTTTGTTTTTCATGGATTTGTTGAAGGACGGGTTGCCGAAGAAGTTGCCCGTGGCGGTCGTGGATGAGGATAACACGACGACTTCACGTTCGTTGGTGCGTTCGCTGAATGCTTTTGCCCAGACGGATGTGGTGATGCGGTCGGCGAATTTCAGTGAGGCGAGGGAGGCTTTGCAACGGGGGGATGTGTACGGGATATTTTATATCCCGGCGAACTTCCGGCGGGATGCCTCGACGGGGAGCGAACCCGTGTTGTCGTTCTACACGAATGATACCTATTTTTTGGCGGGTTCGCTGCTCTACAAGGATATGCGTATGCAGGCGAATCTGGCGAACGGGGCGGTGCAACAAACTTTATTGTTGGCACGAGGGGAGAATCAACCCGTGTTGACGGCGAAGTTGATGCCGGTGGTGTTGGATACTCACCCGTTGAATAACCCGTGGTTGAGTTACGCCATTTATCTGGCGAATTTCCTGTTGCCCGCGTTCCTGTGTATGTTCGTGATGTTTACCACGGTGTATAGTATCAGCGAGGAGATTAAGCAGAGGACTTCGAGGGAGTGGTTGAGTGTCGGGAACAACTCGATTGTCGTGGCGTTGTTGGGTAAATTGCTCCCGCAGGCGATTATTTTCACGATTATGGGTATGTTGTATCTGTCTATCCTGTACGGTTACGCTCATTTCCCGTTGAATAGCGGTTACTTCCCGATGTTTCTGGCGATGGTGCTGATGATTCTTTCGGCGCAGTGTTTCGCGTTGTTCGTGACGGGGATTAGTCGGCGCAGTCGGATAGCATTGAGTGTATGTGCCTTGTGGGGAGTGTTGTCATTCTCTATTTGCGGTTTCACGTATCCGGTACGTTCGATGCCGGAATTGGCGCAGATCGGTTCTAACCTTTTCCAGATGCGTCACTATTTTTTGATTTACGTGGATCAAGCTTTGAATGGTATACCGATGATCTATTCATGGCAGAATTACGCGGCATTGGTTGTGTTCCTGTTTTTGCCCCTGTTTATCCTGCCGAAATTGAAGTTGGATTTGTTGGAGTTTAAATATATGCCGTAAGCCGCGGAGCGGCTTACGGGTTGCAGGTTACAGGTTGCATTTGCCTGCGGTAAGTTGCAGGTTGAAATCTAAAATCATAAATCATAAATCTAAAATGGAATGATGATTTTTTGGACAGATATATATTACGTTTTCAAACGGGAGTTTTACTCGATTTTTCGGGATCATGCCGTGTTGACGTTTTTTGTGGCGTTGACGTTGGGTTACCCGATCGTGTACACGTTCATTTATAGTAACGAGATCGCACGGGAGGTGCCTGTTGCCGTGGTCGATCATTCGAAGTCGGCGGCGAGTCGGGAGTTTATCCGGAACTGGGACGCGACGGCAAGCGTGGATGTCGTGGCACGTTGTGCGGATATGGAAGAGGCGAAGATTTTGATGTATAAAAAAGATATTTACGGGGTTCTGGAGATACCGGAGGATTTTAGCAAGAATATAGCTCTCGGGGAGCAGGCGCACGTGTCGCTGTTCTGTGATATGGGGGCTTTGTTGAATTACAAGGCTTTGCTTATGGCGGCAACGGATGTGGCTTTGCAAATGAGTAAGGATATCCAGATACGGGGTATGGAGTATGCCACGAAGATAACGGAAGAGATTAAAGCGTCGCCCGTGAAGATTCAGGACGTGAAGTTGTTTAATCCGCAGGGTGGTTTTACTTCTTTCCTGATTCCGGCGGTATTGATTCTGGTGATTCAACAATCTTTGTTGCTGGGAGTGGGAACGATTGCCGGGACGGAACGGGACAGGCGTCGCAAAAGAAGCCAGTTGCCCGTGGGATGTCATTTCTGTCGTCCCGCGCGGGTAGTGTTGGGTAAGGCGTTCGCTTATCTCCCGGTTTATTTTGTCATGGGGTATTGGGTATTTTTTATCGTGCCCCGTTTGTTTGGGATGACACAGATCGGGGAACGGGGGGAATTGATGTTGTTTTTGTTCCCGTTCTTGTTGGCGTGTGTCTTTTTCGCGATCGCGATGTCATTCTTGAGCCGGGAACGGGAAATGCCGTTTCTGATATTTGTATTCACGTCGGTACCGTTGATGTTTATTTCGGGGATCTCGTGGCCGAAGTCGGCTATCCCGGAGTATTGGGTATGGTTCGGCAAGTTGTTTCCCTCGTCGTTCGGGATAGACGGTTTCGTGAAAATTAATAACACAGGTGCCACCTTGTCAGAGGTATTGCCGGAGTTCTGGGGATTGTGGATTTTAGTGGCGGTTTATTTTATTGTGGCATGTTTGTTGTATAAAATAGAGTATAGAAAGCTAAAAAATAAAAAAGATTTAGTGGTTTCGTAACCGGGACAGAAAGATACTGAATCTGAATGTTTAAATGAAAAGATGATGAAAGGTGTTGTGCTTCCCCTGCTGGGGATCGTTTTATTGTTGTGTGCTTGCGGGAATAATAAGTCCGGGCAAGAGCGTACGAGAGCAACGGTGAAAGCCGATACGGTGAGAGATTACCGGGGAGAATTGTCTGTTGTTTATCCGGGGAAGGTTAAGGCTGCCTCGGAGGTGAAATTGTCATTTCGGGTAGCGGGTCCTATAAAAAATGTGTTCCCGGAGGTGGGGGCATTCGTGAAAAAAGGTCAGTTGCTTGCGCGGATAGACCCTCGGGATTACGAGATACAGTTGTCGGCGACCGAGGCGGAGTATAAGCAGGTGAAGGAGGAAGCCGGGCGGGTGATGGAACTGTACCGGCGGGGAAGTGTTCCCGTGAATGACTATGACAAGGCGGTGTCGGGAATCAACCAGATTACGGCGAAGTATAACGCGCATAAAAACGCGTTGGAGGATACGCGTCTGACGGCTCCTTTTGACGGGTATGTACAGCATAAATATTATGACGCGCATGAAACGGTAGCGGCGGGTTATCCGGTAGTGTCGATGATTAACAGTAATTATTTTGACGTGGAGATTGATATTCCGTCAAGTGATTTTGTACGGCAGGATCAGTTTAAGGAGTTTTTTTGCACGATAGATGTATTTCCGGGAAAGGAGTTTCCTCTTGAATTGATAGAAATCACGAGAAAGGCTAATTTGAATCAGCTTTACCGGATGCGGTTGCGTCTGAAGCCGGTGGAGGGGTTGGATATTGCTGCCGGAATGAGCGTGAACGTGACGATAAGTTATAATCCTAACATGGATGCACTGGTGATTATGCCGTTGTCCGCGATCTTCGAGGATAACGGACAGGCTTCCGTGTGGGTGTATAATCCGGGGAAACAGGCCGTGGAGAAACGTCCCGTGCAGTTGAAGAAGTTATTGAGGACGGGTGAAGTGATCGTTTCCGAGGGATTGGTTCCCGGTGAGATTGTCGTTTCGGCAGGTGTGCATAGTTTGAAGGAGGGGATGCAGGTGGAGTTGTTGAAGCCGGTATCGAAGACGAACGTGGGGGGACTGCTTTAATTTTAGATTTAAAATTTTAGATTTAAGATTCGGCAGCTATGCTGCCGTGAACAAAGCGTCCCGCGGTGCCCATTGACCTTATAAACTTTATGGACTTTATAAACTTTATGAACTTTAAACGTTGCGAAGCAACAAAATATGATGAATCTCGCGGAATATGCATTGAATAATAAGGCGCTGGTGAAGTTTTTTATCGCCGTGCTGGTGATTGGGGGTATTTTTGCTTTTATCTCGATGAGTAAGCTGGAAGACCCGGAAATCAAGGTGAAACAAGCTATGGTGGTGACGGTTTACCCGGGGGCTTCGGCGCATCAGGTGGAATTGGAAGTGACGGACGTGTTGGAAAAATCCATCCGTTCGATGGGGGCTATCGGTAGTATAGAGTCGAAGTCGATGGCTGATTTGTCGATGATTACGGTGGAGTTGGAGAGTACCGTGGGACCGGATGAGTTGGAACAGAAATGGGATATTTTGCGCCGCAAGGTTACTAACGCGCAGACGCAATTGCCGGATGGGGCACGGGCTTCCGTGGTGATGGACGATTTCGGTGACGTGTACGGGATGTTTTACGCGATTACGACGGACGGTATCGGTGACGAGGAATTGTTGGACTATGCCCAACTGGTGAAACGTGAATTGCAGGAAGTGGAAGGTGTGCGTCGGGTGGAGATTTACGGGAACCGGACGGCGTGTATCAATATAGAGATTTTGCAGGATAGAATGGCAAATCTCGGAGTGCATCCGATGGAGGTGCTTGCCACGTTGAATAACCAGAACAAGACGGTGTATCCCGGTTATTTTAACAGCGGGGATCAGCGTTTGCGGGTGGCGGTCAATGATAGTTATCATTCGGTAGAGGATATAAAGAATCTGATTATACAGGGACACGAGGACGATCAGTTGCGCTTGCGGGATATTGCCAGCGTGACGGAAGGATACGAGGAACCTTCCCGCAACGAGATGCGCTATGACGGGAAACGGGCTTTCGGGCTTGCCGTGTCCATGGAGAAAGGCGGGAATATCGTGAGTCTGGGAAAGAAGGTGGATCGGGAACTGGAACAACTGAAAGAATCGAGGATTCCCACGGGTGTTGAGTTTCACAAGGTGTTTTTTCAGCCGGACAGGGTGAATGACGCGATAAGCGTGTTTATGGTTAACCTGATCGAGTCGGTGGTTATCGTGATTCTGGTGCTGATGCTGACGATGGGATTCCGGAGCGGTGTGATTATCGGTACCGGGTTGGTGATTATCGTGCTAGGTTCTTTCGTGGTGCTTTATTTGTTTGACGGGACGTTGCAACGGGTGTCGTTGGGTTCTTTGATCGTGGCGATGGGGATGCTGGTGGATAATGCAATCGTGATTGTAGACGGTATCCTTGTCGATCTGGAACGGGGGGTGAAGCGTCCGGCGGCGTTGACGAATATAGCGAAGAAGACGGCAATGCCTTTGTTAGGAGCCACGTTGATAGCGATACTGGCGTTTTTCCCGATATTTATATCCCCGGATACGACGGGGGAATACGTGCGGGATTTGTTTATCGTGCTGGCGGTGTCGTTGTTGTTGAGTTGGGTGCTGGCATTGACGCATATACCGATTCACGCGGATCATTCTTTGAAGGTAAAAGCCAAGAAGAGCGGAGAGCAGTTGTATGACAGTAAGATATATCGTTTGTTCCGGCAATTCCTTTCTTTTATGCTTTGGCACAAGTCGATGGCTATCGGGGTGGTTGTGGTGTTGCTGGCGATCACGGCTTTCCTGTACCGGTATATCCCGCAAGGATTTTTCCCGGATTTGAGTTACACGCAGTTATATATAGAATTCAAGATGCCGGAGGGCACGAGAGTGGAGCGGGTGGAATCCGATTTGGCGGAGGTCGAGGACTATTTGATGAACCGCCCCGAGGTGACACACGTGACGACGAGTATCGGGGGTACTCCTGCCCGCTACAATCTGGTACGGTCTATTGCCGAACCGTCGATGAGTTACGGGGAGTTGATCGTGGATTACACGACCCCGGAGGCGTTGAAAGAAACGATGGAGGAGATACAGGATTATCTCACGGCGAATTATCCGGACGCTTACGTGCGGATGAAGCGGTATAACCTGATGTACAAGAAATACCCGATAGAGTTGATGTTCACGGGACCTGATCCGGCGGTGTTGAAGGAGTTGACGGAGAAGGCGGAGCAGATCATGCGGGATGAACCCGCAGTGATGCTGGTGACGAATGATTGGGAGCCGATGACGCCGACTCTGATGGTGAATTATTACCAGCCTATTGCCCGAGCGATTGGTCTTTCCCGTTCGGACGTGGGACTTTCCATGCTTTCCGCCACGGATGGAATGCCTATCGGCTCGTATTACGAGGGGGTGCATGCCAAACCGATTTATCTGAAGAGTCTGGATAGTAAGGGCGAGAAGGTGGAAGCCTTGGATAATATTCCCGTGTGGAGTATGTTGCCCTCGACTGCCGCTTTGAATGAAGAAACGCTGAAAGGTTTGTTGATGGGGACGACTTCGGGAGAAGATTTGTTGTCACAGACGATCGGTTCGATTCCGTTGAATCAAGCTACGCGGGGAATCACGATGAAGTGGGAAGATCCCGTGGTGCGTCGCTATAACGGGCAGCGTGCTTTGCGGGCGCAATGTAATAATGCCCCCGGGTATACAGCCGAGAGCGCCCGGAAGCTGTTATTGGCGAAAATCGACACGATAGCGTTGCCGGAGGGTTACGCGATGCAATGGTTGGGAGAACATAAGGCGAGCGGGGATTCCATGCGTTACTTGTTTGCCAATATCCCGCTGGCGGTAATTTTGATGATCGCTATATTGATCATGTTATTCAAGGATTTCAAGAAACCCGTCATTATATTCTGTTGTTTGCCTTTGGCGGCAATCGGTATCGTTTTGGGAATGTTGATCAGTGGCAAGGAATTTGGTTTCGTGGCGATAGTCGGGGCGTTGGGGTTGATCGGTATGATGATTAAGAACGGGGTGGTGCTGTTGGATGAGATTGGGTTGCAAATTGCTTCCGGGAAGGATCAGACACAGGCATTGCTCGATTCGTCTTCTTCTCGTTTCCGTCCGGTGATGATGGCGTCGTTGACCACGATTCTGGGAATGGTACCGTTGCTGGGTGATGATATGTTCGGCTCGATGGCGGTGACGATTATGGGCGGTTTGTTGGTGGGGACGGTGATCACGCTGGTGTTTATCCCCGTGTTGTATGCCGTATTTTTCAAGGATAAAAAAGTAACAGGTAAAGAGTTATGAGATACGCGTTAGTAATATTGTTGTCGGTTGCCTGTAGTTCGGTTTTCGGACAGGTACATCTGGATTTGAAGAAATGCCGGGAAATGGCATTGGAGAGCAGCAAGAAAATGGCTATTGCCGTGAAGCAAGAGGAAAAGGCGGAAGCGGACAAGAAGTCATATCGAGCCAATTTCTTGCCTAAAATCTCGGCGACGGGCTTGTATGCTTACATGCAGAAAAAGACTTCGTTCACGATTGACGGGGGGTATTTGCCGACATTCGTGCCTCAATTGGACGGGACGTTGAAGCCGAATTATTTGTTGAACCCGTTGACGAACGAGCCGTTGATTGGACCGGACGGGAACCCGATATTTAATCAATACGCTTTTATGCCGGATATTGATTTGGAATTAGGTTTGCGGGGGGCGTATTCGGCGGGAGTGATGTTGGAACAACCCGTTTACATGGGTGGAAAGGTACGTTCTGCTTATCGTATGGCTTCTATCGGTAAAGAAATGGCAGAGATTAATAAAGAGTACAGTCGGGCGGAAGTGATTACCGAGGCGGACGAGGCGTACTGGCAATATTTGCGGGTGGTGGAGTTGGTAGCTTCCGCCGGGAAATATAAATTGGTGGTATCCGAGCTGGTGCGCAACCTGACGGATGCTTTTGAAACGGGGATGGCTTCCCGTAACGATTTGCTGAAAGCACAGGTGCGTCTGAATGAGGCGGAGTTAATGTTGCAAAAGGCGGAGAACGGGAGAGCTTTGTCGGGTATGAATCTTTGTCGAGTGATAGGCATAGATCTTCATTCCGCGTTGCTGGTGAATGATTCTTTGCAGGAGAACGTGACGCCGGGGGTATTGGACAGCAATGAAGGGGTGGAAGGACGCCCGGAATATAATTTGTTGGAAAAAGAGGTCGAGTTGAAGAGCAGGGAGGTTGCCTTGACACGTTCCGATTTCTTGCCTGAATTAGGGGTATCCGCATCATACGGGTATCACGGGGGAATCTCGTTAAACGGGAAGTCCACGGATGTTTCTTCTTTTTCCGCGATGGCGTCATTGAAGATTCCTATATACAATTGGGGTGAAGGAAGAGGTAAAATCAAGGCGATGAAGGCAGAAGAGGAGATGAGCCGATTGAAAAAAGAGGAGATGACTCAATTGATGTTGCTGGAAATAGCCCGTGCCCGTTATAATATCGAGGATGCCCGAACGAGGGTGACTCTGACTCGCAAGTCTTTGAGTCAAGCGGAAGAAAACCTGACCGTGAGCAAAAACCAGTACGAGGTGGGAATGGAAACGATTACCAATTATCTGGAAGCACAAGCCCAATGGCAGAAGGCGTGGAGCGATTGGATCGATGCCAAGGCCGAATTGAGATTGAGTGAAACGAAATATCTGAAGGCGACGGGAAGACTGAACTGATTTTGGATTGAATGATTCCGTGATTCGGTGATTGCTGACAGCCGTGTGAGGGGAAAGTAACGTGTGATCATGCAAGAAGAGTACATCGTGATTTATGAAGAAAGATGCTCATTTACTTGCAATTGTATTTTATTCTTCCTATCATTGTGAAAACGTGCGCGAAGCCCTTGACTAATAAGAACTTTTAAATGCTGTCATCATGAATCTTCACAATTTGAGAACGGTTGCCGCTTACAACTCTAGGTTATTGCTGCGGAGTTGGTTGTTTCGAATCTTCTTTTTACTGATGTTCTGTTGTATTATTTTATACCAAATATTGATTCAGTCGAATCTTTTTATGCTATCGAATAGCGGGTTAATTAGCCTGTCTTCGTTTTTCCCTTACATGAATGCTTATTTGTTCGCGGGATTGCAGGCTATTCCGTTGATATTTCTGGCGGGAATGTTTCTGACGAAGGAGAGGAAGCTGGATTCGATGGACACGATCTATTATCGTCCGGAGAGTAATGCCGAGTATGTATTGGGCATGGCTGCCGGGTTCGCGGGGGTGTTTACCGTGATGGCGATTGTATCTTTGTTTTTCGGTTCTTTGCTGCATCTTTTTGCCAGTAGCTCCCCGATGAACGTGTGGATATATTTGTTTTATCTGGTTACTTTGATTATTCCGGCATTGATTTTCATGGTTGGACTCTCTTTCTTTATCCATACTTGGGTACGTAATCAGGCTTTGAGTATTTTACTCCTTTTGATGGTTGTCGGATTTACGATTTTTTATGCCGGGGGCATGGGACAAGGTGTTTTCGACCCGTTCGGGCATAGCTTGCCGAATACTTTCTCGAGCGTGACGGGACATTCGGATTTGACCGGTTATCTTTTACAGCGGTTGTGTTGGTTGCTTGTCGGTTTCGGTTTTCTCGGATTCACGGTGTGTTTATTCAAGCGACTTTCCAATCGTCCGGTGAACCGGGTACGCGTGATGGGATTTTCTATTGCTTGCATGATAGCGGGTGTTATGGCGGGAGGTCTTGTTTATTCTTTTCACTCCCAAAAAATCTCCGTGAGAAAGGTTTACACGGAGACTTACAATAAATATAATAACGTGCCGAAAGGCAGCGTGACACGTCATGATATACGTTTCGAACAACAAGGTGATGAAATGAGCGCGAAAAGTACTCTATTGATACAGAACCGTACACGGGAAACATTACCGGAGATTATTCTTTATTTGAACCCGGATTTGGAGGTGCTTTCGATCAAGGGGGATTCGGATTTATCGTTCGAGCGGGAGCGACAAGTGATTCGGGTACGAAGGGAATTACAACCTGACGAGGAGATCGTGCTGACGGTAGTGTACCGGGGTGGAATAGACGAGCGGATATGTTACTTGGGAGTGCCTGATGATATCGTGTTCGAGCAGGAAAGTAATGCTTATTTGAAATGCCGTTACGGAAAGAGGTTCATGTTTTTGGATAAGAATTTCACTTTTCTGACACCGGAATGTCTGTGGTATCCGACAACGACACCGCCCGTGAATCCGGCTCACCCGTATGACGTATCCCCGGAGTTCACGTTCTATTCGTTGCAAATATCGAACCCGGGCGAACGGACGGTTATTGCACAAGGGGATGAGGAAAAAACGGATAACGGGTTACATTTCACGAATCACCTTCCATTGCCGGGAATTTCACTTTGTATCGGCGGTTACGAGAAAAGGGAGATCACCGTTGATTCCGTGCGATATGAACTTTATCTTTTCAAAGGGCATGATGATATTTTGAGGGGCTTGGAGGCGTTGTCTGATTCATTGCCCGGGTTAATCCGGGAGATGCGGGAAACTGTCGAGTATCAGATGCGTCATTCTTATCCTTATTCCGGTTTGAAGTTGATTGAAACGCCGATAACTTTAGCGAGTTTCTTCCGGCAGGAAAAAGGGACGAGTGAATATATCCAACCCGAGATGGTCTTTCTGCCGGAACGGGGAGTTGGGGTTTGGTCCGATCACAAGGCGGTAATGGAAAGAACAATGAAGATGCTGGCTTCCGTCGCCGGTTTTGATAATATATCCGAGATGGACAGACTCCGGCAGACGGTTCATGGGAGGTTAACGAATTTATTGACAAGTGCCACAACCATGAATTATGATCGGGGGCAGATACTTATGCGGTGGTTTGGTCCTTCGGCAATCAAGAATGTGGCAGGAAACAGCTACTCGACACGCAACAGTTTGTATTATGCCGCTTCTATGTTTTATGACTATTCGCTTTGTTTCCGGTCGGATGATTATCCGGTTATTAACGCGGTATTATTGAATATATTGAAGGGGCGCTCACGAGATTATTCCGGTCAGGCGACAGAAGAACGTGCTTTGAATTATCTTTCCTCTCATAGTTTTGAAGACTCTTTTCATGACTGGGAACTTGATCCGGTTGTTTTGTTTCGTGTATTACGGATGAAATCAAAAGAGTTGGTCAGGAGATTGGCTTTAGGAGATATGACAGAAGAGCAGGTCGTCGATTTCTTGGATGGATATATCGCGACACATCGTTTTCAAAAGATTGATTTCGACCAGTTTGATGAAACCTTTGCACGGGAATTTGGCGTCCGTTGGCGGGATGTATTGCCTTCTTGGTACACGAATAAGCGATTGCCTGAATTTTGGATAAAAGATTTTAAAGCGGAGTCCGCGGGTGTAGATAAAGAAAAGGCGGATGAGATGAATCGAATTTTATCTCTTATAGGTAATGGAAGCGTGTATATAGATGGATTGGGCGGTAGTGCTTCAAGGGTGCGTCTTACTATTTTTAATGATAGTGATGTGGATGGGGTGGTATCTATCGAAGCCCGGAAGACAGAGGGGCGTCCTTCTTCCGGCGGTTCCGCTTGGAATTTCGGAAGAAGAATGGAAGAGTCTACCATCACTCGTAATTATTTGATAAAAGCAAAGAGCGGGAAGGAGATCGTGACTAATTTTGACGAGGGTATGATTACTTTGAATGCTAATCTTTCTTTGAATATTCCGACAACTCTGAGTGGAGAGAGAGGGGGTACGACAGATGATAAAACCGGCGATAACGAGAGAGAGCTCGGGCGCTCTTATTTTCTTCCCGGTGAAAACGTGACCGTGGTAGATAACGAGGAAGAGGGTTTCCGTATTGTACAGTCTTCATCCAAGAAGCGGTTACGCGATTTGTTCGCCAAGGAGCCGGAGAGTAAATATCTGCGCCAGAATAGGTCGATACAGCTCATGGATGGAGTGGAAGTACGACCGGGATACGTGCAAAATGAGAGTGCCTACGGGCTTTCCAAACGCACTCATGCCTTTATGATGCAAGGCGGAGGTGCAAGTATGGAGTGGGTTACCCGGATCGAAAAGGAGGGCGAATATGATGTTTATGCTTATATTCCGCCAAAGATGAGTGCTTATAGAGTCGATAAGGAAAAGCAAGGAAAAGGTATAACCGCCGGTTTTTCCATGGTGACCGCGTTCTCGACAATAGGGAGTGATGCCGGATTTAAACAATATTATACCTTGACGAATGGCAATGAGGAAAAAGAGGTTGTCGGGGAGTGTGACGGGACATTCGGTTGGATATTATTAGGACGATACCGGCTTTCTCCGGGCGAATGTAAAGTCGTGCTGACTGACGAGGGGGAGGCGGATCAGGTGCTTTTAGGTGATGCCGTCAAGTGGGAATATATAGAGGATAAATGATTTTATAGAAACTTTAACACGGGCTTTTGAGTATATATAGTCGATTTAAATGACATATATATGAACAAGACAGTGTTTTCGGTATTGAAATGGGCTTCCGTGTCGGGACTTTTGTTGCTCGTATTTTCCTGCCGTAGGGCTACGCCCGGTTTGGAGATAGCGCAACTGGTAAAGACAGCGGAGGTGCAGAAGTATGAAGGGGAGAGTAGTACGACTTTTCCGGGGAAGATAAAAGCGGCTTCCGACGTGCAGCTGGCTTTCCGGGTAGCGGGTCCTATTTTACGTTTCAACACAGAGGTGGGAGAGTATGTGCGGAAGGGACAAGTGCTGGCAGAGATAGACCCTAGGGATTACAAGTTGCAGTATGACGCCACGAAGGCGGAGTACGAGCAGGTGACGGGAGAATCGGATCGGGTGATCGAGTTGTATCACCGGAAAAGTGTCCCTGTAAATGATTATGACAAGGCGGTTGCGGCGAAGCAACGAATCGCGGCATTGTATCATGCCCACTTGAATGCCTTGAATGATACGAAACTGAAAGCCCCGTTTGACGGGTATATTCAAAAGAAATTCTTCGATGCCCACGAGATCGTGAACACGGGGACTCCCGTGCTGTCCATGATTAATAATGATTACTACGAGGTAAATATAGATATACCTTCCAGTGATTTTATCCGTCGGGAGAGTTTCGAGGAATTTTATTGCGAGGCGGACGTGTACCCGGGGGTAAAGATTCCTTTGGAATTGCTGGATATGACACAACAGGCGAATTACAATCAATTGTTCAAGGTACGTTTCCGGATGAAACCGGAGTCCGATCTGAGTCTGGCGGCAGGGATGAGCGTTAGCGTGACGATTCGTTTTACTCCCGGGCAAGCAGGTCTTGCTGTTGTTCCCATTTCTTCCCTTTTCCAGAAAGAGAATAAGTCGTATGTATGGGTGTATGACACCGCGAAAGAGGTCGTGGGGATGCATCCTGTTCAGATTGTGGAACTGCATAAGGACGGACAGGTAATTGTCGAATCCGATCTGTCGGACGGGACGGTGATTGTTTCGGCAGGAACCAATACCCTTAAAGACGGACAGAAAGTACGGCGATTGACTCCCGTGTCTTCTTCCAACGTGGGAGGACTGCTTTAATTTTAGATTTAAGGATTTTAGATTTTAGATTGAACTCCTCTGTCGGCATAGCCGCCAAGTGAGCCCGGAAGCCGGTCTCGAACCAGCTCACACTCAGCAAACCGAGAGCAAGCTCTCTTTCTGCCCTCGCTTAATCGCTGGTTTCCTCTATAAACAGAGGAGGAGCTGGAATACAGTCTTGAACGCGAGAGAAACAACTTGTAACTTGCCGAAGGCAAATGCAACTTGCGACCTGTAACTCGCCGCAGGCGACTCTAAACAGAGGAGGAGCGGTGAATCTTACCGAAGACGGTGAGTATTTTAGTTCTCCCTCTGTTTATAGAGGGAGTCCCCGAAGGGGGAGGGAGTTTGAAATTAACTTGCAACTTGCAACCTGATAACTTGCAACGTTGCCTAGCAACAATATATTATGAACTTTACGGAATATGCATTAAAGAATAGAGCTTTTGTCTACTTCTTCGTTTTCGTTTTGGTAGTGGGGGGAATATACTCGTTTTTCACGATGAGTAAGTTGGAAGATCCGGCGATTACCGTGAAGCAGGCTATGGTGGTGACGGCCTATCCGGGGGCCTCTGCCTATCAAGTGGAGTTGGAAGTGACGGACGTACTGGAGAAAGCGATTCGTTCCATGGGCGATTTGGACCACGTGTCCTCTCGTTCGATGGACGACGTGTCGGAGATTATGGTGGAGTTGAGCAGTACGGTTCCGTTAGCGGAATTGCAGCAGAAGTGGGATATTTTACGAAGAAAAGTGATGGGTGTACAATCCCAACTCCCGGATGGTGCCCAACCGTCTATTGTTATGGATGATTTTGGGGACGTGTACGGTATGTTTTATGCCATGACGTCCGACGGTTTTGATTATCAGGAGATGTCCGACTACGCCGAACTCGTCCGGCGTTCCGTGCTGGATATTGACGGGGTGAGCAGTGTGGACGTGTACGGGGAACGGCAATCGTGTATTAATGTCGAGTTCTTGGAAGACAAGATGGCAAACATGGGAGTTCACCCGGCAGAGATAATCATGACGCTCAACGGACAGAACAAAACCGTGTACTCCGGTTATTTCGACAGCGGGGAGAAACGGGTACGTGTAAACGTGAACGGGGCGTATAAGGCGATCGACGACATCCGGAACTTGCTTATTAAAGGGCACGAGGAGGATCAGATACGACTTTCGGACGTGGCGCAAATCACGAAAGGATACGTGGAACCCCAGCGGGAAGGCTTGATATATGATACTTTACCGGCAATAGCTATATCCATTGCCATGGAAACCGGGGGAAATATTCTCGAACTGGGTAAAAAAGTGGATGACAAGCTGGCAGAATTGAAACAAGAGATTATTCCGGCGGGGATAGATTTCCAGAAGGTTTTCTTTCAGCCTGCCAGAGTACGGAGTGCCATTAACGTGTTTATGGTCAATCTGATCGAATCGGTGATTATCGTGATTCTTGTCGTGATGCTTTTCATGGGGTTCCGGAGCGGATATATTATCGGGACAGGATTGGTGATCGTGGTTTTAGGATCGTTGCTCGTATTATACATGATGCACGGTACGTTGCAGCGGGTTTCGCTCGCTTCCTTTATTGTGGCGATGGGAATGCTTGTCGATAACGCTATCGTGATAACGGACGGTATTCTGGTCGATTTGAAGAAGGGAATCTCGAAACCCGCCGCGCTGGTTAATATCACGAAGAAGACCGCTTGGCCGTTACTCGGGGCTACAACAATCGGTATCTTGACTTTCCTGCCGATATTCCTTTCTCCCGACACGACGGGCGAATACGTTCGGGATTTGTTTATCGTGCTGGCAGTTTCCCTGTGGTTGAGTTGGATTCTTGCCCTCGCTTTCGTGCCAATCCAAGCCGATCGGGCTTTGCGGGTGAAACCGGGCGAGGTGGAGGACGAGCAGAAGATGTATAGTACCCGGACGTACCGGGCGTTTCGTTCCACGCTGCAATTCTCGGTACGCCATCGGGTGTGGGTACTTGGCGGGGTGATTCTTGTACTTGCCGTCAGTGTATATTTGTTCCGATTCATACAACAGGGCTTTTTCCCCGATTTGAGTTACAATCAATTGTATATAGAATACAAGATGCCATACGGTACGAACCCTCAAACGGTGAAACGTGATCTGGCGTCGATACAAAGTTACCTTTCAAGTCAACCGGAGGTCACGACCGTAACCACGAGTCTTGGGGGAACCCCGTCACGTTACAATCTGGTACGTACGGTTGCCGAACCTGCGCTCAGTTATGGGGAGTTGATCGTGGACTTCACTTCCCCCGAAACCCTGAAAGCAAATCTCGATACCTTGCAGCGTTACCTTTCCGAGCATTACCCGGAGGCATACGTGCGGATGAAGCAGTACAACCTCATGTACATGGATTTTCCCGTGCAGTTTATGATTACGGGACCCGATCCCGCCGTGTTGAAAAGGCTTTGTGCCCAAGTGGAGGAGATTATGAAAGAGGATTCAACCACGGTATTGGTGACGAATAACTGGGGACCTACCACCCCCGTGCTTAACGTGGACTACTATCAGCCGATTGCCCGGGTGGCGAATCTTTCCCGCGAGGACGTGGGACTGGCTTTATTGGCAACGACCGACGGGTTGCCCGTGGGTTCGTATTACGAGGGAGAGCATGATTTGCCCATATATATCAAAAGTATCGGGAAGGATCGGCAACGTCCCGGAAAGTTGAATAACGTTCCGGTGTGGAGTCTGGTGCCCTCGACCAATATGTTGAATATTGAAACGGTGAAAGAACTGATGGCGGGGATGATATCTCCCGACGAAGTGATGACAGCCGTGGCGGGTTCTACCCCGTTGAATCAAGCTACAAACGGTATCACGGCCTCGTGGGAGGTTCCCGTGGTGCGCCGTTACAACGGGCAGCGTTCCATCTCGGTTGAATGTAACAATGCCCCGGGATACACGGCAAACGACGTGCGTAACAGTCTTTTGCCCAAGATCGAGCAATTGAATATCCCGCCGGGTTATTCCACGGAATGGCAGGGGGAATACCTCGCGAGTACGCAATCCAAGCAATACCTGTTCAAGAATGTGCCTCTCGGCATCGTTCTCGTGTTGGCAATTCTTATTGCCTTGTTCAAGGACTTCCGTCGTCCGCTAATGATTATTCTTTGTTTGCCGCTTGCCATTACCGGGGTGGTGCTCGGGATGCTTCTGGCGGGTAAGGAATTTGGATTCGTGGCTATCGTGGGAGCCCTCGGGTTGGTCGGTATGATGATCAAGAATGGCGTTGTACTTGTCGATGAGGTGGATATCCAGATTCGATCGGGGAAGGATAAAGTGCTCGCTTTACTCGATGCTTCGTCTTCCCGTTTGCGTCCGGTGTTTCTGGCGGCGATGACCACGATTCTCGGTATGATTCCCTTGATTAACGATGATATGTTCGGCTCGTTGGCGGTAACTATCATGGGTGGATTGTTTATCGGTACGGTGGTAACGCTCGTTATCCTGCCCGTGTTGTATTCTCTCTTTTTCAAGATAAAAATGGAGCGGAAAAATTAAAATCATAGTATCATGAAATATTGTATCATTATAATAATCTTTTTGGCTGCATTTCAGACATCTCGTGCCCAGCAGAAACTGGATTTGAAGCAATGCCGGGCTATGGCGCTTGATTACAGCAAACAACTCTCCATCGCCGAGCGGCAGAAAGAGAAAGCGATTTGGACAAAGAAAGAGTACCGGGCGAACTATTATCCCCGTCTTTCTGCTTCGGGAACGTATTTCTACTATCAGAAAAAACAGGAGTACAAATTATCCGGGGGATACCTCCCCACTTATGTGCCGGACGAGAGCGGCAAGTTGCAGCCGAACGTGATCATGGGGGGGGACGGCAAACCGGTCATGGGTACTGACGGCAAGCCCCTTTTTCACGAGTATGCCTTTTTGCCCGATATCCCGATTACCCTTTCGATGAGAGGGGTATATATGGCGGGAGTGCAATTACAGCAACCGATCTTCATGGGGGGTAAAATACGGGCGGCACATCAGGCGGCTAAATTCGGTGAAGAGTTGGCGGATGAGAATATCCGGCTCAATCGTTCGGAAGTGCTTGTCGAACTGGAGCAGGCTTACTGGCAATATGTCCGTGTGCAGGAGCTGGTTTCTGTGGCTCGGAAATACAAAGAGGTCACGGGTGAACTGGTGAAAAACCTAGAGGATGCCCGTGACGCGGGTATGGCTCCGTTGAATGATGTATTGAAAGCGCAAGTGAAACACAACGATGCCTTGTTACAACTGCAACAAGCACAACACGGTCGGACGCTGGCAGGCATGAATCTGTGCCGTTTGATCGGGTTGGAGTTGAATACTTCTTTGGAATTGACCGATACTCTTTCGGGGACAATAACACCGGGTATTTTGTCATTACCGGATGAACTTAGTCAGCGTCCCGATTATAATATGCTTGAGAAACAGGTTGAAATGAAGCGTAAAGAGGTGAATGTTACCCGTTCCGATTTCCTTCCGCAAGTGGGTGTTATGGCAGGTTACAGTTACGGGGGCGGTTTAAAATTGAACGGTGATAATTCCAACTCTGCCTCTTTCAGTGCACTGGCTTCGGTTCAAATACCGATTTTCAACTGGGGGGAAGGACGTAACAAAGTGCGGGTAGCGAAAGCCGAGGAAGAGATTGCCCGTTTGAATAAAGAGAGGATGAGCGAAATGATGCAACTGGAGATATCCGGTAATCGTTTTAAATTGAGCGACGCCCAGACTCGTGTAAACCTTACCCGGTCGGCTCTGGCACAGGCGGAGGAAAACTTGAAAGTTTCCCGCGACCAATATGACGTCGGCATGGAGAGTCTGACCAATCTTCTTGAAGCTCAAGCGCAATGGCAACAAGCATGGAGTGACTGGGTGGATGCCAAAGCGGCTTTGAAGGTTTGTGAAACGGAGTATTTGAAATCGTTGGGAAAATTAGAGTAGTTTGTAAGGTTTGTAAAGTTCATAAAGTTTATAAGGTTTATAGACACCTGCGAGGCGCTTTGTCCACGGCAGCTTGAACTGCCGATAAGCACAGTCCGAAGGACACCCGTTACTTTATGAACTTTATAAACTTTACAAACCTTATGAACCTGATAAACTAAACACCATGAAAAACTTATTATTACTATTAGCGTTATTGATTGTCGGGACTGCCGTCGCGCAAGTCAAACGAATCAAAGGAACAGGGTATCTTTTAGTACAGGCACGGGATGCTAAACAATCTTTCACGAAAGTTTCCGTGCAGCAGGGAATCACGTTGTACCTCAAACAAGGTACGGAATTCGGGATCACGATTGAAGCGGATGATAATATCATCTCGTACGTGAAAACGGAAATAAAGAACGGTCAGCTAAACGTGTTCCTTGATCCTAATGTCATCATTCGTAGTTTTACCGCTATGAATGTATCCGTGGCGGCGCCCGATATAACTGATATTAACGTGGAATCGGCGGCAAGATTAATCGGAAGTTCCCCGTTGAAAGTGAATAAATTGGATATAAATGCTTCCGGGGCAGCAGTCGTGAAATTGGAAGTAGAAGGAAAAGAGTTAGATGTGGAAGCCTCTAATGCCGCTAAATTGGAATTGAAGGGAGCGGTCGATCACTTGGAACTGGAACTTTCTTCCGCTGCAACTTTAAAAGCGTGGGATTTACGGGTAACCGATTGCGAAGCGGGAGTCAGCGGGGCAGCCAAAGCAGAGGTATACGTGTCGGGCACGCTGGAAGTGCAATTGTCATCGGCCGGATTGCTTATGTATGACGGCAATCCCCGTATCACGAAAAAAGATGTAAGTGGACGGGGCGCTCTTGTCAAAAGGAAATAATGTGGTCTTCGAATATCACGACGGATGAAGCTTTTTCGGGAATGATCCGGTTGTATTTCTCCACGGACATACTTCTGGATTTTAGTACTACCGGAGTTTTCCCGGGAATCAGAGCGAGAGTCGCGGCAAGCAACGGATCGTTTACATCGTCCAGTTCATACCGGTGCGGGAATGGTTCGGGTATGTATTCTTTCGGTTGAATACCTCCCCGTACGGATTCGCCGCGGCTATTCGTGTAGAGCAGGGATATCAACGTGATATTCCAACCTTGCAGGTCACTTTCCGTCGGGGTAAACGTGATACCTCCCATGTTTTTCCCGACAGTGGGAACACCAATGACATTAACTTCCATGTAAGGAGATAAAGCACTGATAAGCAATTCAGAAGCTGATGCGGTTTCTTTTCCTGTAATTACCCACAAGCGCGATAAGTTCAAGCGGGAATCGGCGGGAACCGTTTTGTCGAAACGTTCTTCCAGTTGTTCCGGTATATCTGCATATTTCTCTTGATACACGTCGTTCCATCTTTTGTGTATCAGAATTTCTTCACTTTCCACGACACTTTCCGGGGCTATAAGTGAACACAAGCGTTTAACAGCAAGCATGTATCCGCCGGAATTATAGCGCAAGTCAAGAATTAATTCCTCGATACCTTCTTCTTTTAGTTTTTGGAAAACGTTGTTCAATTGAAGTAGTGAAGTGGTGTTACGGTACACGAAACTGGAATACGCGATATGACCGATCTTACGTTCCTCGTGGTCGATAACGCCGTACGCGAGTATAGGATTGATAGTGAAATTCTGTGCGGTCAGTTCTATCGTCTTGTAAGGCTCCGATACTTCATCCTCGGACAACCCGATAGATAAAACACTCTTGTAATAAAGATTTGTATAGTTTTCCGTGGTAATCTTCTTACCGTCCATTCGGGTAATCAGGTCGCCTCGTTTTATTCCTGCTTTTGCTGCCGGAGAATTGTCATACACGAAATTCACTTCGGCAATGATGTACCCCTTGTCTTCCCAAAAATTGAGATGATAACCGAATCCGTTCTCGTATCCGCTGGCATCGGCAATTTCACCGAATCCCTGTGATTTAGTGATACGTGACCATGGATCTTTCTCGTATTTCATGTTGGCGAAATAGGTTAACGGATCCAAATCTGCTTCTATCTTTTTATCCTTGACTTCATCTGCCCAGAAATACTGGTCTGTCATCTTGTCTTTCGTGAACGTGTTGATGCGCTCGTAGGTACGAGATGGGGGCGACGGTCGGACTGATGTGTCCTCGCAACCGATCAGAAGACCGATAAGAACCAGAAAGAAGCAAATTCTATACATATTTCATCGTTCTAATTACAAAACACAATATTACGGAATTTTGATGAATTTCCATGCACGAGATAGTAAGAAAGTTTTATTGGTCTATATTTATGCATATTTATCCAATAATCAAGCGAGGCTAATATTTTGTGATTCCCGAGAGATTCTCTGTAAAGTGTCCATGTGACGCTTGGTTGTTTTGGAAGCGTTTGATTTATAATGTCGTGCATGAGAATTCTATTTTTCTTCAAAAAAATGGCATAAATACTTGTTCGTTTGGAATATTAATGCATATATTTGCAAGCTCAATAAATAAATATGCACATAGAGAAAACGGAAAATGATTTGAATGATTTAGATTAAATTGTACGAAGATGAAGATTGAAGTATTGGTTGCGTCCGAGAAACACCTGTCATACGTGACAGCGATAAATGACGCGATTGACAACGCTGCAAAAGCGCGTGGAACAGGTATAGCAAGAAGAACGAACGAGTATATCGCCGGGAAAATCCGGGATGGCAAGGCGATTATTGCTTTGAACAGAGAAGAGTTCGTGGGCTTCTGTTATATCGAGTGCTGGGGACACCAGAAATTCGTGGCTAATTCCGGGTTGATCGTTGTACCGGCATACCGGGGATTGGGAGTGGCAAAACGCATCAAGAAAGCCGCTTTCGATTTGTCGCGAAGGCGATTCCCGCAAGCAAAGCTTTTCGGCTTGACAACTGGTGAGCA
>OGKG01001576.1_pt1 | contig 26915 bp, 26 predicted proteins | sample 1572201 | NCBI WGS metagenome assembly OGKG01 (sample SAMEA2582146, study PRJEB24529) | metagenome | biome: Human gut stool | place: China | collected 2011 | reverse complement strand
GAAGCAGATGCTGGGTGCCGCAACCCGTATCTCGTGTCCGAGGAGAAAGCTTCCCGGTGGCCTGCACGTTAGATGAACTGAGAGGAGGAAAACACGATGCGAAGCGGTATCACCCGCCGCTGGCTGCGGGGCAACCTTCTGATCACCGTGCTGATCGTTCTGCTGGCAGAGGCCATGTTCCTGTACAGCTATACCAGGGGCTACTACAACAGCATCCAGCAGACCATGTACCGACGTTTTTCCTCGGTGTCCGGCCAGCTGAAAATGTATACCGGCGATACCGCCCAGAGCACGGCAGCCACCCGCAGTGTGGCGCTGCGCCGTATGGTGGAGCAGTTCACAGATAAGGACAAATACGAGTTCATGCTGCTGGACAGCTACGGCGGGGTCATAGCGTCTTCCAGCGGCACCAGCGCCGAGGGCATCGTGACCAATGCCGATTTCGAGCAGGCGCAGGAAGCCGCCGACGGGCTGGGCATGGCGGTTTACCGCACCCAGTCCGGGGAGCCGGTCATGGCTACCTGCTTTCTGGTGCCCTATGCCGCTGAAGATGTGGCGGCCATGCGTCTTGTCACCAGTATGTCCCTTGTGGAAACGCAGATCAAAAATGCATTCTTTGCCAGTCTGGTGATCATGGCGGTGATCCTGGCGTTCACGGTCATGTCCGGCCTGTACTTCATCCGCAGTATCGTGGTGCCGCTGGGGCAGGTGGAACGCACCGCCGCCGGCATTGCCCGGGGCGAACTGGATGTGCGCCTGCCTGTGACGGGCGACGAGCACGATGAGGTGGACCGCCTGCGCGGCACCATCAACCAGATGGCCGAAGGGCTGGAAGAGACCGAGAAGATGAAAAATGAGTTCATCAGTTCGGTCTCTCATGAGCTGCGCACCCCGCTCACCTCCATCCGGGGCTGGGTGGAAACATTGCGCACGCTGGACGACCCCACCGACGAGAATTACCGCAAGGGGTTGGAGATCATCAACAATGAGACCGGCCGCCTTTATAATATGGTGGAAGAACTGCTGGACTTCAGCCGCCTGCAGAACGGCCGCATCCGCATGGACTGCCGCCCGCTGGATCTGGTGGCAGAGCTGACCGATGCAGTGCTCTTCTGCGAGGCCCGCATCCAGCGGGAAGGGCTGGTGCTCAGCTATGCCGAGCCGGAGGAGATGATCCCGGTCTATGCCGATCCCGACCGACTGCGGCAGGTGTTCATCAACATCATGGACAATGCCATCAAGTATTCGGCTCCCGGCGGGCGCATCACGGTCAAGCTGTGGGCAGGAGAGTACAAAGCCTTTGTGGAGATCATCGACCAGGGCCGCGGCATCCCGCCGGAAGACCTCGAGAACGTCAAGACCAAGTTCTACAAAGGCAGCAATTCGGTGCGCGGCAGCGGCATCGGCCTTGCACTGGTGGATTCCATCATGACTGCACTGGACGGCACGATGGACATCAAGAGCACGCTGGGCCGGGGCACGGTGGTCACGCTGGGTCTGCCGCTGTACCACAAAGCGTGAGATGATTTTGTCATATTTGTGTGGTAAGATCACAGGGAAAAATAAAACCCGATAGGAGAACTCAATGAATCAACCCAAACAGGAACGTTTCAAGACCAGCGTCGGCGGGCAGGCGCTGATGGAAGGCATCATGATGCGCGGCCCGGAGCGTATCTGCTGCGCCGTGCGTAAGCCGGACGGCACCATCGAGACCAAGATCGACCCGGTAAAGAACTACGGCGTCTGGAAAAAGATCCCCCTTGTGCGGGGCGCCATCTCCATGATCGAAAGCCTGATCGTGGGCTACCGTTACATGATGTATTCCGCACAGGTGAGCATGGGCGATGACTACGACCCCGAAGAGGAAGAGACCGCCCTTGAAAAGTGGGTAGGCGACCATCTGGGCAAAAAGGCCGAGGATGCGCTGCTGGCCTGCGCTGCCGTTGTGGGCGGCCTGCTGGCGATCCTGCTCTTTACCGTGCTGCCCACCCTCATCGTGGGCGGAGTGAATGCCCTGCTGCCGCTGGGCCGCTGGGGCAAGGTGGTGCTGGAAGCTGTGCTCAAGGTAGCCATCTTCCTGACCTATATGGTGGGCATTTCCAAGATGAAGGAGATCCACCGGGTGTTCGAGTACCACGGTGCCGAGCATAAGACGATTGCCTGCTACGAGGCAGGGGACGAGCTGACCGTAGAGAATGTGCGCAAGTACACCCGGTTCCACCCTCGGTGCGGCACCAGCTTTCTGATCCTTGTGGTCATTGTGAGTGTGTTCCTCTACAGCGTGCTGCCCTGGGGCAGCATCGGCCTGCGGGTGGTGTGCAAACTGCTGCTGCTTCCGCTGGTCATGGGCATCAGCTACGAGCTGCTCAAGTGGTGCGGCCGGTCGGACAACATCGCCACCCGCATCATCCGTCAGCCCGGCATCTGGGTGCAGCATCTGACCGTGTTTGAGCCGGACGACAGCATGATCGAGGTGGCCATTGCCGCCGTCACGCCGGTCCTGCCCGAGGACCCGGAGGACGGCAGATGGTAACCGCAGGGATGCTGCCCCGGGCAGCAGTCCGGGAGGTGGAGGCACGCCTGCGCGCCGCAGGCTGCCCCGATGCAGATTTTGACGCGGCCGAGCTCTTCCGGCTGGCAGCGGGCGGGGATGTCCGCCTTGCTGATGCTCCGCTGAGTGCAGAGCAGGCAGAGCGGCTGGAGTCCCTGACGGCCCGCCGCGCGGCCCGGGAGCCTTTGCAATACCTTTGCGGCAGCTGGCCCTTCCTTGACTTTGAGCTGGCTGTCGGCCCCGGCGTGCTCTGCCCCCGGGCTGATACTGAGGTGGTGGCCGAAGCCGCCGCCGGAATGCTGGCTGGGGTGGAGGCACCCCGGGTGCTCGACCTCTGCGCCGGCACAGGCTGTTTGGGGCTGGGTGTGAAGCGCTTCTGCCCGGCAGCACAGGTCACAAGTCTGGAGAAGAGCCCTGCGGCATACCGCTATCTGGAGCAGAATGCCCATCTCTCCCCGGTACTGACCATCACCCCGGTGCAGGGAGATCTGTTCACCTACTGGCAGACCCTGCCGGATGGGCAGCTGGACCTCATTGTGTCGAACCCGCCCTACCTGACCGCCGCCGAGATGGGCGCGCTGCAGCCCGAGGTGGCGCGGGAGCCTGCCATGGCGCTGGAAGCGGGGGAGGATGGGCTGGTATTTTACCGCGCCATTGCGGAACACTACCAGAAAGCTCTGCGCCCCGGCGGTGCCCTTGCCCTGGAGATCGGCTGGCAGCAGCGGGAAGCTGTAACGGCCCTGCTTGCCGCCAACGGGTGGACGGAGATCGTGTGCAGAAAAGACTTTGGCGGCAATGACCGCTGTGTGATGGCGAGAAAACAATAAAAATATCTACAACTTCCTGTTGTAATATCTGTAAAATGTGTTATACTAGTACCGAAAGAATTGGAATGCCCGCGCCTGCGTTTGGCCGCACCGCGCCGGGAACAGATGACAAAGGAGCATGACACTATGGCAAAAAATCAGAACAACAACGTTGCCCCGGCGACCCAGAAGACCGATCCCGGTGCCAAGAAGGATGCGCTGGCCACGGCACTGGCTCAGATCGAAAAGCAGTTTGGCAAGGGCGCTGTGATGAAGCTGGGCGATAACGCCGCCATGCAGGTGGATGCCATCTCGACCGGCAGCATCGGCCTGGATCTGGCACTGGGCGTGGGCGGCGTGCCCCGGGGCCGCATCATTGAGGTGTACGGCCCTGAATCCAGTGGTAAGACCACGCTGGCCCTGCATGTTCTGGCCGAAGCCCAGAAGAAGGGCGGCGATGTTGCCTTCATCGACGTGGAGCACGCGCTGGATCCTGTGTATGCCGAGGCGCTGGGTGTGGACATCAACAACCTGCTGGTCAGCCAGCCCGATACCGGTGAGCAGGCCATGGAGATCTGCGAGGCGCTGGTGCGCTCCGGTGCCATTGATGCCATCGTTGTGGACTCTGTTGCCGCCATGGTGCCCCGCGCCGAGATCGAGGGCGAGATGGGCGACAGCCATGTGGGCCTGCAGGCCCGCCTGATGAGCCAGGCCATGCGCAAGCTGACCAGCGTTATCGGCAAGACCAACACCGTCTGCATCTTCATCAACCAGCTGCGTGAAAAGGTCGGCGTGGTCTACGGCAACCCCGAGGTCACCACCGGCGGCCGCGCCCTGAAGTATTATTCCTCTGTCCGCATCGATATCCGCCGCGTGGAGGGCCTGAAGGATTCCTCCGGCCAGTTCATCGGCAACCACACCCGCGCCAAGATCGTCAAGAACAAGGTGGCTCCTCCGTTCCGTGAGGCTGAGTTCGACATCATGTTCGGCGAGGGCATCTCCAAGATGAGTGAGCTCATCGATCTGGGTGTCAAGCTGGGCATCGTTCAGAAGAGCGGTGCATGGTTCAACTACGGCGATATCCGCCTGGGTCAGGGCCGCGACAATGCCAAGCAGTTCCTGCGCGATAACCCCGAGATCGCCAACGATATCGAGGGTCAGGTGCGCGCCAATGCCGACAAGCTCTATGCCACCCGCCGCCCGGGGGGCAAGGCTGCTGCCGCCCCTGCAGAGGGGGAACCGGCAGCTCCCGCCGCAGCCAAAGAGCCGGTGGTCAAGGCTCCCGCCCGCAGCAGCGAGAGTGAGCTGGATATCATGGTGGAAGAGTAAATGGCCTTTTACAGCCGTGGCCGCCGCCCGCTGGCCGAAGAGGAAAAATCCACCGATGCCGCCAAAGCCCGTACCCGGGCCATGGAGCTGCTGGCCGGGCAGGAGCTTTCCTCGGGCCAGCTGTATGAGCGGCTGAACCGCCGCTATACCCAGCAGACCAGTGCCGCCGTGGTGGCAGAGATGGTGCAGCGGGAGTATATCAACGATGCCCGCTATGCCGAGACCCGTGCCCACGCTCTACTGGCGGCAAAAAAGAGCCGCCGTGCCGCTGCCCGGAATCTGCGGCAGAAGGGGCTGGACGCAGGCGAGATCCAGCAGGCGCTGGATGCTGTTTACACCCCCGATGATTCCGGCGAGGACCCGGAGCTGGAAGCCGCCGCCGCTCTGGTGGAAGGGCATTACCGCAAAAAGTTGGAAGCGGGCCGCAGGGATCTGGTCATTGCGGCCCTGCAGCGGCGGGGATTTTCGTATTCCGTCATTAAAGAAGCCATTCGGCGAATCGAAGAGGAATAAGTGATCCGTTGTATAACCTCTCCGTCATTGCTTCGCAATGCCACCTCTCCTAGTAGGAGAGGCCTTGGCAGTCAGGGAAAGTTTCCGATTTTGCCAAGGGCTCCCCTACTAGGGGAGCTGTCGAGCGGATGCGAGACTGAGAGGTTGTACAGAGGAGAAGTGAACCAAAGAAAGAGAGTATCCCTTTTTATGAAAATTGCATGTATTTCCCTTGGCTGCCCCAAGAACCAGGTCGATCTGGACGTGATGGTGCACATCCTGCTTTCGGCCGGTCACGAGACGGTGGCCGACCTGGGCGAAGCCGATGTTATTCTGGTCAACACCTGCGGCTTTATCGAGAGCGCCAAGACAGAGGCCATTGAGAACATTCTGGAGGCCTGCGCCTACAAGCAGCAGAACCCGGAGCTGAAGGTCATCGTCACCGGCTGCCTGGCCGAGCGTTACCGCAGCCAGATCGAGGAGGAGATCCCCGAGGTGGACGCTGTGGTGGGCTGTGCCTCCAACAAGGCCATTGATAGCATCGTGGCCCGCCTTTTCCAGGGCGAGAACCATCTGGAAAGCTACGGTGCCAAAAAGGACTTCCCGCTGGGCGGCAAGCGCGTCATCGGCACGCCTGCCCACTATGCGTACTTAAAGATCGCAGAGGGCTGCAACAACCGCTGCCACTACTGCGCCATCCCCGGCATCCGCGGCCCGCTGCACAGCCGCGATATGGCCGACTGCGTGGCCGAGGCCCGCTGGCTGGCCGGTGAGGGCGTGAAGGAGCTGATCGTGGTGGCCCAGGATCCCACCGCCTATGGCGAGGACTGGGGTAAGCCCGGCAGCATCTGTGAGCTGCTGGACAAGCTGAACAAGGTGCCGGGCCTTGAGTGGATCCGCATCATGTACGCCTACCCGGAGCGCATCACCGATGACTTTATTGCCGCCATGAAGCGGAACGAGAAGGTGGTGCCTTACCTCGACCTGCCCATCCAGCACTGCAACGATACCATCCTCAAAAATATGAACCGCCGCTCCACCCGTGCGGAGCTGCTGGAGGTCATCGGCAAGCTGCGCCGCGAGATCCCCGGCATCACCCTGCGCACCACCCTGATCGCAGGCTTCCCCGGCGAGACCGAGGAGCAGTTCGAGGACCTGTGCAACTTCGTCAAGGAGGTCAGATTTGACCGTCTGGGCTGCTTTGCCTATTCTGCCGAGGAGAACACCGTGGCCGCAAAGATGGACGGCCAGATCGATCAGGAGACCAAGGACCGGCGCGCAGAGCTGGTGATGCAGATCCAGACCGGTATCATGGCCCAGAAACAGGCCGAGAAGGTGGGCCAGACCGTCCGTGTGCTCTGTGACGGCATCGATGAGGAGAGCGGCCTGTACCTCTGCCGCACCACCGGTGATGCCCCCGAGGTGGACGGCAATGTCTGCGTTTCCAGCGAGGAGCCGCTCTACCCCGGCCAGTTCTATGATGTGCTGGTGGAGGACAGTGACCTTTACGATCTGTACGGAACGGTTGCAAAATAACAAATTGGAGGAATCTGTATGAATCTGCCCAATAAGCTCACCCTGACCCGCATCATTCTGGTGCCGGTGTTCATGGTCTTCGTTTCCCTGACCCAGATCGGCACGGAAGATTTCAACCCTACCTGGTATCTGGTGGCGGGCATCGTCTTTGCCGCGGCCAGCTTTACCGACTTTCTGGACGGCCATCTGGCCCGCAAGTGGAACATGGTCACCGACTTCGGCAAGTTTGCCGACCCGCTGGCCGACAAACTGCTGACCACCGTGGCCTTCATCTACATGATGCGGGACGGCGTGTGCAGCCCGGTGGTGCTCTGCATCATCCTGGCCCGTGAGTTCGCCGTGTCCGGCCTGCGCATGGTGGCCGCCGGTGCAAAGGACGGCAAGGTGATCGCCGCCAACATGTGGGGCAAGGTCAAGACTGTGCTGCAGATGCTGACCATCATCTTCTACTACTTCGGCACCGCATTGACCTGGGGCAATTCCGTTATGATAGGCGCTGACTGCGTGTTCCTCTCTTACTGGCTGTGCTGGCTGGTGGCCATTGCCACTGCCATCTCCGGCATCAAGTACCTGTGGGACAACCGCAGCTTCATCAATACCGCAAAATGATCAAGAAGATCGCCATTCTCTGCTCCATTTTCCTGAACCTCTGCATCGTGCGGTGGGAGCCGGTGGCCATCCGGATGACCTGGGAAGCGGTGGGCAGCCAGACCTTCACCTTTTACACCGAGAACTCCAATGTCTTTGCGTTCTTTGTCTGCCTGCTGGTGGCGGTGTGTCAGGTGATCTGCCTGTTCACGGGGCGGCAGCTGCCCCGCTGGGTCAAGACGCTCAAGTACATTGCCACCTGCTGCCTGACCATGACCTTCCTGACCGTGGTGTTCGTGCTGGGGCCCTACTGTGCCGACCAGGGCGGCGTGGTGTTTCTGCTGACCGAGAGCTCCATGCTCTACCATCACCTGCTCAACCCGCTGTGTGCCCTTGTCTCCTTTGTCCTGCTGGAACGGGAGCCAAAGCTGCCTGCGCGGTGCGTTCCGCTGGCGCTGGTCCCCACGATGCTCTATGGCTCTGTGGCCCTCTGGGCCAATTACCAGCGGCTCATCACCGGGCCTTACCCGTTCCTGCTGGTCTATCAGCAGACCACCCGGCAGACGGTGCTGTGGTGCGCGGCCATCCTGGCCATGAACCTGCTCTATGCCTGGCTTGTCTGGCGGCTGGGCGGGAACTGCCGCAAAAAGAGAAATGTGGGCTTGCTTTTCAGAAGCTGAGATGCAAAAAGGCTCCCTGCCGTTTTGGCAGAGAGCCTTTTCTCGTGTTTTGCTTACAGCAGGGGGATCCCGGCCTTTGCGCAGGCCGCGCGGGTGGCTTCGTCCCAGACGCTTGCCTGTACTTCGCCGATGTGGGCGCTGCCCAGCAGCAGCATGCACAGACGGCTCTGGCCGATGCCGCCGCCGATAGTGTAGGGCAGCTCACCGTTCAGCACTGCCTTGTGGAAAGGCAGGGTGCGGCGGTCGTCACAGCCTGCCATGGTCAGCTGCCGGTCCATGCTCTCGGGGCTGACGCGGATACCCATGCTGCTCAGCTCGTAGCTGCACTGCAGGGGCTCGTTCCAGAACAGCAGGTCGCCGTTCAGGTCCCAGTCGTCGTAGTCGGGGGCACGGCCGTCGTGGGGCTTGCCGCTCTTGAGCTTGCCGCCGATCTGCATAATGCAGATGGTGCCGTGCTCCTTGGCATAGGCGTTCTCGCGCTGTTTCGGGGTGAAGTCGGGGTACATATCTTCCAACTCCTGGGTCGTGACAAACGTCACTTCGCGGCCAAGGTGGATATTATTTTTCAGTTCAGGAAACTTCCAGCGCAGCTCGTCAGAGGTCGCGCAGACCGCATCCACAATATCCCGTACAGTCTCCTGCAAAAATTCCAGCGTGCGCTGGTCGGCGGTGATAACGCGCTCCCAGTCCCACTGATCCACGTAGATGCTGTGCAGGTTGTCCAGTTCCTCATCACGGCGGACGGCGTTCATGTCGGTCACAATGCCCTGGCCGGGGCGGAAGCCGTACTTGTACAGGGCATAGCGCTTCCACTTTGCCAGGCTGTGGACGATCTCGGCGTGCTCGTTCAGGCTGGGCACATCGAACTCGACCGGGCGCTCCACACCGTTCAGATCGTCGTTCAGGCCGCTGCCCTGCATGACGAACAGGGGAGCCGTGACACGCTTAAGGTGGAGCGCCATGCAGATCTTCTCCTGGAAAATCGTCTTGATCAGACCAATGGCTTTCTGGGTGTCGTACAGGCCCAGCAGGCTTTGGTAGCCTTCCGGAATGGTAATGCTGCTCATATTACATTCTCCTTTTCTTTTCCAAATAGACCCTATTTCTTACGCTTTGGCAAACTGGCTTTCGTACAGGTTCTTATAGAAACCTCCCTGCGACAGCAGTTCGTCATGCGTACCGCGCTCAATGATGTTGCCGGCCTTCATCACCAAAATCTGGTCGGCATTCTTGATGGTGGACAGACGGTGGGCTACGATAAAGCTCGTGCGGCCCTTCATCAGTTCCTCAAAGGCATCCTGCACCAGTACTTCGGTGCGGGTATCAATACTGGAAGTTGCCTCATCCAGAATCAAAATCGGCGGGCGGCGCAGCATAACACGCGCAATGCAAAGCAACTGGCGCTGGCCCTGGCTAATGTTGCCTCCGTCCTCAGCCACCTGGGTATCATACCCGTTGGGCAGGCGGCAGATAAAACTGTGGGCGCGGGCTTTTTTTGCCGCCGCGATGATTTCCTCGCGGGTGGCGTCCGGCTTGCCGTAGGCAATGTTCTCGGCAATCGTACCGGCTTTCAGCCACGTTTCCTGCAAGACCATACCCAGGTTGCCGCGCAGGCTGTCCCGGGTCACGGTATCAATGGGGTGTCCATCGACCCGCAACGTGCCGCCGTTGATCTCATAGAACCGCATCAGCAGGTTGACCAGGGTCGTCTTGCCGCAGCCGGTGGGGCCGACAAGGGCAATGCGCTGGCCGGGTGCGACCTTCAAATTCATGTCCTCAATCAGGGGAACATCGTCCACGTAGCGGAACTTGACGTGGTCGAACTCGACGCTGCCCGCACCGTGGGGCAGTGCCACCGCGTCAGGGGAATCTGGCGTGATGGGTGTCTCATCGATGAGGTCAAACACGCGCTGTGCGCAGGCAAGGGCGTTCTGCAATTCGGTCATAACGTCGGAGATATCGTTGAAGGGCTTCGTGTACTGGTTCGCGTAGTTCAAAAACACCGACAGCTGACCGACCGTGATGCCGCGCGCAATGGCGACGAATGCGCCCAGCACGCCGACGGCGGCGTAGACCAGCGCATTGACAAATCGGGTGCAGGGGTTCGTGGTGGAGGAGAAGAACGTCGCCTTGACGCCGCACTTCTGCAAATCGAGGTTGATCTTGTCAAAGCGTTCCTCGGCACGGCTTTCGTAGCCGAAGGCACGAACCATATGCTCATTGCCAACCAACTCTTCCACCAGGCTGGTCATCTCGGCGCGGGTCTCGCTCTGCACCTTGAACATAGAATAGGTATGGGTGGCAATGAACCGCGCCACAAAGATGGACAGTGGCGTCAGCGCCACGACCACCAGCGCAATGCGCCAGTCAATGAAAATCATCACGCCCAGCGTGCCAAAAATCGTCAGCACGCCGGTAAACAGCTGGGTAAAACCCATCAACAAGCCGTCGCTGAACTGCTCTACATCGGTGGTGATGCGGCTGATAGCGTCGCCGGGGCGGTGGGCGTCCATATATTTCAGCGGTAAAATTTCCAGCTGCTCAAACGCCTTGACGCGCATGTCCCGCACGACCTGGAAGGTGATGCGGTTGTTCACAACATTCATCAGCCATTGGGACAACGCCGTGCAGGCGATTGTGCCCGCCATGACCAGTGCGATTTTGCCAAGGCCCACGAAGTCGACCTCACCGGGGCCGAGAATCATATCCACGGCCTTGCCGGACAGCACCGGGGCCAGCAGGGTAGTGACCACTGTGATCAACGCAAATGTCAGCGTCAGTATGACCATGCCGGTGTAGGGGCGGATCAGCTTCAAAACGCGATGGATGGTGTTCTGGTTCAGTTTTTGTTTTTGCTTGCTCATAGCGTTTTGGCCACCTCCTCCTTGCTCAGCTGGCTCAGGCAGATTTCCTTATAAACTTCGCAGCTTTGCAGCAGCTCGGCGTGGGGAGCATCGCCCACAAGCTTGCCGTCGTCCAGCACCAGGATATGGTCGGCACGCTGCACGCTGGCCGCACGCTGGGAGACGATGAACACCGTCATACCGCTCGTTTCCTCTTTAATAGCCTTGCGCAGCGCCGCGTCAGTAGCAAAATCCAGCGCCGAGGCACTGTCATCGAGAATCAGAATCTTCGGCTTTGGCACCAGTGCGCGGGCAATCGTCAGTCGCTGGCGCTGCCCGCCTGAGAAGTTGCGGCCTGCAGTCTCGACCGGGGCATCCAGCATGCCGGGTTTGCCGCGCACGAACTCCGCCGCCTGGGCAATCTCCAGCGCCTGCCAAATCTCCTCGTCGGTCGCACCGGGGGCGGCCCACTGCATATTGTCGCGGATGGTTCCGGTGAACAGCACGGCCTGCTGGGGCACGATGCCCACCATGCCGCGCAGCTGTGCAAAGCTGTACTGCTTTACATCGTGGTCAAACAGCGTCACGCCGCCGTTATCGGCATCATAGAAACGGCAGACAAGATCAATCAAGGTCGATTTGCCGCTGCCGGTGCCGCCGATTACACCGATGGTCTCACCGACTTTGGCCGTAAACGAGATATCGGTCAGGCTGGGTGCGCCTGCCCCCTTGTAGGTGAAGTTGACATGGTCGAACTTCGCCGCGTCGGCCGCATTCGCAATGTCCAGCGTCGCCGTGCCAGGATCCTCCATCGTGGTATGGGTGTTTAAAATTTCATTGACACGCATACCGCTGGCCAGGGCACGCGTGACCGAGACGACCAGGTCCGCCAGGCGCAGCAGACTCAACAAGATTTGGCTCATATAGTTGATAAGGGCAATGACCCCGCCTTGGGTCAGCGCACCGGCATCGACCTCGACACCGCCGCGCAGCAGCAGGGCCACCACAGCCAGGGTGACGACAAGATAGGTCAGCGGGTTCATCAATGCGGAGATTCGCCCGGCTGCAAACTGCAATTTTTTCAGGTGGTCGTTCGTCTCCACAAAGGCGGCCAGCTCGTCCGCCTGGCGGGCAAAGGCACGCACGACGCGGGCGCCTACGTAGTTTTCGCGGGTCAGCAGCGTCACGCGATCCAGGCCATTCTGTGCCTCGTGGTAGATAGGCACCGTCACGCGCATGATGGCCCATATGATGAGCGACACCATAATCGTCACGCCGATAAACAGCAGCGTCAGCTTCGGGCTGATGGAGAACGCCATAATCAGCGCACCGATAACGATGAACGGTGAACGCAGCAGCAGGCGCAGCGTCAGGTTGACGCCGTTCTGCACCTGATTAATGTCGCTGGTCATACGAGTGACTAGTGTCGGGGTGCCGATGCCATCCAGTTCGCTGTAACTCAGTGTGTCGATATGGCGGAACAAGTCCTTGCGCAGCGCCGTACCAAAGCCCAGCGCCGCCGTAGCGGAGAACCACTGGGCCGTCAAACTGCTGGCAAGGCCGATGGCCGCCAGCAAAACCAGCAGACCGCAGCGCGTCCAGATGAAAGCTGCATCCTGATTTTTGATGCCTGTGTCAATAATGCTGGCAATGACCAGCGGCACGAACAACTCAAAGCAGGCTTCCAGCATCTTGAACAGCGGCGCTAACAGGGCTTGCCTCTCGTAGCCCTTGATGTAGCGCATCAATTTGTGCATTGAAACCACCTCAAACCAAAAATTAACAATACCGGTTTATTATATCACATATTTTCCCGCTTGTCATTGCATGAAGCTACATATTTCGATGACTATTTATTTGCCCGGCGTCTATACTTTCAATGGACACATTGTTGAGGGAGGATATGCAGATGTTCTGGCTTTACCGATATAAAGGTTTTTCCCGCACGGCGGCACGCACCGTGCATACGGCAGTGGTGCTGGCCGGGCAGCAGGGGTGTTCCCAGGCCGACACCGGCCACCTGCTGCTGGCGCTGGTGCAAACTGCTCGAGGCACGGCGGCGGATTTTCTGCGCCGCAAGCGTGTGACAGCCACGGCGCTGGCTGGGTGCAGCGCCGCCCGAAGCCTGGGCAGCCCCCGGCAGCTGCATTCCCGTGACCTGGCCCCCGAGTTGACCAAGGCCATGGAATTTGCCGTGTTGGGGGCCCACGCCGCCAGCGCCGCTAAGGCCGAGAATGAGCACCTGCTCTGCGCGATGCTCGAGGATTCGTCCTGTACGGCCAGCCGGTGGATGGCATCCTTAGGGATCGAGCTGCCCCAGGCCGCGCGGGAGTGCCGCCAGCTTTCCGGGCAATTCGTGCTGCCCGCGCAGCCGCGTATGTCGTCCAGCCGCACCGGGCGCCCCAGCGAAAAATACGGCCGCGACCTAACCCGCCTGGCGCAGGAGGGGCGGCTGGACCCGGTGCTCTGCCGGGACGACGAGCTGAACCGGATGATTGAAATTCTCTGCCGCCGCCAGAAGAACAACCCTTGCCTGCTGGGGGAGCCTGGCGTCGGCAAAAGTGCCCTGGCTGAGGCGCTGGCCCAGCGCATTGCCAGCGGGCAAATCACCCCGGCGCTGCGGGGCAAGCGGTTGTTGGCGTTGGACATGGCATCCATGGTTGCGGGTACAAAGTACCGCGGCGATTTCGAGGAACGGTTCAAAAATCTATTGGAAGAACTGTACCGCGACCGCTCCACCGTGCTGTTCATCGACGAGATACACATTATTGCCGGGGCCGGTGCGGCAGAAGGAGCCATCGACGCCGCGAGCATCCTAAAACCGATGCTGGCCCGCGGGGAGATACAACTCATCGGCGCAACGACGCCGGAGGAATACCGCAAGACAATTCAAAAAGATTCAGCGCTGGAACGCCGTTTTGGCAAGGTCATGGTGGAGGAACCCGCCCCCGCCGACGCCGAAAAAATCTTAAACGGCCTGATGCCCCGGTACGAGCGCTACCACGGCGTTGCTATCCCACCGCAGGCCATCCATGCGGCGGTGGAGTTGAGCGTGCGCTATTTACCGGGGCGCTTTCTGCCCGACAAGGCCATTGACCTGCTGGATGAAGCAGCAGCCGCCCGCCGCATTGCCGACACCGGCGGCGAGAAAAAAGCGTTAAGCCCCGCCGACATCGCCCATGTGGTCAGCAAGGCCAGCGGCGTGCCCGCCGAACGGGTAGGCGAGGCCGAGCGTGAGCGGCTGGCACACCTGGAAGAGCGCCTTTCTGCCGAGGTCATCGGCCAGTCACGGGCCGTCGCCGCCGTGGCATCAGCCATCCGCCGCAGCCGTACCGGCTTGCGGGAGAGCGGGCGACCCATCGGTGCCATGCTGTTTTTGGGGCCGACGGGTGTGGGTAAAACGCAGCTGGCCCGCACGCTGGCAAAATGCTGGTTCGGCAGTGAGAAAGCCCTGCTGCGCTTTGATATGTCGGAGTATATGGAGCGCCACACCGTGGCGCGGCTCATTGGTGCGCCGCCGGGCTATGTGGGCCACGACGAAGGCGGTCAGCTGACCGAGGCCGTGCGCCGCCGACCATACAGCGTCGTATTGTTTGACGAAATCGAAAAGGCACACAGCGATATCCAAAATCTATTGCTGCAAATTTTCGAGGACGGCAGCCTGACCGACGCGCAGGGGAGAAAAGCGGATTTTTCCAACACAATTATTTTGCTTACGTCCAATTTAGGGGCGCGGTGCCTTTCGGGACAGACGGCCCCGCTGGGCTTCGGTGCGGTAACTTCCGAGACGAGCCGCCGCAGCCAGCAGGCCGTGCAGGAGGCAAAAGAATTTTTCCGCCCCGAACTGATGGGCCGTCTGGACGAGACAGTTTTGTTTGACCCGCTCGGCCCGGCACAACTGGAGGGCATTGCCGACAGGCTGCTGTGCGAACTGGAACAGCGCGCCGCCGCACAGGGCTACACGCTGCGCCATACCGCTGCCGCTGCCAAAACGCTGGCAGGAGACAAGGTACCACCCTACGGTGCGCGGGAGCTGCGCCGCACCGTCAGCCGCGCAGTGGAGCAAGCCCTCGCTGACCGTATTGCCGCCGGGACCGCCCACCCCGGCGGCATTTACACCGCTGACGTCGATGCGAAAGGGAATATTATTTTGACTGAGGGTACGTTGGCGGCGTGTGTATAAAAAAATGAGGTACCTGCCATCTCGGCAGATACCTCGTTTCTCTGTCAATCTTTCACGTACAGCCCACAGTGGCACGGCCCATGGTAGTTTGGGTCGGCCAGCTGTTCTTTGAACTCTTTGCAAATGCAGATATTCTCCGGGATGTGCTGCAAGCGGCAGGGGCAATACCCGCCGGTGCGCTTGAGCCCCTCGCGGATGTTCTTCACGATCTCGGCATCAGGATTTAGGTGAAATTTTGACTTATCCATAATGTTACCTCGTTTACGGCTTGACGCGGAACTCCTGTTCGCAGTAGATGCAGCGGTAACGGCCGCTAGGCGTCAAAGCAAAGATGTGGTCACAGCCTTCCTCAATGGAGGTGATGCAACGCGGGTTCGTGCACTTGATGACATTGACCAGGCGCTTGGGCTGCTCAGGGTGCTTTTTCTCCGTCACATGGCCGTTCTTGATAAAGGTGATGGAGATTTTCGGATCGACATAGGCGAGGATGTCAAAGTTCAGCCCGGACACGTCGCCCTCAATCTTTATTATATCCTTTTTGCCGTCCTTTTGGCTGCGGACATTCTGCAAAAGTGCTACACTGGCATTGGTTAATTTTTCCAGTTCCATCATGTGGTACAAGGCCAGGCCGGTGCCTGCGGTGATGTGGTCAATAACCACACCGTTCTGAATCTCATCAACCTTCAACATTGAACGCTACCTCCCCGGTCTTGGGGTCTTTCAGACCCAGCAAAGTCATGATCAGCGCCATACGCATATACACGCCGTTCTGCACCTGGTCAAAGTAGGCCGCACGCGAATCGTCGTCTACATCCAGCGTGATCTCATTCACACGGGGCAGGGGATGCAGCACCGGCATATCCGCGGGGGCCAGAGCCAGCTTTTCCTTTGTCAGGACATAGCTGTTTTTCAGGCGGATGTAATCTTCTTCATTAAAGAACCGCTCACGCTGGACGCGGGTCATGTAGAGGACGTCCAAATCGGGCAGAGCCTCCTCCATGCTGCGTGTCTCAACATAGGGGATGTTGTTAGGTTCGAGAATTTCTTTGATAATGTAGTCCGGCACACGCAGTTCTTCGGGGGAGATGAGCACGAACTTCATGCCCGGCATGCGGGACAGGCTCTTGATCAAGCTATGCACCGTGCGGCCAAACTTCAAATCGCCGCAGAAGCCGATGGTCAGGTGGTCAAGATGGCCTTTGCGCTGGCGAATCGTCATCATATCCAGCAGCGTCTGGGTGGGGTGGCTGTGGCCGCCGTCACCGGCGTTGATGACCGGGATGCGGCTGTACCGGGACGCACGCAGCGGTGCGCCCTCCTTGGGGTGGCGCATGGCGGCAATATCGGCCACGCAGCTGATAACGCGGATGGTATCGGCGACTGTCTCGCCTTTGGATGCGCTGGATACACCGGCATCGGGGAAACCCAATACCTGGCCGCCCAGGTTCAGCATAGCAGCCTCAAACGAAAGGCGGGTGCGGGTGCTCGGCTCATAAAACAGCGTCGCCAGCCGCTTGCGGGCGGCAACGTCTTTGTATGCGGCCGGGTCGTCGTGGATACGGTCGGCAAGGTCCATTAAGCTGAGCGTTTCTTCCAGCGTAAAGTCCGCCGGATCGATCAAATGTCTCATACACAATCCCCTTTGTTTAACTCTAATCTATTCTAAGCGGCGGTATACCGTTTAAAATCAAACCAGCTTGCGCACCATTGCAAAGTCAAAGAAATCTGTGTAGCAGGTCTGGCAGCACAGGACCGGCTTGCAGGTGCGGGAGTAGAAAATTTCATCCAGCTGCAAAAGTGCCTGTTCCGGTTTTAGCCCCAGCTGGCGGCGGATGCTCGGCGTGCCCTGCACAGCGTGCAGTGTCGTCAGCGTTTCGGTCACTTCCATATGGCAGTGCTGCGCCACGATTTCAAAAATCGGGCGGCTGAAATCAATGGTATCCAGCCGCTTGCCGCCAAACAAGGCCAATGGTAAAATATCGGTGGAGTAAAGCACCGGCGTTTCATCTGCCAGTACCCGGCGGCGCACAAATACCAGTGTGTGCTCCTTTTCCGGGTCAAGTGCCAGCTTTTTGATAAGTTCCGGCGTTGCGGTCTCCTTCGTGACCATCAGGGTGTCACTATGCGGCACACGGCCAATAGCGCGGATCATCCGGTTAAATTCCAACTTTTGGTCCATGCGGTTTTCCACCTGCACCACGTCGCGATTGACCAGCGTACCGATGCCGCGCACACGCTCCACATAGCCGTCACGCTCCAAATCGCTCAGGGCGTCGCGCACCACGGTACGGCTCACGCCCAGAACATCGGCCAATTCCAATTCACTGGGCAGCTGGGTGGCTTTGGCATAGCGGCCACCGCGCAGCTCATCCAACAAACGCTGGGAGGCCTGCTGGCTGCGCAGTTCGCCGCCAAGGCGGCTTTCCGTCGTCTTATTCATTCGCAAATTCCTTTCGTGCCCGGCATACGTCAGCCAGGCAGCATTTGTCGCAGTAGGGCTTGGTGCGGGCCGTGCAGACCGCACGGCCATGGTCCACCAGCCGGTGGCAGAAGCCGTTGCCTTCCTCGGGCGGGATGATTTTCCACAGCTCTTTTTCGACCTTGGCGGGTTCTTTGACATTATCCACCAGCCCGATGCGGTTGCACAGGCGGATGCAGTGAGTGTCCGTCACAATGGCAGGCTTATGAAAGACGTCACCCATGATCAGGTTGGCACTCTTTCTGCCCGATGATTTTAATGCGCTGCTGGCGCTGCCCGGCGTGGGCCGAAATATCCCGCGCCTTGCTGTGCCCCAGCCCACAAGGCTTGACAATGGCCTCGATTTCCTCCGGGCTGGCCGCAGCCAGTTCTTTCACCCCGGGATACTTGGCAAACAGATCCTGCACCACCACATTCACGCGGGCATCGGTACACTGGGCCGCCAGCCGCACCGATACCAAAAGCTGCCACGCATGGTCATAATCCAGCGTGCAGTCAGATTCGGGGTATTCTGCTTTCAGCCGTGCAATGCAGATTGCCGCCAATTCTTGCTTCGTCACTGCTTTTTCTCCGTTTCTGTTCTTTTCATTTGATTTTACCACGCGTGTTTGATATAATCAAGAGCAGAAGTATGACGTTTTGGTACACTATCTCAAACTTATCTTAAAAAAGGAACACGAAATGGAGCCATTGGCACAACGCCTGCGCCCCCGCAGCCTGGATGAAGTCTGCGGGCAGCAGCATCTACTCGGCAAAAATCAGGTATTCCGCCGCACGGTCGAGAGCGGCAAGATCCCCAACATGATCTTCTACGGCCCTTCCGGTGTTGGCAAAACGACGGTTGCCAGCATCATTGCGGCGGGCAGCGGTATGCAGCTGCACAAGCTCAACGGTACGACGGCCTCCACCAGCGATATCAAATCAGTGCTGGCGGATATCGGCACCTTGGGCGCGGCCGGGGGCATCTTGCTGTATCTTGACGAGATCCAGTATTTCAACAAGCGCCAGCAGCAAAGCCTGCTGGAATGCGTGGAGCAGGGCACCGTCACCCTGATTGCCTCCACGACCGAGAACCCCTATTTTTATGTATACAACGCCCTTTTATCCCGCTGCACGGTGTTTGAGTTCAAATCGCTGACGGCGGACGATATCCGCGTCGGCTTGCAGAACGCCGCCGCTCGGCTGGGGGCCGAGGATAAAACGCCTATCTTGATTCCCGACGATGCGCTGGACTACCTGGCCCAGAGCGCGGGCGGCGATATGCGCAAAGCGCTGGGCAACCTGGAATTTGCCGTGACCGCCGCGCCGATTGAAAATGGCAGCCGCACCATCACGCTGGACATGGTACAGCAGGTGGCCGTGCGTACCGCCATGCGGTATGATAAACTGGGCGATGACCATTACGATATTGTCTCTGCCTACCAGAAATCTATGCGCGGCTCTGACCCCGACGCAGCGCTGCATTATTTAGGCCGCCTGCTGGAAGCGGGCGACCTGCCCAGCGCCTGCCGCCGCCTGATGGTCTGCGCGTGTGAGGATGTGGGTCTGGCCTGGCCGCAAATTATCCCCATTGTCAAAGCGGCGGTGGATATCGCCAACGCCGTCGGCCTGCCGGAAGCCCAGCTGCCGCTGGCGGATGCTGTGGTGCTGGTGGCCACCGCACCCAAGTCCAGCTCTGCCCACGACGGCATCCATGCCGCCATTGCGGACATCCAGGCCGGGCGCACCGGGCCCATCCCGCGCCAGCTGCAAAACAAACACTACGACGGCGCGGATGCCAAGGTCAAGGGGCAGCATTATCTCTACCCGCACGATTACCCCAACCACTGGGTCGCTCAGCAATACCTGCCCGATGCTATCAAGGACCGCCAGTATTACGTCCCCGGCGAGAACAAGAACGAGCAGGCCTTTGCCCAATATTGGAAGAAAATCAAGGGAGAATAATTCATGCTCCGCTACCGTAACATTACAAAGTATCGTTCTGTCTGGATGGCACTGGCTGCGCTGTGGATACTCTACTACCATTCCAGCCTACCGCCCAAATATTACAGTTCCTTCCTTGGGTATGTGCGCTTCTTCGGCTTTTCGGGCGTTGACATTTTTGTGTTTGCCTCGGGCCTGGGCTGTTATCATTCCCTTACTCGCCACTATGACCCGATTGCTTTTCTCAAAAAACGTATCATCCGCATTCTGCCCAGCTACTATGTTGTGCTGACAGCCTGGTTGATCTACCAGCATCTTCGTTCCGGTATTTCGGTTTCTTCGGTGTTTGCGAACTATCTGTGTGTTGACTTCTTGGCAGGTGCGGACTTTCAGACACTTTGGTACATGAATGGTGTGTGGATTTATTATCTCTTTGCCCTCTTTCTTGTACCGCTTTGTCAGAATGCGTCCCTGCGCAGAAAAATTCTGCTGCTTTTCCTCTGTGCGGCGTTTTCTGTACCATTTTTCTCGGATATCCGGCTCATGCTGTTTTCGCGTCTGCCGCTTCTTTTTCTCGGCATCTGTTTTGCCGATTACGGTGCCAGGCACGAAGAGATCCCGGCCCGACTGGCCGCCGCGCTTATTGCGCTTTCCTGCCTTGGCTGGGGGCTTTTGGTGTACATAGTCAAGTGCGTCCCGGATGACCGTATTTGGGCCTATGGTCTGTATTGGTTTCCGTTTATCCTGATTGCACCTGGGCTGTGTATTGTACTGTCCCTGCTGGCCGCCTGCCTGGATAAAGTTTCCCCGCAAATCATCCGCGGCTGTACGTTCCTGGGCGGATGCACGCTGGAAATTTACGCTGTTCACGCTTTTGCTTTCCAGGTCTTTCGCGATGCACTCTCGGACGACATCTTGTATGGCACGGACAAGCGCTGGCTTCTGCTTTCCGTCCTGTCTGTGCTCTTTGCCGTTTTGCTTGCCCGCGTAATGGTGCGATTGACCGCCAAAACACAAAAGCAGCCCGCCCAACAAACCTGACTGAAATAGGAGAAATTTATGTCTGACCTTCACTGCGAGACCATTACGTTTCCGTCGTCGGACGGACGCCATACTTCCTCCGCTGTGCTGTACACGATGCCGGATAAACCTGTGCGGGCAGTCATCCAGCTGAGCCACGGTATGTGCGAGTATGTGCGCCGCTACGCGCCCATGGCCGAGTTCTACGCCGCCCACGGCATTGCACTGGCGGGCAATGACCACCTCGGCCACGGCGACACCGCCAAGGCAGGGGAGCACGGCCACTACGGCGAGCCGGATGGCCGCCTGCATCTGCTGAACGACCTGCACACAATGAACGGCTTGCTCCATGAGCGTTTCCCGGATACGCCCATTATCCTGTACGGCCACAGCATGGGCAGCTTTTACGCGCGCTGGTACGCCGAAAAGTGGCCGGAGAGCATCACGGCACTGGTTATTTCCGGCACGGCAGGTCCCAGCTTTATGAACGTCATCGGCCAAAAACTAGCCGGGCTGATTGCCCGCGTCAAGGGGCCGCGCTATGTTTCGCCGCTGATGGTCAAGCTGAATTTTGGCAGCTATTGCAAGAAAATTGCAAACGCCCAATCGCCCAACGCCTGGCTTTCCCGCGACGAAAACGTTGTGAACGCCTACGATGCCGACAGCCTATGTACCTTCCAGTTCACCGCCGCCACCTACCGCGAAATGCTGGCAACGCTGAACCATGTCAGCACCAAGGCGTGGGCGCAGGCCATCGACAAAGACCTGCCCATTCTGCTGATTGCCGGTGACGGCGACCCGGTGGGCGGCTACGGCAGCGGCGTGCGCAAGGTCTGGGCCATGCTGGGCGACGCCGGTGTCAACGACCTGACCTGCCAGATTTTTGAGGGCGGCCGCCACGAACTGCACAACGAGACCAACCGCGACGAGGTCTTTGACTACGTGCTGACCTGGATTGAAGATCACATTTAAACCACGCTGTATCGCATCCTCCGCCACATTGGCGGAGGATTTTTATTTTTCCTCTTGACAAATCCATATTGCAGTTGTATCATTGTATTAAGCTCTTAACACAATGATACAGCAAAGGAGCCTCCGTTATGAACTGGAACATCACAGCAGGCCGCCCGGTCTACGTGCAGCTTGTGGAACAGCTTGAGCTTGCGCTGGTGGCAGGGGAGTTCCCGCCCGGCAGCCGCATCCCGCCTGTGCGGGAGCTGGCCGCCGACGCGGGCGTCAATCCCAACACGATGCAGCGTGCCTTGCAGGAATTGGAAAGCCGCGGCCTGCTGCAGGCCCAGCGCACGGCAGGCCGCACCGTAACCGCCGATGACGCCGCGCTACATGCCCTGCGCCGCCGCCGCGCCCAAACGCTGGCAGGGGAGTTTCTGCATCAGATGCACGCCCTGAGCCTGACCGAAACCGAAATTGAAACGCTGCTGCGCGAAACCGCACAGCAGCAGACAGAGGAGTAAACCATGGATGCTATTTATGAGGTACACGGCCTGACCAAACGGTATGGCCGCACCACCGCCTTGGACGGCGCAGAGTTTGCTGTCACACCCGGCAAGCTGGTTGGGCTGCTGGGGCCCAACGGCAGCGGCAAAACCACACTGCTGAAAATCTCTGCCGGGCTGCTTACACCCACAGCTGGCAGTGTGCTGGTCAATAAGACCCCTGTCGGTGTCTACACCAAGGCTGTCACCAGCTATCTGCCGGATCGGATGGCCCTGCCTACTGAGTTCACAGCCGCTGACGCCGTGAGCCTGTACAATGACTTTTTCCCCGATTTTGACAAGGCCAAGGCCGACGCCATGCTGGCTGACCTGCGCATCCAAGCTCACGACAAAATCGGTGCCATGAGCAAGGGGACACAGGAGAAAATGCAGCTCTGCTTGACCATGAGCCGCGCCGCCAAGCTCTACCTGCTGGATGAACCCTTAGGCGGCGTTGACCCCGCTGCCCGCGACTACATTTTGCAGACGATCCTTCACAATTACAGCGAGGACGCCGCGCTGGTCCTGTCCACCCACCTGATTGGCGACATTGAAAAGGTGCTGGATGAGGTAATTTTCCTGCAAAACGGCAAGGCCCTTCGCCAGGCCGCCGTTGACGAGCTGCGCGAGGAAACAGGCATGAGCGTTGATGCATACTTCCGGGAGGTCTACAAATGCTGACAAATTTATTGAAATACGAGTTCAAGGCCACGGGCCGCGTTGTCCTGCCGATTGCAAGCGGTGTGCTGGTGCTGAACATTTTCACCGGTATCCTGAGCCATTTTATCCAGAACACCTCTGACAGATTTCCGCTGGCCGGGCTGGCCCTGGTGTTGCTGAACCTGGCAGCGCTCGTCAGCCTTCTGGTAGTACTGGCGGTCTGCTTCTTTATTGAAGTGCAGCAATTTTACCGCCTGCTGGGCGACCGCGGCTACCTGATGCTGGCCCTGCCCGTGCAGCCCTGGAAGCATATTGCCGCCAAGGTTATTTGCGGCACGGCGTGGACCGTGTTCGGTATGTTATTTTCTTCCGTCTGCGGTGCGCTGCTTACAGGCGATTTTTCATTCAGCGCCCCTCATGCTGAGGATTTTGCCATCTGGGCTGTAATGGTGCTTATCGTTCTGGCCCTAATTGCGGGGGCCCTGCTGCACACCTACCTGGCCTGTGCTTTCGCAGGGCAGTTCACCCAGCAGCGCATGCTTATCAGCATCGCCGCTTACTTCGTCATCGGTTTTGCCGGGCAGATGGCGGCACTGGTAACTGCGTTTTTCGTTGCCCTCTACGGATACAAATATTTCAGCAATATAAATTTCAGCAGTGCATCGTTCATTTTCAACTATGACAACAGTCTGCCTTTCCTGCTGCTTTCCATGCTGGTCGTCTTTGCGCTCATCGCCCTCGTCGATGCCCTTATGTGGGCACTGACCCAGTGGTTCATGACCAAGCGGCTGAATCTGGCGTAATTACAGAAAGTCCCGGATGCGCTCTGCGTCTTTCATGCCTTTGCTGTACAGTTTTTTCAACGCCTCCTGGTCGCGGGTCAGCGTCTTGACGCCACAGGTGTCGTCTGGCGCAATAATAAGCACCTTGCCCTCGGCGGCCAGCTTTTGGGCCAACGCAATACCTTCGTTATAATGCTGCGCCCGCAGGGCCAGCTGTTCGGCGGCGTGGGGGTATTTTCGGTGGATGACCCGCGCCAACTTACGGTCCGTGCCATCCGCGCGGATGGTGCCCACCGGCTTTGTCAGAATCAGCACAACCTTGTCGCAGCCGTCCGCAAAAGCCTTTTGCAAAGGGATCGTATCACCCAGCGCACCGTCATAATAAGGCACACCGCCAATCTCAATAGGCTTGCACGCCACCGGGATGCAGCAGGATGCCATCAGCACGCGGTAGTCGTCCTGACGCATATCGCCGCATGTAAAGTACTTTGGCTTGCCAGTTGTGGCATCTGTGGCGATCATGTACCACTCCATCGGATTAGCCGTCATCCTTTCAAAATCCAGCGGGTTTTCACATTCGCGGTTACTCAATGTGCCGTAGATATATTGCAGGTTCAAAAACGACCCGCCGTGCAGCATATTTCCTGCGCCCATATATTCTTTGCGCATGGAGTATTCCTCATAGAACAGATAGTTCCGCCCGCGCTGGCCGCTTAAATAGGAGGCAATGTTAGCGCTGCCTGCCGAAATGCCGATGCCGTAATCAAATTGTACGCCGTTGTCCATGCACCAGTCAAACACGCCCGCCGCATAGATGCCGCGCAGACCGCCACCTACATCGATGACTCCGATTTTTCCCATACAATACCCCCTCTTTCTACTCTCAAAAGTATACCACCCCCGCTGCCGCAAATCACCGGACAATCCAGGGCAAATGTATTGACTTTTAATGTGAAAGCGCGTATATTCAATTTACAGACCATTAGTCTGTAAAAAGGAGTGTATCCTATGTCGCGCAACAAATATCCGGAGCAAACCGTAGAAAAAATCCTTGACGCTGCCGCGTGCCTGTTTGCCCAAAAGGGCTATGCCCACACCACCTTGCAGGATGTCATTGACGAAACAGGACTTTCCAAGGGAGCCGTGTACCACCACTTTAAATCCAAAGAGGAAATTGCCGCCAAGGTGGGCGACCGCATGGGGGCGGAGTTTACGGCCACACTGGCCCATATCCGCGACGACGACGCCATGACCGGGCTGCAAAAATTGCAGGCCGTCTTTGCCGCGTCGCTATTGCCGCAGCGCCAGCAAGCGCTGGGCCGCGCACTGCCGCGCCTTTGGGACGACCCTCAGTTTCTTTCCATTGAGCTGCACGATTTGTTGGAAAAGACTATTCCCATTTACATAACACCGATGATTCAGCAGGGAACAACCGACGGCAGCATCCACACCGCGGACGCCGCCGCATTGGGGGAAGCCCTGTTTTTACTGGCAGACCTCTGGCTGCACCCGCTGACGCGCCCTACCACGCCAGACCAGCAACGGGCACGGTGCGCGGTGTTCCGCCAAGTAACGCAGGGGATTGGGCTGGATCTGCTGACCGAGGAACAGAGTGCGCAGATGGTGAAGATGTGCGAGGAATAAGGTAAAAACCTGCATTTGGCAGCTTGCGCTGCCAATTTTATTTCACATTTACAAACCGCCGGTCGGTTTGTATAGAAACAGTTTTCACAAAACAGGAGACACACCCATGAACACTACCTTTTATAGATTACTTATCTGCCAAATCGTTACGCTGTTCGCCAATGCGGCACTGCGGTTTGCGCTGCCGCTGTACCTGCTGCGCAAGACCGGTTCCGCTGCGCTGTACGGCGGCATCACGGCGGCGGCCCTGGTGCCGATGCTGGCGGGCACACTGTATGGGGGCATTCTGGCAGACAGCTGCCGCAAGCAAACGCTGCTGGCCGTTTTAAATTTCATCACTACGCTGGGCCTGCTGGCCGCCGCAATCTGTTTCCGTCAAATCCCATCAACCGCCGTCGTATTGGGCACACTCTGCCTTTTGTACGCCGCCGAAGGTCTGTTCCAGCCTGCTGTACAGGCCTGCCTGCCGTTGTTGCTGCTTGGCCCGGCACTTACGCAGGGGAACGCCGCCATACAGCTCGCCGACACCATTGATGAACTGCTCGGCCCCTTGCTGGGCAGTCTACTGCTGCAGGCAGTAGGGCTGCGTACATTGCTGATTTTCTGTGCGGTATGCCTGGCTGCAACGGCGCTATTTTTCCAAACGCTGCCCATCCCACAGCCAACACGCCAACCGCCTGCAGTTCCCGGGCAGCGGGCTGCCGTCGGCCCACTGCTGCGCCACGATCCGCAGCTGTTCGGCATGGTCGGTGTACTGGCGCTGCTCAACCTGGCCGTTGTTCCGGCAATCACGGTCGGCGTACCCATCCTCGTTGTTCAATATCTGGCGCTGACTGACCGAGCACTGGCGTTCACCCAATCTGCCATGAGTGCGGGCGGTCTTTTGGGCGGTCTTTTGGGCGGTGTTCTGGCGGGGGCCTTGGCCGGGCGGCAGCACGGCAGGCAGAAAATGCTGACGCTCTGGTGCATCAGCGCCGTGTGCGCTCTGCTGGGGGCCGCAGCGCTGCCCAGCGTGCCGTCCACCGTCAGCTATGGGGCGGTAACGTTTCTGGCATTTTGCCAGATGGCCTCCGCCGTGCCGTTTCAAATCGACCTTGTCAGCAGCTTGCAAGCCCAGGTGCCAGCGGCGCAGGTGGGCCGCTGCATGAGCTTTGTCACCTTCGCCATCTGCCTGACCCAACCCGCCGGGCAGGCACTGTACGGTCTTGCTTATGACCGCTTTGCCGCGCAGCCTTTTCTGGTGCCGCTGCTGGCCGCCGCGGCATCCATTGCAATAAACATTGCCGCAGCGCGTTTTTTCTGCAACAAAGGTAATTTTACGAAGTCATGAACACTTTTTTACAAAATTATGAAAAAGTTTTTATTGACAAACATTCTCCATGCCGTATAATGTATCTTGTGTGTGCATCTAAGGGTAAATTTTTTCTGCTCTGACACATTGGCGTTGTATGTGCTGCTTGCAGCGGACTTTGCAAAACAAAGACCGTGTAACAAACCTTTGCGGGGCGGCATAATTGGCGCTGACTCGTCAAGGACTTTGTGCCGACCTAAGGAAGAAACGGTGCGTGAAGAAGCCCTGTAACGGGAAATTCCGCAAAGGGGGATGCAATAAAAATGAATGAAAATCTGATCGTATCTCTGAAAGACATTGTTGTCGATTTCGATGGGCAAAAGGTTCTGGACGGCCTTTCGCTGGACATCCACGACAAGGAGTTTGTCACTTTCCTCGGCCCCTCCGGCTGCGGCAAGACGACGACCCTGCGTGTGATTGCCGGTTTTGTCACCCCGAAATCGGGCAATGTCTTTTTTGATGGCAAGGACATCGCCAATATGCCGCCGTACAAACGGCCGGTGAACACGGTGTTCCAGAAGTATGCGCTGTTCCCGCACCTGAACGTGTTCG
>OGKG01001570.1_pt1 | contig 26950 bp, 24 predicted proteins | sample 1572201 | NCBI WGS metagenome assembly OGKG01 (sample SAMEA2582146, study PRJEB24529) | metagenome | biome: Human gut stool | place: China | collected 2011 | reverse complement strand
TTGTCTACTCCGCCCCTCGCTATAAGCTCTTTTTCTCCCCCGGCATAGCCGGGGGGTGCCTTTGTCAAGACAACTGAAGCCCCCATGTTCCGCATCTTCGTGTGTGGAACATGGGGGCCTTTTTTGCGTAAGCGGACGGGCGACTATAATCAGGCTGTCAAATGAACCTAGACTGATGTCATTTGGCTTCAATAGTAGCAGATACTCTTGCTTCTCCTGAAGATGTTGATTGATTAGACCAAATGCAAGATTCGCCGGGTGCTAAGACCACAGTCAGAGACCCCATGCTGTCATTACCCGATGTTCCGTCCTTGTCAAATACCGCAATTTTGATTTCTGTATTATCTTGACGTGCGAAATAGATTGTATTGAACTCTTCTGAATATTCATCACCAAATTCGGCCTGCTCTTTTCCCCAAAAGACATTTTTCTTTACATTTTTAGGTGCTTGATTATCTTTCCAATGGTGTTCGTCAATATAGACCAAACCATCTACAGATATCTTCATGAACACATCGCTTTCATCATTAAACGGATCTTTATTTGCGCAGCTCATGATGTCAAAAACTGTGATTTTGTGTGTATAATACGGATTAAATGTATATGTGTGTGAAAAAGTGCCGAGACCATTTAAATGCGTATCAATGAAAAACGCGGGATCAGACCAATATACGCCGGCGTAAACGGGACCATCGTCAGGGTCATCCTTGATCCACGGAAGGGTACAAGAACTATCCGTATGCGTGTCTCCGTAGAAATGGCCCCAATCATAATAAGTATGCCCGCTTCCGCCAGTATCATACCTGCGATTCCAAAGTTCATCCATAGAAATCAACTTGTAGTCATAAGTATTTATATAACTACCGGAAAAATCTGTGGGCATAACGGCGTTTCCAGTTATGAACTTGAAAATAATCCCATCGCCGCCATTTGCGCTGCGGCCGTCATAAGCTTTTACACCGTGTCCGGCATCCGACCCAATTCCATTGGCCGAAAGATAGATGCATGGGCGATGACCATCCATAATAATCGTGCCGTCAACATTGTCAGAGCCAGCTGTAATGGAGTTGTCATTGCTGTACTGATACCAGTGATTATGTGCTTGCGTTTCTATCAAATGGAGATTACCAAATTCTGAATCGTCTTTTCTAATAACTAAAATACAACCTTCCAAGTCATTTTCATGCTTTTCAAGGTTGATAGGGCCATCATCGCGAGGGTAGTAGAAATCATATTCGATAAAGTAATGCGTCAGTGTCTCTCGTACAGAAAAATATGCAGATGGAACCTGAGGATAGTTTTCAAGATTTTCCCAATTATTGCCCCCATTCCAATCTCCATCATAATTAAACGCTGTAGGTATATCCGCACGGGTCAGGTAAGTTTCATTTACATCTTGATAGATAGTTGGGGCCCAATATTCTGCTAAATCCCGGTACATTTCAGATGGTTTCTCTGTTGGAAGGTCATCTGTATCCACTGCAGTTGCAGGTACATTGCATATTACGCAAGCCAGCAGAGTCAGTAAAAATAAAGGTATTTTTTTCATGCTGATGCTCCTCACTTTCTTAATAGTACCTGTTCAGATATCAAAATGAATGGCTGGGTGGTTGCTCACGTGCCCGTTACTATCTGGGATCGCATCTGTAACATACAACGCGCAGCCCTTCTCCCGCACCATCTGAAGGACGGAGGCAGCGGGACAATCATCGGTACGGGTGTTGGAGACAGAGATCACAACCGTCTTCGGGGCCAGCATATCCAGCAGATGTGGGGTGATGGAATCCCGGTGGCCATGATGCGGCAGCTTGACAAGTGTACAGGGCGGGATTTCATGCTTCTCCCAGCAGTCGGCATACATATCGCCGGGCAACTCCACGGCAGTTTCCTTGCAGATCAGCCGCAGGCGGATGCTGGTGTTGTTGATAAAGCCGTCCAACTCTTCCAGCTCTCTGTTGTCGGCCCGGTCTTCCAGCACATTTTGCCAGATGGCAGCCTGACGCTCAAAAATAGGCTGCGCTTCCAAGAAGCATTCTGCCGTCAGTTCCGGCGTCAGCGGCCACGCGCCGGGGGACGCAAGAGAAATCTCTGTTCCCTGCCGTTCCATAATCGCAAGTGCGCTTAAGAATACATTCAGAGATTCCAGCAGGCATCTGGCTCCGGCGGAAAACCCCTCCGGTACCGGTACACGTTTCCCCCAGAAGATTCTGTCCGGAAGATAGTTGCACCGGAAGCTCCTGACCGCAACGCACTCCAGCAATTTCGTCAGACCGCCGCTGTGGTCTCTGTGAAGATGGGTCAGCACCAGCAGATCCAGAGTATCTATTCCCTCCTGCCGCAGGAAGTCCGCGGCAGAGATTCGCTGAGAATCAGGCCCCCCATCGCCGACAGTCCAATCGCCGCAGTCCACCAGCATGGTGAAGCTGCCGCTGCGAATCAAAATGGCATCCCCATAGCCCACATTGATAAAATCAAGTGCCATGGCTCCCTCCATCCTTCAGGATGTGGAGCTTTCGGGTATCCAGACAGAGCTGCACGGCCCCACTTCTGGCTCCGCTCAGGTCCACATTGGCATCGTCGATAATAAACTGTTCCTCACCGACCCGCACCCAGTAGCGGATTATGCGGCCCAGAAAGCTGTAATTTTCGATCTGACCTTCCAGACTCTTCCCTTCCGGCACAGACTCCCCGGGTTCCGCCAGACGGATGCACTCCGGCCGCACCACCAGCGTCACGGTCTCGCCAGGTTCCACAGGGACCTCCGTGGGAATCTGGAGGAGCATCCCGTTGTGGTCAGCGGCAACAGTGCCGCCTTCAGCAGACACAATTCTGGCGGTCAGGAAATTGACCGTGCCCACGAAATCTGCCACAAAGCGGTTGGCAGGCCGGAAATAGATCTCCCAAGGAGAGCCGATCTGCTCGATGTGTCCGCTGCGCATGACCGCAATGATGTCGGACATGGAGAGTGCCTCATCCTGGTCATGGGTAACATAGATAGTGGTGATGCCCAGCTTCTGCTGGATCTGCCGCAGTTCCGTGCGGACGTCCACACGCAGCTTGGCATCCAGGTTGGAAAGGGGTTCGTCCAGAAGCAGGATCTCCTGGCCCATCACCAGTGCCCGGGCAAAGGCCACCCGCTGCTGCTGACCGCCGGACATCTCCTTGGGGAATCGCTTCTCCAGCCCTACCAGGTTAAACATCTTCAGCATTTCCTGAACCCGGCGGTCCATCTCTTCCTTAGGAGTTTTATTCAGCTTCAGGCCATAGGAAATATTCTCATAGACAGTCATATGGGGAAAAAGTGCGTACTCTTGGAACACCAGAGGGGTGTTGCGCTTAAAAGGCGGCAGTCCGTTCATCCGTTTGCCGTCTACCAGCACATCGCCCGATTCCGGCTCAGAAAAGCCGGCCAACTGGCGCATCAGGGTCGTTTTACCGCAGCCGGAGGGGCCCAGAAGCGTCACAAAAGCACCCTTTGGGATCTCAAGAGACACATGATCCAGTGCCGTAAAGTTTCCGAACTGCTTAACAACATTTTTAAATTCAATGTAAGGTCTCATATCTCTTCGCCTCCTGTTTACAATTCCAGCTCAATGCCCTGCTTACCCAAAACCCACTGCGCCAGCTTCAAAACGGTGAACGCAATGGTGATCAGTACGATGGTAAAGGCTGCCGCCTCACCGTACTGTCCACTCTGCACCAGCACCATAACCGAGATGGTACCCACAGTAGTAGAGGGCGCATACAGGAAGATCACCACGCTCAGGCAGGTGACGGACCGCAGGAAGGACAACACAAAGCTGGACATAAAGGGCGCTTTCAGCAAGGGAATGATGACGTCCTTAAAGGAACGGAAGCTGTTGGCTCCCAGATTCAGCGCCGCATCCTCCACAGATGCGCCGATCTGCTGCAGCCCCGCCGTGGCAGAGCTGTAACAGGTGGGAATATTCCAGAACAGCAGGGCCAGAACCATAATCACGGAGGTTCCCGTCAGCTCAAGGGGCGGCGCATTAAAGGCCATCACGAAGCCGATGCCGAGGAACATACCGGGAATGGCGCCGGGCAGAATACCCAGGAAATCCAACAGGCGGTTAATGCCCACCTGCTTCTTCTGCACGATGTAGGCCAGGACCATCGCCAGGAACGAAGCTCCCAGAGAAGCCAGGAAGCCATAGCGGATCGAGTTCCAGATCTGCTTTCCCTTCAGGAATACATACTGGATATTCTTCATGGTCAGCGACCAGTCATAGCCCCAGGTCTTGGTAAACGCGCCGTAGAAAAGCGTGCCGTAGACCAGCAGGATAAAGAGGGAGATCAGCATCGTCAGGCTGAACAGCCCCCATTTGACCCACTTGGGGACCGGGAAGGGGTTCAAGGAGATCTCCTTGCCGGTGATCGTCACATAAGACCGTTTGCCCACCCAGAAGTTCTTCACCAGGAATAACACCACCGCAGGGACCAGCAGTGCCACCGCCAGCACAGAGGCGGTCTTCATATCGTACCAACCGGAGATCTGCATATAGGCCTCTGTGGGTAACAGGGCCAGGTCTCCGCCAATCATCTGGGGATTGCCGAAGTCGGTGAGTACATTGATGGCAGCCACCAATGCGCCGCCAGCCACGCCGGGGCGGCACAGCGGCCAGAAGACATCCTTGAATACACGCCAGCGGGGAGCGCCCATGTTATAGGCCGCGTACTCCAAATTGGTGGAAATGGAGCGGATCACGCCGTAAATGACAGAATAGGCATACGGGAAAAACGTGACGGTCTGGACGATCCACAGGCCCAGGCGACCATAAATATCAACATGCAGCCCCAGAAGCTGTTTGGTGACGATACCCTGTACGCCGAAAAGCAGAATATAACTCAGTGCCACGATGAAAGGCGGGGACACGATGGGCAGCAGCGTCACAAATCTGAAAAGGCCTTTACAAGGAACATCCAGTCGGGCAATAACGTATGCAAAGAGGAATGCCACCGCCGTGCAGGACACCGTGGAGATCAGGGTCATGAACAGGCTGTTTTTCAGGGCTGTGAACCAGCGGGCTTTCTGGAACAACTGCATATAGTCCTGTCCGCTGGGGAACGTGATAACCCGGATCACCGGGTATACCACGAAGAATCCAACGAAAAGGATAATCGCGATAATGGCCAGCATTAAAAGCGGTTCGTTTTTCAGCCGCTTCATTTCTTTGACCGATTCCCGGAGCGCAACACCGGAGGCCATAAGGATCAGCTCCTTCCGATAAGGTGATGAAAGAGGTTCATTGAAAGCATAGGGTATCTCAAAGGTCTATCAAAAATAGCATGGGCCGCCTGCCCACAACGCAGGCAGGCGGCCCAAGGGTAAATGAGAAATGAAATCAGGCGCGGTTGGAAATGATCTCAGCGTCGAACTTCTCCAGAACGGCTTCCTTCATAGAAGCGGCCTGATCACGGTCATAGTCAACAAGGTCTACTTCCTCCAGAGTGGGCAGACCGGCAGGGGCTGCCACATCGGCGCGGACAGGATAGCGGTAGGAAGTAGCAACGCTCAGTTCCTGCGCTTCCTTCGTCAGCAGCCAGTCGATGAACACCTTGGCGTTCTCGGTGTTGGGGCCACCCTTAATGATGGCGGAGCCGCCGATCTCATAAGCAGTCTGCTTGGGGATGATGAGCTTCAGCGGATAGCCCTGCTGCTGGATCTTGAAGCTATCATGAGCCCAGGCGATGGAGGCGATGAACTCACCGGTAGCCACAGGGCTGATGACATCGCCGGCACCCTTATAATAATGATGTACGTTCTGATCCAGAGCCTTCAGATAATCCCACGCAGCGTCCTCGCCCAAGCGGAAGATCTGGCAGGCAGTGGCGATGTAAGCGCCGCCGGCCGTGGTGGGGTTGGCCCACACGAACACGTCCTTATAGTTGGGATCCAGCAGATCATCCCAGGTTTCCGGCATCTTGACACCCTTGGGAGTCAATTCCTTCTCAAAGCGCTCCTCGTTGATGATGATGCTCAGAACGCCCATGTACCAGCCCTGCCAGAAATGATTGGGATCGTTAAAGCGGGCATCCAGGCTGTCATTGTTGGGAGAGTCATATGCCTCAAAAGCACCTGCGGTGGCCAAAGAGCCATACAGGTCCACAGAGCCGCCTACCAGAATGTCTGCCTTTGGATTGGCCATCTCTGCCTGCACACGGGCCACGGCATCGCCGCCGCCCAGAGAGATGTACTCGATCTCAATGCCGGTATCCTTCTTGAACTGGTCTGCGATGGCGATGGTATTGTCCTCGTTCAGTGCGGAATAGACCACCAGCTTGCCGCCGGTCTGTCCTGCGGTGCTGTCGTCATTCGTGTCTGCGGGAGGGGTATCCGTTTTGCCGCCGCATGCGGCCAGAGTCAGCGCCATAGTCAGCGCCAGTGCTAAGCTCAAAAACTTCTTCATGGGACACAGCTCCTTTTCATCATATTGATTTTGAGGAAAACGCGGTGCGTTTCTGTATCTATACCGTACCAAATATTTTGGAACGTGTCAATTAGATTTTTGGCATTTCGCAAAATCTGAATGAGTTTTCGTCGCTATGCATATATAATATGAACAACAATCGGCGCATTGCACAGTGCACTCTTGTGCCCATTGACTTGATGCAGCAGTAAAATCATAGTAAAATAAATGTATCACAAATATAGGGGGAGGATGACGTATGCCCACCATCAAGGATATTGCCCGAGAGGCGGGTGTTTCCCACGGGACGGTCTCCAACGTTATCAACGGCCGGGGCAACGTCAGCGTGGAGAAGATACAGCTGGTGTGGCAGGCTGCGGAGAAGCTGGGCTACAAGGTCAACAGCAAGGCACAAAGCCTCCGGCAGGGTCAGGACCGCAGCATTGCGGTGCTTCTGCCGAGCATTGAGGACCGCCGCTGGGCGGCCATGTATGAGGTATTCCAGAACGAGTTTATCCGGCACGGCTACTCAGTTCAGCTATATTCCACCCGCTCTATGGAGACCACCGAGAAAGAACTGCTGGCTGCCGCTCTGGCTGAGCGGGTCAGCGCGGTCATCAGCCGTTCTTGTCTGTTGGATGCTGCGGCGTATTATCGGGCAGAGACCCCGGAGCTTCCAATTGTACTCCTTTCTCGGGAAAGCCGTGCACTCGAAAATGTTATGTATGCCGCGTTCGATCCCGAGCGAATGGGAACAGACATCGCCTGGCATCTGCGGCGGAAAGGACTGCGGCGGATCGGTATTTTTACAGAGCCTGCCGCATTTCCGGATACCGCGCTGTTTCTAAATGGATTCCGGACGGTCTGTGCGGATGAGACAAGTGTTCTGGATTGCCCAAATCATCAGGTGGATCTGCGGGCCTTTGAGCTTTTTGAAGAGGACGAGCCGTTTGATGCCATCGTATGCACGGATCAACGCCGGGAATCGGCTGTCCGGGCGGCCTGTGCTTATGCCAGCCGTCGGCCGCTGCCGCTGATCGTGTCTGCTGCCCCCCGGTCTGCTGTGACCGATCCGTTGGCGTTGGCATATGAGCTGGATTACAAGCGTCTGGCGCACCGGATCGTTAAGGCTCTGCTGGCACGTCTGGAAACGCGATCCCCCCTGCCGCCGACCCTTTTTATGGAGAACAATGGTTTTCGAAATCAGGTACCGGTGCCGCAGTTGACAGAATCAAACCTGCGGATGCTCACGATGGCGTCCCCTTCCACCACAGCGTTGAAACGCCTGCTGCCGCATCTGGAAAAGAGCACAGGGATTCATCTGGAACTGACGGTGCTCCCTTCCCTGAGAGATGTCTACGAGGTGATCCAATCCTCCGGCAGCGGACGGTATGATCTGATCCGGATGGATGTGGCCTGGATGGACGAGCTTGCCGAAAAGCTGTTTCGGCCGCTCCATCAAATTCCCTTTGACTGGGACGGTCTGCTGGCGCAGACGTTGCCGGAGTTCGGAGACAGCTATACCTCCGTCAACGGAGAGCGCATCTGCGTCCCCTACGATCCCAGCACACAGCTTATGTTTTACCGGCGGGATTTGTTTTGCGACCCCACCTACAAGCGAATGTATTTTGAAGCCTACCGGCGGGAACTGGAGGTTCCAAAGAGCTTTGAAGACTACAATCGAATTGCAGGCTTTTTCACCCGCAGCCTCAATCCGGCTTCCCCTGTGCAGTATGGTACGACCGTAGCCATCGGCAACGTGGTGGTAAGCCCCAGTGAATTTCTGCCCCGTTTGTTTGAGCAGGGCGGAAAGCTGTTCAATACCAAAGGCCGGATCACTGTTGACACCCCGGAAGCCTTGACAGCCCTGAAAAACTACCGGGAAACGTATGCCTGCTCCGACAGGACTGTGCATGACATCTGGAAAAACGTGCTGGAAGGCTTTGCGGACGGCTCCGCCGCCATGACGGTGGTGTTTATCAACTATGCCTCCCACATTTTAAACTCCAAGATGTCCAGCATCGCCGGCAAGCTTGGCTTTGCGCCGGTACCCGGCGGCAAGCCCCTGTCAGGCGGCGGCGTGGTAGGAATCACCCGAAGCTGCGCGCACCCGGAAACGGCTTGTGCGTTTTTGTCCTGGCTGTATTCCAACCAGACCGCACCGGCGTTCACCTTACTGGGCGGGTTGTCACCCTGCCGTTCGGCATACAGCAACCGGGACATCAAGGAGCGGTATCCTTGGCTGTCTGCGGCCCGCCGCAGCTTTCCCAGCGCCCAGCGCCGGAGTGGAAGTGCCTATTACAGCAACTTCAGCGAGCTGCAAATGGAGAATATCCTGGCAGCCTATGTGCAGCGGGCAGTCCTCGGCGTCTGTACACCGGAGGAGGCCCTTGCGCAGGCGCAAGCGGAAATGGACGCACATTTCACCGTAAATTCGGAATTTATCTGATAATGGCGCGGCTTAGAATGAAAAAGCGCAAAGAAAAACACGGCAGACTTGAGCTATACGGCTTAAGGACACACAAAATGAGACTGTTGGACTATTGAACTGCCCAGCTAAGACAATGACATTAAGTTCACTCGCAAGACGATCAAACACCTATGACGGTGCTGCGCTACGATCAGGAAAAGCTCCAGATGTATGGCAAGATCATGAGCAAGTGTAAGGATATGACAACGCTTAGCTGAAAATCCTCATAACAAGCCGCAAAAAAGCCCCCATGTTCCGCATCTTCGTGTGTGGAACATGGGGGCTTTTTTTGCGTAAGCGGATGTCTATAATATGTTTCCTCTGCAAATGAGGATTTCTTCAATTTGAACAAACATTACTATGATATGTATGTGGCTGAATTTGAATATGACGGTATCGAATATCAGATAGTCGCAGAACAAATGGAAGCCGAAGAAGTTGTAAAAGTTGTATCGTCTATCATCTATGGAGAAGAAGTATTCGTAGATGCTCAATAATTGTTAAGCAAAAAAACGGCCATCTGCCAATGAAAAGGCAGATGGCTGAGATTTAATTCAATGTTATATCCCATATCAAGTCGGTGCATCCAATTGAAATGTGACGCTCAAACAAACTTGGGATCAAAGAAAAAATAAGTCGAGGGAATTTCCCTCGACTTATTTTTTCGTACCCTGTACCGTCCGGTCTGCCCCATAGGTCACATTGTGTACCTATGAACATGAACCGTTCGGTACAGGGACTTTTTTCTTGACATCTCAACTCCCTATACCGTCAGGCCTCGCAGCTATTGAACGCATAGCTTCAAATCAAAAATAAAAAATTTTTTAGAGAGAGGGTGTTCAGAAGGGGCCCTTTTTCTACATTTATTACGAGAAGTGTGTGAAGGGTGTTTTATCCCCCGACGGATGTAGCTTCTCACCCCATTTCCCTACGCACTGCACCTTGAAAACTGAATACGATTCCAAGACATCACCGTGTCCGAGCCACTATGAGCAACGTGAAAGAGGCCTGGTCAAGCCTCACTGCGACGACGGCACGGGAAAATAATGGTACTCTCGTCCGGCTAGGTCTCAAACCGAGGGACGACGCACCCACAAGCATGGGCCGAGGCTGAAACGCCTGTGTCCCCTTGACCAGGGGACTTGGAATCGACTTCTATTACTTCATTGAAAGGGGGTATATGAGATGAGCTGCACGCAAAAACAGCAGTTGGTAAGCTTCCCGAAAGTCAGGATATGGAAGCCTTGGTTTCGTCACTTTAACGATCACAAGGATTTCCATAATGAAGGGACTGTCCATCTATTTAGTCTCATGGCACTCTTCAGTTACGCGAATTTCCGTTCAAACGAGCGTGTACTCAATGGTGAACGTTATATGGAGGCCCCAGGCCAATGGATCTGTAAGCTCGGTTCATTGCCCCGTATTCTTCGCGTGCATTCTAAAGGACAGGCACTTGAGCAACTGGAGTATTTTCAGACCCACGGGTTCCTGACCTATGAATGCGTGGATAAAAAGAACGAGATTATTCGCTTCACCATCGCCAATTGGAAAGAGCATTGTACAAGCCTTCCGTATAACTACTACAGCTATAAGGGATCCGGTTTCTTTTTCTTCCCTCTTCCTATTGGCCGGAAACTCTTAAAGGTTGCGCGTAAAACAACAGGGATCGTGTTTAGTGAGTTGGATGCCATTATGGATATGTGGTTGCACACCATCCTGAATGATCTCAATGTAAAAGGGTCTGAGTACATGCCGGTCGTGTATTATTCCAATATGCACGGCATGCCGTTGCTCTCATACACCTACCTCGCAAACCGATGGGGCTGGTCGAAATCTCGCGTAGGCCGCTTCATATTGAAAGCCGGAGAATACGGGATCATTAGTCGTGTAAGTTTCTCCAGCTCTCGCGGCTCTGTTATTTCCATGTGCCGTTACCGTGAAATGATTTTCGGAGATACCTGTGAGGAACTGGAGCTGAGTAGTATTGGAGAGATCATCGGCATCACAAAGGCAACAACATCAACTGACACAGACGAGGGCAAGATGGAAATTAGCATCGAAACCCGCGTCCCACCGCCCCGCGCAATTGGGAATCCAAGAAAAGCACTGAAAATTCAGGCTTTTTTGACTGTTCGAAACACTTTTTTTGCCCGCCAGATTCCATTAGTCTTCTACAGTTCTTTAGACTGGGAGATGTCTAAAGAAGAGAAGATACGCGGTTCACCAGCAACGGAGTCTCAGCCAAAGTGAAGGAGATGAAATAATGACATCAGATAGTACCCCTGCTTTCGAGATTGAGAAAGAAGCACTGAAAACAGAGATTGAGACCGGCATCAAGACGGGTGTGGATCATCTGGAAGACAAGCCCCCCAAACGCAATCGTGTGGAGAAATACCATAACACCCGCCATCTGCTCAAGCAGTATCGCAAGGTCGCCTATGCGATCCAAATTTCGGAAACGGACATGAATGTCCGAATGGAGATGGAGCATGGCACCCGTCTTTCCACGTTGGAAGTCAACGCGGAGCTTGCCGGCATTGATTTGTCCGGTTCAAAGCTTGAGGGATATGCCAGAACCGTTATTCGAAGCAAGAACATGCTTCAAATCATTGACAATGCATTGAACACCGTGCGGATGGATCCCGATCACGGAGAACTCATGTATCAAATTCTCTATCTCACGTATTTCTCAAAAAAGAAGCCCGCAAATCGTGAGGAGATCCTTGCAGAGCTTGATCGGCAAGGATTCCCCATGTCGATGGTCACATACCACAGTTACCTCAATATGGCCATTGAGTCAATTGACCGTATTCTCTGGGGATACACAGCGCGTGATTGCATGGAGATCATCAAACAATTTTTACCCTGAACGAAAGTCGAACTATTTTCAAACGATATTTGAAGTCCTGCTTAATTGCATCTAAACTCCTTAAATGGTAAGATGATAGCGTCGAAAAGATTCATCGATGGATTGCCTTCTCTCATCAGAAGGCCTTTTTTCATGCTAAAACCAGGAACTCAGGTCGTACTGCCCGAGTGCCTGGTTTTTCTTTTCGGCTCTATCGAAAGGAGGACTTCCCAGTATGAATCAAACCAAACCTGCCGTCGTCAAGAAACCGCAGGAGCGATTCAGAAATATTCACGCAGGCCGTAACCTGTACACGGCTTTTCTGGTGCCTACGATGCTGACCATGGTTTCCACGCGTGCTTTTGCTGCCGATAACATTTGGACCAAAGCAAGTGCGATCATGCAGGATGTGTACAAGCAGATCCTCGGCATCAGCACCATTGCGGCGATCGTCACCGCGTCGATTGCGCTTTTTCTGATGAACTTCTCCAGATCTGGACGAACGGTCGATGAGTCCCGTGCCTGGTTGAAGCGGATCATCATCACTTGGGCCATTCTTAACAGCCTTGGCTTCATCATGGCCTATGTGACTCCTTTCTTCTCCGGTGGCACTTGGACCCCCTAATCAAAAAGGAGGATCACATCATGAAAAAAACCATCTGTTTCCTATCCGGCATCATTGCAGGTATCGCCCTGTGTTTGACTGCAGCATATCACTTGCCTGAGAGCAATCTCGATGACGAGTTCGATTGCTTCTAAAGTGGGCACAGGAGATGCCGTATGGGAATTCTAGACAGCATTGTTGAATGGATTGCCACACAGGTCATGAATCTGCTGGATCTGATCACAGGTTCGGTACTCGGTGCATTGGGCTGTGATATGAGCACTTTCCTACGTTACTTTCCGGCCGCCGAGACGCTCTATGAAGTATTCGTAGCGATCGGCGTCGGATTTATCCTACTGAACCTTGTGTGGCAGCTATTCAGGAATTTTGGGCTTGGCCTGGGCCTTAGTGCGGAGGATCCAGCCAAGCTCGCAATCAAATCAGTTCTCTTTATCTTTTTGGCACTGTATGCGGATCAGATCATGGTTCTTATCTTGGGTATCGCGGGAACGCCGTATGACTGGGTGGTAGATACATCACTCCCCGCAATTGAATTTGCTAATTTCGGAAGTGTTCTTACCGTTGTGATCGGGTGTCTCGCATCCGGCTCCGTCAGTTTGATCGTTCTGATTCTGGTACTCATGATCGCCTGGAACTACATCAAGCTGCTGTTCGAGGCTGCGGAAAGATATATTCTCGTTGGCGTCCTGATCTATACAGCTCCGATCGCATTCGCAATGGGAGCGTCAGAGAATACGTCAAATGTTTTTAGCGCATGGTGCCGAATGCTTGGCGGTGAGCTGTTCTTACTGATTATGAATGCCTGGTGCCTACGCCTATTCACAAGTATGATCGGTAATTTCCTCGCAAATCCGCTATCTGTCTAAGGAGGCAACGATGAAGAGAAATTCATTTATCACATTCCTTGCGTTTCTGCTGCTTTTATGCGCACTTTCGACGTCCGCTTTTGCCATCGATGAGAGTGAAGTGGAAAGTGCCATTGCGGCATCCGGCAAGGACGCCGTCGCCGGCAATGTTTTCATCTGGTTTCTATGTGCGATCAGTTTTCTTAAGGTCAGCCAAAAAGTTGATAGCTTTATGGCTTCCCTGGGAATCAATGTTGGAAGAACCGGCGGAAGCATGCTGGGCGAGCTCATGGTCGCCGGTCGCAGTATTGCTGCCGTTGCGGGCGCGGTAGGCGGGACCGTATTTAACCGCCATTCCTCAAGCAGCGCCAAAAACTCTCAGGCAGCCGGAGCCGCCTTTGTTGGTGGAGGGAACGGGCTCATCAGTGTTACGAAGCGTGCCGCCGGAAATGCAGCCGCCGCAAGTGCCACAGGAAACTCCGCCGGACTCGGCGGCATTGTTGGCGGTGCGTTGTTCGGATCAAGCCTAAAGAGCGGCGGCAAATTCGCAATGAGTGTTGTTGAGGCTGTGGCAAAAGGCAACATGTCCTCCATCGGCTCCATCACCGGCGAGCAGGCATCCGAGGCTCTATCAGGCTATCTGGGCTACTCGCCCGTTGAAGCAGGTAGAGTGGATACATCTGCCCAAGGCTCTATCCCGTCGGCTCCTATCCCGCAGGGAGATGTCATCACACTCGATGGCGGCGCCGCAGCCGCTGCGTATTCCGCATCGGCAAGTACTTCAAGGCCAGACGGGCACACAACCATACCGCCCTCATCCCCCGCAGATGGAAGCACTCACATCCCCAACGCACCGCCTCAATTTCGTGATGTTGAAATTGGCGGTGGCCGAATCACAGGTCACGAGGTTTCCTCTGACGGGCAAGCCGAACGAGAATTCGCCATGTATAGCGCGGAGCAATATATGGCTCCAACAGGCCCGTATGATACGGTGCAAACGGTAGATGGCTCTTCCTGGTATCGGCAGTACGCTCAGCCCACAGTTGAGAAAACGCCTTATAAGGACCATGATGACAAAATCAAGTATGAGGAACGTATCGTTTCTCAAATGCCGCCTGTTCCCAAAAGAAAGGATAAAATTTGATGTGCGAGGAAAAAAATCAGCCGCGATCCTCCTTTGGAGCCGGGAAGTCAGCAATGAAGTGGCTCCTTCCACTGATTGCCGCTTCCCTGCTGCCTTTGATCCTCGTGGCGATACTCCCCTCTGTGATTTTCGGTTCCCTGTTCAGTGATGGCACCGAAGCCCCAAGCGGGGTCTCGGACAATGAAGTGCTCATTCAGAATATGACCGCAATCAGCGAGGGGATCAGCTCCATCCTTTCAGCAGGACTCACCGATGTCCTTGAACGCATTGATGCGGATTTTGCTTCTTCCTGTTGTGACGGGAAGGAGATCAACAATCCCTACGGTGCCGATATGGCGTTTAACGCAAATGCTTTCGTTGCTCAATACTGTGCATACAAGGACACGGATGCCGCATCCATTTCCAAAGCGGATATGGAACGGCTGCTCCTTGCCAGCAAGGACAAGCTCTACTCTTTCACCTATGCAGATGAAGTAAGGACGGTTTCATCCGGGTCGGATAAATCCGACTCTAATAGTGGAGGCGATTCCGCAAAAATCACCCATGTTACGATTCGTGTCTACACGATCGCCTATAATGGCGAGACTTACTTTGCCGACCAGATCTTCCATCTGTCAGATACCCAAAAGCTCCTGGCAAGCCAATACGCGCAAAATCTGACTGTATTTCTGGGAGACGGCGTCTATCAGGGGCTGACTGAGACAGAATTCTCCGCACCAGGTCTTTCTTACGACGGCATCATTTTTTCTGACGGTGAAACACAAGTTGTCTATTACAATCAGCTCGATGAACGTTGGAAAGCATCCCCATACGGAACAGATACCATTGGCGGCTACGCCTGTGGTCCGACGGCGATGTCCATTGTAATATCCAGTCTCACCTCCGACACCGTCGACCCGCCTCACATGGCGCAATGGTCCTATAAGAACGGATACTGGTGCAGCGGCAACGGTTCCTATCACACATTAATTCCCGGTGCCGCGCAAGCATGGGGATTGCAGGTCGAAGGCTGCACCGCTGCCGAACCGCAGCGCATCGTTGACGCGCTCACTGACGGCAAGCTGGTCGTTGCGCTCATGACAAAGGGTCACTTTACTTCAAGTGGTCACTTCATCGTCCTGCGCGGCTGCACATCCAACGGAAAGATCCTTGTCGCAGACCCTTCCAGCTATAAGCGCTCCGAGAAGAGTTGGGATCTGTCTTTGATCCTAAATGAAGCCAGTAAGCGCGCTGGAGCCGGCGGTCCATTTTGGATCATCGGAAACTGACAACAGAATAGAGGCCAAATATGAGCAAACCGAATGAAGAACGGGATATCTACTATATCCCTCCCAATTTTCTGACAGGCGGGCGCTTGTTTGGCGGCATGATTCGAGCACGCAACGCAATTGAAGCCTGCGTGCTCGTTTTGTTAACGGGTATTCCTATTATTAAGCTGCCCCTGTCACTTACCGCACGGATCATCATCCTGTGCCTGATCCCCCTTCCGCTTGGGATTTTCGGTGTCACCGGATTCGAGGGCGATTCCCTTTCTGAATTCGCAATAAACTGGATCCGTTGGCTTACCCGCCGGCGGATCCTCTACCGATCCGATATCACCGTACCTGCCGACACAGCAAAACAGTCGAGACGGATGCGAAGGCAGGAACCACCGGCTCCGCCCGAGCAGCTGGGCATCCGAATCAAAACACCTCGTAAAAGACAGAAGCGTCGGGGAAAAACCTCCATGCACTTTCAGCAGTTCCGTCACAAACTGGCATCCAGCCGAAAAAAGCAAATTCCGCACGCGGAAGACTTCATTCCTGTGAAGGATATTCGCAACGGGATCATTGAAACGGTGGATGGGCGCTACCTTCGTATAATTGAAGTTGAACCGATCAACTTCCTTTTACGCAGCACATCCGAGCAACGGAATATCGTTGCCAGCTTTGCAAGCTGGATGAAAATCTCTCCTGTGAAAGTTCAGATCAAGGTACTCACAAAGAAGGCTGACATCGGAAAACATCTCAGAACCATTGAACGCGATATGGAGTCCGAGAATAACCCCAAATGCAGAGAGCTGCAATTGGACTATTACCGCCTGATCCAGACGATCGGCACAAGAGAAGCGATCACCCGCAGATTTTTAGTGATCTTCGAGTACGAAGCCGTCACAAACCGCAAGCCTGAGTATGCGGAGATCGTTTCCGCTCTGGAAACGGCAGTACAGACCGCACGTCAGTATTTCCTGCATTGCGACAATGCCGTCGTCAATCATGACGATGAAAATGCTTTCCTGATGGAGATCCTCTACACCATTTTCAACCGCTCGACCTGTGAAGCCAAAACAGTTGACAGACGTGTCAGGGATCTTCAGGCGGCTCAGGCAGATCCCTGCACTCCTATTCCACTCAAAAGTGTGCTGGCTCCTGATTCTATCGACCTGACACATGGTTCCTATGTGATCATGGATGGGGTCTATCACGCATATCTCTTTGTCCCCTCCGACGGATATAACCCCCGTGTTGTTGCCGGTTGGACCAGTATCCTCGTCAACGCAGGCGAAGGCATTGATGTAGACTTTTTCTTTTCGCGTGAGCCTAAGGAGCGTATCCAGGCGAAGCTGGGACAACAGATCCGAATCAATCGCAGCCGGCTAAAGGACACCTCTGATACCAACTCAGATTTCGATGATTTCGAGAGTGCTATTCGCTCCGGATACTTTCTAAAAGAGGGTCTTGCGAATTATGAGGATTTTTACTATTGCAGTACGCTTGTCACCATCACCGCCGATACGCTTGAGAATCTGGAATGGCGTATCTCCGAGGTGCGGCGTTTAATGGTTTCGCAGGACATGAATATCCGAGTCTGCCTGTTCCGTCAGGAGCAGGCATTCCTATCTGTCCTCCCCTTCTGCAACCTGGATAAAAAGCTATTTGAAGCCAGTAAGCGGAACATGCTGACTTCCACAGCCGCCAGCTGCTATCCCTTCACCTCGTTTGAGATGAGTGATGAAAACGGCATTCTGCTGGGTGTCAATCAGCATAACAACAGCTTAGTCATCGTCGATATCTTCAACAGCCGGGTATATAAGAATGCCAATATGGTCCTCCTCGGGACCAGCGGTGCCGGCAAGACATTTACGCTCCAGTTAATCGCCCTCCGCATGCGGCGAAAAGGCACTCAGGTCTTCATCATCGCGCCGCTCAAGGGCCATGAATTTCTGAGGGCCTGCAATAACATCGGCGGCACATTTATTTCCATCAGTCCGGCATCCAGGCAGTGCATCAATGTCTGCGAGATCCGAAAGCAGGATCTGAGTGCTAATCAGCTGATCGACGGTGTTGTCAGCGAAAACTCCATTTTGGCAAAGAAGATCCAGCAGCTACACATTTTCTTTTCTCTGCTGATCCCGGACATCAACCACGAGGAACGACAGCTTCTGGATGAAGCACTTATCCGGACCTACGCAAAGAAGGGGATCACGCATAACAACGAATCGTTGATCGATCCCGAGCACCCAGACCGCTACCGCGAGATGCCGCTCCTTGGTGATGTCTATGAGGTTCTGATGGAATCTCCGGAAACGAGGCGCATGGGCAACATTTTGAATCGCCTCGTAAACGGCTCCGCGAAAACCTTCAATCAACACACCAATGTGCAGCTTGATAACCCCTATACCGTTCTTGATATTTCAGAACTCACCGGCGAGCTTCTGCCTGTCGGCATGTTCGTCGCTCTTGATTATGTCTGGGACAAAGCCAAGGAGGATCGCACAAAAGAGAAAGCGATCTTTATTGACGAAGCGTGGGAACTGATCGGTGACGATGACGCCCATGGCCCCAGGAGTGCCAAAGCACTTGCAGGTGAGTGGGTACAAGAGATTTTTAAAATCATCCGGGGTTACGGCGGCGCGGCCATTGCCGCCACGCAGGATATTGGAGATCTGGATCGGAGTCGGTTCGGTAAAGGTATCCTGAACGTTTCCAAAGCCAAAATCATTTTGAATCTGGAAAATGACGAAGCACAGCGCGTGCAGAATATTCTCCACTTATCTGATGCGGAAATCATGTCGATCACCCGTTTTGAGCGTGGACAAGGGCTGATTTCCACCAACTCCAACCACATTACGGTATCTTTTAAAGCCTCCCCTCTGGAGAAGCAGCTGATCACAACAGACCGCATGGAGCTCAATCAGATCCTCAAGGAAAAAGTCGCGCAAAATACGCATAATGTTGTCGAGTGAACACACAGTGCAAGCGGGTTTTACATTAGCTCTACACTTTGCGTAATCACGTCTTTTCTTTACATGATGCGTTTTTCTAACTCTACACAAAGGAGTACGAAATGAAGTTTTCAAAATCAGTCCGTAAGCGGGAAGCAGCCTTTATCATTCGGCTGCTGACCATCTTCGGCGTCGTTGAGCAGCGGCAGATGCGGCTGCTTTTCGGCCATATGGACAATTGTTCTTATGGCCAGATCCTCGCACGGCTCCGGCGAGAGGGGCTGGTCTATTTCTCGCCGGACGGCCAGTTCCTTGCAACGAGCCGCTACTCGTTGGACCACGGTAAAACGCAGGAGTCCATCATGGCATTCTGGGCATTCATCCGGATGCGTGATCATGTGTTGGACTTTTGTGCAAGTGAGCCTCCAGCAATTCTGTCATTCTCCTCTGCCGACAAGGATTATGACCTGCTTTCAGGCAGTCGGCGGAATATACCATCTATCAACGCTTCGCGCACACTCGTACCAGACGCGTCTATTCGGTTGATCGTTGTAGATGATCTGATAGTTCTGGATGAACTGACTCCGAGAGACAATAACGATTATGGTGTTCTGGTCGGTTCCGACGGCGTAGAACAAATTTACAAAATGTGAGGTGTCATATGGAACATTCCAAATACATTCAAGCAATGCGCAAGGTTGCCTCCGATTTTGACGGTGTAAGCCATGAGCTTTTTCAGGTGGCTGACACGATGGAACGTGTAGATCAGTACAACCCCCAGCCAAAGCTATTTAGTTTGGTTCGTATTGCAGAGGTTTCCGCAGTAGCGCTAAGGAATCTAACGGCAAGAACCGTCCATGATGATCTGGCGCCATTTTATTGTGAAGTGGCCGATTTGTTGGGCATTAAAGTCGAGGAGACACATGATTGGCTCAAGATCTCTGTCCCGGCGATCCTTCCCAAAAGGAACCAGCGGGACAACCAGGCATTCCTGACCCGTCCGCTCCGCTACGTGATCATCGAGTTTCTAAAAGAGAACCCGATGGAACGTTTCGGCAGCTGCGCGATCTGCATTGTCCATAACTATGATGCGGCACTGGGCAAACGGCGCATCCGCGACTATGACAACATCGAGACAAAGCGGTATCTGGACGTTATCGAATCCATGCTGCTGACCAATGATAGCGGCCTGCTCTGTACAGTTCTGCAGGCAACACAGATGTCAGATCGGGACAGCGCAGAGTTCTATCTGATGAGGCCGGAAACGCTCTCTTCCTGGGCAAAAAAACACATAAAAACAACTACCAAAACCTGTCTCGAATGACGAACAGAAATTGGTAGTGGTTTTGGCCATTTCGACTGTCCCCATCCAGGGGCCGCAGAAATAGGTAGTGGTTTGAGAGGTTTTCACCGTCTGTGTGTTTTGTATCGGGACGGTTTGCGGTTCTTTTGCAAGCTGTATGACGCAGCCTCAGGCAGCCTATTGGCAGTCTGATTATTTATCTGATTTGGAGGGACTATGATTACTTGTAAGAAGAATGATCGGTTGCTTGAACTGCTTTGGTTCGTTGGTTACAGTATTGAGTTTCCGACACAATTGGCGGTGCGGATCGGGGGCGGTGCTGAGTGGAATCGCAGGGTCATGTATCGTGCCATTCAGGAAGGCTATGTGCGCCTTTATCGCAAGCAGTATAAGCGTCATGTGATTCGTTCCATGAGTTTGACACAGAAAGGGTATGAATATATCGCGCAGCGGGATCCTGAAGCACTGGCAATGATCTATTCCAGAGTGAACAGCTCTGAGCGCGTATTCCCCGGTTGGACCGATAAAATATTGCGGCTCCACGCCATCGCGATCGGAACCGTCATGTCTCATGCTGCAGGGGCGATCATTCCGATTTCTCAAAAGCCCTCTCTCATGTCACCTGCTAAGCGTGTGAGCAACGCAATTACTCCAGATCCCACACAAATCTACTATTATGCCTCCCATGAATTGCGTGTTGCCATTGAGGAGTACTCCCCTGAATCTGTATTCAAGGTCTCTCGCTCGATCGGTATCATCGTCAAAGGACGATACTGCTATGTTCTTTACTTCGCCGGCAGCTCAAGAATGTACTGGCTGAGAAACAGCGAGGAAAATTACGCGGCATCAATCAAAAGCCTTCTTCGCTCAAGAGGATTTGAGATCACCTCAATCCACCAGATCGTCATTGGCTCCACGATGAGTGTGGCCCAGCGGCTTTGCCATGCTTCAAAGCCTTTCGGAAGTAAGTATTTTGTTGTCTCCACCTTCTTTTCTCAATGCCTGTTCCTTACCAACAATCCGGATGGCGACGCTCTGTTAAAGGCCATTCTCGACGATACGGCGGCTATGGAAATCAGTCGTGCCGCACTATCCCCCTTCCACCAACCCCCAATTCCCACCCGTGAATATGACGCGATCGACACGGTACTCGACAGGCCGGTTATTCTGAATTACCAATGCGACCTTCTGCTGCTATCCGGTATTTATTCGTTGCCAGAAGGATTCCATGGTAGTCCGATCATGCTCTGCTTGGATTATCAAGTACAAACCATTCAGAAAATCGTCGGTCCAGCTATCGAGGTCCGCCCATTGGAGAATAGGATTGAATATGAAAAAGAGAAAACTGACACAAGCACTTAGTCTCGCTGTCCTCCTCCCCTGCGTTCTATATGCCGCCGGCATAATCGCCCAATTTATCATCAACATCCATGCATGGAAAGCCGCAGGAAGCGATTATCGCACCTCGCCAGATCTTCCCTCTTTGCAGATCAGCAATGTGGTTCAGGCCCTATTTCACTTCCCGGAAGGGCTTATAGCCATCGGGCTCGTGATTGTTGGTATCGCGCTCTTTTGTGTGGTCGGACTGGGAATTGGACGGGATCAGGAAGGAAGCACCGATTCTGACCGCAACCTAACTGTATCCCATTCCGGAAGCTACGGCACCGCAAACTTCATGTCACAGAGAGAAGTCTCTGCGTGTTTCGATGTGACAAATGCCAAAAAGACCAGTCAGGACATTCTTGGAATGCTCCCGGACGGCCAAGTGCTGACGCTCCCAAAAGATACACGGCTCAACGCGAATCTTGCCGTGTGCGGCTCATCCGGCACAGGTAAGTCTCGAGCCATCTCACGCAATCTCGTTTTACAGGCCGTCAAACGTGGAGAAAGCATTATCCTGACAGATCCCAAGTCCGAACTATACGAGTCAATGGGAGAATACCTCCGCGAGAATGGCTATGTCGTCAAGGTCCTTAACCTTGTCGAAATGGATCATAGCGACTCATGGAACTGTCTCTGCGAAGTTGGCTCAAGCGAAATCATGGCACAAACTTTTGCTGATATCGTTCTGAAGAATACCAGCGGTGCCTCCAAGGATGCGTTCTGGTATAATGCGGAACTCAACCTTCTGAAGTCGCTCGTCCTCTATGTCGCATTGGAAATGCCAGTCCAGCAGCGCAACATCGCCACGGTCTATGACCTCCTCTGCACGCGAGATGAAAAAAGCCTGTCCTCTCTGATGACCAGCATCAGCGGTGAACACAAAAACCAATATACAGGAGAGATCTATCCCCCCTCCCCCGCAGCTGCCCCCTATGCGATCTTCCATCAGTCAAGTGAAACCGTCCGCACGAGCGTCATCATCGGCCTCGGAAGCAAGCTGGCAGTTCTACAAGCTCAGCAGGTACGCAATATTACCTCCTACAATGAAATCGACCTGGAACTGCCCGGAAAGCAAAAGTGTGCGTATTTCTGCATTGTCTCCGATCAGGATAGCACCTATGACTTCCTCAGCTCCCTGTTTTTCAGTTTCCTGTTCATTCGGCTGATCCGTTACGCGGATGCCCACTGCGAGAATGGCATGCTGAACCCGAAAGTGAAATTTATTCTCGATGAGTTCCCCAACTGCTGCCTGATCCCCGACTTCACCAAGAAATGCTCTACCATTCGTTCAAGAGGATGCTCAGTTGCCGTCTTCTTCCAAAACGTCGGCCAAATGCGCAACCGCTACCCGGACGATCAGTGGCAGGAGATTTTAGGGGCCTGTGACAGCACCGTATTTCTCGGATGTACGGATATGTTGACCGCCGAGTACTTCAGTAACCGGATCGGAACGGCGTCCGTTGAAGTGGAAGGTACAACGTGCGAACTGAGCCCCATGCAAATTACCGACTATACACCAAAGCTCCGCAAGACCAACTCACTTGGCAGGCGACCATTGCTCACCCCTGACGAGGTCCTGCGTTTACCTCCGGATCAGGTCCTGATCTTCATTCGAGGACAGAAGGTCATGCGAGCCAAGCGCTTTGACTACTCCTTGCATCCGGACTATAAAAAGCTGAAGATCCGCAAGGCGATCCTGCACGAGCCTGACTGGAAAACCAGCCAGGCTCCTTCTGTATCCACCTGCGGTATCTCAGCGCCATCCGTTTCAGCAGCCATCCCGACGGAGACGCGCACGACCGTTCCTCAGAAGAAACCGCCTGAGAAACCGAGGCATGCCGCTCCGCGCGAGGTTGTAAATCCGGATGAACTCTTTTAAGAAAGGAGAACAAAAAATGCCCAGAAAAAAAGCAACTGATATTGTTGAAGAACCCATGCAGGAGCCCGCTCCTGTTGACACCGCTCCCCCGCAGCCCCCGCGCCGCCAAGGCAGCGACGACCTCCTTGAGTTGAATGATCTGGAGCGCGGCGTCACGCGTGAAGACAGTGATGACGCAAAGTGGGGCTATCTTGCCGGCGCAGCGCGCAGGCAGCAGATCCTGACGGGGGTCGTAAGTGCGGATCTGACTCTAACCGAAAACGGAATGCCGGTCGTCCCCATTGACTTTGAAGGGCTCTGCGTCAAAATCCCCGTTCGTGAAATGACTTTGACTGAGTGGCCGGCTAATGAGCCGATCCCCAAAAATGTCAAAATTCAAATCGGACGTATGCTCGGTGCTACGATCGACTTCATCCCCGCCGGCGTTGACTTTAAAGCTCACATTGCCGTTGGCTCGCGCAAGGCCGCTATGCTGCAACGCCAGAAACGCTACTATGCCTCCGGCCGTGTGCAGCCCGGCATCCTCATGGCGTGCCGCGTCTTAGCGGTTGGAAACAACTCGATGACGGTAGAAGCTTGCGGCGTTGATACCGAGATCTATGCGCGCAATGTTTCTTGGGAATGGTTTTCCGATATTGCGGATCTCCACTCCACCGGCGATCTTGTTGTCGCCAGAGTCCTCGATGTGACCTACAACGAACAGCGTGGCACCTACGCTGTCAGTCTTTCCATTAAAGCTGCCTCCGAAAATCCGGATCGCACAGCCCTGGAACAGATTGCTCCCAACTCCAACTACTTCGGCGTCGTCACCGGCGTGAAGGACCGCGTTTTCTTCGTCCGCCTCCAGGCGGGCGTCAATGCTAAGATCAAGCTCTATCGCTCCATCGACATGCCCAGCAGATTGGATACCGTCAGCTTCCGCGTCACAAGAGTTGATGAAGAAAATGGCATTGCACTTGGCTTCATCACCAGAATCATCAAACGCCATACCAGAATGAGGTGACCAGGCATGAACTACTCCCCCAGCGACCGCGATGCAATTGACGAGCACTGCAGGGAGGTCATTCGGTCATGTCTCAACATCGTGGAGCAGCATGGCGACACCTATGTTGCCATCCATAAGGACGATGACATTGACTGCGTCGTCCTTGTCTCCATGATCCGAAGCTACCCCATCATGTCCATCATTGTCGCAGACAAGCTCCTGCTTGCCGATATCAACGCGGCACAAATGTACAGCATTGCAAACGCGTTGAATCTCGGTTCGATCACAGGCTGGCATTCCGTCTTTCTGGCAGATGACAGCATGATCTACATGTACCGGCAATGTCTATGGCTATCGATGGATCTGACCTACGAAGACCTCCTTACCATGCTGAAAGAATGCATCAGCGAATACAAGCGCGGTAAAGACCGCCTTACTACAGGTGAGTATCCGATCGATCCGATCGGATAACACCGCAAGAAATGAAAGGGTTAAGACCATGAAAAAGAGAATCACATCCTTGATGCTCGTTCTCATCGTCGCGGCATCCATGACGATGGGAGCATGCGCGGCTTCGTATATCCCGGACGATGTCACCTACCAGAATCTCAACGGGCAGCAGCTCGCAATTAAGACCTACACACTTCTGCCGGATCAGGATCCTGCCGATTTGTATGAAGATGACTTCGAACATGACGGCTTTCTCTATTCCATGAGTGACATCGTCAAGGATGAGCAGCACTACCAGGAAGAGAACACGCATACCGAAGTCGTCACCGTCACAACATCCGGTAAAAATCTCGAAGAGATCCTCGCTGAGTTGAAGCCTACGATCGAGTACGATGACGGGGTTTCCTCCGGCACCCTATCTCTCGACCACAGCACGATCAAGACGGAAGCTGCCGGCTACAAACGCAGCTCTTACACAGTGACAGCCACCAAAAACTATACCGGCCTCGACCGGAACGACAGCTCCTACATCGACAAAACTGTGGAGAAGAACGGGCGGACCCTGAGCCTCTCCAATGTGACGTGGAGCGTAGAGAGCACTGCATTAGTCGGTGATGAGCTCGTTCCTGCCACCTACTCCGCAGTCGCCACCTATTCCGGCGCTGCCAGCTCCAATGTTGCCACCGGCTACATCACAACAGCCGAGTATAAAGGCACGATCGTGTCCTCCGGCATTTCCAGCATTCTCTACACCGTAACCTACCTGGGCACCAGAACGGCTCCTGCGAAAGCGGAACCCACCTTCAAAGGCGTCATTCTGGTGATCTCCATGATCGGCGGAACTGCGCTTATGGCCGCGCTGTTGTTCTTCAGCCTTTCGCGACGTAAGAATACTACAGTCTACAAAGCGACAGGCAAGGGCAATGAATATGAAAAATGCGGCCGATTGCATCTGAGCGCCAAAGATCCCGAGCTGCGCATTGATCACCTGAAGGAAATTCCCGAAGGTGTGATCGCAGTTGAACTGGATCAGGCGATCGCAAAGAAGCTATTCGGCCAGACGATCGCCATCCGCTGTTTTGACAATACCGTCGAGCATACGGTTGGTGAAGTCAATGGTCCATATTGGTTCAAGACCGATATTGGCACCCAGGAAGGTGAATCCAATTTGGAGGAGGAACCTTGAATATGAAGTTCAAAAATCTTTTGTCCCTGTGCTGCACGCTGACCATGGCACTTGGCCTGATGAATTCAGCCAATGCCGCAGATTACACATTCAAAACCGATCCGAACCCCGATTACTACAAGAGCACCAGCTATGAAGACCTCTATGATGCCCAGTATCGCTTCGGAGCTCGAAACCAGATCGATTATGACATCCCTGAGATCAAATATGGTCTCGCGCAGGAATTCCTGGAAACCTCACTGAATAATCCCTACCTCAGCGGAGGCATTCAGTATGGTCTTGGCGGCAACTCCGGCACGAGCACGTATCCGGACATGGACTATTCCAGTTCCGGCAGCATATCCGGCGGCACAATTGAGCTACCGTACCGCCCCGCATTGACCGTCGCCGATCTGATGCAGAAGGATGGCAGTATCGGCACCGTATCCATCAAGCGCATCGGCCTCAGCGCCAAAGTGTATGAAGGCGCAAGCAACGCATCTATGGCGAAGGGTGCCGGCCATTATACAGGCTCCGGACTCTATGACGGGAACATCGGTCTGTTTGGTCATAACCGCGGCAGCCACGCATACTTCGGGAAGCTGAAGAATGTGAAGGTCGGCGACACCGTGACCTACAAGACCAACCAAGGCACTAAAACCTATGAGGTCAAGACCGTCATGACCATTGCAAGCGACGATTACTCCTTCCTCAATGAGATGGGAGATAACCGCATCACGATGATCACCTGTATTGCAAACCAGCCCTCTCTGCGCCTGTGCGTTCAGGCAGTAGAGATTCGATAAATCACTGGAGGAACCACACCATGAAAAACATGAAGTCTCGCAACCGCGAACACAGAACCAAGCCCACGCAGCCCGGCGATCTGTTCACCATCCATCTTCATCTCCCGCGCGATGCCTATAACCGGATGAAAGATATGGAGCGCCGCAAGCTGTACACGAAAGATGAGATCTTCCTCCTCGGCCTTCGGGCAACGGAGATCAAGTGATTTGATCCGCACCTCACAGAGAGCGGCTGGGAATTCGACAAAGTGAGGTAAATGCGCTATGAGAAAACAGATCCTATCCATGCTCACGGGGTTGCTGCTCGGTACCACACTCTTCACCCCGCAGGCAACACAAGCAGCAGGTATCGTTGCCGAGCCTACCTGGCAGCCCATCTTTGTGGATGGTCAACAGGTGGAAATGCAAGCCTACA